>Ga0302226_10003605_pt1 | contig 10499 bp, 7 predicted proteins | sample II_Palsa_E3_3_FD_193524 | JGI IMG/M metagenome (GOLD analysis project Ga0302226, IMG submission 193524) | Peat permafrost microbial communities from Stordalen Mire near Abisko, Sweden - II_Palsa_E3_3 | ecosystem: Environmental > Terrestrial > Soil > Palsa > Peat permafrost | place: Sweden...
TATGTCTTCTAAAGTCAGAACTCGCTTCGATACCATCTGTGGAACGAAGTACTTCGGTCTGACAATAGGGCCTGCAACAAGCTGAGGAAAGAACGACGCGAACATCAGGTAGTCGCGAAGACTCCGTACCGGAGCAATCTCCCTTCTGTAGACGTCAATGGTGTAGCTCAGAGATTGGAATGTGAAGAAACTGACGCCCACTGGCAGAATGATCTTCAGCGTCGGTCCACTGAGATGAAATTTAAACTGCTCGGCAAAGATAATCGCACTGCCGACAAAGAAATGAAAATACTTGAAGAACGCAAGTACAGACAAGTTCATCACTAGACTCGCAGTGACGTAGATCTTGCGCAACCGAGCATCTCCCGTATCGGAGAGCCGAAGCGCGAAAAACCAGTCGCCAGTTGATAGCACCAGCAGCATTCCCGCAAAGCGCCAGTCCCAGCTGCCATAGAAATAGTAGCTCGCCGCCAGGATGAACGACTTGCGCGCATTATTGGTTTGCAAGGACCAGTAGATAAGCAGGACGACAGCAAAGAAGAAGAAGAAGCGGAGTTCGACAAAGAGCATCGTCTACCTCTCGCATCTGCCGGGTTCACCATGCGCGGCGTTCCAGGTCTTCAGATTCTCAGCTAACTGCTTCGTCACCAGCCCCGCACCCTGTTCGCTCAGATGCATCTCGTCGAACCACATCGTTGTCTGGTAAAACTGCGGATACAAATCCGGCCTGGCAAGATTTAGAATCGGCGCCAGCCCGTGTGCCGTTGCAATTGAATCCGGGTATTCGGTCTGCACGGAAAGATCTGACAGGTTCGGAAACACCGCGTAGACAACCTCCAGATTTCTTACAGGGCTCGCTGCCTCCAACTCATCCACAAGCTCTCTGTTGCCAGGCAGAATCATCGCCTGCACTATTTCTGGCTGCTTCGGCGAAGACGCAATGATCTTCTGAAGCCTTTGCTGATCCGATCGAGAGTCTTCGAGAATCAGCAGTCCGCGCCGGTCTTCTCTCGTCTCATAACCCATCCTCAGCGTATCCATCGGGGCAGGGAAGATCATGCTGCTTAACATGCCCAGGTTGATGGAATGCATTCCCATGGCAAGCAGTGCAAAGCCTATTCGGCCTACGCGCTGCGACCTCGACATCTGAGGGGAAGTTAGCCTCATCAAAAATCGTGTCGTGTCCCAGTCGTAAATGTTGATCGTGCGGGGATGCACCAGAAAAGCGGTGCCGAAGTTCGCTCCCGCCGAAAGCTCTAGGAGGACCATGCAAGCCTTCGGCCCTGACGTCCCATCGTCCGGTGGAGCCTGCAGATGCTTGAGAAACTCCAGTGCCGTCAGCCTCTGCTCCGTCTGGCTGCCTCCCGCAATGGCAAGGTTCACCGACTTTGTCTCGTCTAGTCCCCCTGCCATCGTCTGGTCAAATCTTCTCGGGTCGAATCCCTCATGCACACGACTGGAGCCAAAGCTCGCCGCAAACGCCTTACCGCTCCATCGATCCAACAGCAACAACTTCTCACTCCGAAAGTCTGCATGCAGGTGGAAGGGGTCGCGAATTCCGGCGTGGACCACTCCAGCGATCACAACAAAGCCCAAGGCAAACATCCCGACCGCGGCAGCGATCTCTCGCAAACCGATTGTGTTCGTCTTTGAAGACACTGCGCTCCTTGCCGACTAAAGGGGAGATATGACGGAAACTGCAACAGCCGCTTTCTCCAACCATAGCAAATTCATCCGATTCGCCCGAAAATTGCCTGTGTTTTCACGCCTATCCCACTGCAACACCACGATTCCTAGTAAACTGGAAGAAACCCATGATCTCAGTATCCAACGTCACTATGCGCTATGGCTCGAAGCTCCTCTTCGAGGATGTTTCAGTCACCTTCACCACAGGCCGTCGCTACGGCCTCACCGGTCCCAACGGCGCCGGCAAATCCACCTTCATGAAGTGCCTCACCGGCGAGATCGACCCTCAAAAGGGAACCGTCGTGAAGCCCAAAAAAATCGGTGTCCTCTCGCAGGACCAATACGCCTTCGACGCCTACCGTGTCATCGACACCGTCATCATGGGCAACAAGGGCCTTTGGGCTGCTCTTGAAGAGCGCGAGATCATCTACGCCAAGCCCGAGATGACCGACGAAGACGGCTCCCGCCTCGGCGAACTCGAAGGCATCGTCGGCGACGAAGACGGCTATGAAGCCGAGTCCAACGCCGCTGTCCTCCTGCAGGGCCTCGACATCCCCGACGAACTCCACGAACGCAAGATGTCCGAGCTTCAAGGCGGCCAGAAAGTCCGCGTCCTGCTAGCTCAGGCACTCTTCGGCAACCCGCAGGCGCTCCTCCTCGACGAGCCCACCAACTATCTCGACCTCGAGTCCATCCATTGGCTCCAGGACTTCCTGCTCCGCTACAACGGCACCGTCATCACCATCTCGCACGACCGGCACTTCCTCAACAACGTCTGCACCCACATCGCTGACATCGACTACGAGACCATCATCACCTACAACGGCGGCTACGACGACATGGTCTTCCAGAAGACCAGCGTTCGCACCCGAATCGAGAGCCAGAACGAGCAGCGCGAAAAGAAAATCGCCCAGCTCAACGACTTCATCGCCCGCTTCTCGGCAGGTACGCGTTCCTCACAGGTGAACTCCCGCAAAAAAGAAGTAGAACGCCTCGCCACCAGCGAACTGGCACGCTCCAACATCGCGCGCCCCTTCATCAGCTTCAAGATGGAGCGCCCCTCCGGCAAAAACGTTCTTGAGTTCGAGCAGGTCAACAAGTCCTACGAACAGAAGGACGGCAAGACCGAGCACGTGATCAACAACTTCACCGCCGCGGTCACTCGCGGAGACAAAGTCATCCTCATGGGTCGCAACGGCCAGGGCAAGACCACCCTCCTAAAAGCGCTCCTCGCCAACGGCCCCGGCATTGAAGAGACTGACGTCTCCATCGACTCCGGCACCGTCAAGTGGGGTCACGAGGTCTCCATCGGCTACTTCGCGCAGGACCACAAAGGCAGCATCCAGCTCGGTATGACGGCCTCTGACTGGCTCCACCAGTTCGATCCCCAGGCCACCAAAGAAGACATCCGCGGCATCCTCGGCCAAATGCTCTTCAAGGGCGAAGAGGGTCTTAAGAAGACCGATGCTCTCTCCGGAGGAGAAGCCGCTCGGCTGCTCTTCTGCAAGATCATGCTGCAGAAGCCCAACGTCCTCGTTCTCGATGAGCCCACCAACCACCTTGACCTCGAGAGCATCAACGCGCTCAACCAGGCTATCCAGAAGTACGAAGGCACGGTCTTCCTCGTCACTCACGACCAGGACCTGATCGAAGAGGCTGGCACACGCATCTGGCACTTTGAAGGCGGCCCCACCGACTTCCACATCACCGACCACAAGGGCCCCTACGAGGAGTACCAACAGCAGCTAGCCATCGCCGCAAAGTAACGGATCCGCACCGTAGCGAAGAGACCGCTGCGAAAGATCCGTTCTGGATACATCCTTAAACGGTCTTATAGCGGCAAGCCGCGTTGCTCTCAAATGGTAGGATGTCGCGTGGAGACAGGCTCCGCAGCGTCGCGTGAAATTGAATTCTAAGAGGATTTTTTTGGCGAATTCACCTGATCAGTCTCTCCTTCGCAAGCAGATGCCAGAGCTGGATGTGCTGCGCGGAGTCGCCATCCTCGTGGTCGTCCTCTACCACGGCCTCTATTTCGTCGGCGCCGTCTCCTCCAATCGCATCGGTCAGATCTTCATCAATCTCACCGTATTCGGCTGGCTTGGCGTCAACCTCTTCTTCGTCCTCTCCGGATTCCTCATCACCGGCATCCTGATCGATAGCAAAGGCAAGCCCGAATTTTACCGGAAGTTTTACCTGCGTCGCGCACTACGCATCCTCCCGGCCGTCTTCGCCGTCATTCTGCTGCTGGTCCTGCTCCACAAAATGTCGTTCCGAACGGCCACGTTCTCCATGTTCTTTCTCGCAAACTACATCGACACGTTTCACCTTGTGGACGCTTACATTCCCCTCTGGTCGCTCTCCGTCGAAGAGCAGTTTTACTCCGTTTGGCCCGCCATCGCCGGAAGCGTCAGCGTTCGCACCCTCGCCATCCTCTCTGCCACGCTCTGTCTCGTCGAACCGCTCCTCCGCTGGTTCGTCGCCTCTGGACATCCCAGCCTCGGGGATGTCCATATCACCACGTACCTCATCGCCGACAACCTTGCCCTTGGAGCGCTGGCTTCCATCTTCGCCCGCTCGCGCTTCGGCACACTGCGCAACGGCGTCCAAGCAGGTCTGGTCACCTGCGCAGCGGCGCTAATCATTCTCTTCGCCGGATTACCATTCGGCATTCTGCATCGCACCAACATCTTCGGAGCAGCCTTACAGGCCGTCCCATGGAATCTTTTCTTCACCGGAACCCTTCTACTCCTCCTTGGCCTGCAAAGTCCGTTCTTTAGCGGCGTCTGGACCGCCCCGCTCCGCTTCCTCGGATACATCAGCTACGGCCTCTACCTGATCCACATGCTCGTCAACACGCTCTACCAGTGGAGCGTCCTCCACATCGCCAACGCATCGGTGCGCAACGCACTATCCGGGGCTTACACGCAACTCATCCTCTCCACCGCACTCTCTGTACTTCTCGCATGGCTGTCGCGGCGATTCTACGAAGAGCCCTTCCTCCGCATGAGCAGAAAACCCAAACCCGCGCAAAGCCGATCCACAGTCTAACGCCGCTGCCCCTGCACACATCACCGCAATAGTGGGATACTGAGACTTAGAAAGAAGACCTATGCCCACCGTAGAACCCATCAAAAATCGCGGCAAAAACGTCCTCGGCCAGCCCCTCGACATCTGCGGCTGCGAGCCCATGACCGGCTTCTACCGCACCGGTTGCTGCGAGACCGGGCCCGAGGACCACGGCGTCCACACTATCTGCTGTGTCGTCGACGCGCCCTTCCTCGAAGCCTCTAAAGCCCTCGGCAACGACCTCAGCACTCCGATGCCCCAGTACGGATTCGCCGGCCTCAAACCAGGCGACCGCTGGTGCGTCTGTGCCGCTCGTTGGCTTCAGGTCCAGCAATCCGGAGCCGCCTGCCCCATCATCCTCGAAGCCACTCACGAGAACACCCTCAAAATCGTTCCCTTCGAGCTCCTCATTCAGTACGCTGTCATCCCCAGCCAACTCCACTAGTAAATTTTCTTTTCGCGCGAATATCGCCGAATCGTTCTCGCCTCATCAAAAAAAATATCAGCGAGATCATCTTCCGTCTCACCGTCACAATCCCCCCACTTGACAGTCCCCACCCCAAGGCTTGACTGTTTAAACATTACAAAAAATTCATTTTAGGTTGCACGCGAACGTATCCGGGAGACACGAAAGCCGGATTCCATAGCCGCTAACCCTTCACACACCGTTCCTTACATCGGTGTATTCAGGAGCCAGTACATATGAAACTATCCCCACCCCCCGCCTGTAAAGGCCTGATCGCGCTCGTCGCCGCAGCCTTCCTCTCAATCTCTCTTACCCTTCCCTCAGCAGCTCAGACCTCCGGCAACGGCAACATCGTCGGCACCGTGACAGATACCTCCGGCGCCGCTGTCTCCGGAGTCTCCGTTATTGTCACCAACAACGATACCGGCATCTCGCGCTCCCTCACCACCAACGGCGACGGCTCCTACACCGCCAACTTCCTTCTCCCCGGTCACTACGAGGTCATCCTCGGCGGCGGCGGCTTCGGCAAGATCGATCGCAAAAACCTGACCCTCACCGTCGGCCAGATCCTCACCATCGACGCCGCCCTCCCCGCGGCCTCCGTCTCGACTCAGGTTGAAGTCACCAGCGACTCACCCCTCGTCGACACCGACAAGACCGAAGTCGCTCAAACCATCGGGGAGCATCTCATCTCGAATCTCCCCGTCGCCAGCCGCAACTGGAGCGCCTTCGTCCTCAACACTCCCAACGTCACGCAGGATGGCGGCAGCGGCCTCGTCAGCTTCCACGGCATCAGCGGCCTCTACAACCAGAACTACGTCGACGGCTCCAACAACAACCAGATGCTCTTCTCCGAGGCTCGCGGCCGCGCATCAGGCGCACCCTACGTCTACTCCATCGACTCCATCAAGGAGTTCCAGGCCGAAACCTCGAACTATTCTGTCGAGTTCGGTCAGGCCGCTGGCGGCCAGGTCAACGCCATCACCAAGAGCGGAACCAACCACTTCCACGGCGATGCCTTCTACTACCTCCGCTACCCGGATCTGAACGCCCTCGATCCCTACAACAAGTTCCAGGCGCTCCATAACAACGGCAACCCCTTCCTCCTCACGCAGCCCGTCCACCAGCAGCATCAGTTCGGCGGCTCCGTCGGCGGCCCCATCATCAAAGACCGTCTCTTCTTCTTCTTCACCTACGACGGCTTCCGCAAAGTCGGCCGCGTGCTCTACTCCGACTCCAACACCATCTCTCTCACTCCAGCAGGCAAGTACGGCGCCAGCACTACCGTCACGCCAAACCAGTGCCCCGTCGTCGGCACCCCCGGATACACTGGAACGACCGGTATCACCTCCGCACAGTGCATCAACGGTATCCAGTTCCTTCTCAACGTAGCCAACATCAATCCCGGCGACGCACCGCCCGCCCGCTTCCAGAAGCAGAACCTCTTCTTCCCGCGCTTGGACTACCACATCAACCAGCGCAACGACGTCTTCGTCGACTACAACTTCGCCGACTACGACAGCACCTACGGCTACAGTCCTGCCAACACCTTCAGCAACAGCTCTCCCACCACCAACGGCCCCACCAGCTATCACGAGCGCTTTCTCGTCGCAGGCCTCACCACTCAGGTAGCCAAGGCCTCCGTCAACCAGGTCCACTTCCAATACGGCCGCGACCTCGAAACCGCAGGTGCGAACGCCGCCGGTCCCAGCGTTGCAACTGGAGTCGTCACCTACGGTATGCCCAACGCTCTGCCGCGTATCGCAGAGCCTGACGAGCACCGCATTCAGTTCACCGACGTCTTCTCGACCACCAAGGGCCGTCACACCCTCAAGTTCGGCGGCGACGTCAACCTCGTCCACGAAGTCATGATCAACCTCTTCCAGGGCGGCGGCGTCTACAGCTACTCCGACACCACCAACACCGCAGCCTTCCAAGACTGGGTTGCGGACGCATTCGCAGGTCAGCCCGGCGACACCGACCCCTACGCCGGCTATCACTACAACACCTTCGTCCAGACCATCGACAAGGTCAACACCGCCGCCGGCACCCAGGGTAAAGACGACTTCTGGATGAAGATGTACGACGCCTTCGCCGAAGACTCCTGGAAGATCCGCCAGAACCTGACTCTCACCCTCGGCGTGCGCTACGACCTGCAGCTCACACCCGCACCCGGCCTCGTCAACAACAACTTCCCGCCCATCTCCACCGAGTACAGCCAGACCATCAAGAACGTCGCCGACCGCGTTCAGCCACGCGTTGGCTTCAGCTGGTCGCCTCAAAATGGCACCGTCGTCCGCGGCGGATACGGTCTCTTCTCCGCGCTCAACCAGGGCAGCACCTACTACGCCATGCGTGTAGAAAACGGTGTCGTCCAGGTCAACTACAACTACACCGGTTGCGAAAGCCTCGTAGGCAGCGTATCTGGCGCACGATGCTCCACTGTCCCCAGCGCAGCCAACAGCTTGCAATATCCCTTCGTGCCCTTCCAGGTCACTGGTCCTGCACTCTCCTCGGCGGTTATCCCCACCGGAGGCACTGCACCCTCTGTCAACGGTCCGGCGAAGGTTGGTACTCAGAGCTTCCACGGCCTTGATCCCAACTTCGTTCCGCCGCTCTCGCATGAGTTCCAGCTCGCTGTTGAGCAGGCCATGCCCGGCAAGATGACGCTCTCGGTCGGCTACGTTGGTACCCGCGCCCTGCGTCTGCCCGTCTTCCTCGATGCCAACCTCATCGGACAGACTCCCAGTGGCGTCCGCACCTACGACGTACTCAACGCCACAGGCGGCGTCCAACAGGTTCTCACCGTCCCGGTCTACCGGCAGCAGGATCGCCGTAACCCCAACATCACCTCCATCAACACTGGCTTCAGCTCAGCCAATACCTGGTACAACTCTCTCGCAGCGACCGTTCGCCGTCCCTTCAACAACGGTCTTGAACTGATCGCGAACTACACCTGGGCGCGGGCAACCGACGACGGCCAGGTCGGCGGAGCCAACGGCACCTTCTTCGGTGGCGACACTCCACTCGATCCCAACAACATCCGTCGCGACAACGGGCCATCGGACACGGACATCCGCAATCGCTTCACGCTTAGCTTCGTCTACCAGCCCAAGCTCTTCCCGGACAACAAGATCGTCAAATATGCCTTCGACGACTTCACCTTCTCCGGTGGCTTCATCGCCTCCGGCGGTCAGCCGATCTTCATGGGCATGAACGGCACCGTCTTCTCTGGCACCGGAACCAGCTATGGAGCGGACGGCAACATCTACGGCGGCGCCATGAGCTCCAGCTCCGGCGCTCCCACCACTGGCCGTCCCCCTCAGATCGGCCGCAACAGCATCTACGGACCGGGCTTCAACGACTTTGACTTCCGCGTAGCCCGCAACATCCCCATCCACGATGCGATGTATCTGCAACTCTCCGCAGATGCCTTCAATCTCCTCAACCACACCATCATCACTGGAGTGCAGGGAACCTACTCGCAGTACGCGGCGGCTTCCACTTCTGGCACTGCTGCCTGCAGCAGTGCAACGGGCACGGCAACCGGCAGCACTGTTCCCACAGGATCGGCGCTGCAGGGTTGCATCTCTCCCTACACTGGCACCGGCCTCTCGGCCTTCGGTGTCACCTCCGGCACCAACAACAGCCTTTACGGCGCACGTCAGATGCAGTTCGCCGCGAAGTTCTTCTTCTAGGCCAAACTCCGGGCTCTCGTTGGTCGACAGAGGAAACTCTCGCGACCAACGGGAGCGCCAACCGAAGGGGTACACAAGTCACGAAGTGACCGTCGCCCGCGCAGGGCGCCCGTCCGGCAGGACATCTTGCCTTCATAAAAAAGTCCAAATCCATGGCGTATTTTTCAGCGCCAAAAAAGACGCGTCCAAAACACCACATCAACCACGCATTCCACCACGTTGACACCACCCAAAAACCACATCCAAACACCCGCTTTTCCCAAAACACCCCTCAAAAACGAGCCAAAAAACAACAAATCCACCCGCTCACCAGCGGGACATTTTTTTTGTCTCAGTAAAGAAGAAAAGAGAAGAAAAGGATGGTGCGCCCGAGAAGATTCGAACTTCTGACCTACAGCTTCGGAGGCTGCCGCTCTATCCAGCTGAGCTACGGGCGCGTACCTCTAGCCTAGCACGCGCAACCCCTGGTTTGACAGCCCAGGCCCACCCGGTTGAGCATCAACTCCAGCATCTAAAAGCCTTTCAAACCGCAGCCTCACGACTCATGAAAGAGAGACAAGCATGCATCTCCGCTCCCTAGCCTTGGCCGCCTGTTGCACTTTCCTGGCCGCCGCAAACCCACTCCAGATGACCGCTCAAAACGGCGGCGTAATGACGGCAGCTCCCGCCAAACCCCTCGCCAGCCCAGCCGCCACCGCAGAGGTCAGCCTCAACGGCAAACAGATCACAATCAAATACAACTCCCCCCGCCTCAAGGGCCGCGCCATCGGCACCACCATCGTCCCCTACGGTCAGGTCTGGCGCACCGGAGCCAACCCCGCCACCACGCTCATCACCGCGTCAAACTTGAAGATTGGCACCCTCAACGTTCCCGCCGGCACCTACACCATCTACACCTTGCCCAGTGCCAGCCAGTGGCTGCTCATCGTCAACAAGCAGACCGGCCAGTGGGGCACCGAATACTCCGAAGCCCAGGACCTGGGCCGCATACCGATGGCCAGCAAAACGCTCTCAGCGTCACAGGAGAACATGTCCATCTCCTTCGAGCACACCAAAGGCGCCAACACGGAACTTCACGTCAAATGGGCCACAACCGATGAATACGTAACAGTCAAAGCCGAGTAAGCCAGCTCATCCAATCAAAGCTGTCTGGAGAAGTCGAAGCGCGAAAAAAACACTACTTCGACGCTTCCTTCTCCAGCTCGAGCCGATCCAGCCTCAACCGCTCCATCACCGAAGCCACCAGCTCCTTGGCTCCATTCAAATTCATCAATACAGCCTGCAGATCTAGCGTCGGGACCGCAGGATTCCGCGTACTCGCGCAGTAAACCCCATGCTGCCCTATCAGGACCAGCGCATCGGTCAGCACATCCAGCGTCACCGCCAGCCGCCCACGCGCCTCTCCCATCATGAACTCATACTTCTCCAGCTCGTCCTGCCGGTCATAGAAGACGGACACGCTACCACTCCTTCGCGGCCGTATCGACCAGCACCGGCTCCGCAGCCACAGGAGCCTTCCAGCGCAGAATCGGCTTCCTCGCCGCCGTCGTCTCATCCAGCCGCTGCAGCCGAGTAGTATGCGG
>Ga0302226_10003617_pt1 | contig 10477 bp, 7 predicted proteins | sample II_Palsa_E3_3_FD_193524 | JGI IMG/M metagenome (GOLD analysis project Ga0302226, IMG submission 193524) | Peat permafrost microbial communities from Stordalen Mire near Abisko, Sweden - II_Palsa_E3_3 | ecosystem: Environmental > Terrestrial > Soil > Palsa > Peat permafrost | place: Sweden...
CGCCTCACGCCTCTTTTTCAAGCCCGACGGAATCGAACGAACTCACGCGCAGTTTTCTGGGCGTGTTTCGTTATAGCGGCCGTGCGCTCCAGCTCGTCTGGAGCACCAGCCAGCCGCTGACCATCGCACTGGCGTTGCTGACGCTTACCGCCGGTCTTTTGCCGGCCGGCATCGCCTATATCGGCGCGCATATTGTCGATGCCGTGGTCCATGCCAGTCGTCTATGGGCTTCCAGCGGCAGCGCGCCATGGTGGCCCGTGGTTCGCTGGGTGCTGCTCGAAGGTTTGCTGGTGGCGTTACTCGCCGGCGCACAGCGTGGACTGTCGGTGTGCCAGTCGCTGTTGCGTGCACTGCTTGGCCAGCGCGTCAACGTAATGATTCTCGAAAAAGCACTGACGCTGGAGCTTGCGCATTTCGAGGATTCGGAATTCTACGACAAGCTCACCCGCGCCCGACGCGAGGCTTCGACCCGACCGCTGTCGCTGGTTACTCGCACGTTCGGGCTGGGCCAGAACGCGATTTCGCTGATCAGTTACGGCACGCTGCTGTTCCACTTTTCGCCATGGGCGGTCTTGGTATTGCTGCTGGCTGGCCTGCCCTCCTTCATCTCCGAAACCAAATTCTCCGGCGACGCGTTCCGCCTGTTTCGCTGGCGCTCGCCTGAGACACGCATGCAGCTGTATCTGGAAACGGTGCTGGCGCGCGAGGACCACGCCAAGGAAGTGAAGCTGTACGGTCTCGGGCCGCTATTGCTCGACCGCTATCGCGACATCTTCAACAAGCTTTATCGCGACGACCGCGACCTGACGATCCGTCGCGACAGCTGGGGCTTTGGGCTGGGCCTGCTCGGTACGCTGACGCTGTACGCCGCCTATGTGTGGATTGCCATGAGTACGGTGATGGCCCGCATCACGCTGGGCCAGATGACGATGTATCTGATGCTGTTCCGGCAGGGCCAGTCGGCGGTGTCGGCGATGCTCTCGGCCATCGGCGGCATGTATGAGGACAACCTCTATCTGTCGACCTTGTACGAGTACCTCGAAACACCGGTGCCGCCATCAGTCGGCACCGCACAGGTGGGTGCCAACCCGAAAGACGGCATCCGCTTCGAGCAGGTCAGCTTTACCTATCCCGGCGCGAGCGAGCCGGCGCTGCACGATATCAACCTGCATATCAAACCCGGCGAATCGCTGGCGCTGGTCGGCCAGAACGGCTCCGGCAAGACCACCCTGATCAAGCTGCTGACGCGACTGTATTCGCCCGACAGCGGTCGTGTGCTGCTCGACGGCACCGACCTGCGCGACTGGGATGAAAGCATCCTGCTGCAGCGGGTCGGCGTGATCTTCCAGGATTTCGCGCGTTACCAGATGCGTGTCGGTGAAAACGTCGGTGCCGGCGACGTGACCGAATTCGAGAACGTCGAACGCTGGCGCGAAGCGAGCGACAAGGGCATGGCCAGCGAATTCATCGACACCTTGCCCGCCGGTTTCGATACCCAACTCGGCAAGTGGTTCCGCGACGGGCGCGAGCTGTCCGGCGGACAGTGGCAGAAGATCGCCCTGGCACGCGCCTTTATGCGTTCGCGCGCGGACATTCTGGTGCTGGACGAACCGACGGCCGCGATGGATGCCGAGGCCGAAGCCAGCATCTTCGAGCATTTTCGCGAGCTGGCCGGTGGCCGCATCGCGATCCTGATCTCGCATCGCTTCTCGACCGTACGCATGGCGGACCAGATCATCGTGATCCAGGACGGTCGCATCAAGGAACACGGTAGCCACGAGCAACTGATGGCGTTGGCCGGTCACTATGCGCACCTGTTCTCGTTGCAGGCGCAAGGCTACCGCTAGATATTCCCGGCCCGGCTTGACCCTGCCTGCCCACGCGCCCCATGCTTCGCTGTCCGCTAGACGTCCCATCCTGGTTGAAACACACGCATGAGCAGTCGCTACAACGCCGCCGATATTGAAGTCCTCTCCGGTCTTGACCCGGTCAAACGCCGGCCAGGCATGTATACCGACACCACCCGCCCGAATCATCTGGTGCAGGAAGTGGTCGACAACTCGGTGGATGAGGCCCTTGCTGGCCACGCGCGCAGCATCGAAGTCGTGCTGCATGCGGACGGTTCGGTCGAAGTCAGCGACGATGGCCGCGGCATGCCGGTGGACATCCATCCCGAAGAAGGCGTGTCGGGCGTCGAGTTGATCATGACGCGGCTGCATGCCGGCGGAAAATTCAGCGGCAAAAACTACAACTTCTCCGGTGGCCTGCACGGCGTTGGCGTGTCGGTGGTCAATGCGCTGTCCGATCGCGTCGAGGTATCGATCCGCCGCGATGGCTCCGAATACCGCATGGCCTTCGAGCACGGCGACAAGGTCAGCCCGCTGGAGATCATCGGCACAGTGCCGAAGAAGCGCACCGGCACCACGCTGCATTTCTGGCCCGAAGCCAAATATTTCGACTCGCCAAAGATCTCGCTGGCGCGCCTGCGCCACCTGCTGCGGGCCAAGGCCGTGCTGTGCGCAGGCCTCAGCGTCAAGCTCACCGACGTCGCCAGCGGCGAAGTCAACGACTGGTATTACGAAGACGGCCTGCGCGACTATTTGCGTGGCGAACTCGACGGCGCCGAGGCGCTGCCGAACGAGCTGTTCGTGCATCACATGGCGCGCGATGTCGAAGGCATGGAAGTCGCGCTGGCCTGGCTACCCGAAGGCGAACTGGTGCAGGAAAGCTATGTCAACCTGATTCCCACCGCGCAGGGCGGCACCCACGTCAACGGCCTGCGCACCGGCTTGACCACCGCGATCCGCGAATTCTGCGACATCCGCAACCTGCTGCCGCGCGGCGTGAAGCTCGCGCCGGAAGATGTCTGGGAGCGGCTGGCGTTCGTGTTGTCAGCACGATTGCAGGACCCGCAGTTCGCCGGTCAGACAAAAGAGCGGCTGTCCTCGCGACAAACGGCCGGCATGATCGAAAACGTCATCCACGACGCCTTCAGCCTCTGGTTGAATCAGCACGTCGACATGGGCGAGCGCATCGCGCAACTGGCGATCGAACGCGCCAGCGCGCGCCTGAAAGCAGCCAAGCAAATCATCCGCAAGAAGATCACCCAAGGCCCGCAGCTGCCCGGCAAACTGGCCGACTGCACAGCCACCGACCTCACCCGCACCGAACTGTTTCTGGTCGAGGGCGACTCGGCCGGCGGCAGTGCCAAGCAGGCGCGCGACAAGGAGTTTCAGGCGATCCTGCCGCTGCGCGGCAAGATCCTCAACACATGGGAGGTGGAATCCGGTTCGGTGCTGGCTTCGGAAGAAGTGCACAACCTCGCCATCGCGATCGGCTGCGATCCGGGCAAGAACGATCTCTCAGGGCTGCGCTACGGCAAGGTGATTATTCTGGCCGATGCCGATTCGGACGGCCTGCATATCGCGACGCTGCTGACTGCCCTATTCCTCAAGCATTTCCCTACCCTGGTCAGCGAAGGCCACGTCTTCGTCGCGATGCCGCCTCTTTTCCGCGTCGATGTCGGCAAGCAGGTTTTCTACTGCCTCGATGAAAGCGAAAAAGCCGCGATGCTGCAGCGAATCGAGCGCGAAAAAATGAAGGGTGCCGTCAGCACGACCCGCTTCAAAGGCCTGGGCGAGATGAATCCGCCGCAGCTGCGCGAATCGACCATCCACCCCGATACGCGCCGACTCGTGCAGCTGACCATCGGCGACGACGACGGCACCTCGAAACTGATGGACATGCTGCTGGCGAAAAAACGCGCTGGCGATCGCAAGGCGTGGCTGGAAGAAAAAGGCGATCTGGCGACACTGGAGGTCTGAGCGCTCGCTCCATTCCAGATAGCTTTTTCAAACCACTCTGTTGAGAACACCCATGCGCCACGGTGCGTGGGCTGGTGATGAATTTCGATCCAGCTGCGCGAGAGCAAGCTGCATCTGACGCGTCACGCGATTCAGTCCAGACGAATCATCTTCGCATCCGCTGCATCCGCCCCGCCCTTCGTGCCGTATCTCCACACGCTTCCAATCCGCGAAGCGGAAATCTTTGGAGATCCCCATGAACAAGAATCAGCGCATGCGCAGCATCGCCCTTGGCCTCTCACTGGCGTTTGCCACCGTAGCCGTGGCGCCGATGGCGATGGCCGACTCGATGAGCTCGATGAGCAGCGGCAAGACCGTGATGGTTGGCGGCGCCGCCATGTATCCGTCGAAGAACATCATCCAGAATGCGGTGAACTCGAATGATCACACCACCCTGGTTGCTGCAGTAAAAGCTGCCGGTCTGGTCGACACGCTGTCGGGCACCGGTCCGTTCACCGTTTTCGCGCCGACCAATGAAGCGTTTGCCGCACTGCCCGCCGGCACCGTTGACACGCTGCTGAAGCCGGAAAACAAAGCGACGTTGACCAAGATCCTTACCTACCACGTGGTGGCGGGCAAGATGACCTCCAAGGATCTGGAGAAGGCCGCAAAGGCTGGTGGCGGCAAGGCCGTGCTGAAGACCGTCGAGGGCGATTCGATCACCGTTGCCAAGATCGACGGCAAGTGGACCGTGACCGACGACAAGGGCAACGTGGCCAACATCACGATCCCGAACGTCATGCAGTCCAACGGGGTGATCTTCGTCATCGACAAGGTTTTGATGCCGTAATTTTTCCGCTTCAACGTTTCAACGTGTGAGTGCAGGACCAGCGCCCCGATTCCCTCGTCGGGGCGGCTTTTTTTGTGAGCTCGACGCGGCTAAGGTGGTGGCTGATTATTGCTGAGCCACGCCCATGTCATTGCTGCCCCCGCTCGACCTGCAACGCTGGATCGACGACAACCGCCACCTGCTCAAGCCGCCAGTCGGCAACAAGTGCATCGTCGATGGCGACTTCATCATCATGATTGTCGGTGGCCCCAACGCACGCACCGATTACCACTACGACGAAGGCCCGGAATTTTTCTACCAACTCGAAGGCGAGATGGTGCTGAAGGTGCAGGACGACGGCCACGCCCGCGACATTCCGATCCGTGCCGGCGAGCTTTTCTATCTGCCGCCGCGCACGCCGCATTCACCTCAGCGCATGCCAGCATCGATCGGACTGGTGATCGAGCGCAAGCGCCTGCCGCACGAACAGGACGGCCTGCTGTGGTTTTGCGAAAAATGCAACCACAAACTCTATGAAGAATTCTTTGTGCTCGGCGACATCGAGCAGGATTTTCCACCCGTGTTCGAACGCTTTTATGGTTCACACGACGCACGTACCTGCGATCAGTGCGGGCATCTGAATCCTGCACCGGCAAAGTACGGCTAGCTCTGGGAGTCCTCGCTTATCTGCGCGCCAGCCACTTGCTGGCCATGCGCCGCAGTGATGCATCGGCTGATGCATCACCAGCGATATCGCGAATCGATTTCCACGCCAGCGCCAGCGACTCCTCGCTGATCGAAAATTCCTCGCTGCCGGTCGCACGCACTACATAACGAACGTCGTAGTGCCAGTGCTCCGGCTCATCGTCGTGTGCGGGAATACGGTGTCGATCGAGATCAAATATATCTTGCTCGACCACCAGATCGATCAATCCAGATTCTTCTTCAGCCTCGCGCAGCGCCACGTTCGCCAGATCGGCATTCCCATCCGCGTGCCCGCCCAACTGCAGCCACCGATCCAGCTTGCGGTGATGCGTCAAAAGCACCCGCTCGTTATCCGCGCTGACCAACCATGCCGATCCGGTGAAGTGGCCTGCTGGATGAGTACGCATGAAAACCTTGCTATCGGAATGAAGAAATTCTCGGAAAGGAGCTGCGGTATCGGCATCAGCCTGTTCCAGAGCGGCATACTTTCGCAGCGCGTTTTCAAGAGTCTCAACGGTCATCGGCGAAATTCTCCCCAGCACAAAGGCCAAACTCGGATTCTATGCGGCAAAGCGTCTTGTACGCTCACCGAGGCTCCGCTATGGTTGATAGATAAGCTTATGTATTACGACGAATACGTCGTGACTTTATTGAATACCGGCGTCTGTCTTTACGGGGAACCACCACATGCTTTTCAAGCGCGTCAAGCCGCTCGACCAGATTCTTGCAACCGCTGAAAAGAAAAGCCTCAAACGACAGTTGGGTCCCATCCAGCTGACCCTACTCGGCGTTGGCGCGATCATCGGCACCGGTATCTTCGTGCTCACGGCGGAGGCCGGTCAAAAGGCCGGCCCCGGCATGATGATCGCATTCATCATCGCCGCTACCGTATGCGCACTTGCTGCCCTGGCTTACGCCGAGCTGGCATCGATGATCCCGGTCTCGGGTTCGGCTTACACATACACCTACGGCGTCTTGGGCGAAGGTCCGGCCTGGGTAGTCGGCTGGGCGTTGGTGCTTGAATATGCGATTGCAGCGGCCACCGTCTCGGTCGGCTGGTCCGGCTATATGAATGGCTTGCTCGGTCGCGCCGGATACTCCATCCCCGCGTTTTTGCGGACCGGGCCAATGGATGGCGGCAGCTTCAATTTACTGGCGTTCCTCATCGCGCTGGTGATTACCGTGCTTTTGGTGATTGGCACCTCGAAGTCCGCCAAGGTCAACGCCGTGCTGGTGGCCATCAAGATCTGCGCCCTGACCGCCTTCATCGTCGTGGCGGTGCCGGCGGTGAAGTCTTCGAACTTCGTCCCGTTTGTGCCGAACGGCTGGGGTACCCCATTCGGCGGCGTCGGCGTACTTGGCGCCGCAGCATCGATCTTCTTCGCCTATGTCGGTTTCGATGCAGTTTCCACCGCGGCAGAAGAAACCAAGAATCCAAATCGCAACATCCCCATCGGCCTGCTCGGCTCGCTGATCGTCTGCACCATTTTCTATCTGCTGGTCAGTTACGGTGCCGTTGGCTCAGTTGGCTCCCAACCGATGCTGGGACCGAACGGCGTCTCGTTGCAGCCAGGTACCCCGGCGATGGCCGCAGCCTGCGTAGGCTCCGAGGCGCTGGTCTGCAGCAAGGACGCGCTGGCGCATGTCATGGTGCTTATCGGTCACAACACGATGGGCTCGCTGATTGGCTTGGCCGCTGCGCTAGCCCTGCCATCGGTCATCCTGATGATGATCTACGGCCAGTCCCGTATTTTCTTCACCATGTCGCGTGATGGCCTGCTGCCCAACTTCCTTTCCACTGTGCATCCACGCTTTCATACGCCACATATCCTGACGATTATTACTGGCGTATTCGTATCGCTTTTCGCTGCGCTATTTCCTGTCGGAATCCTGGCCGACATCACCAATTCCGGCACGCTGTTCGCTTTCATCATGGTAGCGATCGGCGTCATGGTGTTGCGCGTCAAGCAGCCCGAACGGCCGCGACCGTTCCGTACGCCGCTGGTCTGGCTGATCTGCCCGCTTGCCGTAGCCGGCTGCCTGCTGCTGTTTTTCAATCTCAGCGGCTACACGCTCGCTCTGTTTTTCGGCTGGGCGGCGATCGGTCTTGTGGTGTATTACCTCTACGGTTATCGCAAGAGTCATCTGGCGAACGGTACCGAAGCAAGCTGACGTCTCCGCACAATCGTTGATCCAATGACCGGCACGGTGCCCACCGTGCCGGTGTCATTTCTGGAATGCCAATGCTCAAACAGTTACTCGCCCGCAAGACCGATTTTTCCCAAACCGATGATGGCAGCCACGGCCCGGCGCTGAAGCGGACGCTGGGACCGTGGGGGCTGACCGCACTGGGCATTGGTGCAGTGATCGGCGGCGGTATCTTCGTGATTACCGGTCAGGCCGCGGCCGAACATGCGGGCCCAGCGATCATTCTGGCGTTCGTGATCGCAGCGATTTGTTGCAGCTTTACCGCGCTTTGCTACGCCGAATTCGCCACGTTGATTCCGATGTCGGGCAGCTCGTATTCGTACGCGTACGCCACGTTGGGTGAACTGGTGGCCTGGTTCATCGGCTGGAACATGGTGCTGGAGTACGGCGTATCGGCTTCAGCAGTGGCGGTGAGCTGGACAGGCTATTTCGTCAGTCTGCTCGATCATGTCGGCATCCATCTCCCGACGGTGCTGACGAACGCTCCGCTGGCTTATACGGATGGGCACCTGGTCACTACGGGAGCACTATTCAACCTTCCGGCCGTCGGCATCGTGATGGCACTGACCTGGCTTTGCTACGTCGGTATCCGCGAGTCCAGCGGTGCGAACCTGGTAATGGTGATCTTCAAGGTAGCGCTGATCGTGCTGGTGATTGCTGCCGGCTGGCACTACGTGAATCCCGCCCTGTGGCACCCGTTCATTCCTGCCAGTCAGGGGCCGGAAAAATACGGTTGGTCCGGCATCATGCGCGCGGCCACGCTGGTGTTTTTTGCCTATATCGGTTTCGAGGCAACATCCACGGCGGCGCAGGAGGCGAAGAACCCACAGCGCGATCTACCGATCGCCACGCTCGCTTCGCTGGCGATCTGCACGATCCTCTACATCGGCATTGCCGCCGTAATTACCGGCCTGCTGCGCTTCGATCAGCTTGATACCGCCGAGCCGGTGGTCACCGCCGTGCGCGCACACCCACAACTGTTCATGCTTCGCTGGGCCGTGGAGATTGGCGCATTGATCGGATTGTCATCGGTGATCCTGGTGATGATCATCGCGCAGCCGCGCATCTTCATGATCATGGCTCGTGACGGTTTGTTGCCGCCGGTGTTCGCGAAGATCCATCCGAAATATCACACGCCGCATATCAACACGGTTATTACCGGTGTCGGCATCGCCGCGCTGGCCGCGGTATTTCCGCTCGATGTGCTCGGCGATCTTGTCTCGATGGGAACCCTGATCGCTTTTGTCGCCGTCTGCGCGGGTGTGCTGATTCTTCGCAAGACGCGACCTGACCTGCCCCGCACCTTCCGCGTACCGTGGGCACCGGTGACATGCGTGCTTGGCGTGCTCAGCTGTCTGGCGCTGCTGTACTGGGAAAACTGGTACCAGTGGCTGTTGCTTGGCATCTGGACAGTGATCGGCATGGCGATCTATTTCGGTTACGGCCGGCGCCACAGCCATTTGCGCCGTGACCAGAGCGCGTCAGTAAAATCCTGAATTTCTTCGAAAATCGCCAAAATTATCAAAAGATCGGTTATTTTCAGCTTTTGGGTATTTTTAATCTAAAAACTCAAAACAGGCCTAAAGTCTCAATTAGCATTGAGAATCACATCATAAATTATTGTTTTTGTTGGTTTTAACGAGAATTTTTCAAGAGAAATCCTCGGCTCGACCGCCCATTCGTCCGGCTCGGGAGTATCATCGCCAGTCCGCGGGTTGATCACTTGGCAGTGGGCCTTCGGATCGCCGCCCGGCGTATCAAGTGAGTCAGCTCCTTAGCTTGGTACGTCGGGCAGCACTTTTCTTTTAGCCACACCACAACATTTCGCCAAATCGGTTTGTTGCTACGCACTGGCAGCAGCAATTCGAAAGCAAAAAAGCCGGCTATATGCCGGCTTTTTATTTGATCGGGAAATCTTTGATCTAACGCTCAACCGGCCTTCGGATTGTGCGACACGCACCAACCCTTCGAATTGACTGACTTGCCCGGGAACAACTGGCACGGTCCACGGCCAGTGGGGCCGCCAGAGTAAAACTGGCAATTGGCGCACGCGTCGCCCGCCTTGTGCTTGGGATCGGTCGCCTTGCTGCCGTCTTCCACGTAGCCCAGCGCCTTGGCGGTTGGATCATCCGGCGTCAACGCCGGCAGGTCGGCAGCGCGAGCGAAGCGCGGCAAGCCACCCATGATCGCAACGGCTGCCGTAGTACTGGCAGCAACCTTCAGAAATCGACGCCGTGATTCCGTGTTCTTTTCATTCGACATGGGCAAGCCTCCGTCATTTATCCCATGCACTTTGCGCGGGATTTGCGAGGATGTTACGCCTGTTTCGTCAATCATTCGTGACTGGCGAGAATGGCTCTCATTCAAGTCTGACGACGCTTTCTCGCGTGATATAGTAAGTTTCCATTTGGACGTCCAAACCATATGAGCCAGCAGTTACCCATTACGATACCGACCAGCCTGTTCGAGACGACGGCGGACTCAATCGCGCATACCGCGCGTGAGCTGGCAGCGCTTGGCTGGACGCCAGCGACCAGTAGCAATTTCTCTGCTCGAATCGATGAGGACCACGCCGCGATCACCATTTCCGGCCGTGACAAAGGCCGACTGCTCCGCGACGACATCATGTTGATCGACATGCAGGGAAAAGCCGTTGGCACAGATGCAAGACCCAGCGCGGAGACGGCGCTGCACACGCAGATTTATCGACGTTGGCCGGAAATACGCGCCGTTCTGCACACTCACTCACGTACACAGAGCGTGGCTTCGCGTCTGTACGCCGGCGAAGGCACCATTCGCCTGCAAGGTTGGGAGCTGCAAAAAGCCATCACTGGCTACAGCACGCACGAAAGTCTGCTGGAGATACCGGTTTTCCCCAACACTCAGCACATGCCCGAGCTGGTCGACCGGGTCGAAGCGTGGCTTGATACCG
>Ga0302226_10003622_pt1 | contig 10471 bp, 5 predicted proteins | sample II_Palsa_E3_3_FD_193524 | JGI IMG/M metagenome (GOLD analysis project Ga0302226, IMG submission 193524) | Peat permafrost microbial communities from Stordalen Mire near Abisko, Sweden - II_Palsa_E3_3 | ecosystem: Environmental > Terrestrial > Soil > Palsa > Peat permafrost | place: Sweden...
TCAACGGCGTCACCAGACCAAACCCACCAACCATCGGCGCCATGGAACCATAACCATACCATCCGAGTGGCCGCCATCCTACGCGACGAAACCTGTTACGCAGGATGGCATCTGCTGATAAAACAGCGAGACGAATGTGGGGGTGAACTACCTGCACTATCAGGACCTATCAGCCAGCAGTTCAAGCACGTCACATTCTGATTGTCCTCTGACTAATCGAATAGCCTTTGTCTTTCAGCACTGAGGAGTCCGCCCCAAATGCTTGAACAATCACTGCTATTTGTTCCTACGTCAGGTCAGTTTGTCGAAGTGAGAATGGGGCCTGACGGGGCTGAGTTTTTGAGGCGCAGGCGACGACTCTTTTGTAATTGTCTTTTCCATCCTGACGATCTTTTCCGCCATGGCTAGACTTATGAAGTGGTTTAGCGATATTCCGTCAAGGTGCGCCAAGTCACTGGCTTGCTGGCGAATCGAAGGACATATGCGGAGTGGAAAGCTCTGGTGCCGCTTATAGTCTTGGGTCATTGTTGCTCCGTGCTGCCAGTTTCAAAATCTCTAATAACTGACAGTTCCCAACTGGTCTAAGCCGATTCTCAACCTATTACTTGCGAAATGACAATACAAAATATGGGTTACTACTGTTCCTACGCTCAGCGGAGAGGAACAGATTTGCAAAGACCTATGTGCATTTCTGCGTGTCACTTAGACAACAAATTCCCTGGAAATTAGCTAACCAGCCAAATTTAAACCTTCTATTTCCCAGTAAAAAAATAGAAAAAATGCGTTTTGATATCGCGAGTGATATCAAAAGCCGACTTATTCGCACCCTTCTAAATCCAAAACGCCAGCTTGTCTCTATAGAGGTTGACTGCAATATTTTGCAGTTACTTTTGGCACTCTCTGTGCCTTTGCCTTGGAGGGATCGATGTTTCAGCAGCCAGGTGATTTTCGGACTTTTTTCAACCCAACTTCTTGCCATTCCGACGTCTGCAGAAAGCGTACTGGCTCAGCCGGACATGGGGTTTTGCGCAGCCTCAATGAACTAGACAAAGAGCCGCACCAGGTTGATGTTTCTTTAGTAAATCCTTTTCGAATAAATAAGTTAGGCCGAGATAGATCACAAGTTCACTCGTATTTCGTGGATGCGTTGATCTCAATGATCTCCTTGCGAGACCGGCAGCAGAGCGTAGCTAACCAAGATCTGCACAACAAGGGGGCTCAGTCCCAATTTGCACTTTCTTCTATTTGTCTTACGGATCCTAAGGAGTCTGCCATGTCGAACAAATCAATGCACTCTTTGAAGAACGGTCAGCTAAATCTAATACCCGGAAACTACGGCCAGGTAAGTAACTCCGGGGGAGAGATCTTTATTCGAGCAAGCCTGATCTTCTTCTTTCTCTTGACCTTCTGCTTAGCTTTCACGGGGTGCGGCTCCAGCGGATATGCCGGCGGTGGTATCGAAAGCCTCTCAAAGTCTGCAGTCACCCTCGATGCAGGGCAGTCCTTTTCTGTTAGTTCGACTCTCTCTGGGAGTCCCAAGGTTTCGTGGGCGCTTTCCAGCGCGGCATGCAATGCGAGCGCTTGCGGTGCGCTTTCTTCAAATGTCGGTAACTCCGTGACTTATACCGCTCCGGCCGGCATTACCTCGCAGATGATGGTGACCCTCACAGCTTCCGTAACTGGAACGACAAACCATAGTACGGTAAATATTACCGTTAACCCTGATCCGGCTATCTCTGGCAATCCACTTGTGGGAACAGTCGGTGTTGCTTACTCAACTACGTTCGTCGCCTCCGGAGGGACGGCGCCGTTGACGTGGAGTCTAATCGGCGGAGCACTGCCAACAGGGCTCAGTTTTAACGCGACTACTGGTGTGGTATCTGGAACACCCACAGCGACGGGAAGCTACAACTTTACGCTGCAGATCCTCGACTCTAGCGACATTCCTTATAAAGTCACCGCGCAGGAAACCATTGCAATCGGCACCTCCACCGGAACGACGCAAACAGTTTTGACACTTACGAATCTTCCTGGTGCAACTGTTGGCGTCCCTTACTCAGGGACTCTTGGCGCGACGGGCGGTACCTCACCTTACAACTGTTCGATTAGCGCCGGAACATTGCCGGCAGGTTTGACGCTTTCGGGCTGCCTCATCAGCGGAACGCCAACAGTTCCGGGTACTTCTAATCTCACAGCTACGGTCACTGATTCCAGTAATCCACCCGCCACCATCACCGGCCCTGAAAGTCTTACCGTTTCTCCGTCGGCTCTTAGTTTGACTTTGTCTTCTCTGCCAAACGGCACAGTTGGCGTTCCTTACACCGCAACCATTGGAGTTGCAGGTGGAATTTCGCCTTACTCCTGCGCGATAACGGCGGGAGCACTTCCCGCAGGACTTACCGTTTCAGGTTGCGTGGTCAGCGGCACTCCTACGGTTGCGGGAACCGCAACCATGGCTGTGAAGGCGACAGACTCCAGCACACCTGTCGAGACAACAAGCGGGCCGGTCAGCCTCACCATAGCTCCGTCGACTCTTAGTTTAACTTTGTCCTCTCTGCCAAACGGCACGGTGGGTGTTCCATATACCGCGACGATCGGAGTTGCAGGCGGAACGTCACCTTACTTCTGCGCGATAACGGCGGGAGCGCTTCCCGCAGGACTTACCGTTTCAGGTTGCGTGGTCAGCGGTACGCCTACTGTTGCAGGGACTGCCAACCTAACGGTCAAAGCTACCGACTCGAGTAGCACCGTCGAATCAACAGCAGGGCAAGTCAGTCTCACCATCTCTCCTGCTGGCCTTACGCTCACGCTATCAAGTCTGCCGAACGCTACGGTTGGCGTTCCTTATACGGCGACCATTGGAGTTGCCGGTGGAACCTCACCTTACTTCTGCGCGATAACGGCTGGAACGCTGCCTGCGGGCCTGACGGTTTCAGGTTGCGTGGTTAGCGGGACACCGACTGTCGCAGGGACTGCCAACCTGATGGTCAAAGCGACGGACTCGAGCAGCACCGTGGAGACAACCAACGGGCCGGTCAGCTTGACGGTCTTGCCTGCGGCCCTGTCACTCACACTCTCCTCGCTTCCTAATGCGACTGTCGGAACTCCTTACACGGCGACGATCGGAGTTGCAGGAGGAACTGCTCCTTACTCATGCCTGGTCACGGCTGGACTTCTTCCAGTGGGCCTCTCAATCTCGGGCTGCGTAGTCAGCGGCACGCCAACCGTTGCGGGAACTGTGAACCTGATGGTCAAAGCGACAGACTCGAGCAGCATGGTCGAGACAACCACCGGACCAGTCAGCCTGACTGTGTTGCCTGCAAGTGTTGTTCTTACCCTTACGTCTCCGCCCAATGCGACGGTCGGTACGCCGTATACAGGAACGATCGGCGTCAACGGCGGAACTGCTCCTTACTCTTGCACGATAACTGCTGGTACGCTACCTGCCGGTCTCACAGCTTCCGGTTGCGTAGTCAGTGGCACTCCGACGACCGCGGGCACAGCGAACCTCACTGTGAAGGCTACGGATGCCAGCAGCCCCACGGATACGACCACTGGGCCGGTGACGCTGACGGTTTCTGCTGCCAGTGCAACCTTGACTCTAACGTCGCCACCGAATGCAACTGTGGCAACGCCATACAGCGGATCGATTGGTGTAAGCGGAGGAGCAGCGCCTTACTCCTGCACCATTACTGCCGGCACACTTCCTGCTGGTTTGACGGCTAACAACTGTCTGATCACAGGAACACCAACGACCGCAGGAACAGCGAATCTCACCGTCAAGGCGACTGACTCGAGCAATCCAGTTGCTACGACCACGGGGCCAGTTACGTTAACTGTCTCGCCAATCTCAAAGCTTAGCCTTACGGGATCTGTGCCAAATGCGATTCTGGGTGTGCCTTACACGCAGACTTTGACCGCAACCGGCGGCGTCACGCCATATAGCTATCAAATTACTGCAGGTGCATTGCCTGCAGGACTCAGTCTCTCAACCGGTGGTGTTATCAGTGGAACGCCGACGGCTCCTGGAGCCAGCAGCTTCACCGTTACTGTCACCGACACCGAATCCACTCCGCAGACAGCAAGCCTGCCGCTTGTATTGCTCGTGGTCTACCCGACAACGCCTAACGATCCGGAATTGACTGGTCCTTACGCCTACCTCTTCCAGGGTTATGACGATGACGTCTTGGGAGTTCTGAACTATCAGACAGCGACAGCCGCCAGCTTCACGGCCGACGGTACTGGCGTTATCAGCGCCGGTGAGCAGGACGCCAATCATCAGGCATCCAACCCCACCGGAAACACGATCAGCAGCAACGGCTTCCTCGGTACCTACACAATAGGCACCGACAACCGCGGCATGATGACCATCACCACCCTGAACTCCGATGGCACGACGGTGGCAACCTCCACCTACGCCATCTCGGTGAAGGCACCGGTGCCTCCAGCCACCATCTCCGCCGCAGCAGACATGATCGAGTTTGACGACGCACAACTGCTGGGAGGAACTCGAGGTTCGGGTTCGATGCTGGCACAACAAACTGCGGCCATCACCGCTGGTCTCAAAGGCAGCTATGTCTTTGGGCTCTCGGGTGACACACCCTGCCTGCTTACCTGCGCCGTCGGCCTTGTCGGCGGACCCACAGCAGCTGTGGGCCAATTCACAGCCGCCAACTCAACGATCGTCGGTACAGGCGACTCTAACGATGCAGCCGAAAACTTCCCCACGGAGATCTTAGGCGGCAGTTACACAACGCCAGATGCCAACGGTCGACTGGCCCTGACGATGACCACGCAAAATACCCCGACCGGTTATCCCTCGGACTATGCGGTCTACCTGGTAAACGCAAATCAGGCGTTTGTACTCTCAACCGACAAACACTCCAGCTTCATTCTCCTCGCTGGTTCCACTCAACTTCAAACGCAACCGACCTTTAGCAATTCGTCGATGTCCGGAGCATTCATCGGGTACGAGAACTCAGCCACCAATCCTGGTTTAGTGACAGGCCTGGTACTGGAGAACGTGCTCAACCTCTCAACCGCAACCATCTTCCGTGGAACTGCAACGGCTGATGGAAACTGCAAAATCACCAACGTAGACCTCGGCGGAACAACCGCCCTGGTCACCGACCTGACAGGACTTCTGCCAGGCCTCACCGGTTTGTTGGGCAACCTGCTCGGCTCCGATGCGACTGTCGGATCCATCACTTGTGGGATAGCCTCCTACGGACGTGGAACCTTGCAGTATCCCGCACCGACCCTGCTGGGTATACCCACCGGACCTGCCCCTGCTCCACGTGTGTTCTACCTGAGCGCACCGAATCAGGGATACTTCCTCGAATCCGGTTACGCAGGGCTCGGCAACATCGAAGCACAGACAGGTGCTCCGTTCACCGCAGCTACCTTCAGTGGGACGTTCGTCTACGGAACAACCCCTGCTGCTTCCTTGGTGAGCATCGACTCCTCCGGAACCCTCGTCTCCACCGGAGCAGGCAGTGCCACTTCCACAATCGATCAGAGTGTCGAGCTTGGAAACATCAATGTGCTCACCCTCGGTTCAACCAGCACACAGGCTTACACCCTCACTGATGCGACGGCGGCCCGCTACACCTACGGCACGGATGTCATCTACGCGATCACTCCAACCAGGTTTGTTCTGGTGGATACGAATCCGCTGACAACCTCGCCTTCCATCACGTTGCTGTACTAGTTCCACCAGATCACCAACACCGGGGCGCACAGCCCCGGAAGGAGATTCAAATGTTGCGTTCTATCAATCTCGCTCTGGTTCTCGGTATCGTTGGAGTCTCTGCTGCCTTCGGGCAGCGGGGACCGGATGCTCGGTCTTTCATGGCCCCACGCTTTGATCTTTCAGGTGGCTTCAACCATATCAACGCAAACGCGCCTCCGGGCCAGACTGACTACTTTGGTCTAAATGGCGGATACGCCTCGGGAGACTTTTATCTCACTGATTGGCTCAGCCTCGGCGGAGAGTTCACCGCCGGCCACGCAAACGATATCAGCTTGCTCGGTCAGAATCTTACACTCTTCACCTATATGGGTGGACCAAAGGTATCGCGAACCGGGCATCGCCTGGTGCCCTTCGCGGACGTACTCTTCGGTGGAGCACACGGAAGCGACTCTTACTTCCCGACAGCAACATCCTCAACGACCAGTGCGTCGAGCTGGGCTGTCTCTGCAGGAGGCGGTCTCGATGTTAGCCTCACACGGCGTTTCGCCATTCGAGCGATCGATGTCGACTACTTAAGGACTGCCCTGCCAAATGGAACTAACGATGCACAGAATCACCTCATAGTCAGTACCGGTGTCGTCATCAAATTTGGCCCGAAGGAGCGTGTACTTGCAATCACCCCAGTCGTTCATCGACCCGGCGAGATCATCTTCACTTGCGGAACGAATGTGGCCAACGTAGAGGAAGGCCAGCCCCTGGAGATTACGGGCCATACCTTGACGGAGCCAGACCGTCTCGACGTCAGTTATGCCTGGACATCGAACGGCGGCAAGATCGAGGGCGTCGGCCGTGACGTCACTCTCAACACCGCGGGCTTGCCTTCTGGTGACTATCGCATCACCGGACATGCTGCACTAGTCTCAAGCCCAACCACAACCGCTGTGTGTAACGCAGAATTTCGCGTGAACGGACACCACTCCAATTCGCCTGGAGACGGTGACGGGTCTGACAAAGCGGAAGCCGCTAAAAAAGATGCGATCTTCCACGAGAATGTGCAGGATGCCCTCTTCGATTACGACAGCTCCGACATCAGACAGGATGCGCAGGTTGCAATCAAGCACGCCGCACAATATCTGAAAGACAATCCAGCGATCCTCGTTTTGGTGGAGGGATACGCAGACGAGCGTGGTTCGGCGGAGTACAACCTGGCTCTAGGCGCGGAACGCGCTAACGCTGCTCGAAACGCGCTTCTGGCTGATGGCCTTGATCCGGAACGAATCAAAGTCATCAGCTATGGAAAGGAGGCGCAGGTGTGTACCGCTGAAACCGAAGCATGCTGGCAACAGAACCGTCGCGCGGCTTTCTCGATGCACCCTTGAACGAAGACGGCTCTTTAACCCGGCTACCGTCGACAGCCATTCGACGGTAGCCGTTCGTCTCTGTTGTCGCAAAAGAGGAGGTCGATAGAGGCACTGTTACTCAACTGTTGGAGGCCTTTGGGCCTCCGTTCTCGACACTCTAAATTATGATACGGGTTTCAGCTGAGCGGCGAGTCGCATAGCGACACAGTATAGTGTTGTCACACCCCTTATGAGACTTCCTACGGCTCATCTATTCGCCCTAATGTCCCTGGCTGTAGTTGGCTATGCGCAAGAGAAACCCGCGATCACGCTCGATGAATTCATGAATGCAACTGAGATTCGCGATGTACGCATCTCGCCAGATGGAACTGCAATGGTGATCGCAACGACTGCTCCTGACTGGCAGCAAAACCGGTTCAGGGAAGATCTATGGCTGTGGACGCGGAGTAGCTCAGCGGTGAGCACACTAACCCACTCAGGACATGACTCCTCGCCGGAATGGTCGCCGGATGGGCTGTATATTGCATTCGTCTCTGACAGGCCGGTGACCGGTGCTGCGGACGGCGACGACAAGGATAAGGATGAGACGAGCCGCGTGTGGCTGATTCCGACACGTGGCGGTGAGGCTTTTCCGCTATACCGCGAGAAGCTCGATGTGCACGGTTTCGCATGGTCGTCTGACAGCACCGCGATTGACTTCTCTGTAACGGAACCGCTCACAAAGAGCGCGGAGGAAGCCCATAAATCGGAGTGGAAGGATGTGATTCGGTGGCGGGAACAAGAGCGCGGCGACGTATTGCTCGCACTGACAGTAACAGCAGCAATCCATGAGAGCGGAAAGACTCCGGAGGCGCGCCAGGAGACAAAGACACCCGACGATAAACCTGCCTATCCAGTCGGGGCCAAGGTGATTACACATAGCGACCGTGCGATTGATAAAGTTCTGCCTTCTCCGGTGGAAGACCGCATTGCTTTTGAGACAAGATCAGTTTCGAAGCGGTTGGAGAACCCGGCGGATACCGAGATGTTTTTAGTTGCGACGCAGGGCGGCGAGGCAAAGCAGCTTACACACAACGAGGGACTGGAGAGCCATCTGATATGGGGGCCCACGGGTAAGAGCATCGACTTTCTGGTGAGCGCGGCCGCGGGCTCGGTGGAGGGGCCTTACCAGGATGTGCAGGGACGGTTATATTCGCTGGATGTCGAGTCGGGAAAGGTAACGCGGTTAGGCGGAGCGTTTCAGGGCTCGTGGGAAGACCTGACGGTAACGCGAGAGGGCAAAATCTTCGCCGCAGGACTGACCGGAATAGATCAGCATCTATACCGCATCGATGGCGCAAAGTTCGAAAGCGTCGGGACGCTGCCTGGAAACTATAGTCATCTGAGTAGTTCGTTACATAGTGAAGCAGTGTCGTTTACACACTCGACCATTACAGAGCCGGCGCAGGTCTATGTCGCAAGTGCGGGTGACAAATTCAACGACGCAAAACCCGTGACTGCACTGAACCCGATCTTTGGCGAGCGAGCGCAGGTAAGTTGGCAGCCATACCGATGGAAGTCCAGCGACGGAAGCTCGGTAGAGGGTGTGCTGATCTACCCACCTGGGAAGAAGGGTGCGAAGAACTTGCGAATGCTGACGCTGATCCACGGCGGCCCTGCCGATGCGGACGGCGACCGGTTCGGCGCGGACTGGTATGACTGGGCGACACTGGCAGCGGCGAATGGATGGCTGGTATTTCGTCCGAACTACCGCGGATCGACGGGTTACGGAGACGCCTTCATGCAAGGCATCATGCCGCATCTGGTGTCGGCGCCGGGAGTTGACATCCTAACGGGTGTGGACGCGCTGGTACACGATGGTATTGCTGATCCCGCGCATCTGGCAATCGGAGGTTACAGCTACGGCGGATATATGACGAATTGGTTGATCACCCAGACAACACGTTTCAAATCTGCCGTGACAGGCGCAGGCGCAGTGGAGCATGCCGCAAATTGGGGGTTCGACGACCTGACGCGAGATGATGCGTGGTATCTCTCCGGCACGCCGTGGGAGAAGCCCGAACTCTATCAGAGCGAAGCTGCGCTCTTTCGGATGGATAAAGTAAAGACGCCGACTCACCTTGTGGGCGGAGACGCGGACAACCGTGTGAGCTACTTTGAGCAGGTAGTTCTAGAGCGTGCGTTGGAACGACTGAATGTGCCGCATGCGCTACTGCTGTTCCCCGGAGAGAACCATCCGCTGGATAAAAATCCGTGGCATGGATACATCAAAGTTCGCGAGGAGCTGAAGTGGCTTGCGAAGTATGATGCGCAGTAGCTATTAGTGATCGATGCATTTACCCTGCGCTTCGTCACTGTCGTTTGCTTCGCACCGTGTCTAGTCTTTCGGCGTTTCAAAGTCCGCGTGTTGAACTGAGATTCGGCTATCGAACACGTAGCAGGAACCACGCCAGCGGCTACTTTGTTGTGGCACCTCCTCCAGATACTTCAGGATGCCGCCCTTCAGGTGGTAGACCTCGCCGAAACCTTCTTGCAGCATGAAAGCGGAGGCCTTCTCACAACGTATACCGCCCGTACAAAACATCGCTACCTTGCGGTGCTTCTCCGGATCGAGATTCTCACGCACGTACGTGACAAAATCCGAAAACGTAGCGATACCAGGAGCGGTCGCGCCGGCAAAGGTGCCTAAATCTGTCTCATAGTTGTTACGGGTGTCCAGCAGCAATACTTCGTTGTTATCGATGACCTCGTTCCATTCTTGGGGATCCACGTACCGTCCGGACTGAGTGGGATCGACCTCCGATTTGCGGAACGCGATAATCTCTGGTTTGACCTTAAATTTCAAGCGCCTGAATGGCTTCTCGTCCGACGATGCAAACTTCACATCTGCCCTGTCCAAGCCTACCTTATTCGCGAGTATGCACAACAGATCGTCGATGAGCTCACGCGACCCAGCCAGCGTGCCATTCACTCCTTCACCGGCAATCAGCATCGTTCCACGAAGATCGCTCTCACCGAATGCAGCGAGTAACTCCTCTCTCAATGATGCAGGATCAGGCAAGGAAACAAAACGATAGAAGGCAGCAATAATATAAGTCACTACATTTTCATAGCAGATTTCGAGCGGGCGGTCGAGCAGACTCTCGAGTTTCAAAAAATCAACTACTTCTTGCAGTTCGCAGAGTAGGCTTCCCCTTAGCCGCTTTCGGCCGGCGCAAGCCGTCCGCTAATTGGATGTTGTGAGCCGTCACAATGGCCGAAATCAAGCCTGGAAAGCGCTTCTCAATCTCCGCACAACGAGAAGTGTTATGCATTTCAACGCCTTGACGCTCACCTCTTATTAACCCTGCCTCGCGAAGTATCTTAAAGTGTTGCGAGAGCGTCGATTTCGGTATTGGCTTCTCGTTGACATTCGAAA
>Ga0302226_10003623_pt1 | contig 10468 bp, 7 predicted proteins | sample II_Palsa_E3_3_FD_193524 | JGI IMG/M metagenome (GOLD analysis project Ga0302226, IMG submission 193524) | Peat permafrost microbial communities from Stordalen Mire near Abisko, Sweden - II_Palsa_E3_3 | ecosystem: Environmental > Terrestrial > Soil > Palsa > Peat permafrost | place: Sweden...
CCTCACCCTTTTCATGGGCTTCCATCAGCGTCTTGACAGCAGAGGTCTTGTTGGACGGGTCGTAGTCCTCGCGGATCTTGCGCAGCCGCAGATGGGAGCCATCATGCATTTTCACGTCGAGCGTGGTGCCATGGTCGTAATCGACCTCGATGTCTTCGAAGCTGGGTACGAAACCCAACTCGTTGATCGGCTCGTCATGCTCCTGCATGAACTTGTAGCTCTTCGTCGAGCCTTCATGATCGTTGAAAGTGACGCACGGGCTGATCACGTCGAGCATGACAGTGCCCTTATGCGCGATAGCCGCCTTAAGCATTGTCAGCAGTTGCTTCTTGTCGCCGGAGAAAGACCGTCCAACGAAGGTCGCACCAAGCTGAATGGCCAGCGAACAGGTATCGATCGGAGGCAGATCGTTGATCACGCCGGTCTTCAACTTCGAACCCAGATCAGCAGTCGCCGAGAACTGGCCTTTGGTCAGACCGTACACGCCGTTATCCTCGATGATGTAAATCATCGGCAGATTGCGGCGCAGCAGATGAACAAACTGCCCCATGCCGATCGAAGCAGTATCGCCGTCTCCGGAGACGCCCAGAGCGAGCATCGTGTGATTACCGAGGATTGCGCCCGTCGAAACAGACGGCATGCGCCCATGCACGCTGTTGAAGCTATGAGAACGGCTCATGAAGTAAGCCGGGCTCTTCGACGAGCAGCCAATGCCGGAGAGCTTCATCAGCCGCTCCGGCTGTACGCCCATCTCGAACATCGCGTCGATAATGCGCTCGGAAATAGCATTGTGTCCGCACCCCGCGCAAAGAGTCGTCTTGCCGCCGCGATATTCAATGACCGGCAGACCCAGACGATTGACCTTGGGGCCTGGAGTACTTGACGGTGTTGCTGTAGCTGTAGCCATAAACTAGAGGCCCTCCTTGGTGATCAGTTCGCTGGTCACCGACTGCGCATCCATCGGCAGCCCATTGAAGTGAAGAATGCTGCGCAGCTTGACGACCTGCTCGGCGGGAAGATCGAGCTTCAGCAGGCTTGCCAGTTGCGCGTCGCGATCCTGTTCGACGACGTAAATGCGATCGTGCTTCGCGACAAACTCGTGAATCTCGTCGCTGAAAGGATAGGCGCGCACGCGCAAGTAATCGATGTCGACGTCGTAGACCGCCTTCACTTCATCCAGAGATTCGGTAATGGCGTAATGCGAGGTGCCATAGGCGATGATTCCGATCTTGGACCCAGTGCTCTTTTCGATCACCGGACCCGGAACCAGCTTGCGCGCGTTATCAAACTTGCGCGAGAGCCGCTCCATCACCTCGACATACTCATCGGGACGCTCGGTGTAGCCAGCCTTCACATTGTGACCTGAGCCACGCGTAAAGTACGCAGCCTTTGGATGATCCGTGCCCGGCAGCGTACGCCAGCCGATCGCATCGCCATCGACGTCTTCATAGCGACCGAAGCTGCCCAGGCGATTGAGATCCTCCGCCGAGAGTACCTTGCCACGATCCAAAGGCTTCTCTGGATAAGTGAAGGGCTCGGACATCCAGTTGTTCATACCCAGGTCCAGGTCAGAGAGCACGAAGACGGGAGTCTGTAAGCGCTCGGCAAGATCGAATGCGTGATAACCGAACTCAAAGCACTCCTTGACCGAACCCGGCAGCAGAACAATGTGCTTGGTGTCGCCGTGGGAGAGAAACGCCGTCGAGAGCAGGTCGGCTTGCGAGGTGCGCGTAGGCATGCCTGTCGAGGGGCCGCTGCGCTGCACGTCGAAGATCACGCCGGGGATCTCAGCGAAGTAGCCGAGGCCGGAGAACTCTGCCATCAGAGAAATCCCAGGGCCAGAAGTCGCAGTCATAGACCGCGCGCCTGCCCATCCAGCGCCAAGCACCATCCCGATCGCGGCCAACTCATCCTCCGCCTGGACGACGGCGAATGTGGCCTTGCCGTCTTCAGTGACGCGGAATTTCTTCAGATACTCAATGGTCGCTTCGACCACGGACGTAGAAGGCGTAATCGGATACCAGGCGACAACCGTTACACCGGCGAAAACCGCACCCAGGCCGCAGGCTGCGTTGCCGTCGATGATGATCTTGCCGGTGGTGGCATTCATGTGCTCGATGAAGAAGGGATCCTGCTTGGTCAGCTTCTCGGCAAAGTAAGCAGCGCCTGCCTTGACCGCGCCAAAGTTCAAATCAAGAGCTTTTTGTTTCTTGGCGAACTGCTTCTTGAGCGCAGCTTCCACGCAGCTCATGTCGATCTCAAGCAGTTGCGCCATCACGCCGACATAAACCATGTTCCGAACCAGCTTGCGCAGCTTGGCTTCAGGACAGACTGCCGCGGTGATCTTATCGAAAGGAACGGGATAACAGACCACATCGTCGCGGTACTGTTTCAGGTTCAGGCTTTCGTCGTAAACCGCTACACCGTGGGTGGGGAGGGCGAGGATATCTTCGCGGGCAGTCTCGGGGTTCATCGCCACAAGCAGATCGATGTACTTGCGGCGGGCGACGTATCCGTCTTTGCTGGCGCGGATGGTGTACCAGGTGGGAAGTCCGGCAATATTTGAGGGGAACAGATTTTTTCCGCTTACCGGAACACCCATTCCAAAAATGCTCTTCAGCAGAACGCTGTTGGCCGATTGCGAACCGGACCCGTTGACCGTTGCGACCTGAATGCTGAAGTCATTTACGACGCGCTTTTGAGCGTCTTGTACCGCTGTTGTGCCCTGTTCTTGACCCAGAGCTAGGTCTCCAATCGCCATGTGGCGGGATTCCCTTCAATTGAAATTCCAGAAAGACCAACTCTTTCTCTCAGCTGATAATTATAGCCACTTAGTCGAAGATACGTCCGAAACCGGACCCAAGTGGTTACTGGTCAATCGGATAGAAGGTTGCAAATGGGATAGATTTGTGGAAAGGGTCCCAACATGTGGGCTAATGGCATGACTAAGCCCAAAAACTTATACGAAGTATCAAGAAAACTCCCGGAAATCCCGACTTCTTTGCCGTCCTGACGAACTCAATTCCTGATCTGGGACAATAATTGTTCGATTTCCGATTTTACTTCTGAGGTCAATGGCAATAAAGGGGAGCGCGCCTTTCCCCCAAAGTAGCCATTGAAGTCACAAGCGTACTTGATTCCTGCAATGCCCAGCTCGCTGCCAATTCGATTGCTTGCCTCCAGAATATGTTTTTGCCGATCGATCGCCAACTGATCGTCATGCTCTTTCCATGCGATGTAAATCTCCTGGCTGGCCTCCGGAGCAAAATCTGCAAAGGCAAGCACAGCGCCGCATGCGCCCGCATCCAGCGACTCCTTGAGCGTACCCGGCGATCCGGTGAGCACCTGAAATCCCACCTCGCGCGTACGCGTCTTTCTTGCCGGCGCGGGAGGCGCCACTGCCAGAGCAATACCCCCGTTCGCACCAGAGCCAAGACCTTCGGCGGAGATGAAATTGCCCGCGCCGGCATTTTTTTGCGCCAGCATCCGGCCTGTAACCGCTTCAAATATGGGTGTGACCGTAACAGTTCGTCGAGGAGCAAGCCGCGTCGCCTGCACCACTTCCCGGATCCGCTCGACTCTTCCGCTGGATTCCTTGATTCCGATAATATTTGGGTGTTGAGCCAGTTCTGTCACCACCTCAAGAGGGATTTCTGACTCGGTAAACTTGGGAATCGAATAAAGAATCACTGGCAGCGGCGACCGGTCCGCCACGGTACGAAAGTAATGGAGCAGAGCCGCCGGCGTCAGCTGCGGACGGTAATAGCAAGGATTTCGCACCAGCACCGCGTCATAATCGAAACCCGCAGCGGCGTCCGCCAAGTCCAGCGTCGCTTTGACGCTTTCGCGCCCGATCCCTGCGATCAGCACTTTTTCTTCGCTTGCCGATTCGGCGGTTACCCGCAAGACCTCTCGGGTTTCAGCGTCATCCAGAGCCACCGCCTCTCCGGTTGAACCCAGCGCCACGAGACCGGCCAGCGCAGTCAGCGACAGACGGCCGACATTAAACTCCAGCTTCTTCAGGTAAAGCCGTTCGTCTGAATAAAACGGAGTTGTAATCGGAGCGAAGATGCCTTCTAGCAACATATTCGTATTCTAATCCGGTCCAGTCTGGCCGCCAAAACCCTCTTCGGAACCCAGCTGAGCACTGTGAAGGCCTCCCATTTTGTGCCGTTCGAATAGCAGTTCGCGTACACTTTAGTCACCTCAAGCAACAACGGGAGCAGTATGGATCTGGAGCCTTCGCCAACGGAAACCGATGAATTAGAGATCCAGGAAGAAGAAGAGAAGGTCTCCAACCTCGCCGAACAGGCACTTTGGGTCTTCGTTCACACTCTCCTGGCCATCGGTTCATGGGTGGCGATGATTCTGGCGATCAGCCTCATGCGGCCGGACAATATACCGGTCATCGTCACGCTGGCGCTCTCTTTTTCAATTCCTTTCTTGGTAGGCAACATCTTCACGCGCGTCAAGCAGAACGACATGGCTCCCTATACCTGGCTGATCGGACTAATCTGGTTCCTGATCATATGCCTCTGGATTCTGGACATGCCCACAGGACCGAACCAGTGCTACCACTGCGACGCCTCTCAGAAGATCTACTTGACCTTCTTCAGTTTCACGGACGACAGCGGCCTGATTGACGGACAAGGGCGCTTCGTAGGCACCTGGCCTGCAGTCGCGTTCATCGGTTACGGCATCGGGTCAGGCTTCGCATTGAAGCGAAAAAAATAATCGCAGCCGTCAAATCCTCCTGAATCAGCATCCAGCCGGGAACGAATCCTGCCCGTCCGCTCGTCTTGTGTTTATCGCCCGTCGTGAGAGGAAATCAACCAATGAAGACCCGGACACTCTATTTGCTTCTCTGCATCGTTGGAATCGCGCTGCCTTATTGGCAATTCATCCCCTGGCTGGCTGCAAATGGCATTAATTTCCCGCTCTTCTTCCAGCAGCTTTTCGCCAATCGCATTAGCGCTTTTTTCGGAATGGATGTGCTCGTATCCGCCGTAGCTCTGCTGATCTTTGTGCGCAGGGAAAAGCTACCAGGAGCGGCACGATGGCTTCCACTGATCGCCGTGCTCACCGTAGGCGTTTCCCTTGCCCTTCCGCTCTTTCTCTATCTGCGCGAGCCGACACCCGGCAATGCAACGGCCTGATTGATAATTACGGGCGCGCCGCAACAATCGCAACCGGATGCAACTCCTGCAGCGAAACTACACTGGTCTGCTTGCGCTGTATCGCCGCAATACCCTCCGCCGCAGCCTGCGCCGCCGCAATCGTAGTGATCGTCGGAATACGCGCCAGCACCGCGGCACGCCGAATCGCCTTCTCGTCGAAGATCGTGTCCTGTCCCCGCGGAGTATTGACGATGAGTTGAATCCGGTCCCCTTTGATCAGATCGACCACGTTGGGACGGCCCTCTTTCACCTTGAACACACGTTCAACAATCATCCCCGCCTTCTCAAGAACATTCGCAGTACCCTCGGTCGCGACAAGATGAAAGCCGAGTTCGACGTAACGCTTGGCGAGCAGGGTAGCCGAAGGCTTGTCGTGGTCGTTCACGCTGAAGAAGACTGTTCCCTCCGAAGGCAAGACCTGCCCGGCGGAAAGCTGCGCCTTGGCAAAGGCTTCACCAAAGTTGTCAGCCACGCCCATTACCTCGCCCGTCGACTTCATCTCCGGACTCAGCACCGTATCTGCACCCGGAAATTTACTCCACGGAAAGACCGGCGACTTGACGTAGAAGTACGGCCCGGGGTCGAGATCCTTGCCGCTTAGGATCTGCTCCGGCAGAAACTCGCGCAGCTTGCGGCCCGTCATCAGCCGGGAAGCAATCTTGGCGAGTGGAACGCCGGTCGCCTTCGAGACGTAAGGCACCGTCCGCGACGCCCGCGGATTGACTTCGATCACGAACACCTGGTCGTTATCGTCCGCATCTCGCTGAATAGCGAACTGAAGATTGACCAGCCCGACAACCTTGAGCGCCAGGGCCAGCTTGCGCGTATATGCGCGAATAGTCGCCAGCGTTTCCGGCCGGATGCTGACCGAAGGCAGCACGCATGACGAGTCTCCGGAGTGAATACCCGCTTCCTCGATGTGCTGCATGATCGCCGCAATGACCACATCTTCCGAATCGCACAGCGCGTCGACGTCGACCTCAACCGCGCTCTCAAGGAAGTGGTCGACGAGTACCGGCCGATCCGAAGAGTATTCGACCGCCGTCGTCATGTAGCCTGCGACTTCCTTCGCGTCGTACGCAATCACCATCGCTCGTCCGCCAAGCACATACGATGGCCGAACCAGCACTGGATAGCCAATACGCTCGCCCACCGCAAGCGCCTCCGCAACCGAGGTCGCAGTGCCGCCGCTGGGCTGCGGAATTTCAAGCTCCTCGAGCAATTTCCCAAACCGCTTGCGGTCTTCAGCAAGATCGATGGACTCAGGCGAGGTGCCGATGATCGGCACGCCAGCCTTGCGCAACCTCTGCGCCAGATTCAGCGGAGTCTGTCCGCCAAACTGCACGATCATGCCGATCTCCGCACCCGATGTCGCCTCGTGCTCATAGATCGCCAGCACGTCCTCCAGCGTCAAAGGCTCAAAGTACAGACGATCCGAAGTATCGTAATCGGTCGAGACGGTCTCGGGATTGCAGTTGACCATGATCGTCTCGTAGCCGTCTTCCTTGAGCGCGAATGCCGCGTGGCAGCAGCAGTAATCGAACTCGATTCCCTGCCCGATTCGGTTTGGTCCACTGCCAAGAATGATGATCTTGCGCTTGGACGTCGGAGGCGCCTCATCTTCTTCCTCGTAGCTCGAATAGAAGTACGGCGTGATCGATTCAAACTCCGCTGCGCACGTGTCGACCAGCTTGAAGATCGGGCGAATGCCGTTCGCGTAGCGCAGTTCCCTCACCTGCTGGATACCGTCATGGCCTGGCAGATTCCACTCGTTTGCAATGCGCTCGTCGCTCAGCCCAAGACGCTTGAACTTGCGCAACTGCGTGGGTGTCACAGTCTCCGGCGTAAGTTCTCCAATCAATTTCTGCGACTCGCAAATTTCGCGAATCTGATAAAGGAACCACGGATCCATCCCTGTGTACCGCGCCACCTCGCGCACACTCAAACCACGTTCAAAAGCAAAGCGGATGTAGTTCAGCCGCTCCGGTTGCGGCGTTACCAGCCGCTGCGTCAGACGCCGCGGCTCCAGCTCCTCGCTTCCGGTCTTCTTGCCGGTTTCAAGCGAACGCAGCGCCTTCATCAGCGATTCCTTGAAGGTTCGCCCAATCGCCATCACTTCACCGACCGACTTCATCTGCGGCCCCAGCGTATCGTCCGACCCAGGGAACTTCTCGAACTGCCACTTGGGGATCTTCGTCACGACATAATCGATCGTCGGCTCAAAGCAAGCCGGCGTCATCCGCGTAATGTCGTTCGGAATCTCATCCAGCGTGTACCCCACGGCCAGCTTGGCGGCAATCTTCGCAATCGGAAATCCAGTGGCCTTCGAAGCCAGCGCCGATGATCGCGAAACACGCGGGTTCATCTCGATCACCGTCATGCGCCCATTGGCCGGATTCACCGCAAACTGCACATTCGATCCGCCCGTCTCAACACCAATCTCACGCATGACGGCAATCGCCGCATCGCGCATCTTCTGATACTCGCGATCCGTCAGCGTCTGCGCCGGAGCGACAGTGATCGAGTCGCCGGTGTGCACGCCCATGGGATCGAAATTCTCAATCGAGCAGATGATGATCACGTTGTCCGCAAGATCGCGCATCACCTCCAGCTCGTATTCCTTCCAGCCCAGCACCGACTCTTCAATCAGGCACTCATGCACCGGCGAAAGGTTGAGTCCATTCGAAAGGATCTCCATCAACTCTTCGCGGTTGTAGCCGATGCCACCGCCGGACCCACCCAGCGTAAAGCTCGGCCGGATGAGAACTGGGAAGCCGATCTTCTGCGCAAACTCCATCCCATCGCGAAGATTGTTCACCAGCATGGATTTCGAAACATCCAGGCCAATGCGCACCATCGCGTCCTTGAAAAGCAGACGGTCTTCTGCCTTCTTGATGGCCTCGAGCTTGGCGCCGATCATCTCCACGCCATACTTGTCGAGAACGCCGGCATCGGAAAGATCCACTGCCAGGTTCAGCGCCGTCTGGCCACCAACCGTCGGCAGCAGGGCAAACTTTCCCGAGCCCGGTCCAAGCATCTCCGACTCGACGCGAATGATCTCTTCAACATATGCAAGAGTCAGCGGCTCGATGTAAGTGCGATCAGAGAACTCCGGATCGGTCATGATCGACGCCGGGTTCGAATTCACCAGCACCACCTCATAGCCGTCCGCCTTGAGCGCCTTGCAGGCCTGCGTCCCGGAGTAGTCGAACTCAGCCGACTGCCCAATCACAATCGGCCCCGAGCCGATCACAAGTATCTTCTGGATGTCATTTCTGCGTGGCATTTTTCTTCTGTTTTCCTTACTTCAAAAATCAATGCTTGTTTGGCTGAAGGGCAATCAATGCTCGTTGGTACGAAGAGTACCGGCTTCAGCCCCGTTGTCGGGATGCCCGCTGGTACGAAGGGTACGGGCTTCAGCCCGTACATCCGTCCCGACGATCGACGGCTCTTCCAAAAGCTCGCCCTTGCTTTGAAAGGGCACGGCTTCAGTCCCGGTGCTCGCAACATCACTGCTTTTGCTTTGAAAGGGCACGGCTTCAGTCCCCGTGCTCGCAACATCATTGCTTTTGCTTTGAAACGGCACGGCTTCAGTCCCGGTGCTCGCAACATCACTGCTTTTGGTTTGAAAGGGCACGGCTTCAGCCGTGCCGATCCTGTCCAAATAAAAATGGGGCTTTAGCCCCTGAGGGATGGGGTCCAACTTCCACCCCGGATACGCCGACGAAAACCGGTAATCCGCCGCTACCGAACACAAACACTTCTTCACCGGATTGAGATGAATGTAATGCCGGTGCTTATCGCAATCGTCCCAATCGCGAATCCGATGGTCGGCAAATCCCCGCCGCCAGATTTCAGCATTCGAACCAAGTTCCTGCTTCACCCGATGGGAAAACCCGCCTTTGATCAGCTGCACCGCCCGCTCCAGCGCGCCGGTCGGAGTCATCAACAAATGAAAATGATCTGGCATCAGCACAAATTCATGCAGCAAATACGACTCGCCCCGGTAATGAAGCAGATTCTTGAAAAACAGCCGCGCCCAGGCCTCCACACGAAACAAAGCCCGGCGCTCCCACGTGTCGGAAGTGACAAAGTAGGTCTGCCCATTGTTGGTCGCGTGTTCCCGTGCAGGCTTCAAAACCCATCCCTCAGCGGCTGAAGCCGCACACCTTCATCCCCGTGGATGGCACGACTGAAGTCGTGCCCTTTCAAAACTATTGCAGCAACTCCTTCGGCAAACCAAGATCAGCCCAGGTCCTCTGTGGAACGGCCTCTTCGCCGAGACCCTTCCCTGTCTCGTCATCCAACTTGGGAGCGGCCATCGGAGCCCCATCCAAATCTACGTACCGCCGCATAACTGTCGCAAGCTTGTTCGTCGAAGACAACTTGCAGCGGTGCTCGTATCCCCAGTCTGCCTCTGAAGAGCTTTCGCCATAACCCGCCATCCTCCAACTAGTGGACTCTGCGGATGCTATCTTTCGATTCTGGAGGCAATAGAGTAAGCGGTAAAAATCTCCTGTATCGAGTTCCATACCCCATTTCTCCACCAGAATTCGATCCGCTGTATGCCAAACCGCGACCGTTCCGTAAAAATCTGTGTCCTGATCCATCAACGCCTTGGACAAGTCCGGGACCACGTTCCACGAGTCTCCGGAACGCTGTGCATATCGCGGAGGTGTCCCCGTAACATCCAAGCCGCACTCTGCAGAGAATCTGACAATCGCGGCATCATGCGCATGCTTCTTCTCCCCTGCCAAGTACTTGTCGAATGGAGTCATCTTTTCCGCTTGGGCATCCGCAGGCGTGGTCGCATCTGTTGTCACAACAGTAGGCGATAGGCTGGGTTGAGCGTCTGCGGCCGGTTGTTTCAGTTGGCCCGCAGGTTTGACGGCTATGGGTGTCTGACTCTTACAGGAAATAAGACTCCCCAACCCCGCAAACAAAGCCAGGACTGGGAGCCATCGCCTCATCCCTTCCACTCATCCATCAAATTCCGAAAATCCCGGAACAAGTAGTGCGAATCATGCGGCCCCGGCGCAGCCTCGGGATGATACTGTACGCTGAACAGCGGCAGCGTCTTGTGCCGCAGACCCTCGAGCGTGTTGTCGTTCAAATCCACATGCGTCAGCTCAACTTCGTTGGCATTGACCGACTCAGGATCGACAGCGAAGTTGTGATTGTGCGCCGTAATCTCAACCTTGCCATTGGTCATATTCTTGACCGGATGATTGCCGCCATGGTGGCCGAACTTCAGCTTGTACGTCTTGCCGCCCAGCGCCAGCCCAGTAAGC
>Ga0302226_10003640_pt1 | contig 10428 bp, 15 predicted proteins | sample II_Palsa_E3_3_FD_193524 | JGI IMG/M metagenome (GOLD analysis project Ga0302226, IMG submission 193524) | Peat permafrost microbial communities from Stordalen Mire near Abisko, Sweden - II_Palsa_E3_3 | ecosystem: Environmental > Terrestrial > Soil > Palsa > Peat permafrost | place: Sweden...
TTGCCGCCGGCGATACGCTGGCCGCGTTCGATCCGGCCAGCGGCGAAGCATCGCGCAGCATCGATGTCGCCGCGCATGCAGGTACGGCTTTCGATGGCCAGCATCTATTCCAGATCGCCGAGAACCGTATCCAGAAGATCGATCCGACGACCGGCCGCGTGCTCGCCACCATCCCGGCGCCGGGCGCTGGTGGCGACTCCGGACTCGCATGGGCCGAGGGCATGCTCTGGGTCGGACAATATCGCGACCGCAAGATTCATCAGGTCGATCCCGACACAGGGGCGATTCTTCGCACCATCGCGTGCGACCGTTTTGTCACCGGCGTCACCTGGGTCGATGGCGAACTCTGGCACGGCACCTGGGAAGGCGACGAAAGCGATGTGCGACACATCGATCCTGCCACCGGAGAAGTGCTCGAAAGCCTGCAGATGCCACCCGGTATCGGTGTGTCAGGACTCGAGTCCGATGGCGACGACCGGTTCTTCTGCGGCGGCGGGCGCAGCGGCAAGATCACCGCCATCCGCCGGCCCAATACCCGGGTCAGCTCAGGCTGAGCCCTTTGCTCCGCAGCAGAAGCGGACATTTTCTCTTATCGGCCCGTAGCGGGAACCACCCCGATGGTGCTCATCCACTGCTCCGCCAAGGCTGGCCAGCGTGTGATCGGATTCGACGTTGGCCTCAGCCCGAACGCATGGCCGCCGTGAGCATACAGATGCATCTCCACCTGCACGCCGGCGTTCTTCAAGGCGGTGTAGTAAACCAGCGACTGGTTCACGCCGTCCACGTCGTCGTCTTCTGCCTGCACCAGAAACGTCGGCGGTGTTTCGCGGGAGACCGGAACATTGGGATTCAACTTGTCATCGTCGGTCGCGAGATGCCCCGGATAGATAGGCATGGCGAAATCCGGGCGGGCACTTTCCCTGTCAGCAGCATCGACGGGTGAATACAGGTGCCGCGCAAAGTTCGTGCTGATTTCCGCCACCAGATACCCACCCGCTGAAAACCCGAGCACACCAACCTTGTGCGGATCGATGTGCCAATCCGCAGCGTGATGGCGCACCAGCCTCATCGCTCGCTGAGTGTCCTGCAACGACGGCACCGATAACATTCGATTGTGCGGACGGCAATTGCATTGCCAGACATAAGGCACACTCGGAACGCGATACTTCAACAGGACACATGTGATGCCCTTGGACGTCAGCCAGTCACAGACGTCGGTGCCTTCGAGATCCATCGCCAATATCTGGAAGCCGCCGCCCGGAATCACGACGACCGCAGCCCCCGTGTTCTTCGCCGTCGGGCCATAGACCGTCATCGTGGGCTGCGACACGTTGCTCACGGCAACCACGGTTTTGCCGGCGACCAGCGATTTCGAGTTCGAGGCGTACTCCGCCCCCGGCATGGGCTTGGCATCCGGTGGCGTGCCAGGCCATAGAGGTATTTGCGTATGCCCGGCGTTGGGCTGCCAAACCATCGTTTTCGCATACGCGCCACCGCATACAGCCAGCAGACACACGGCAATGGCCCACAGCTTCATGACGCTCCTCCGTTTTGGCGCTCGCCAAAGTTGTGCGATCAAGGTAGGAAATCAGGCATGCGCATGCAGAAACGCGGTCACCACTGGCGGACCACCGACCACCTTTATCAGCGCATCCGCAGCCGTGCTGTCGCTTTCACTGACCGCGGCCTGCAACAACTGTTCGACCGTGAACGTCATCCGCTCGCCGCGGAAATGCGCACCTATGGATGGCACGGCCGAGCCACTTACCACGTCCGCACGAGTCACAATCACCTGCTGTTGCAGCGAGAGCTTGCCTGCATCGACACGTGCAAGCACCGCTGCGGCCACCGGCGCCTTGAACACGCTCATCATCGGAAAGGCCTGGCCGGCATTCACGCTGGCTTCGACGCCGCTTTGCAAATCGAGTACGGCGACACCCAGCGTTCCCGGACGCGCACGCTGCACCAGCGCATCAAGTGTCTGCTGCAGCCGGACATCCGGCGTTTTCGTCGCGAGAGCATCCAGCGCTTTCGCGGATGGCACCATGCAGGCGAACGAAAGCGCGAACATCGCCGCAGCCAAGCTGGAGCGACGAGTACGTAAACGATTCATGGAACGCTTCCTTGTCGAAGAGAAGAACCAACGGCAATCCTGCACATTGGTTATGGCTAATCCGTGGCGCATCGCTGGCCAAGACTGGGCGCCCTGCTTCGCGCCTGGCGCCTCCTGTCATCGGGTGAATCGTGCCACGAAGTGGTCTCAGAAACATTTATCGTGATGAAAAACGTCTCTGCTCTCTTTGTTCTTTTCGACTAACACTAAGACGTACTCAAGACAGTAGCGAAAAACTAACCACCAAGCGCCTGATACGCGGGAAGGATAAAACTGGCGGTAGCAAACATTACCGAGACAGCGCTAAAGGCTATGGAAGGCCTCCGACCAATGCCTTGAGCTTGGGGCCTGCGGTACGTAAGAACCATGAGAAATGAAAAAACCGCCAGCACACCGCTTATCACCATGATCTGGACAGGCGAATGAGAAACAAATCCCTTGACGCTCATTGCCCTTATCACGCCCTGCAGAGCGGTGAAGGAAAGTATTGCAACGACGATAGACCCCGCAACGTTGGCGATACTCCGTAGAAGTGACATCTCATGCTCCCTGCCAAAGTTAGTATTTGCTGCACGCTACTACAGAGTGTGTTGATGCGTCACCTGGACGGCACGCCCATCACCGGCAGCGACTTCCTCATGGACGGCGGAATAATGGCGGCCTCCGGAATGTCGACTCTGACTCCTGTTTTGCACTCCGGTCTGAGCGAATCGATGCCGCCATGGCTCAGACCGCTGGTGCAGTACCAACCTTGTGTCCAAATCACCGGACGGCTTGCGCCGGGCCTAAGGCATCTTTGGAAGAAAACTCAAGTTTTGGGGAAAAGTGACGTTTTATAGCTGGTAACAGGCATTGAGTTAGCGAGGGCAACTACATTGGGGGCAATGGTGGAAACGATTACAAGATTGACCGACGTCAGCACCCTGTTAACGATCAACGCCTTATTGGCAGCTCTATCCGCGATCATTTTTCTGGCTCTCGATGCAACACGGCGAGGCGCGCAGCGCATCAACGGGGTGCTGCTATGGGGCATCAGTTATGCCGCCTTCGCCATAGGGTTTGGAACGCTGGCCCTCCCTTCCCTCGATGTTGATTTTGCCGAGCTTGCACTTCTCGGCAACCTGCTCATTGATGCCGGAACGGCGCTGGCCTTGCTCGCTGTGAACGCTTATTTGGACCGACCAAAACGGGAACTGGGGATATTGTTCCCGGCTGCCGCGATAGGCATCGCGGAAATCTACTATGTCCTGACCGGCGGTGAAAATTACCGTGTCATGGTGATGATGGGTTGTGCTCTCCGAGGGATTGTTACGATTGCGGCGGGCATTTCCTTGTGGTTCCACGCTACTGACACACAACGCTCGGGGTCGCGTCTAACTGCCGCCTTCCATTTTCTATGGGCGTTCATGCTGCTCAATCGAATGGCATGGTGGCTTTTTCATCCACAGGCCGACGTCAGTGAAGACCCGACCACTGCCTCCGCTCTGTTATCGCGCCTGATCCTGACATGGGTCATTACGCCAAGTCTCCTTTGGATGTTGACCCGTCAGCTTGACGCCGAATTGATCCGCTACGCTCATCAGGATCCCCTGACGGGAGTCGCCAATCGTCGCGTAATTTGGGAACGCGGTGAACGTTGGACTGCTGGAGTGGACGGACAAAACACGACGATGGCCGTTTTGATTATCGATGTAGACCATTTCAAAGTGATAAACGACACGTGGGGCCATGACGTGGGTGATCAGGTCCTCGTCGCCATCGCTGAAGCTTTAGCCGCCCATGTACGCAGCCAGGACCTCCTTGCCCGTGTCGGCGGTGAGGAGTTCATGGTGCTAATCAGCCCCGGTGACGAGCCGACAGTAAAAGAAATTGCGGAGCGTTTACGTCTTGCTGTCGAGGGCCGGTCCATTACCTTGCAGTCTGGTGACAAATTAACCTGCGAGGTCAGCATCGGTTATAGCGTATCGGCACGAGGCCAATCTAATTGGCGAGAGATGGTAATTGCTGCCGACCAGGCGCTCTACGCAGCCAAGCATGGCGGCCGAAATCAAGTCATCGGAGTCAGTTCTTTCAGGCCAACGCTCGAACAAGCAATCGCCTGTTGATTTTTGCCGAATGGACAAGGGGGACGGAGGCTGAGGTTTCCTCACGAATCTTCTTGATTGATAAGTACGTTGGATGCTGATTGAAGAAACAGAGCGCATGATTCGGTCATTCCTCATGGATTACGAAGCCAGAGGTGACCACACCATGCACACCATTGAGACGGCAAGCAAAGGAGCCCCATGTCGATCCTGCATGCGCTCGTTCGTCGCAAGGAAGAAGGTGACCATTCCGGCCACCATCGAGGCAACAGCCATGTCCTACATCGATGGTTTCGTGATCGCCGTACCCAACACCAACCGCGAGCAGTTCATCAAGCACGCCAATACCTTTGACGTCATTTTTCTGGAGTTCGGCGCCACACGGGTGCTGGAGTGCTGGGGCGACAACGTACCCGAAGGCAAGCTCACCGATTTCCGTCGCGCCGTGCAGGCAGAGGAAAACGAATCCGTGGTGTTCTCCTGGGTGGAGTGGCCTGATAAAGCCACCCGCGATGCCGGCATGGCGAAATTCATGAAAGATCCGCGCATGGCAGCCGCCAGCGCATGTCCCTTCGACGGCAAACGGATGATCTTCGGCGGTTTCACGCCGGTAGTCAGTTTGCCAGCCTAGCCAAACCGGGGCGGCTGCGCGTGAAAAGTGCTGCCTGCCGCTCTCCTGTTTCGCTATCACCTAGGAAATCGGTCAGGAGTGCCGCCATGACCGGCAAGGTTGTCCGCCGCCTTATTCTTTTTGTCCGTGCTTCGCCCTTCCGATCAGTGCTCGGAAGGGCGCGTGTCGATCTGCGCGCCCATCATTCGTCGTTAGAGAATGAAGAACATCCTCGCCGCCCTGAACCAGGAGAACCCCCATGGTCAGCAAGAACACGATTTGCCTTTGGTATGCCGGCACCGCGCTGGATGCCGCGACGTTCTACGCCAAGACGTTCCCGGATAGCGCCGTCGGCGCTGTCCATCATGCGCCGGGTGACTATCCCGCCGGCAAGCAGGGCAATGTGCTGACGGTCGAGTTCACCGTGATGGGTATCCCGTGCCTGGGATTGAATGGCGGACCCGGGTTCCCACATAGCTGGGCGTTCTCGTTCCAGGTGGCCACCGACGATCAGGCCGAAACCGACCGCCTGTGGAACGCGATCATCGACAACGGCGGCGAGGCCAGCGCCTGCGGCTGGTGCAAGGATAAGTGGGGTCTGTCGTGGCAGATCACCCCACGCGCTCTGACAGCCGCGGTCACCGACCCTGATCCCGCCGTAGCCAAGCGCGCGTTCGACGCCATGATGGGGATGACGAAGATAGACATCGCCGCGATCGAGGCCGCCCGGCGTGGTTGACGATGGCAACTGTCAGCCACCGTAGCAAGAGTCGCCTATTCGAAAAGTGCACTCTGCCCACTGTTTTGTGCAGCCCTGTCTTTTCCGTCCATCACCTGGAGCCTTCCAATGAACCCCACCATCACCGCCTTTGAAAGTTCGCCCGATCGCGGCAGAGGACTTGCGCGCGACATGCGCGTTCGTTGGGCGCTGGAAGAAGTGGGCCAACCTTACGCGGTTCGTCTTGTGTCGTTCAGTGCGATGAAGGAACCCGCGCATCGAGCGCTTCATCCATTCGGACAGATACCCACCTACGAAGAAGGCGATCTCGTCCTGTTCGAGTCAGGGGCCATCGTGTTGCATATTGCAGAGCGCCATGCGGGGCTGCTGCCGGACGATGAGAATGCCCGGGCGCGCGCGATCGCCTGGATGTTTGCTGCGGTCAACACGGTAGAGACGCCGATCCTTGATCTCCAAACCGCCAAGTTCGCAGAAGGCGACAAGCCTTGGGCCGAGCAGCGCCTGCCCATCGTCATGGATCGCATCCGCGACCGGTTGAAGCAACTTTCCGCTCGCCTTGGCGACGCCGACTGGCTCGACGGCGCGTTCAGCGCGGGCGACCTCATGATGGTCGGCGTGCTGCTCCGGTTGAAAGCATCGGGCTTGCTGGACGAGTATCCGAACGTCGCCGCCTATGTCGCCCGAGGCGAAGCGCGGCCCGCCTTCAAGCGTGCTTTCGCCGCTCAATTGGCGGTATTCACTGGCCAACCTCTGACCAGCTAATAAAGGTTCACCGCTGCGAGGATGCGCTGGCTTTCCTGCCCGCAGACACGCCTGTTGCGCCCATCGCATGAAGAAAAGGGCCCGGCAGTCTCCCCACCTGACCTCCCTTCTTCACTAGGCGCGCATCAGTGCGCCAAAGCTCACTTCGTGTTGGCAACCTCGTTGCACTTGATCTCGCTGCAGTTGAAATCCACTTCGACGCCGCGACCCACGGTTACCGGCACATTGAGGTGCTTGGCGACATCCTGATCGTTCTGCTTCAGCGTGACCGTGTAGATGCCCGGCTGCAGCTCGAGTGCGGAGTAACGCCCGGTGGAATCCACCTTCACCGTTCGGCCAGCCCCAGTCCCATTGCTGCGCGCAGCAATGCTATAGCCCACTGGTGCCCTGCCGAACACCGAGCCCGCAGTGGCCTGCGCACTGGCCGTGGAGATACCAGCCACGGCGAACGCACCAATGACACCGACCAAAGCCAGAACACGGGCGATACGACGCGATACAGAACGGGGCGAGAGAATATTGTTCATGGATCACTTCCTTGGTTTATGGAGGGGGAAGCACGGGCATACCAGGGAGTTGGCGGCTGCCTGCGAAACGAGGCGGACGACGCCACCCCAAACCGGCGTGTCGCCGCTACTTCGCGCGATCGACCGCTTACGCCAGCAGCATGCTGCCAACGGTCATCGCGCACATCAGCACGCAGGCGCCGAACAGGCTACCCAGCAGCAGGGTTTCGTATTTGAATTTCATGGTGGCTCTCCATCGAGTGAGGAAACGAAGCGTTCGAGATGGATATGGCAAACACCGTGCCAACACTCTCACGCCCTGAAAACCGCGCTCCCATGCCGTTTTTTGTTGATCATCGAAAGAGAACATCCGTCCGCGGACACTTCACGCGGACATCGGACGCAGCGGACACACCACAAAAGGCGGCGACACTCGACAGAAGTTCAGGCGCACTCTTGCGCGATGAGGTAAACCAAACCCTCACCACACACACTTGCCAACAGCGTTCACGGTGACCGCCACGACCTTGTCATCCACCCAATAGGCGAGCCGGCATGGATGTGTCGGTCCGTGTGCTCGTCGCTCGTTGCAAAGAAGCCCCCCCCGAACAAGCAGAACCCCAATAGTCAGCAAGAACAGGATTTGTCTCTGGTGCAGCGGCAACGTCCTGGATGCCACGACGTTCCCGTGTTTCGCTTTCGTGTTTACGCCATCCCCTTCTCCGCCATCCGCATCAACGCATCAAACGCGCGGTCGCTGAGTATCCGGCGCAGAAACAGGATCATGCGGGCGCCGCCGCCGGTGGCGTAGCGGGTGCGGGGACGGCGCGCACGCAGGGCGCGGGCAATGGTGCGGGCGACCACGTCCGGCGCTGACACCATTTTCGACGTCTCACTGGATTCGAACAGGCGCGCGTGTGCGGTGGCCTGCTCGGCGTAGGCGGTATGGCCGGAGCGCTGCAGCAGACTTTCCTTGGCGATGCCGGTCCATTCGGTACGGATCGCACCGGGCTCGACGATCACCACCTGGATGCCGAAGGGTGCCAGCTCCATCCGCAGGCAATCGCTCAGCCCTTCGACGGCGAACTTGGTGGCGTGATACCAGGTGCCCATCGGCTCGTGCATCTTGCCGCCGATCGAGGTGATGTTGACGATGCAGCCGCTACCCTGCGCGCGCATCATCGGCGTACTCAGCTGGATCAGTCGGGCCAGCCCGAACACGTTGACCTCGAACTGGCGACGCCCCTCGTCCAGCGGCACATCCTCCAGCGCACCGTAGGAACCATAGCCGGCGTTGTTGACCAGCACATCGAGGCGCCCTTCCGATCGCTGGATGGTATCCACCGCGGCGACGATGGAAGCATCGTCGGTCAGATCCAGCGACAGCAGACGAGCACCCGCCGTGCCGAGTGCGCGCATGCGTTCAAGCCGCCGCGCGGCGGCGTAAACCAGATAGCCATCGGCCAGCAGGCGCTGCGCCGTCGCCTCGCCGATGCCCGAGGATGCGCCCGTAATCAGGGCTACCTTCTTTGTCACGCTGGTCGCGGTAGTCGTTGTCATGGCACATGTCCTTGGGATTCAGTAGGCGACAGTCTAAACTAGGGTCTATACACCCAAGTCAAGAGGCACTGCATGCTGATCGCCGAGTTCTGCCGCCAAGCCGACCTGACCCGCGACGCAGTACGCCTTTATGTAAAGCTCGGCCTGTTCGCGCCGAACGTAGGGCATAGCGCCAGCAATCGCTATCAGCAGTTCAGCGACGCCGACCTCGACCGCGCGGCCGTTATTCGCACCGCGCAGCAACTGGGTTTTACCCTGAAGCAGATCGTCACGTTCAATCGCGAATACGCGGCGGGCGCGATGGATCGCGGACGGAAACTCGCCATCATGCGCGACCAGCTGGAAGCGGTCGACCTGAAGGCCGAGCGCATTCGCGCCATGAGGAAATACCTGCGCGCCAAGATCGCGTGGCTGGAAGGCGGCGAGCGCGGCGCCGAGCCGGTGTTCTGTCGCTCACGGTGTTAGCGAGATCAACGGTGTCAGGCTCGCCTACCAAGATGTAACGCGGACGAATTCGACATCAGTGGCCGTGTCGAAATGTGCCTCCGTCGTTCGTCGCTGCTCTACGTAGAGGCCAAATCGACATTGGCATCCTACGTTCTACCCACCATCGCAAGATCAAGGAGGAAGGATGGCTAGCTCAACGACAACAAAAAGAAAGCTCGTGTTGAAGATGTCCGTCTCCCTGGACGGCTTTGTCGCCGGACCGAACGGCGAGGCTGACTGGATATTTCGGACATCGGGGGGCGACGATTCCACGGCGTGGGTTCTGCAAACCCTTTGCGAAGCCGGCGTACACATCATGGGTAGGCGCAGCTATGACGTCATGGCGGCGTTCTGGCCCTATTCGGACATGCCGATCGCGCCGCCGATGAACGACATCCCCAAGGTCATCTTTTCGAGGAAAGGGCTCAAGGACGGCGCACCGGTAGATCTGACGACGCCGTCGCTCGTCGAAGCAAAAGCGCGCAATGCGCACCAGCATGGCATCACGCCGACAGCAGCGGTGCTGCAGTCCTGGGCCGAACCCACAGTGGCACGCGGCGATCTCGTGGAAGAAATTCTCCGACTGAAGGAACAGCCGGGTCATTTCATCCTTGCGCACGGCGGCGCTGAATTCGCTCAAAGCCTCGTTGCCTCCGGCCTCGTTGACGAATATCGACTGGCCATCCATCCGGTGGTATTGGGCCAGGGCCTACCGCTGTTCTCCGGACTGCGCAGCCCGGTTGATCTGCGACTCATCGGAGCGACCTCCTTCCGCTCTGGCGTCATGGGAGTCGTCTACCAGCCGGCATGAATCGTCGCGCGCGGACGACGCGAAGGGCTCTGACCCACTTAGTCGGTCTCCGCCGCCCTCTGCGCGAGTTCCTTGATCTTGAGCGCACGTAACTGCTCAGACTTTTTGAGTCCTTCGCGAGCCTCCTTGATCACCTCAAAGGCCAGATTTTGGCTGGTGTGATGCCGCTTCGCATCGATAGCGGCATCCAGCCGTTGCTGGGCTGCCCTGATCCCTTTATCGACACGGTAGAGAGGGGCGTGCGGGTTCGTGGTCAGGGGCGGCTCGTAGCTTTTCGTCATGGTATTGATTCGTGATCAGATCGTTCGCGATCAGATCAGCACGATAGCCGGCTTGGCCCCGCTCCGCACGTGCTTGGCCGTTGCCGGAAACGAGGATCAGCGTCGACTTTGCTAGACGTCGGTTTCTAAGAAAGTGCACTCTGCTCTCTGTTTTGCTGCTAACCGTTATTCCACCACCGTATAAAGGTTTCGCTCAATGGATATCGTCCCTCAGACACCGCTCATTCTGATAACGGGTGGAGGTCGTGGCGTAGGCGCGGCGACTGCGCGGCTGGCTGCCGCACAAGGTTACGATGTGGCGATCAGCTTCGTCTCCAACGAGTCTGCTGCCCTTGCGGTGGCGGCTGATGTAGAAGCCGTTGGGCGCCGGGCTTTAGCCGTGCGCGCAGACAGCGCGGATCCAGAGCAGGTCGCTCAATTATTCGCCGCGATCGACCGGGAGTTCGGCCGGATCGATGTGCTGGTGAATAACGCCG
>Ga0302226_10003652_pt1 | contig 10402 bp, 10 predicted proteins | sample II_Palsa_E3_3_FD_193524 | JGI IMG/M metagenome (GOLD analysis project Ga0302226, IMG submission 193524) | Peat permafrost microbial communities from Stordalen Mire near Abisko, Sweden - II_Palsa_E3_3 | ecosystem: Environmental > Terrestrial > Soil > Palsa > Peat permafrost | place: Sweden...
ATGTTTCGAACCTCGATCCGCCTGTGACAATCCCCCACCTGCCTGGACGCAGTTCAGTGCTTCTCAAGAAACAGCTGATGGATATTCCGATTCTGGGTCGTGCGATGCGGCTGGCGAAGTTTGTGCCGGTAGCGCGTGGCAGCCGGCGCGATGCCGCACAGGCCTCCGTCGCGGCTGCGGGAGATGCGCTGCGATCCGGATTACATATGCTTGTCTATCCGGAGGGGACCCGTTCGCTGGATGGAAGGCTCTCGGCCTTCAAGAAGGGGCCATTTTTCCTGGCGCTGGAGACGAAGGCACCAATCATTCCGGTCGCGGTCTCAGGAACGCAGACGCTCATGAGCAAGGGGAGCAACGCAATTATCCCAGGCGTGGCGCGGGTCCAACTGCTGCCGCCCATTGAGCCTTCGAACTACGCCACACGGGAAGACTTGATGCGGGCGGTCAGGAATGCAATTGCAGAGGCGCTGCCACCAGAGATGCAGCCGGCGGATTACTTGACGATGGCGTTGTAGCCGTCTGTCTGAAGCCGTTGCTTCATCGCGTCGGCATCTTTCTTGGTCTGGAACGGCCCAATCTGAACGTGGAGCAACTTGTCCTGCGGCTCATGATGGATCGCCACGCTGTAACCCCTATGCTTGAGTGCATTCACCAGAACATCCGCGTCCTCCTGGTGCGAGACGGCAGCGACCTGGACAGTAGCTACTCCCGTTGCAGCAGAAGCGATGGGAGCTGTGGGTAGGGATTTTGCGGTGGGCTTGATCGCCGGTTCAGGGCGAAAGTCCGCGGCAACAGCCTTGACTCTGGTGAGAGTGGGAGCGGGCTGGTTCACTTCGGCAGAAGCGGTAGGTGTTGGAGTATCCGAGGCGGTCGCGTCGTCGGCCTGGATATCCGGCGTAGTGGCTGTGCGAGCTACAGGGCTTCCGGGCGAGGGTTTGGCTGCACTGGACTCAGAGCTTGAGCTGGGAAGCTCCGCCGCGGTGGGAGTGGGTGGAGTCGAACGTCTGCCCAGGGAGTAGCCAAAGCCAAAGAACACAGCGCAGAGCAGTGCGAGTGCGAAGAAGATGCCAAGGATGGTTGTAGTACCAAGCGAGATTTCGCGATCCTGTTCGCGAAAGTCGTGAAGATCTTGCAAATCGTCATCTGTTTGGTAGCGGCTGCTGTTCACGGTCAGACCTTCTTCTCCAACGCCGTGTCGGGCGTGAATGTCTTATTGAACAGGTTTATGAGCTCCATGGGTAGCGGAAAGACAATGGTGGTATTTTTCTCGACACCTATCTCGGTAAGTGTCTGAAGGTAGCGGAGCTGAAGCGTCATCGGTTGAGTAGCCATCAAAGCAGCGGCCTCGACGAGCTTAGCTGCAGCGTTGAACTCACCCTCGGCGTGGATGATCTTCGCCCTTCGTTCGCGTTCAGCCTCGGCCTGTTTGGCCATGGCGCGCAGCATGGATTCGGGCATATCAACCTGTTTGACCTCGACCGAAACTACCTTGACGCCAAAGGGCGCGGTGTGGCCGTCGATGATCGTCTGGATGCGGATGTTCAGTGCCTCGCGGTGCGCCAGAAGGCCGTCGAGATCGACTTCACCCAGGACAGAACGCAGGGTGGTCTGGGCGAACTGCGAGGTCTGGTAGATGTAGTTTGCTACCTCAATGACGGCTTTAGTGGGATCAACCACGCGCAACGTAATGACGGCGTTGACCTTCAACGTGACGTTGTCGCGAGTGATGACGTCCTGTGCGGGAACTTCCATCGCCTCCTGCCGGAGACTAATGCGCACGATCTGATCGAGGGGACGGAAGATCCAGATGAGGCCCGGTCCCGCAGCCGCCTGTTTTACCCGGCCAAGGCGGAAGATGACGCCTCGTTCGTACTCTTTGAGGATGTTGAGGGAGTTGACCAGGTAAAGAACTACGATGACGATGGCAAAGAGAAGCGGGAGAGACATCATGGGTGTGTGACCTCTGCGGCCAGACTGCTGCCGCCGCTGCGATTGTAAAGCAGCCGCAGCAGCGGCTTTGCATTACCGGCTAGAAGTGATAGAAAAAGCCGAAGCCAGGCTGGAACTCTGTGGTGCGCTTCTGCAGCGTCAGGTAGTTGGTTTCGAAGTCGGGGGCTTTGAAGAACTGCTCCCGAAACTGAACTCGCGCGCCGAAGTGCTTGTTGAGCATATAGTCGCCGCCCACGTTGTAGTAGTAGGTCGCACGTGCCTGTGGCAAGAGGCCCTCACCACCGCCGGGGGTAGGGCGGAAGTCGAGTGTGCCGAGGCCGGCGCTGAGATAGGGCTTGATGCCGTGAAAGTCATACCGCGGGTGGACCACATAACCGAAGGTGTATTCGGCGGTATTTTGCTGCACACCGCCCACTGGTGTGGATCCGAAGGGCGTAAAGGTTTGGGTGTATCGGGCGTATCCGTAGTTGAACTCCAATCCGACATACGGAGAGACGGTATAGCGGATCGTGACCAGCGGCCCCACCGTATTGCCGGGGTGCAGGTTGACCGCCGTAGGAACGGTGTCGATGACGGCGGTTCCGTTAGAGTCCTTGTTGATGATGGCGGAGGCGGCTACTCCGATGTCGAGCCGGGAGAGCTGACGGTCCAGACCGGTTTGGGGTGGGGTGGCCTGTGCTTTGGCGGTTGATCCCGCCGCGGTAAGCAGCAGGCAAAGTGAAACATTCCGAACCCAGGACGGGCGAGACACATTCAACATCAAGAAAAAACTCCCTTATCGAAAACAACTGTTCTTTCAGTCTACTCTGGCGCGGAGGCTGATGGGGGCCGTTAGGCCGTCAAATGGGCTTCTGGGCGGCCTCTACGACCAGGACGAGGCCATCCAGGTCCCGCACCGAGACGAGCGATCCTACGGCGAGCGACTCCTGTCCGCGGAGGGATGCCTGCCACAGCTCGCCACGGATCTCCACCTGCCCAGTCGGGCAAAGTGGAGTGCGGACCACAGCAGTGCCTCCGATCATGGCCTGGGGACCGGTAAGAACCTTGCCTCGGCGGGCGCGCAACGCTATCCAGGCCAGTAGAAAGGAGATGCTGCCGAAGCCGAGACCAGCGCCCAGAGCCGTCGCGGTGTGGACGCGGAGCTCCGGAATCGGGCCGTCGACCAGCGTGGCGAGGCCGAAGATCAGTGCGGTGATTCCTGCAAGGGCGAGGATGCCGTGGCTGCCGACCTTCGCTTCAAGGATCATCATCACAACCGCCGCGATGAGTAAGACGATCGCCGTGTGTCGGATGGGAAGTAGGTTCAGGCCGAAGAGACCAAGGAGGACGAAGAGGGTGCCGATGGAGCCGGGAACGACCGTGCCTGGGACATTGAATTCCAGATAGATGAGCAGGCCACCGAGGACGAGCAGCAGGACGGCAATGTCTGGATTGGTTAGTTTGCTGAGCAGGCGTTCGCGCTCGGAGGGAGCTGTCGTGACGATCGTTGCATCTCTCAGATGCAGGGTCTGGGTGGCGCCGTCGAAGCGATGAATCTCGCGGCCATCGAGGGCTTTGAGCAGGGAAGCGTCGTCCGGCTCGACAAGGTCGATCAGCTTGAGCTTGAGTGCCTCTTCGTCGCTGTAGGACTTCGAGTTGCGAACGGCATCCTCGGCGGCCCCAACGTTGCGGCCGCGGCGGGAGGTGTAGGAACGAAGAAAGGCTGCGGCGTCGTTTTCGATCTTTTCTTTGAGGACCGGATCGAGCTGACGCCCCTCGACGAGGGGATGAGCCGCGCCCGCGTTGGTGCCGGGCGCCATCGCGGCGATGTCGGCTGATTCGAGGAGGAAGAAACCTGCTGATCCGGCACGACTGCCTGTCGGGGAGATGAAGATGATGACCGGGACAGGCGAGGTCTCAATCGCCTGCACCATCACACGAGTGGACTCAAGCAGGCCGCCAGGCGTACCCATCGAGACTAGGACTGCCTGGGCATGGACGCGCGCAGCTTCGCGGAGGCCACGCTGAAGGTAGTCGGCGGTGATGGGTTGAATGGTGTCGTGGAGGGTGAGTTTAACGACGGTGCCCGGCGTGTCAGATTCGGCCGAGAGCGTTGCTGGCAGAGCACAGGAGATCGCCATCAGAAGGAGGAGGGCAAGTCTCGTGGCAAACGTCATGGCAGGCTCTGTCCGCGAGCCTGGAGTGCCTGACGCATGCCCTGGGCGGCTCCGTCCTTGGGCTCAAGTTGAAGCGCCTTACTGACGTTGGAGGCTGAGGAAACGGTGTCGTTCGCCTGTAGATCGAGCCGGGCGAGAACGAGGTAGGCCGCGACGTTGGGGTGCAGTTTGAGGGAGCTTTCAGCTTCAGTGCGGGCGTCGGCTGCGTTGCCGCTGCGCTCTCGCACCTGTGCCAGGCCTGCATGCGCGTCTGCGCTGGAGCCTTCGGCGGCGATTGCGGTTTGGAACTCCTGCTCGGCCTCAGGAACCAGCCCCTGCGCGAGATATTCATGACCTTGCTTGGTGTACTCCGCCGCCTGTTCAGCGGGTGGTAAAGTGGCCAGCCGCATGGCGCGCATCTGGTCGAGTTGGAAGGCCGCCTGCCGGAAGGAGGCTTCGGAGTAGGTCCGGCGAATGCGCTCTAGCGGATCGAAGTCGGACGTTGTCTCGTTGTCGGTGGCAGAGGCGGTCGGAGCCGGAGCCTTCCGGCCGACACTGATGCTGGTCTTGAGCTGAGCTGCCTCTGAGTCGGCAGGGCGCAGCTTCAAAGTCTGATCGACCTCGCGTGTGGCCGCGGCGAAATCGCCTTGGCGGTAGTACGCAACAGCAAGGTTATAGTGGTAGTCCGGGTCGTTGGCGTCTGCGGTTGATGCGCGCTGAAACAGTGGAATAGCATTGTGGCCTTGGCGGCTAGAGGCCACCGCCTGGTTATTGACCACCTCGGGCAGCGGAAGTCGGCTGGCAACGAAGGCGAATGCGGACTCAGCTTCAGCGTACTTCGCGGTATTGAAGCGCGACAGCCCGATGTAAAAGCCTGCTTCGAGAGCGCGGCGATCAGATTTTGGAATCTTCGCGAACGTCGCCGCAGCCTGATCGTACTCGCGCTCGTCATATTGAGCCTTTCCCAAAGCAAGAAGCGCCGCAGGATAGTTGGGAGTGGCGAGTATAGCGGCTTGCAGACGCTTGATTTTTTCTTGCGAAGTGGCAGCGTCCGTGCCGCGAATGTAGTTTTCAAAAGCGCTCAGCTGAACTCCGCCTGAAGCCGCAAGAAACGTCTGTTGAGCGACGTTGAAGTGCGGATCCATCTGCCGCGCAACCTTCCACGCAATCGCGTTCTCCACATCGAAGAGGCGGTTGAGCTCGCTCGAATCCTGTAGCGGCGCGGAGAGTCTGAGATTCTTCACCTCGAGCACCTGCGCCTGCACTGCGATTCGACCGTTCGTCACGTTGTAGCTGCCGACAATCACGAAGTCCGCGTCGAGATTCTGTGCGATTCGAATAGTCGTCGCGCGCGACGGCCTGAAGTCGACCGGCAGACCGAGATGGTCGAGCGCATACTGCCGATCCTCGCGAGTAATCGTAAGGAAACCCGCAGAAGCAAGACGCTGATTCAGCGTATCCGGAAACGAATCGCCGACCCACGCAAGAGCCGCCTGTCCAGAGCGGTTGTCGAAGGGAAGCACCAGCACAACGCGGCCGCCGGCATCACCCGTATCAGAAGACTGTGAGATGCCGGGAATGCTGCACAGCAGAAGCAGCAAGAGGAGCCATGGCCGTTGGAGGATCGAGCGAACTTGAAGGCGCTTCGTCACAGATACGAGTATAGAGCGTCAGGGCTTTTGTGAACGCAGCAGCGAAGCTTCGACGATACGGGGAAAGTGGAGCACCGCGGCCCACTCGCCCTTGCGATGCGCCTGCCAGACCACCTCGCCATGCAGCAACGTCGCGACTTCAGAGGGAGCGAGATCGCGATGGAAATCAAAGTACTTCGTATCAGCCGACTCGTTCTGCCGTCCAAGATTGACGCGATTAGCCGGTGGCGCCCATTTCGTGGAGAAGATCAGCGCAACATCGTAACTCCCTGGATCTGCGGCAGCCTTTTGAATCTGCTCAAACGAGAAGTTCTGAATCGGCGTCACCTTGACGACGTGATTCGTGTACCCCAGTTCAGGACGGCTCAACTCCGACGTTGCTGGCCATGCCGTAAGCACCGTCGCCTGCGGATACTTTAAGTCGATGAACCGAACCGCCTGCTGGTGTAGAACGACGAAGTCGCGATACGTGAGGTTGTCCTCTGGCGCAAAGGCATACGGCGGGTTGATCCAAATTCCTGCGAGAAATGCCGCAGTGCTCAACGCCGCGATGAGGAGCCATCGCTCCGGGATACGCCGCCGCCACGTATTGACGCAGACCAGCAGAATCAGCGGATACATCGGCAGCAGATAGCGTGTCAGCAGCGCGCCGCCGAGGATCGAAAAAGCAATCCAGTTCGCAAGCACCACCACGCCGATCGCATTTAGGGCCGGACGAGAGAGGGGCAGTCGTTTGTTCGTAGCCGCGACAGGGATAAACATCGCCGCCACCATGCACATGACAGGAACGAACATGTTCATGTGCGTGAACAGATGAAGGAAGCGATGCCACAGGCACAGAAGAATGCGATACGCGTCGAGGTTCGCAGTGGCGTTGTAGCGCAGGAACTCCGGATTGCCGAAGACGAATCCCGTCTTGTGATAGTGATATCCGTACCACCCAGCAAGCGGCAAAATAGGAACGAGGAATGCAGCCACCCATCCCAAATGGAATTTGCTCAACCGGGCCTCGCGGCGGGTTTTTACCAACAGAACCACTTCCCACACAGCAAGAGCGGCTGGCGTAACAATCGCAGTTTCTTTCGACAGCGCAGCCAGCGAAAACATCAGCGCTGCATAAACCGCATCTAGCCTGAGTGTCGGCTGTATCTTCGTATCGCCCACTCCATCGAAATAAAAGGCAAGCCCCCAAAGCGTGAAGGCAGCGGCAAAGATGTCAGCGTGTGCGAGCGTGCTCTGTGCAAACCAGACGGGATAGAGCGCGGTGAGTACAACCGTGACGACGGCGACTCCAGAGGTCGTCAGCGTCTTTGCCAGCTTGTAAACGCCAAGCAGGGCGGCTGCGGCGACCATCGAGACCAGCGTGCGCGTCCCGCTGACGACGTATCCGGAGAGGTGCCACCAGCCGGCGAGGAGGATCGAAGGAAGCGGCGGGTGTGCGTTCGTAACGGTGCTATGCGGAATCAGGCTGCCGGTGCGGAAGAAGTCCCACGCAGCAGGAATGTAATAGCCTCCTTCATCCCAGAAGTAAGGGAGGCGAAGGAGGCGAAAGTGTGACAGGTAGACGGCGACGAAGAAGAGCGGATAGAGCATCCAGAGAGGGATGTTATCGAATGGTTGCTGCTCGTCTTCGTCGGCACTGCGTTGGGATCGCACGCTTTAGTTGACGGGACCTTCGGGCTGGGGAAGTTGCTCGAGCGTGATGGAGCCGAAGGTCTGCTCGTACTGACCCAGATTGTGGCCGAGCACGTTCCAAAGAGCCTTGGCCTGCTGCGGGCTGAGATAGATGCCTTGAAAATTCTTGACGTTCAGCTCCTCGGGATTGTCCTGGCTCATGGTGCCGAAGACAAGGAAGAAGTCCCAGACGCTCATTCGGACCTGCACGCTATTGGCGTAGCCGTCACGATAGTCTGCAGTGCTGGTGAGCTTGAGCTGGGGCTGTTTGTCCTGGGGCTGATGGGGGTTCTGCTGGCTCATCGAATCTCTTTCGGGGTTGGGTTGCTTTTTAGATATTGGTGCGGGAGAAGGGACTCGAACCCCCACGGATTTCTCCGCTTGGACCTAAACCAAGTGCGTCTGCCATTTCGCCACTCCCGCATTCTTCGTAGGCGACACCGTGTGGTGCGCGAAGAACTTGAGTGCCACCTCCAGCCTATGGCAAAGGGGTGTTGATTGCAACGTTATCGGTGAGAAAGAGCCGGTCAGTGCTTGGTAGCGTTTGCTCAGTGCTTGATGAGCCACATGATCCAGCTGGCCGCGATAGTGCCTCCGACGAAGAGCACGAAGCAGAAGGCGCCGAAGCGGATCATCGTTCTGGGATCTGAGCGCTGCGTGATACCAAAGACGACTGAAGTGAAGAGAGCAAAGAGCAGCACCGCTCCGAAGTGAGAGATGGTCACGAGCGCTTCCTCCCCGTAGCCAGCGAGTGCGCATCGACGGCAGAGATGATATTCAGAAGGCCAGCTACCACCATAAACTTCGTGCCGTAGTCGGCAGTCGCAACCTGCACCGTAACCTGACCGAGATCGAAGATGCGCGCAAGGACGTAAAGCAGCCCATTGCCAAGATCGCCGGCGAAGTTAAGGATGTCGAGCAGATCGCCGGTATTAGGCGAGTAGATCTTGCCTTTGAGCGCGAGGCCAATGGTGAACATCGACAGGATCGAAACCATCAATAGCCCGCCGCGAATCCATTTGCGCTGCAGAAGGTGTCCTGCGCCCGGGATCAGCCAACCGGCTATAAGGGACATGGCCGGCATCGAAGAGGATTTGCCAGCGGCCTGCGCTCGCGCTTGTACGTTCGTCGTCATCGTCACTTGTGATGATATCAGTTAGGCGCTCCGCAGCCGGTGTTGCAAGTTGCCGATAGACTGCTTTCCGAGAAAACGGAGGCTACGATTTGCGCCAATCGTGAGGTTGGGGCCGCGACTGAGACCACGATGCTGTGACCTTGCTGTTGTCGCTACCGCTCAATGGCATTTCAGTATTACGTGGCGGGAGCCACACGCACGCTTCCGTTCCCAAGTCCTGTTCTTGGATTGCGAACGTGGTCTCCCGTCACTGACAGCAGGTGGATCTGAAGCTTTAAATCTAGTGAATTCAACTGGGCCTAAGACAGTGTGTTTGCTCCACCGGACAGCTGTCGACGTGCCACGCTAGCCAAACCTACGATACCCGTACCAAACAACATCAGGCTTGATGGCTCAGGAGTGACACCTGTGGTCGGAGGCGTAGGACTGACGGTGCTCTGCGCGCCATAGAACCAGGCATCCTGTGTGTATCCGGCGATAGCGTAACCGGCGGCGTCTACAGCACTGCTACCCGTGTACTTCCCGCAGGTGTAGCCCAGGGTGGAGCAGGGAATGAACGTGGGGTCGTTTGGATTGGTGACGTTGAATGAGACAACAAGATCGTTCGTGTTGTAGTAGATGTAGTCGGAATCGTTCGCGGTGCCGCCGAACTCCAGAAACCCGTCCTGGTAGGTGAAGCCGAGCGGAGAGCTGACCGTGACCCCCGTCAGAGAGTGGACGACGATGTCGGTCGTATCGTCATCGTAAGTCTTGGTGGGGTCATAAGTGACCGTGATGAAACCCGTGATAGTTGGGTCCGGCGGCGCGATGTTATTTGAGCCGACGTCCACAAAGCCCGTGAGATTGAAGCTTAGGTTTTCTGTGATGGTTGAGGCGTTGGCGGAGGATGAAGCCAGCATTCCACCTACTCCCAAGGCGATAAACAGGGCAAAGTTACTATGGCGCATTGGTTAATCTCCATGTCGTAGAGGTGCAGTGCACCCGACTATACGCAGGAACGCCTTTATTGCAATTAAAAGTGGGGGACAATTTGGTAACGGCTTAAAGCTCACTCTATGGCAACACAGTAACGTTACCGCTCCACAGGACGCAGCCCGCGATCACGTGCAGCAACTGGGGAAACAATGCTGACCAGCGATCCGAACAAGCGTCGTCCTGTCGCAAAGGAAGCTTCGGAAACTACCCGCTCATGCACTAAGGTCAGGCACGGACAAGTTCTGTCTGGATGCGTCCGGTCACCTCGGCTTTCCCTCTGCGGGCGAGCATGTCGACCTCGCTGCGGATACCGAACTCGCCGGTAAAGTAGAGGCCCGGTTCGACCGAGAAGCAGGTGTTAGGGAGAATGAGGCGCTCGTCGTGGGTCTCGAGGTTATCGAGGTGGGCACCGTTGCCGTGCAGGACCGTGCCGATGTTGTGCCCGGTGCGGTGCGTGAACCAGTCGCCGAAGCCGGCTTTGCGGATGACGTTGCGCGAAGCATCGTCGGCCTGCCAGCCGGCGATGGATTGGTTGGCGGCGAAGGCGTCCTGAACCACCTTGATAGAGGCATCCCGGGCATCGCGGACGGTGTTGAAGATGAGGTGCTCGCGCTCGGTAGGCTCGCGGCCGACGACGCCGGTCCAGGTGATGTCGTACCAGACAGCGGAGGGGTCGTCTTTGAGCTTGGCCCAGATGTCAATGAGAACAAAATCACCCTTGCCGATGGAACGGGAGCTCGCTGCGGTGGGCTCGTAGTGGGAGTCGGCAGAGTTAGGCCCGGCGCTGACGTTGGGACCGTGCTCCCAGTCGAGACCTGCTCGTGCCATCGCTTCTTGCAGATACTGCACCATGGCATGTTCGTCGGTCCCGCCAGAGCTAG
>Ga0302226_10003657_pt1 | contig 10394 bp, 14 predicted proteins | sample II_Palsa_E3_3_FD_193524 | JGI IMG/M metagenome (GOLD analysis project Ga0302226, IMG submission 193524) | Peat permafrost microbial communities from Stordalen Mire near Abisko, Sweden - II_Palsa_E3_3 | ecosystem: Environmental > Terrestrial > Soil > Palsa > Peat permafrost | place: Sweden...
CCTCGACAAAGTGGGGACGAACCGTGCTGCGGATCATTCCACCGAGGTTTTGGAAGAGGGCGGCAGTGACAAAGAAGATGTAGTAACCCTGAATTATTTTTGGGGGGGCTTTGAATAAAACTGCCGATAAAAATAAATAAAAACGTACGGGGTAGAAACCGTGCCAGAAGGCCGAAACGCTGTAGGTGGCAACGGTCTGGATGTAGCTGGGGGTGCGGATGTAGACGCAGTACCGGAGCCAGTTGGAGGTGAGGCGGTTCCAGGCGCGCGAGGCCTCGCTGATGTTTTGGGCGGTCTCAAAGGCAAACACGTCCATGTTGTTGACCCCGTGCCAGTTGCCGGCGAGTTGCTTTTTCTCGGCGATGGCTAGTAAACACATGAGCACGCACACGAGAAACGCCAGGGCCTCTCTTACCGCCAGGAGCAAGGTACTCGGTGTACTGCCAGCCAAAGCCCGAGGCGACCGATCCGGCCTCGGCGATGGTCCAGACAAAGTAGTACTTGCTGCGGACGGCCGAGAGGGTGACCCACCAGAAGATGAAGCGGGGGACGACGGGCAGGCTGAGGATTTCCTCGCTGATGAGACGGTCCATGTTGAACATGGGGGTGATGGACCTGCACACATTGCCAATTTAATTATGTTTTATGCAGAATAACTATTTTTTTTGTCGTACACAAAATAGGCGAGGAAGACGACCGAGGTGACAAACTTCTTGAGGGCGTCCAAGAAGAGTCCCTGGGGGACGTGTGTGACGATCTCCCCGTTGGGTCCCTTGAACTTGCGGTACTTTGCGCCGGTGATAGAGTTGTTGTACTCGTCATAGTGGAATGCGGGGCCGACAAAGAAGCTCGAGAACGAGTAGCAGAAGCCAAAGTACTCGATGAGGTTGGGGGTCTTCTTGAGGGGCTGGGGTCCGTTGTCGACGCGGGGCGCCTTGGCGGGCTTGCCGTTGGCGACCGCCGCCTTGTCCTCCTTGGGCGCCTTTGCGCCGTCGAACAGCTGGAAGGCCAGGGTGCTGAGCTTGATCGTGAGGACCATCTGCGGGCCGGAAAAGTCCTCGTCCAGGTTGTCGTTGATCATGCGGCGGTAGTGCGCGTACACGAGGTAGGCCAGGGTGACGAAGAAGACACCGCCGGCCGCGGCCTTGCGTGGCAAAACGAGCATGAACAGGTAGCTCACGGCCACGGTCACGAGCGAGTGGACCCAGGCGTAGCCCATGATGAACTGCGACAGCAGGATGCCCGTGGCCAGCGAGAACATGTGCTTGACGGCGGCGCCGCCGGGCAGGTAGTTGAGCACGAGGCCCAGCGGGAACGCCAGCACGAAAATGAGGATGGTCTTGATTTCCCATGCCGACAGGCCCATGTCGGCCGCAAGCCCGTCCACGGCGCTCTGCGCGGGCGCAAATGCCTCCTTCAGCGTCAGGTGCTCGTTCGCAAACGACTCGACACCCGCGTGGTACTGACCGAGCAGGCCAACGACCACGTCCAGACTGCTCGACATGTCGCTGGTGGCCGCGTGCGTTGGGGTTAGTTGAAACTGCCGGAAAAGCCACGTGGGGCTTCCGTCTGTGGACCGCACTTTGTTAATCGTGGTCGAATTGGCTGTGCTCAGTGTTCAGCTCTTTCTGACACCATTTCCTTCCAGGGAGAAGCACCACCTATGGCGTCACCCGGACGAGGACGTGGACGTGGTCGTGGCGCAGCCGGTGTCGACGCTGCGCCGTCATCGCCCGGCAGTGTGGGACGTGGCCGAGGTGCCTCTGCTGTCGCCTCGGCTGTCGCTTACCCGATTTCCGCTGTGGACGTGAACGCGATCCAGTGGGCCGGTACGTGTGCCACTTGCAGCGCCACGGTTGCGTGTGTGGGGTGTTCCTAGTAATTGACCTTTCTGTGTGTGCAGCACCCGTGCATGCCACGACGACATCCCAGTTCAGCGACGTGAGCGGCAGCGGCAGCGGCACGACGGCGGCGTCGGCGTCGGCGTCGGCGTGGGGAGCCTTCACCGGCAGCAGCAGCAGCAGCAGCAGTGGCGGCAACAGGTCGTCGTCGTCCCGTGGCGGTGCTGGCGGTGGTGCACCCGAGCGTGAAGGTATCAAAACTTGCACACACAAACAAAAAAGATACCAACATCGTTGAGCAGAGGACCCCAACGAGTACCTGCAGATGATCTTTGTGGGCAACCTTGCGCCCCACGTGACGCGCGACGACGTCAAGGAGGCATTCAGCCAGTACGGCGAGGTGTTTGTGCGCATGCCCAAGGGCGACGATGGCGCAAACCACAAGGGCATGTGCTTTGTCAAGTTCTCCTCGCCCGAGGTCCAGGTCCAGGTCATGGAGGAGCAGCACCACATGGAGATTGGTGGACAGCGCGTGCGTCTCGATCCGGCCAAGCCCAAGAAGAAGGACGTATGCTTTCTGTTTAACGAGCCTTTGCTGATAAATTGCTCGCCGGCTTAAAGGCCCCCGAAAACTTTGTCTACGGCAGCTCAGCGGCTCGCTGGGAGGCCCCCGTAGAGGGCGAAAAGGTCGGCGCGGCCAACGAGGAGGTCCAGAAGCGTCTGTTCTCGGGCATGAACACGGGAATCAACTTTGACAAGTACGACGACATTGCCGTCGAGCTCAGCGGTGACAACATTCCCCCGACCAACGTCGACTCGGTACCCCCCTGTGAAAAATTAGGTTGTCTACATAAAGTACTATTATAGTTTGAAAAAATGGGCCTGGACGAGGTCCTCCTGCAAAACATCCGTTTGGCCAAGTATTCCAAGCCCACTCCCGTTCAAAAGTAAAATGTGCAGTACGTAGTTAGAAACCTAATGGATCAATACAGGAACGGCATCCCCGTCTCTGTTGCCAAGCGTGACTTGATGGCGTGCGCCCAGACGGGCTCGGGCAAGACCGCCGCGTTCCTCTTCCCCGTTCTGTCGTTCCTGTACTCGCGTGGCCCGTACGCGGGCCCCCTCCCCGCGCCCGACCCAGACCGCCCCTCCGAGTTCAAGACGGCGTACCCCGAGGTGCTGATCATGGCGCCCACGCGTGAGCTCGCCACCCAGATCTTTGACGAGACGTGCAAGTTCTGCTACCGCTCGTTCATCCGTCCCTGCGTCGTGTACGGTGGTGCCGACATGGGCTCGCAGCAGTACGAGATCGAGAAAGGGTGCAACGTGCTCGTGGCCACGCCCGGCCGTCTCCTGGCGATGCTCAACCGCGGCTCGATCGGCCTTGACCTTGTCCAGTAATGCTGCCGCTCCTTTTCATTCGTTGTTACTTATATCGTGTTGCTGGTCCAGCTACGTGATCCTCGATGAGGCCGACCGAATGCTCGACATGGGCTTCGAGAAGGACATGCGCTCGATCCTGCAGCACCAGAAGATGCCCGGCCCCGAGCAGCGCCAGACGCAGATGTTCTCGGCCACGTTCCCCGAGGAGATCCAGCAGCTCGCAGCCGACTTCATGAACAACTACATCTTCCTGGCCATCGGCCGTGTCGGCTCCACCTCGAGCAACATCACGCAAAAGTTCCTGCTCGTGCCAGAGGACGACAAGCGCACAAAGCTCGTCGAGCTGCTCAAGTCGGCCGAGACGGGCCTGACGCTGGTCTTTTGCAACTCAAAGGTCACCTGCGATGCGCTCGACTACTTTTTGCGGTAAAAGGCGAGCTACCCTCCCCACTGACTACTAACTCGTTCTCCCTCGGGCTGCAGCAAGGAGGGCTTCCCCTGCACGTCGATCCACGGCGATCTGTCGCAATGGGAGCGTGAAAAGTCGCTCCAGAACTTCCGTTCGGGCGAGATGCCGATTATGCTGGGCACAGACGTTGCCGCGCGCGGTCTCGACATCCCCAACGTCACCCACGTCGTCAACTATGACCTGCCCAAGGAGCTGGACGACTATGTGCACCGCATCGGCCGCACGGGTCGTGTCGGCAACACGGGCGTTGCCACGTCGTTTGTCAACGGAAGGAACTTTATGATTGCCCCCCGTCTCGTTGGTGCGAAAGGGCTGCTGTTTATTTATTTCTACTAATTGCGTACGTTAAAGATCTGCTGCGCGAGTCAAAGCAGGAAGTGCCCGACTGGCTCGAAAAGCTCGATCGCGGATCGGGACGTGGCCCGTACCGTCCTCGCGGAGGAGCCAGCGGAGGCGGCGGTGGCGGTGGTGGCGGCTTTGGCGGGCGCGATTTCCGTCGCGGCGGCCGTGTCGACAAGAACCACGTGTCCAACCTGTCTGAGCTGGGTGGATCGGTCGACTTTGACATCAACGAGAAGGAGGACGGCGGACGCGAGCGCGGTGGAGGCCGTGAGCGTGGCCGCCGTGGCGAGAAGGCCGACAAGGGCGCGTCGTCCCAGGACCTCAAGTCGTGGGATCGTCAGGCGCGCGAGCAGCAGCGCCTCAACGTCGGTGTTGAGAAAAAGTACGCCAGTGTCACCGCCATATAAAGAAGCCCCCCCTTGAAGAAATCCGTGTACCATATGCAACCAAGACTGAAGAGAAAAAATATATTGCAAAACCTGAGAAGAATACAAATGAACTGATCGGGGAAAGAAAAAAGAAAAAGAAAATGGAAAGAAAGATGTACAGTTTTTTTTCTTTTAATTCAGGCTTTTTTTTGGGATGAAATACAGCACGCCGCAAAACGAAAGGATTTGAGTTCTTTAGGAGGAAAGGAAAAGAGTACATACGTGTACAGAGGGAGAGTGTGTATATCTGTGGAATCACATGTAATAGTCACCACGATAACCTGTGGCCTGCATCAGGAGATTGGGATCCATGCCGCTGCCCATTGGACCGTTGCCACCACCGTAGAGCGACATCGAGCCGAGCTGCTGCTGGTGATAATGTTGGTACTGCTGCATTTGCTGGTGGTGCTGCTGGTGGTGCTGCTGCTGGTAGTGGAACTGCTGTTGTTGCTGCTGCTGCTGCTGCTGCTGCTGGTACTGCTGGTACTGCTGGTACTGGCCCTGCTGCATCTGCTGCTGCTGTGGCTGGTGCATCGAGTTGTAGTGCTGGTAGTGGGCAAGGTGGTTGCCGTTGGTCATGGCAGAGTAGGCAGACGTGTGGCCGACCATGCTCATGCCAAATTGATTGGGCGACATCTACCATACGGACATTATTTAGTTGGATTAAATAAACACTGGGGTAAATACCTGCTGTTGCTGCTGCTGCTGAAAGTATTGCTGCTGGTGCTGGCTGATCTGGATTTGCGGCGACATCATTGCCTGCTGCGGCGAATGAAGCATGTTGCCCGAGATGTCGCGCATGAGCTTGGACTGGATGCGCTTGCAGTAGGGCAAGTGGCGGATGGACGGCAGGATCGGGCGGATAAGGTCGACCAGCTGGTGGTACTGCATGGGCTCGGCCACATCCAAAGAGGTCTGCACGACATAGTTTGCGTACGAGTCTTGCAGCAAGACGGGCAGACGGTCCTTGTCCAGGATGCCGGCAATCAGTCCACGGCGCGTCTCAAACTCGGCGATGCGGATGCACTAACAGGACATTAGCATATTGTCCTTTCTAATTGTCGGGGTACCTTTTCGATAACGTTTGAGCTAAACTTTTGCAGCGACAGCTCAAAGACGTGGCCCAGGAACCGGCGGATGATCGCGTCCGAGAAGCGCGCGTACTTGAGGTCGAGGACGTACTGAACGACATAGTTGCCAAATTGGTCCTGTTTTGAAAGGTTTATGTAAAATAATTTTTATTTCTTGTTGTTACCTGGACGAGGGCGAGGGCGTTGTACGTGATCTCGGCAGCCAGCTGGACCTTTTGCGCGTCCGACGCATGGTCGATGCAGCGTTGGAGGACGCAGCAGCCGTGGCGATGCGAGGACACGGCAATGCAGTCGGCGGTGACAGCGTCATAGATAAACTGGTTCTGCTCGGCGGTGAGCTTGTTGAGGCACTTTTGGATGACGTGGTTTCCGTTGAGGTCCTTGATCAGGCTGACGACGTGGCCCCTCAGTGCCTCGATGATAAGCGAAATCTTACGAAGAGAATTAGGTTTAGGGGATGACGGGGACTGCGTACCTGTTCGTCGCTAGACAAGCAGTCGATCAGCTTCTGGACCGAGCGGGTACCGTGCATGTTGAGGGAGACGTTGACAAGCCCACTCGACACGTGGCGGGCAATGTTTGTCTTTTGGTCCTCGGTGCAGTAGCCAAAGAGTTTTTGGCAGAGGTAGTTTCCAAACGGATCTGCGCACAAATTGTTGTTTTAGGGGCAAAAAATAAATTCAAAAAAATGGCCTTACCGCTCATCAGCTCGGCCATGTACTCAAAGGCCTCCTCGTAGATCATGGTGACGTAGAGTTCGTTGTTCTCCTCGAGGCGCTTCTGGAGGTAGCGGCAGCCGTGCTGGTCCTTGCAAAGCGAGTAGATCTGGCCCTTGAGCTGCTCGAGAGGCGGGAAACGGGGCCCATCGGTCGAGCTGGCGTTGCGCTTGTGCCCCTTGACGTGCGCGGGCTTGGCGGGCGTGCCAGTGGGCGCTGCGCCAGCGGCTGTTGCGGGACCGTTGCTGCTGTTGACCACCGCGGAGCTGGCACCGGCAGCACCAGCACTGGACGGTGTCGTGGCGGCCGAGTGGGGCACGGGCGACTGACTGCTACTGCTGCTGATTACGCCGCCGCTCGCAGAGCCAGGGCGGGTGTTGGCTGTGCTGGAGGGGCCGCTGATCGACAGCGACGCGATGAGCGCACTTGGGTCAACGTTGGCGCCACGAGTGTTGGCCTGCTGTTGGTGCGCATGGCTTTGCAACTGGTGGCCGAGCTGAGGGCCGATGTGGGGGAACTTGCAGCGCTCGCCGTGGGAGCAATAGCCCTGGCGGAAGAAGCGGCAGACGATCTGGCCATTGGAGAGGCGCTGGACGGCCTCAAACTGGCTGGCGTCCCACTCTGCACTTGCGGCACGTTGGTGGCGAGGGACAAAGACTTCGCGGTGATCCGCAAGGTGACCAGATGTCGACGCGGGCGCGGACGACCAGTCGTCTTGCTGCATGATCGTTCGCTGGTGGACAGTGGGAGAGCTGCGGCCGCCGGTGCTCACGCTCGAGGGGGCCATCGAGAGGCTGTGGTGGTGATGGTGGTGGTGGTGGTGGTGGCTGTACATGTCGTCCGTCGCGGCACCATAGGCCGAGGCGATCGACGTGAGCGGACGGGCGCCAAACGTGCCAGCGTAGCGGCCTCCCATCGGGTTGTAGATTGCTTGAAAAAAGAAAAAAGCATACGGTTATTGAAAAATATTTTTTTAAAATTTACCGTCATAAGAGTCGTCGGCGCTGTGTGCACTGTGAGGGTACGCGGGCTCGACGCCAAAGGGCGACGTGCTGCCGAGGGAACGCCCGCCGGCGGTGCGCTGGCTGAGCGGAACACTGTTGGCAATAGGGATAGGGGCGTCCCAGAGGGACGAGCCAGAAGCGGGCCGTGTGGACGGGTTCGTAGCCGAGTCCAACGCAGTTGCGGCCAGCTGGTAACACCGAAACACAATTTAGAAAAAATCATTATAGTCGTGGATTGTATTAGCCCTACCGTGTCGACGATCGGGTAGTCGTTGCTGGCAAAGGGCTTGGCTGCTTGCAAGTAAATATTTAATTTCATTTTTGTTTTCGTAAAAAATGGCACCTCCAAGGTCGTCGCCGTCCTCGTTCATAAAGTTGGGGTCAAACTGGGGAGGGATGCCGGGGCTGGTGCCAGAGTCCTGTCGGATCAGTCGGCCGAGACGGCTGTTCTGGAGCCCCGTGTCTGCGCTCGCACTCGCCTCCAGTCCCAAAGGCTGCCGGTGCTGCTCCTCGTTCTGCTTCCAGGTTGCATACGCCTCGTCGTCCGCCTCCGGGGCCCACGAGTTGCGTCGCGAGGACGGCAGGGACTTGGACGCCTGGCGTTGCGGCGAGCCTGACGTGGCAGTCGTGGCGTCCGCGTCCTGTTTGTGCGATTATTTGTTTTTAATATCGACCCACCGAGTTGCTTGGCTATTACCAGCTGCTGCTGCTTGAGGACGTGCATGGAAACGGCACCGTTGCGCTGGTCCTGACTGGGGAGGTTGATCCTGAACTTGTCCTTTGTCCCGAGCGGCAACACGACCTCATCGCCCGCCCACTCTGTCCCCTCTGCCGTGGCTGCCTCGCCCACGACGTCCTCCGCCACGCCATCAATGCCAAAGATTTGCGCCGACAGCTCCTCAAAGCTGTTGTTGCTCCCGAGCGACTCGAGCGAGGCGCCCTGCGTGAGCTTGCGCTGCGAGGGCGGTGGCGGCGGGGCAGCAGTCGTGGCGGTGGTCGTCGTGTCGTTGCCCATGTTGTTGGTCATAGTTCCAGTACGTTGGCAGAGGCGTCACAGGGAGAAAAGGACGCCGTCGTGCTGTCGGTTGAAATGGTGCAGGTTGACTATAGAAGAGCGACGGGATGGTGTGTGGTTGGTGCTGCCGCAGGTCGGGATGCCGGGTAGTGGAGTGGGTTGGGTTGGGGTGGGTTGGGTGGGGTTGGGGACAGACCTGTATTTAGTTTTGGGGGCGGGGATCAGTGGGCGGGTCCGCTGAGAGGTACGGAAGGACGACAGGGAAAAAAAGAAGTGATGCACAAAAGAGGGATTAATTGGAGGCCAATCCCCTCCACGGACGAGCACACCAAAGAGACGCACAGAGCAAGACCAACGCACGCCCGTCTCGCTCCCGGGCTCTCGATCACTCAAACACACGGGAAAGGAGGGGAAAAGGTGACAGAGTCCAAGTGGGAGGAAGGGAAGAAGAAAAAGAGAGAATCCCCCCCTTAAGAAGGAAGGGGCGGAGGATGTCCAGGCTGTGCCGCTTGCGCGCGGTGGGCGGGGGGGCCTGGACGTTCACGGCATCAGCCGCCACCGACGGTTGAAGAAAGGAACGGCAAACGTGGCGGTCAAAGGCCGGAAGTTTCACACGGCAGCACGGCGGGAAAAAAGTTCAAAAAAAAAAAAAAGGTTCACAAGAAGGCGAGCAAGAAGGCGAGCAAGAAGAGCAAGCAAGAAGGCGAGAGGAATGCACAGCTCGCTGAACAACACATCGTCATCGTGGAATAGTCCTGGCACGCTTCCAAAGTAGCTCCAGCGGGGAGACAGTTGTCACGGGCACGTCGTGACACAAATGCGCATGGCCTGAAAAGGAAGCGCCCCTTTCAGCTGCAATTATTTAAGTAAATCGGAATCGAGACGACGGGCTCACTTGTCTGATAGCTATTGCAAGCTGCCTTTGAACACCAAGCAGAAGAAACAAGCAAACTCCCACGGCGCAACAAAAAGCGAGAGAGCACATCTGGTCTAGACGCATCACTTTTAAAAAGATGGCTGCGAATGGCATTCGTGCTTTTTTTTGCGCGAGTGGCAAGCACTACTTCCACCTGCCTGGCGTGGGCGAGGGCGTGTGCAGCTCGTGCCCCAAGCCGGCCACGGGCTACGTCAAGCTCACCGCGGTCGACTTTGCGGACGAGCCGCGGGGCACCGCCTTTTTCAAGTGCGGCTGTGTGACCCCTGCCCACGAGTGGAGCCAAGTCAATGGGCAACGTCAGCAGCCCGACACGTGCGGCTCGTGCAGCACGCCGACGCTGCCGTGGGTCGTCCTGCCTGCGCGACAGGTAGGAATAGAGGCACACCAGGGAAAGACTAACAGGTGACGCGAACAGGGTGACGACATGCCAAACGTGCCAACATCCACAAGCCGGCGCGGCAGTGTCGCGAGCGTGGCCAGCCACACGAGCAGCAGCGCTGCCGCCGCCGCCTCCTCCTCCTCCTCGAGCGGCCTGAGCAAGAAGCAGCGTCAACGTGCCAACCGCAAGCTACGTAAGCAAGAGCAGCAGGCATCGAGCAGCACCCCTTTGACGAGTCAGCAAACTGGTCAGCAACCCCCTCGTGCTTTGGCCGGCTCGCGTCATCAGCCCCACCAGGTCGAGCGGTTCCTGCAGGAGCATGCCCAGCAGAGCGGTGGCCGTGCCCCGCGTCCCATGCTCATCCCGAGCCTTGCGCCCAACCGGGCCACACCGCCGGTCGCTCCGGCCGGCCCGGTGGCGCTGTCCTTGGCCAACCTCAGCCTGCACGACAACCAGTACCGTGTCGTGTGTCTGTTTGGCTGCCAGCGCTGCAACCGCGTGTGGTTCCAGATGGTCCTGCCGCACAAAAGGGTCTCGTCGTGCCACAAGTGCCACCGAAAGTACGAGGCGATCCCCACTCGCCACGAGCCCTCTGGCCTGGGCTTTTTCAAGTGCCGCAGCCGCTTTGTGTCGCCCAAGCACCGCAGCGCCGACGACAACAACACGTGTGGGCGCACGTGGACCTCCTACCCCGCGGCCCGCGACGTCCCGCAAAAGTGCTACAAGTGCAGCAACTACATTTTGCCCATTCTTGTGCGTGCTTTTTTTGAGACTGCCTTTTAACGCATT
>Ga0302226_10003660_pt1 | contig 10387 bp, 9 predicted proteins | sample II_Palsa_E3_3_FD_193524 | JGI IMG/M metagenome (GOLD analysis project Ga0302226, IMG submission 193524) | Peat permafrost microbial communities from Stordalen Mire near Abisko, Sweden - II_Palsa_E3_3 | ecosystem: Environmental > Terrestrial > Soil > Palsa > Peat permafrost | place: Sweden...
TAGAGTACGGAGACGCCGGCGGCCGAGATCTCGCGAATCACTTCGAAGACTTTCTCCAGCTCGGTCTCGTTCAACGCAGCGGACGGCTCGTCCATCACGACGACTTTGGCCGCCCCCGTCAATGCGCGCGCGATCGCCGCGAGTTGCTGGTTGGCGATCGACAGCGTCTCCACGCGTGCGGTCATGGGAAAGGTCGCGCCGATCCGCTTGAGCGCGGCAGCGGCCAACGTGCGGCGCCGGCCACGCGAGATGATGCCGAAGCGGCGCGGCGTATGTCCCAGCAAAAGATTCTCTTCAACCGTCATCTGCGGGATCAGGTCCAGCTCCTGGTAGATCATCGCAATGCCGGCCGCGCTGGCATCTTGCGGCGAGCGCAGATCGACCGGCTTGCCGTCGATCTGCATGGTGCCGGTATCGGGCCGATGCGCGCCCGCCACGATTTTCAGCAACGTGCTTTTACCCGCACCGTTGGCGCCGAGCAGGCAGTGCACTTCGCCGGGACGTACCTGCAGCGAGGCATCCACGAGCGCGATGACATTCGGCGGAAAGCGCTTCGAAACATGACTGACGTCCAGCACGTAATCATTCATCGCCGTGCTCCAGCAGAAAGCGCGCGGTCGCCTCGTCGGTTGCGAGGACATTGATGTAGCGCGCCCGCAGGCAGGCACGCGCCACCCGATGCTTGCGCTCGCCTACACACACGCCAATCGAAAATGCCTTGTCGCGCAAGCGCTCGGGCCGCAGACCGATAGTCCGGTTGTCGATTTCGGGGGCGACGATCTCACCGTTCCCGTCGACGAAGCGTCCCAGAATGTCACCGACGGCGCCGCGTTTTTGCAGGTCCCGCATGATCGCCTGATCCACGTAGCCCGATTCGACGAGGACCGACCGCTCCGACAGTTCGCCCATGCTGAAGCAGGCAACCGGTGCTTCGTCTGCGATACGCAGTACGTCAGCTACGATATGGTCCTGCTCGAGCGCTTCGCGCGTGCGCTCGCTGCCCAGCATTGCAGGAACCGGTAGCAGCGTCGCGTGGCCATTGCCGGCGTGCGCGAAGCGCTCGGCGACGTTGTTGGTCTGCTCCGCCACGTTGCGGATATTGATCGCTCCGTTCAATAACACCACATGCACGCCGTCGTTCCAGCGCGGCGGCAACCATTGCGCCATCTTGATCATGGTGCGGCCCCACGACACGCCCACCAGTTGCGGCGGCGGCTGCAGTCCGGCGAGATAGCGGCCGGCGGCCTGGGTGACGACATTCAGTTCGACATCCTCATCACCACTGTTGGCGAGGACGATCGCTTCGCGCAACCCGAAGCGGCGTTGCATTTCGGCTTCGAGATGCGGCAGGCGCGGCGAACGTGGAATGATCTCGATCCGTACGATGCCCACTTCGCGTGCTTCACGCAGCAGCCGCGCAACCTGCCAGCGCGTCAAGCCGGTTTCCTTGGCGATGTCGCCTTGTGTCTTCTCGAGGTCGTAATAGAGCTTGGCGACCTGGGCCATCAGTTGCTCGCGCTGCGGGTCGGCATTCAGCCGCGTAGGCAACGAGTCATTGGTGGAAGCGCTTGTCATGCTGCGGACCTCATGGCGGTGGCCGCCGTAATCGGCGGTCTGGAGACGATAGGTCCCACCGTGTCGGTCGCCTCCTGATAGCGTTCGAGCAGCTTCAGATACTGCTCGTGCGCTTGCGGGTCGGGGTCGATGCGCTCACCGTGGGTCGCGAAACTCGCGACCGCCTCGCGTAACTGCGCACACTCGCCGACCCCGCACGCGGCAGCCGCGGCTGCGCCGATCAAGGTCAGGTTGTCATGAGCGACGACCTCGAACGGAACACCCGTTGCATCGATGGTTGCGCGCAACCATAGCGGGTTCTTCTGAAAACCTCCAGCCGCGATCACCCGCCGGACCTCGATCCCCGCTGCCCGCAAGGTGTGAAACACGTTGGCGGAGCCAAGCGCAATCGCTTCGACCGAGGCGCGATAGACATCCTTGCGCTGATGGTTGAGCGAGAGCCCGAGAATCGCGCCGCGCAACTCCGAAGAACGATAAGGCGTGCGATTGCCCATCCAGTAATCGAGCACCAGCAGACCTGTCTCGCCTGGTTTCAAATCCGCGGCCTCGGCGATCAGCGCCTGGTGACCGGTATGGTCGAGACCGAACATCTGATGCGCAAGCCAATGCAGGATCGAGCCGGCCGATACCTGACCGCCTTCGATCAGCCAGGGCCCATCGATCAGCGCATTCGGATACGGACCCCACATGCCGGGTACGTCGACCCATTCATCGATATGCATCAGCTGGACGATCGACGTTCCGCCGATAAACAGCAGATCGCCGGGGCCAGTCGCACCCGCGCTCAACATCGCCATATGCGCGTCGATGCCGCCCTGGGCCACCACCGGCCGGCCGACGATGCCAAGATGCTGCGCGGCGTCGGACGTAAGGGCTCCGATACGGCCGCCCACCCGGATCACCTCCGGGGGCAGCTTGTCGGCAAGATCCGGCACGCCGAGCCGTTCGTAGAGATCGAGCGGAAAGCGCTGCTCGCGGGCGTCGTAATTCCATTTGCAGGTTGCGTTCAACTGCGAGGCCACCCAACGGCCAGTGAGCCAGTAGTTCACCAGGTCCACTGCTTCGCAGATCCGGGCGGCTTCTCGATAGACCTCCGGTTCGTGATGAGCGAGCCAGATCGCCTTGGGCACCAGCCATTCGACCGCGTCGCCGCCGGAGCTCATCATCGGGTGCCGGACCGAGCGGGTGTCGTTAGCTTCGCGGCCGGCGCGGCAGTCCATCCACAGCAAGGCGGGCCGCAACGGCGTGCCGTCCTCGCGGGCGGCAACCACCGTCGACGATGTCGTGGCCACGCAAATCCCGGCAATGCGCGGATGGCCCGTGCTCGCCATCAGTTCACGGCAGGCCTCGCCGAGCGCCTTCCACCACGCGAGCGGCGCCTGCTCGGCCCAGCCGAGTTGCGGGTAGACCGTCGGATAGGATGCTTCCGTGACACGTACCAGCTTGTGAGTGCCCGCGTCGTACAGCCCGGCGCGCACACTGCCCGTGCCGAAGTCCAGCCCTAAAAGCAGGGACATCTTGTCTCCTCCTACGTACGTTTTGTTGTTTATATATTACGCAGGCAACTTGGAAGGCCGGAAGACTACTTTGGCCGCCCCCTTCTTTTCTGCAAAGTGCTTGAACATCTCCGGAAGCGCTTCGAGCGGCAGATCGTGGCTAATCATGAAGTCGCAGCGCAGCGCGCCGCTCGCCAGCTTGTCGATGGCTGCCGTCCATTCATCTCCGGGGAACGGCGCCGAGAATGAATTCCACACACCGTGCAACGAGACTTCCTGGCGCAGGAAGTGCGAGAAGCTCTTGGTCGTCAGCGATACATCCGCGGTGGGGATGCCGATATAGACGACATGACCGCCCGCGCCGGCAAGCTGGATCGCCTGGTTGATCGCACTCGGGTGGCCGGCCGCTTCCACGATGAGATGACAGCGCGGCAACGCTTCGTCGGGCTGGCCGCTTAGAAGCGTATGCGTCGCTCCGGCGACACGCGCCATTTCAAGCTTCTCCTCGGAGATGTCGATCGCGACGATATTCCGGGCGCCCATCAGCTTCATCCATTGAATCGCGAACAGGCCAATCGGACCGCAACCGACCACGGCCGCGTTCTGCCCCGCCTTGAGTTCGCCTTGCCAGATTGCGTGAATGGCAATGGCAGCCGGATCGACCAGCGATGCCGCAGTCGGATCCATGCCCTCAGGCACTTTTACCAGGTTGGTTAGCGGCACGTTGACGAATTCCGCATACGCGCCGTCGCGCCGGCTGCCGAAGTAATCGTAGTCGAGGCAACGCGACGGATGTCCACGCAGGCATTGATCGCATTTGAGGCAAGGGATCAGCGGTGGCACGGTCACCAGTTCGCCAATCGAAAAGCCTTCGATACCGTCGCCAAGCGCTTCGATAAAGCCCGAGAATTCGTGGCCGCAGATCAGCGGCATCACGTGCGCGCCTTTGCTCAGCATTCGCGGAATGTCGGACCCGCAAACGCCACATGCAGCGACGCGCACAAGTGCGTGCCCCGCTTTGACAATGGGCTTTTCAACCTCTTCGACACGGATGTCGCCCGGCCGATGCATGACTGCTGCTCGCACGATTATTTCCTTACCAAGTGTGTAAATGAAACCCGCCGCGAGCCGCTACACGTCCTTCGCAAAACCGCTCGGAGGTGCGCTCGTGGCCAGGCGATTCGGGCCGGCTTGCCGGCCCGAGACCATCAGAAAACCTTCGGACGGTATTCGCCGAACAGACCGTCGTGTTTGATCTGCTTGACGTTGTCTTTGGTGACGACCGCCGTGCCGGCATCGACGAACGACGGCACCTTCTTGCCAGCGACCACTTCACGGGCCGTCTGGATCGTGATGTCGCCCAGATAGCGCGGGTCGTTCAACGATGTCGAGATGTACTGGTTACCGCTTTCGATCGCATTCAGCGCTTCAGACAAGCCATCGACACCGGACACCAGCACGTCCTTGCGGTTGGCTTCCTGCAGGACCTGCATCGCGCCGAGCGCCATGTCATCGTTATGGGCGACCACGGCCTTCATATCGGGGTTCGCCTGCAGCAGATCCTGCATGGCCGTGACCGCGTTGGCACGGATGTATTCGCTGTACGGACCTTCGACGATCTTGAAGCCGGTGCCTTCGACTGCTTCATGGAAGCCCTTGCGGCGGTCCATCATCACCGTGCCGCCGGCATCGCCCTGAATCTCGATGATCTTGCCGCTGGTGATGCCCTTCTTCTTCAGCGCGGCGACCAGGGCCTTGCCGGAGAGCTCGCCCATCTTCACGTTGTCGCGGCCGATATAGGCAGTGACGGTACCGTGTACAGCGCGATCGACGGTGATGACCGGCACGTGCGCACGCTGGGCAGCTTCGAGCGATGGCGCAATCGCATCCGGATTCACCGGATCGACGATCAGCACGTTCACCTTGCGCGTGAGCAAGTCCTGAATGTCGTTGTTCTGCTTGTTCACGTCGCCATTGGCGTCGAGAAAGATCAGCTCGTCGCCGTCTGCCGCAGCGGCCGCCTGGGCGCCCTCCTTGAGCTGCACATAGAACGGTGACTGAAGCGTGACCTGACTAAAACCGATTTTCAGGCCCTTGGCGTAAGTGGCCGAGGTCGCAGTGAGAGCGGCAGCCGCGACCAGGGCGACTGTCAGAAACCTTGCGGGATGGGCAGTACCTTTGAACATTGGGTCGTCTCCAGATTTGTTGTTTGATACTCTTAGAATCACAAATGTGATTTCAATGCACATTTGTGATTCTAAGATAGGGGCTATCGAGGGGGTTGTCAACAGGATCTGCTGCGGCCGTGCACAAAGAGGGATGCGGAAAGCGGATGGCGAGGGCTGTCATTGCACAGACCTGATAGGTGCGTGCGTGCAGCGGAGAGCGATGAAACGTGGGGTTGTTCGTGGCTACCGGTTCGCGACGCGGCTATTAGGTGCGCCGCAACATGCCTTCGCCTGGGAGACGATTGCCGGTGATAGGTGTGGCTAGTGCGCGCGGCTCGGCGGCGCGTGCTGTTACGAGGCAGGTACGGGAGGTGTGTAGTCGCTTTTCAGGCACGCGGTCGTCTATTGGTTCCGCGGCGCGACTCACTTCATGTCGCCCACGTGAGGTCATGGTAATGACCTCACGTGGGCAATCGGAGATCAACCGTTAGGACTTCTTCACTTCCTTGCTGGAAGCGGCCGGCTTCGCTGCCGGCGCTGGCGCAGGCGCCTTGCCCGCGGCGAGCGCAGCATGGTTCGCCTGCGGACCGCCCGGGTGCCCCTCAGGTCCATGCCCTGCAATGGCGTGATCGGGCAGATGACCTTCGTGATTCGCCATCACCCGATGCAGTTCATCGCGACGGGCAAAGACGTCGTGGCGATGATCGCCGTGCGCATAAAAACGCCGGTGCCGATGGCCGTCCGGTCCGACATACCAGATGAACGTATCGCCACCGACAATGACGACATCGCGCTCTTCGACGGCCGCGATATAAACATCGTTGGGGCCGGGCACGTAGGCCTCTTCGACGATCACGGGCGGCGGCGGTGGCGGTGGCGTCAACGCCCCCGCGATGATCGCGTTGACCTTGTTCGGGTCGACGACGAGGTTGCCCTGGTCATTGGTTGCACACCCCGCCAATGTAGCCACGCAGGCAATGCCTGCCAGCTGTGTAGCCAGCCGTTTCATATTCATTTTGATTAATCCGCTTTCTAGTTTTTGAATTGGCGCGACCGTGTCGACTACCATCCCCCGCGACACTGCACGCGCCGGCTTAACGCAGGGCCATGAAGCACCCCGACAGGAAATCAGTCTGAAGATCCAAACCAATACGGCCGGATTCGGAGTCCGCAAACTCGATAGGAACTCGTATCAAAATGTTTATTTTAGTAACAAAACGTTACCAAAGTTTAACTGCGCATGGCATTAAATGGTCACCGGCGTACCACCAGAAATATTTCGCGAAATTACCGGGCGTAATGCCGCATTGCCGACCACACGCTACCTGTTGATCGCAAACAGCGTTGTCATTCGCATGGTCACTGGCATCACCCGGGCCTATACTGCCGAACAGCCGATTACCGCCGCCATGCAGCATCAAAAGAAGTCGGGCGTCGCAAGTCGGACTCAAAAAAACTGGAGGAAGACAAAATGAAGCGATTCGTTTCCCGCTGTATGGTTGCCGTCTCAACGATCATCGTTTGTTCGCTGTCGGGACTGGCGCACGCGGATGCGGCTCATCCTGTGGTGGCACTCCTGCCCGGCGTGGTTGATCCGTTCTACTTCACAATGCATCGGGGCGCCGAGCGGGCCGCCAAGGAAGAGAACGTAGAATTGCTGTTTCAGGTTCCCAAAGAATGGAATACCAGTGAGCAGGTGCCGATTCTCAAGGCATTTATCGCCAAGCACCCTGATGTCCTGCTGATTTCGCCAGTCGACAAACAACAGTTGATCGGACCACTCAAGGAAGCCGCCGACGCCGGCATCAAGGTAATCACCGTCGACACCTATATCGGCGATGGCCATTACCAGACCGGCAAGGGCAATGCGGATTTCCCGCTGTCCTATATCGCTTCGGACAATCTCGAAGGCGGCCGCGTGGCAGCGCGTGCGCTTGCCAAAGCGATAGGCGACAAGGGAACGGTCTATTGCGAGAACAACAAGCCGGGTATTTCGAGCACCGACGCGCGTGCTGAAGGCTTCACGGATGAGATGAAGAAGCACCCGAATATCACCGTGCTGCAAACGCTCTATAACGAGGACGATGCGAACCAGGCTGCTGCTCACGTTGCCGCGGTATTGGCGCGCAATCCGAATCTGGCCGGCGTGTTCGGCGCCAACACCTTCTCGGGCAGCGGTGCGGCCCAGGGCGTCAAGGCAGCCGGCAAGCAAGGCGTGGTGAAAGTCGTCGTATTCGACGCGGTGCCGGGCATCGACAAGCAGATCAAGAGTGGCCTTGTCGATATCGCAATTGCCCAGCGCCCGGACGAGATCGGCTACTACGGCGTCAAGTTCGCCGCCGACGTGATTCACGGCAAGAAAATCCCCCCCCTCAAGAGCACGGGTTTCGAGGTTCTCGACAAGACCAACATCGACCAGCCCGACATGCAGCAATACATCTATTCGAACTAGCCGAAGCAGTCCGGCTGCAGTCGTAGATCGTCCCGCGTGCGCTGCAGCGCATGCGGGTTTTTGCTCCTGGCTTTACTCCTGATAAAGCGAATCACTTCATGGATAACTCGCGTCTCGACCGGATTGCGCTGATTACCAAGCTATGGCCGTGGCTGTTCCTCGCCGCCCTGCTCGTCTTTTTCGAGGTGTACGCGCAGGTGTCGGCCCATCGGTCGTTTGTGTTGAACGCCTACAACCTGCAATCGATCGGTCTTGCTGCCGCTGCCCCGTTGCTTCTGGCCATTGGCCAGACCTTCGTGATCATCACAGCCGGCATCGATCTGTCGGCGGGCTTCGTAATGGGACTCGCGGCCGTCTGCGTCGCCCAGTTCACGTTGTTCGGCAATGGCTCGCCGTGGATCCTGTTCTTGTCCATCCCGCTCACCGTTGTGGTTTGCCTGATTCCGGGCCTCGTCAACGGCGTGCTGATTGCTTGGCTGCGCGTGCCAGCTTTTATCGGCACGCTCGGCATGTACGGCGTGGCGCGCGGTGCAGGCTTTCTCGCGGCCGGCAGCGGTATGACTGTCTCGGTGGACAACCCCGGTCTCGTCTGGCTCGGTGCCGGCTGGACGCCGGTGCTGCTGACTGCTGTGTTGCTGGTTATCATGCATCTGCTGCTCTCGAAGACGCGCTTCGGCCAGTACACCTATGCGATCGGCGGCAATCCGCAGTCCGCGGCGCGGGCGGGGATCAATGTCAAACGCCACCTGCTTGTGGTGTATGTGATCGCTGCGGCGTTCGCCGCGGTCGGCGGGATCATCTATACCGCGCGTTTTGCTGCAGGCGCTGCCAACGCCGGCGAGCCGATGCTGCTCGACTCGATCGCGGCAGTGGTGATCGGTGGGGCGAGCCTGTTCGGTGGGACCGGCAATGTCATCGGCACGCTGATCGGTGCGCTGATCATTGCGGTGATCCAGTTCGGGCTGGTGTTTATCGACGTCAACGCGTTCTGGCAATTCATCGTGGTGGGCATCGTCATCATCCTGTCGGTGCTGATCGATCAGTACAAGGACCGTCTCGGAGGTGCGCAATGAGCACGCCCATCCTTGAGGTACGCGATATCTCGATCCGCTTTGGCGGTGTCGAGGCGCTCAAGAACGTGTCGCTGCAGTTGATGCCGGGCGAAGTGCTGGCGCTTGCCGGCGACAACGGTGCGGGCAAGTCGACCTTGATCAAGATCATCTCGGGCGTGTATCGGGCCGATCAGGGCGAGCTGCTGTTCGACGGCGCGCCGTTGCAATTGCGCGATCCGCAAGACGCGCGCGTTCAAGGGATCGAAACGATCTATCAGGATCTCGCGCTCGCCGACAACCTGGACGTGGGCAGCAATATATTCCTTGGACGCGAACCGACACGCAGGCAACTCGGCTTTCAGGTGATCGACCGCCCTCGCATGGCACAGGTTGCGCGCGAAGTGCTCGAGCGCCTCGACATCGTGATTCCCGAGCGCAAGCTCAGCGGCCCTGTGAAGATGCTCTCAGGCGGCCAGCGCCAGGCCATTGCAATTGGCCGGGCCATTTACTGGAACGCCCGCGTGCTCATCATGGATGAGCCCACCGCCGCGCTTGGCGTGCCCGAGCAGCGCAAAGTCATGGAACTGATTGCGACGCTGAAGGCGCAAGGCGTCTCCGTGATCCTGATCTCGCACAATCTGCACGACATCTTTGCAATCGCGGACCGTATCGTCGTGCTGCGGCGTGGCGAAGTGGCCGGCGAGCGGCAGGTCCAGCAGACCAATGGCGATGAGATCGTGCATCTGATGGTCGGCGATACCTATGTGAGTCCTGACCTATAGTGTTCTTCGCGCCGCCGTGATTCAAACGCGGACCGCGTGGCACGACACAGGCGCCTCTGAAAATGAACAAGGAGAGTCTCGATGGCAGAAAACAGCATGAGCCGACGCGAACTATTAGCAATGTTAGGGGGAATCGCACCCTTGCTCTTGACCGGAGGAGTCGAGGCCAGTCCGATCGACACCAACCAGACCATGTACACGCTGCCCGCTGACATCAAATTCACCCCGCAGGACGGAGCCCCGCCGCAGAGCGTCGAGAGCGCGTTCCTTTACAGCCATCCGTCGAAGCAAGGCATCTATTACGCACTGTTACGCTGGTATCCAGGCTACATGAGCGCGCCGCACAGCTACGCCTCGGATCGTCTCTGCGTGGTGCTGTCCGGCACCTGGTGGATCAACAGCGGTGCGGACTTCGATCCCGCCCATACTGTCCCGGTGCCGGCCGGCACCTTCGTGCGGCGCATTGCCCGCACCTGACATTACGACGGTGTTCCACGCGGCGAAGCCGGGCCGGTGACCATCGCCATCTGCGGCATCGGTCCGGTGGACATCCGTCTGGCGGAACCGGATAAGCCTCTCGCGCGGGCCGTATAAACCAGCGCTTCTGAATTCGTTGCGTTTGCAACCACTACGAATCAGCCCCTCATTCAAGTGTCTATACCGCGGATCGCTGCATGCGGCCCTGCGCCTTTCATCGCGCTTACCACGCCACGACACGACGCCTATTTTGTTGCCCCCGTTGCAAGAATGAGACATCGCATTATTTTTATAGCGCGAAACAATCGGGTTTGAACTGCTTTCACTGAACTTTAATCTGGCGACGTCAGCATCACTCGGCCTGATGGCATGAGTGTCGCGAGCC
>Ga0302226_10003661_pt1 | contig 10387 bp, 9 predicted proteins | sample II_Palsa_E3_3_FD_193524 | JGI IMG/M metagenome (GOLD analysis project Ga0302226, IMG submission 193524) | Peat permafrost microbial communities from Stordalen Mire near Abisko, Sweden - II_Palsa_E3_3 | ecosystem: Environmental > Terrestrial > Soil > Palsa > Peat permafrost | place: Sweden...
GAGGACGACAGGGGCCTGATCGACGGTAATCGAGACGGTTTGCGTGGAAGCTGTATAGCCACTCGAACCATCGGGAGTGAAGGTTACGGAGAGCGTATGAGTGCCGGCGCTCAAGACCGTTCCAGCCACAGGGTTGTAGACGTAGGTGCCTTGCGTGGGAGAGGTGGCGTTCAGTTGGGTGGCACTAAGGGCAGTTCCATACGTGATCGCTGCAGGATTAGCCCACGTAATTGGGGCACCGCTTCCTGGGACACTGACGGTGGTTGAGGTGCTTGCACCATTCGCAGGGTCGCCTAGATAGCTGGCTAGGACGAGTTGGGGTCCGCCTGCAGGAATAGAGATTCCAGAAGCTGTTGCGGTGGCGGTTGGACCGCCGGTATTAAGAAACAGCTGGCTTGAAGTGGTAGTGGAAGTGAAGGTGTAGGAGAGCAGGTCAGGTTTTCCGTCTCCATTGAAGTCCGCCACGAAGGTAGGCGTGGAATTGAGGGGAAGAGTCTGAGACAGTTGCGACTGGAAGGTGCCATCCCCTTTTCCAAAAAGCAACGAAATCGAGTTTGAGCTCGTTGAGTTTACGTTTAACAGCAGGTCAATCTTACCGTCGCCATTGAAGTCGCCGGTCATCACCGATTGGAGATTATTGATTCCGGAGGAGTTGACGGGCGCCTGGAAGGTGCCATCGCCATTTCCTAAGATGACTGAAAGGTACGGTGGTGTGCTGTTTTCGTTGTCGAGGATCATGGCAAGGTCAAGGTTGCCGTCCCCATTGAAGTCGCCTCCAGCGATTGAACTGGGGACACCATTGGGCGCTGAGATGGTTGATCCGGGCTGAAAGGTGCCGTCACCAATTCCCAATAACAGTACCGCGGAGCCGCCTAATGAATTGCCGCTAATTGCCAGATCTAGAATTCCATCGTGATTGAAGTCTCCGATTACCGCTCCATCTGGTTGCGAATATAAAGCGGTAATCACTGGGGACTGAAAGGTGCCATTGCCGTTGCCGAGTGCTACCGATACGGCGCACCCCATGCACCCCTCTACGCCCCCGCTCAATGAGACGATGTCCAAATTTCCGTCCCCATTCATATCGGCGACATAAAGATTTGCGACGGGGATGACGATGGAAGGTATCCCCGGCTGGAAAGTGGCATCACCGTTGTTCAGCAACACGTAAAGGGTGCCCGGCGATTCGAAAGCTGCGCCAGAGATGATTGCCAGATCAGGTTTACCGTCGTTATTGAAGTCGCCGATCGTCACCGTATTAGCAGGGGGATGGCTAAACGTGGGAAGCGCCTGAAAGGTACCATCGCCATTGCCCAATGCAATAGAAAAAGAAGTTCCCGCTGGGTCCCAGGTAACAAGATCCAGTTTGCCATCGCCGTTGAGGTCGGCCGCGACCGAACTCAAATTGGAAGACGCTGTGGAGGGTACCGTAAGAGGACTCCCGAAGCTAACAATGGCTGCGTCTGGTACGGTCTGGAGCGAGGCTGATGCCACGAGAGCGTTTCCGTTGCTGGTATTTAAGAAGTTTACGGTGCCGGTTGGGGCGGCTGTGGCGAAGGATCCCGTCCCGGCGACGGTGGCGATGAGATTGTAGCTTCCGGGTAGGGTGCCTGCGGCGTACGACAGAGATGTTGTGGTTGGATAGGATGCCGCTCCGGTGATCGTGAGCGCGCTTGCTGATGAGGTACTGGTGGTGTAGAGGCTCGTGCCGGCAAAGATGGCGACAATGGAGTGTGCTCCGACACCCAACTGCGTTTTGATGCTGGCGATTCCTGCTGTTGTCAGTTGCGCGCTGCCAATGGCCGTCATGGCTGTGCAATTAGTGTTGAGAGAAACGTCGCAAAAATTTACAGTGCCTGGGGTGACTGCGGTGGCTCCCGAGACGACGGACGCAGTAAGGGTGATCACAGAGCCTGATGGCAGTGAACCTCCTGCGCCGCTGGCCTGTAAGATTGTTGTGGTCGGGGAGCTGGCGTATGCTGAGACGCTCGTTGCAAATCCCGCCAGCAAGAGCAGGGTCGCAATGATCTTTGACTTCTTAGAGGGGCGCCGGAGAGGCTGGTGACTAGCGTCGCTGTGCGGAAGAATGAGTATTCCGGAATGTTGGGACGAGGACTTGCAAGGCAGAAAAGCAGAAAAATGAAACATTGTGAACATTAGGGCCCCATAACCGCTCTGTGGCGAGGATCAAAGCAGAACAAGATTTATCACAGCGATGCACGAATCGCCATAAAATTAAGGATGAGAACATGCGAGAGGCTCGGACGAAGGTAACGGTTGGCATAAGGAGACTCAGATCGAATGAACGTATCAACCCTCACGCCCGCCGCAGTCGTTCTGCTGGTGCTGCGCGTTAAGCGAGAACCGTCTCCCGCAAAGTCAGGGTTTGCGGCAACTTCGGGGCTGACGTTTCCTATAACCTCGTTTTCCGGGCGGATGCCAACCAGGCTTCTTCAACTGCGTTAGTCTGATCCAGTCTCGCTAAGTGCTTCAATAGAGACTGGACACGCCACGAGGCCTTCCGGCAGAGTGAATTGCTGGTAGAAAGCAGAAAGAGGACTGTATACCCGATCTCGAGAGCAAAGTGGTCATCGTGACGGGCGCGTCGAAGGGCATTGGATCTGCCATCGCAAAGGCTATGGCAAACGCAGGTGCTTCGGTAGTGGTGAACTACTTGTCTAGCAGGTCCGATGCTCAGGATGTTGTCTCGGCCATCAACCAGGTCGGCGGAAATGCCATAAGCGTCCAAGGGGATGTTTCTAAGGCAGGCGATTCCCGTCAAATTGTCGAGGCGGCACTTTCCTCCTTCGGTCGACTTGATTGCCTGGTGAACAACTCCGGTGTCTACCACTATGCTCCGCTCGGATCGATAACCGAAGAGGATTTCCACTGGCAATTCAACGTGAACGTCTTCGGTTTGCTCATGGTGACCCAGGCAGCTGTGCCGTACCTTTCTTCGGGGAGCACCATCATCAACATCGGTTCTCTTGTGAGTCGTCTCACTCCGTCCGGGAGCGCTGTGTACTCCGCAACGAAGGCCGCGGTCGATGCGATCACCGGAGTTCTTGCAAAAGAGCTCGGCCCGGTGGGGATTCGCGTAAATTCTATAAACCCGGGCCTCACAGAAACCGAAGGCACACGTGCCGCGGGTTTTATCGGCACTGAGAAGGAAATCGAAAGGACGAAGCAGTCTCCGCTGAACCGGATCGGACAGCCGAAAGACATCGCGGACATCGCCGTATTCCTCGCGTCAGAGGAATCCGCGTGGTTGACTGGTGAGATCCTGATCGCAAGTGGCGGGGTCCGCTGACTGAGGCCTTTCTGCACATCTCGAGGGGAATTAAGAAGACTGTCGTCCTCGAACTGAGACCGTAGGTGCCGCGCGTCTCAGGGGAGAGCCCGCTTTGTATAAGACATCGCGGACCGCTACACGACGACCACCCTGAGCAACCACTATGGTTCCATTGCTGTTGCCCCTCTCTACCCCGAAAGTCAGGCGGTCTCAACGGGTCGACGCAACACTGGCATGGAGTTTACTCGCTGGAGTTTCAAAGTCCAAAGTTTTCCGAGGGCGTTCGTTGAGTTGCCGTGCCACCTTGTCAAGGTCGGCTTGGGAATAGCCGGACAAGTCGGTTTTCTTCGGGAAGTATTGTCGCAACAGTCCATTCGTGTTTTCGTTAGTGCCGCGCTGCCAAGGGCTCTGCGGATCACAGAAGTAGACGTTGACCTTGGTGGCGACCGTGAAGTTTTTGTGACTGGCCAACTCTAATCCTCGATCCCAGGTCAACGACCGCCGCAGCGACGCGGGGAGTTTACGTACTTGCCGGCTCAGGGCGGCGACGACGGTCGCCGTGTCCTTGCTGGGCACCTTGACCAGGATGACGAAACGCGAATGCCGTTCCACCAGGGTTGCGATGTGACTGTTGCCGGTGCCTGCGAGCAGATCGCCTTCCCAATGACCGGGGATAGCGCGGTCTTCAATCTCCGCCGGCCTCTCGCGAATGGAGATGGCATCGACGATCTGACCGTGGGACTTGCCTCCGGCCCGAGCGCGCACTGAGCGACGGATGAATCGCTTCGACCGAAGATGCTGAATCAGCTCCTTTTTCAGCACTCCTCGAGCCTGGATGAACAAACTGCGGTAGAGGGTCTCGTGGGACACGCGCATGCTCTCGTTGCTGGGATAACGTCTTTTCAGCCACCCTGAAATCTGTTGTGGCGACCAGTTCCGGATCAGTTTACTGGCCACGATCAAGCGCAGCTTCCGGTGCCTTGCAAGCTGGCAGGCCTTAGGTCGCAGAGCCAACTTCCATGCCCGCTGATCGGCTTCACTGGCTCGATACACTGGCCGGCCGCCGTGGCGTGCGACCTCCCGGCTTACCGTCGACGCAGCTCGTTGAAGTCCTCTGGCGATCTCGCGAATCGACCAGCCCGACGCAATGCCTCGTGAGATGTCCTCTCGCTCAGCCAACGTGAGCGTTCGCTGTGAACGGCGATGGACTGCCGGAGCGATCCCGCCATGCTGCGCTAACAGGAACTGAATCGAGCCATGATCCTTGCCAAAGGCCCGTCCAATCTCATGCAACGACTCGCCCACCTTCCAACGCTGCCATATGTCGGCCTTCTGCTCCGCAGAAAGACCATACCGTCTTCCTTGTCTCATCAACACCACCTCCAAATCAGATAGTGTTGCATCGACCCGTTGAGACCGCCTGACTTCGCGGGAACTTCGGTGAAGAGTGTTGTTGGGTCAACTTAAGCGCATCTACAGGACTTGGCGCGGAGTCGAGGTAACGAGCCGTACCGTGGATGTTCGGCTACCGCCTTAGACTGAACCAGAGAAGGAATAGAATCGCGCCTAGGATAGGAACAGCGACGGCAACTGCTATTCGATTGATACGCTTTTGGCGGGTTTCCAGGTCATTTCTTCTCGGATTCGAAACGTCATACTTCACGACGACCGAATCGCCTTCGCGGATCGAATCGAATGTGTAGAACTTACCGTCGTAGAGATCATCCCCGACCTCGTAGGTAAACGCGACAATGAGTTGCCGTCGACCACGTGTATAGATCGAATCTACACGGACAACTCTTCCATCGGTTTGTTTCCAGTCCGCCTTCGCCATACGACCTCTACGTCCATTCAACTATACTGTTCCGCTTTGACTGAGGCCCTTCACTAGGCGAGCTATTCGCCGCCCGCATCGGGTTAGTCCCGGGATGTCGGCCAATCGTCAGTGACCCGCGTTCCCGCTAATGTATGGTCCGCCGCCCGACTGCAAGGGAAAAGGGAAGGGTCGATCGACAGATCTGCGCAAATGTATTCGGCCTTTAGGTGGAGAGCAGTCTCTCCTGGCCATGATGAGTTGCGCTGCGTGCTCTTCCTGATAAACGGGACGGTCATGGATGACCATTTGCGGGAGCAGGTTGCGAGTACGCCGTTGGGAACTGTTCGTTCGTCTTAGCTATCCAGTGCAGACCTTGGTGGGAACTCTAAATAGTTGCCGCGGTGGTGCGGTAAAGTGGGAGCGCGATTTTGCGCCTCCAAGCCGAAGGCATCTTTTCCGTGCCTGCTTAGGCCGCCGTCGCGGTCGTTGGTGCGCGATACTCTTCGCCACTTGATAAGACTGCCCAGGCGACGCGAGCCAGCTTGTTGGCTGCGGCGGTGATGACGACCTTGACCGGCGCTCGTTGTTCAAGCGAGTCCAACCATGGGCCAAAGGGTGATCGCTCTCGCTTGACGATGAGCACGGCGGATCGGGCACCATGCACGAGCAGCTTCCTCAGGTAGCTGTTGCCTCGCTTGCTGATGCCGAACAGGCGTGCCTTGCCGCCGGTCGAGTGCTGTCGCGGCACCAGTCCCAGCCAGGATGAGAACTCCCGGCCCTTCTTGAAGGCTGCTCCGTTGCCGATCGCAGCGACGATCGCGGTCGCAACCAAGGGGCCGATGCCAGGAATCTGTCTGAGCCGTTGGCAAGCCGGATCGGAGGAGGCGATCTGTTCGACCTCGCCGTTCATCGCAACGATCTGCTGTTCCAGGTCCTTCCACTCGCTCCAAAGCATGCTGACGAGGTTACGCATACGTGGGGTCAAGTTCGCATCCGCGTTCTCGAGGATCTCAGGCATCGCCTGCTTCAGCTTGAAGGGAGTCTTGGCGAACACCATGCCTCGCTCCAGCAGGAAGGCCCGCAGCTGGTTGATCACCGACGTTCTGCGAGCAACGAGCCGATCGCGCACACGATGCATCCCCTGAAGGTCGAGCTGGTCATCCGTCTTGATCGGAACGAACCTCATGTTCTGCCGATCTACCGCTTCAGCGATCGCTTCCGCATCCAGGAAGTCGTTCTTGTTGGACTTCACAAACGGCTTCACGAACTGGGCTGGGATCAGCTTCACGTCGTGTCCTTGATCTCGGAGCACGCGCCCGAGGAAGTGAGCTCCTGAACATGCCTCCATCCCGATCAGGTTGGTCTGCATGTTGGCCGTAAAGGCGATTAGCTGCTTCTGCGTGAACTTCTTGCGCAACAATACCTTGCCTGCTGCGCTCAGGGCTACGAGGTGAAAGGTAGTCTTGCCTAGGTCTATGCCAACCGAATGAATCTGCATATCGATGATCCTCCTTGAACCTGCCAACACAATCACCCACTACCACGGGGAGATCAAGCGGCGGACCATCTCATTAACGGGGTTATCGGCAACGGGGACTACTGCAAGCGCCTCGCTCACGGAATGACACGCGGGGTGCGCGGTCATGATTTCCTGTTCCAATTCATTTGGATAATCGCTCCCGCGATAGAATTTGAATACCGCGCGTTCAAGCCTCATGGGCTCCGGTTCGCAGCACGAGCAGTCTGTGGTCGACCAGAGCACTGCAGCCTTCACCGGTCCTACACTGAGCAATCTCAGGCACATCCGGATGGATGATGGCAGAGAACGGCCCAAAGCAAGGCGTTCCATTCCACAAACACAAGAACGAGGACGAGTCTTTCCTCGTCGTCGAGGGAACGTTTGAGATTTCTGTTGGCGACAAGACGGTGGTGGGCGCGCCAGGCACCTATGCCTTTGGTCCACGCGAGGTCCCCCATCGCTGGACCAACATTGGCGCCGGCCGTGGCCGGATCATGAATGTTTTTACGCCCTCGGGGTTTGAAGCTATGTTCTACGAAATAGGCTTACCGATCCCTGATTCCGCAGCCCCACCTCCGGAAATCCTGCACCGCTCATCGCACGGATGCCTGCACTGGCCGAGAAGTACGGGAATACACGAACAGGTGATTTCAAGTATCCGCCACCGCCTCGCAAGGGGTAGTGCGATCCATGGAAAGGTCAGTACCGCGAAGTCGGCTTGTGGGAAGTAATCCTTGGGCTCGATGAGCGCATTGGCGATTTCTCGACAAGCTGGAGTCGTCACTTCCTGGAAGCGGATTGCGTTTCTTGGAATGGATGGATGACAAGGGTCGGCGACTTGCGGTCGAGCGCAGAAAAGGTCCGCATGACGCGGGCCTTTCTGGCTTTCGGGGAGGGGCGACGCTGGCGAAAATTTTAGGCGAAGGTTTCGCCGACCATTTCTTCGCTTTTCTTCCATAGGGCTTTGGCGTTGGCGGGATCGAGGGCGTAGCCGCGGACGCCTTCGGCCATCAGGTCTATGGTTTGTTCGTCAGGGACGATGGAGCTGACATGGCAGTTTTCGCAGAACTTCGCGCCGATCTCTTCCGCGGGAGCGACGACGGCGGCCCAGACGGAGGTGGCAGCGCCCTGCGGGATTGTTTTCCATTGGAAGGGTTGTTCGCCTTGGGCTTCGGCCTGCTCTGACATCTGCTTCACCATGGCGTCGATGTGGGCCGGGTCCATGTGTCGGGCAAGCTCGGTCATGATGCCTCCAGGGTGGACTGCTGCGGCGCGGATATCGCGGCCTTTGTGGAGGCGGTCGAACTCGACGGCGAAGAGGATGTTCGCGGTCTTGGAGCGACCGTAAGCGACGAATGGTTCGTAAGACGTGGTCTCGAAGTTGGGGTCGTCTAGGTCAACGTTGGAGAAGCGGTGGCCGGACGACGAGAGGTTGATAAGACGACCGCCGGGAGCGAGCAGGGAAGCGATGCAGTTGATGAAGACGAAGTGGCCGAGATGGTTGGTGCCGAACTGGGTTTCGAAGCCGTCGGCGGTTTTACCGAAGGGAGTGGCCATGACGCCGGCGTTGGCGATGATGATGTCGAGAGGCTTGCCGGCGGCGAGAAGCTTGTCAGCTGCGGCGCGGGCGCTGGCGAGCGAGGCGAGGTCGAGCTCAACGAGCTCGAAGCTACCGCCATTGGCTGCGGCGTCTTTGCGGACTTCCCCCGTAGCGTCTTCGGCTTTTTTGAGGTCGCGGGCGGCACCGATGACCTGTGCGCCGTGAGCGACGAGGGAGCGGGCGGTCTCTACACCAAGGCCAGCGGAGACGCCGGTGACGAGGATGCGTTTGCCATTGAGGTTTACGCCGGTAAGAACATCTTCTGTGGTCGAGGTAGCGCCGAAGGTTTGTGCCATGGTTCGAATCTCCTAGGGGAGTTGCAATTTGAGCCGCTTGCCGAGAGAATGGTAAGCGGAGAGCGTCTCCATATGTCATGAGATATCCGGAGAGGCTCTCCGGTTGCATTATTCTCCGATGAAAACGAAAAAAAGCAAGACGACTGCGGTGCGCAAGGTAGATGCAGCTCCGCGAAAGCTTCGCGCTGATGCGCTGCAGAACCGTGAGCGGATCTTGCAGGTTGCGAAACAGGCGTTCACGGAGGTCGGACCGGACGTGAGTCTGGATGAAATTGCCAAACTCGCGGTGGTGGGCCCGGGTACGCTTTACCGGCATTTTCCGACGCGGGATGCGCTGGTAGGGGAGGTGTATCGCACGGAGCTTGAGAAGCTAAAGGAAGCGGAGAAGAGGTTTGCAGAAAGTCTGCCGCCACTTGAGGCTCTGCGGGCGTGGATGTTAACGTTCGTGGACTACATGGCGACAAAGCTCATCATTTTACCGGCGATCAACCTGACGACGTGCGGGCCGGAGAAGGTATTCGAGCGGTCGGGGCCGCTGATTACGACGGCGATTGATTCGCTGATGCGCCGGGCGGTGGAGAGCGGTGATTTGCGCGGCGACGTGAGCGGTATGGATATGCTGCGGGCGCTGGCGGGACTTTGGGCAGTCGCCCCGATGGAAGACTGGCAAGTGAGCGCGAGGAAGATGGTGGAGATTTTGTTGCTCGGAGCGCGGCGAGTCTAGGCAATGCAGCGTCGACGAAGATCCCGAACTACTGACCGAGTATCTCCTAAGTAGCTACGATCAGCCGAAGGATCGGAACAAGTAGTGTCAACGACGCTTTGACAGATTGCGCTTAGTGACGGCGCTGTTTGGGCCACAACTCGATTGGTGACTTTAGGCCGATGCACTCATTGAGGCGACAGCCACACTCGACGAGTGACTCGGCGACTATGCGCTCACTGACGCTCCCTTGAGATCGCGGGACTATGGCGGCATTCTGGATAGGAATCAATCTGGTCGGGATCAGGAAGTCTGCAAAGCGGCTTGGGGCAGCGTTTCTACAGGGGGTTCGGAGGGAGTCTCACTTGCGGGTTCTGAGGAAACGGAAGCCTCTGAGGCAGAGGCTCTGGCCCGGCAGTACTGACGTGGAGAACAACCCATTTCTCTCTTGAATGCGAAACCGAAGGCGCTTTCGGATTCATAGCCGAGCGAAAGAGCGATGGACGAGATCGCGTCCGATGAGTTCACAAGCTTGTCCGCGGCGAGAAGCATTCGCCAGCGGATCAGGTACTCCATGACGGAAGTCCCCACCTGTTCCTTGAAGCGCAACGCGAAGGCTGACCGCGACATGCCGGCGCGCTCGGCTAGTTCCTGAATGGTCCAGCGATGCCCTGGACGCTCATGCATCGCTGCTATGGCTGCGCTCAATTGCTTGTTGGCAAGTGCGAAGAGCCAACCGACTCCGCCCGTCATCTTGTCTGTCATGTGGAGCCGGAGAACTTCGATCAACATCATCTGCGCGAGGTATTCGCCCTGGAGCACGCCGCCCGGTTGCGGATTGCGGAGAACGGCCATCATGCGTTCCAGATACCACTGCAAGGCTGCGCGATCTTCAGGGTTCCTGATATGGATGAGAGTCGGCAGCACCTCGGACAAGATATTTGCGTGCTCTCCGGCGAAAGTGAAGACCGCGCTGAGCCCGAGGCAAGCCCCGCCGCCCTGCCAGGTAAGAATCTTGCCGTTCAGTTTTTCCGCTCTCAGTGCGAAGATGTCGACCGGCGCGACTGCCAGATCGCTTGCCATGCGGAACGCCGGCCCATGCGGCAGTACTGCAAACTCTCCTGTCTGCAGCAGGACAGGCTTGTCGACACCATCGACGGA
>Ga0302226_10003669_pt1 | contig 10375 bp, 8 predicted proteins | sample II_Palsa_E3_3_FD_193524 | JGI IMG/M metagenome (GOLD analysis project Ga0302226, IMG submission 193524) | Peat permafrost microbial communities from Stordalen Mire near Abisko, Sweden - II_Palsa_E3_3 | ecosystem: Environmental > Terrestrial > Soil > Palsa > Peat permafrost | place: Sweden...
GGTTGGCGTTGTACAGAATTCGTCGCGTCGGACCTTCCTCGGGATCGGTTCCGCGGCAATCGTTGCGGCGTCATTTCCAACAAAGGCGGAAGGACAAATGAAACAACAAGACTCTACTTCGAGTGGGATTCTCAAAGGCAAGGTGGCGGTAGTTACAGGGGCGGCGCGTGGCATCGGAAGGTCGGCAGCGGTCGCTTTAGCGCGAAGCGGGGCAGATGTAGCAGGAATCGATATTTGCGCCACTGTCGATCCAAGGTCCGGTGTGACGCCGGCAACGAAGGCCGACTTAGATGAGACGGGACAACTTGTCCAGTCGGCGGGCAGCAAGTGGAAGAGCTTCATGATCGACCAGCGCGACCTGACCGCTCTTCGCGCGACGGCTACACAGATCGAGCATGATCTCGGGGGCATAGACATTCTCTTTGCGAATGCGGGGATTCAAGCCTTCAGGCCGCTGCTCGAAATGGAAGATCCCGATTGGCACATTACGATTGATGTGAATCTGACAGGAACAGCAAACGCCATTCGTGCCTTCGGTCCCGCCATGGTGCGCAGAGGCAGCGGCCGGATCATTGTGACGACCTCCACTCAAGGACGCCACGGAACTTTGTACGCTTCCGCATACTCGGCCTCGAAGTGGGGCATCATCGGGCTGATGAAGTCTGCAGCCCTCGAACTCGGCAAGTACAAGATCACTGTCAACGCGCTTGTGCCCGGATTGATCGACACTCCTTTGACGAGGCACGAAGAACGTTACGCACAAGTGCTCGAAGTTGGCGGCAGGACGCCGTCGGGTAATCTGCAGAAGGATGAAGAGGATGCCAAGAAGCTACTTCAGGCACACTCACCGCTTGGGGTGCCATGGATTGATCCCTCAGATCTGGCGCCCGTCGTCGTATTCCTGGCATCTGACGCTGCGCGAATGGTATCCGGCGCCACCTACGACGTCACTGGCGGCGACAGCGCAAACAATGCTGCATGACCTGCCATCCTCCAGCAACGACTATCACTCCGTATAAGAAGGTAGTCGGGAGAGTTTTGATGCTATCGCGGGCCTCAATGTTTCGCCAAATGTCGATGTCGTCTGCGTCGTCAGATTCACCCAGCGCGATAACAATACCCAACGTTTGCCCATTACCACGGGATGGGGAAGAGAAAAGCGGAAAGGCTGTGATACCTCCCGCTTTTCTCTTTCCGGTAGGACAACGGTTGCCCTTTATCTACTAGCTGTCTATTGCTGGTCTTCCACCGCAAGTACCACCACCTGACTATTCGCCGGGATGGTGAGGCTGCTCACAGTCTTCGAGTTGTTAGCCGCAAGATTGTACCCGTAGACGTAACACGTCGGCGGGGTCAATTCCCCTCCGGTGGACGTATTGCGATAGGCCATCGAGACTACGTCCGTTTCGCCCGAATAGCTTTGCGGTGAGCACCAGTCGCTGATGTTCTGCGTATCGGTCGATGTGGTGCCGTCGGAGTAATGCACAGTGAACGTATTGCCCGGTGAGCAGGCATCCTACGAAAGCCATTGGAACGAGCCGGCACACGAAACTTTTGCTCTGATCGCCTTTCTTCCTAACCTGGATAGCAATGGTCACCTGCTTCTTCTGCAAGGGCTGGATGTTGCCGGAACCCAGGCGGCCGCTGAGGCGCTATTTCACTCAGCATCAATTGCTCCCATTCTCCAGCGTGCAGCGCGCCCTGACGGCTCCATACGCTCCTTTGAGATCTTGGTGCGTTCGACGAGCATCAATTGGAATTCAACCGACTCTCAGATAATCGCCAGCCGCATCGAGTAAGATTTCACACTTCAAAGCCGTACCGGACACAGGAGCCGGTCATGAAGGAGAAGTTACGATTTTTGGGGTTGGATGTCCATGCTGAGACGATTGCCGTAGCGGTCGCGGAGCCGGAAGGTGAAGTGCGGAGCCTGGGAACGATTCCGAACCGCGCTGAGTCTATCCGCAAATTGATCAAGAAGCTTGGCCTTCCGAGAACTCATTGAACCCGGCTTGCAATGATTGAAGATGTGAAGGAGTTTCCTGCGACGCTACGAACTTGAACGAGCAATTCAAATCCTGGGATGCTGCCGTCGCCCTTTGTGATCCCGGAAAGAAAATCGAGGAACTGGCGGTCTCCCAGGACATATTTCCCCGCGGCTTCGGTGCCAGATTGCCACAGGCCGCTGAGCAGCAGGATTTTGCCCATACCGGAGTTGTTCGGCCGATAGCAGATCAGAGCATATACCGAGGAATCTGCTGTTCCGCTGTGGTGCTGCGATGGCAGATAGATAGACTGTTCGCCCTTCAAGGGATGACGATTCACGAAGTAGAAGTGGCCAACGCCATCCGATGCGAGAATGAAGTTCATCGATTCGTCAACGAGCGAAACCCAAGGGTTTGCCTCACGCGAACCGATCAGGACGAGGTTTGACTTGGAAGCATCGGCGGCGCGCAGATCGCGTGCAAAGACCACCTCCGCACGCTGGTCATCCCACTGCGGTAGGCGGCTCAGGCGGACCGCAAGATCGAGATCGGCGACGGACGTATACCGCCGCGTCGGCAAATCCTTCTGCAACATGCTGTGCATCGGATCCGAGCTATTCGCAGACACTTGATAGTTTCCGGCGATATAGTCAGGCAGCGTGACCTCCTGGCGCTCGATACTCTCGTAGAGCACCAGCCCGCTGTCGCCCGTGACCACCAGTGTGCGGTTGCCATCGGCGAAGAGACTATTCCAAAATGCCTTCTCCACGCCGCTCTGTTTCGACGATTTCTTCCAAGCCTGCAGAACGGCCAGACGGCTGAAATGCAGCGTCAGGCCTAATAGCGTCAGAGCGACGATCATTCCGGCGAGGAAGGCAAGAGCCCATTTGCCAATGCTCCTGGAGGGCAGAGGAGGTACGCCCGCTGGAGCTTCAACGAATGCTAATTCCGGCAGGTTCCCCGGTTCATCCTGCCGATCCTCTGCAAATTGGGGTGACGCGGTTCCATCTAGAGGCACGTTCGGTTCCACAGGGAAGAAGTGAGGTGTGTAGCCGCCTCGCGGAACCTCGACTCTGAGCTTTTCGCCCCGACCTTCTGTCGTGAAGTACAGTTCCAAGCGATGACGGAGCCGCGTCGCATGGGATCTAACGATGCTGTCGGAACCAGAATCGAAACTTGGACTGCGCCGGAAGACATCAATCCCGATCCGCTGCTCGTTGATCTCCTCATCGCGACCGGCGATGTGCATACGGCATACATATAAAAGGAGCTTGGATAGGCGTTCAGATCGCGTGAAAGTCGCAGATCGTGCCACGCGTTTCGCCAACATCCAACGCTCGTCCTCGGCGGACGCATTTTCGGATCGTCTTTGCGCTTCTAGTTCCTGGAGCACCGTCATGATCGCTTTCCACCAGTAAACGGAACGCTGATGAACCTCGTGTAAATTCCCGGTTTAACCGTTACAAGATACCCCGCGTGAAGGGTAGGCAAATCATAGATAAATAATGAGATTTTGACAATCCGGCCGGTTTCACCGTGAAAGGAGCGGAAGCCCTCCAGCAGCCGGGATATGTTTCTCCGTGAACACGGCACTGCGTTCACGAAATTTGAAACGCTCAGCCGCGCAAGCGTGCCACGAATCACTCCTTCAATGACGAACACCTCGTTCATCACGACCTCGACGCTACTAAGCTCTCTGCTCCTTCTACCCTTTTCGCTCACCTGCCAGGGTCAGTCGAAGGCTGTAGTAGGCCGACCAATCGTCATTCTTATAACAATCGATGGGTTTCCGGCGCGGGCTTTGGACGACCCAAGCCTGCCCATGCCGATGTTGCGTGAGCTCGCGAAAAACGGAGCCGTCTCGGCGGGAATGATTCCGATTAATCCGACCGTGACGTGGCCCAATCACACCACGCTGATTACCGGCGTCGATGCTAGCCGGCACCATGTTGTCGCGAACGGACTGCTCGTGTTTCCGGAGGATAACGGCGCCGTCCAGGTAAAGCCTGATGCCGATAAGAGTGTGCTCGTTCACGCCCGTACCTTGTACGACGTCGCGGCAGAGCACGGTCTCTCGACGGGACAAGTCGACTGGGTTGCGGTCAGCGGCGCAAAGAATATTAGGTGGCAGTTCGCTGAGAAGCCAACGATGGACAGCTCAATCGTCAAGGACCTGATCGATGACAAGTTACTCACTCAGGACGAGGTCGAGCACTTCGGTAGTACGAGTCCCGCATGGCGGGATCAGATACGGACAGATGCTGCCATCGACATCCTCGAACGGCACACACCGGACCTCCTGCTCGTTCACCTGCTCGAGACCGATACCTTGCAGCATCTGTATGGTCCTTTGACTCCCGCAGCCTATGCAGCCTATGCCAACGCCGACCATTGCCTGGCGCGCATTGTTGCCGCCGTGAGGGATAGCGGTTTGCGCGATCGCGTAACCTACATCGTCGCTTCGGATCATGGGTTTTCTACCTACCGTCATCTGGTGCGGCCCCGTGTCTATCTGCGACAGCATGATCCCGCAAGCGACAGCAACCCATCGTCTCGGACCGTATGGGTGAAGAGCGAGGGTGGGCACGCCGACGTCTTCGTGCAGGGTGCGGACAAGGCTCAGGCGTCCGCGAAACTGGCCCTGGCCTTCGCAGCGATGCCCGGAGTCGAACATGTGTACTCCAATGAGGAGGCGCATCGCCTCGGCATGCCAGCCTCTGGCACGACCAGTCAGGCACCGGACCTTTGGCTGACGGCATCGCCGGGATACGCCTTCGAAGACGGAGACACCGGGGAGATCGAGCGGGACGTGCCGGTGAGCGGTCAACATGGCTATCCAAACACAAATCCGGAGATGTTCGCCCTCTTCGTGGCATCGGGGCCGCGAATCAAGCCCGGTGTAAGCCTGCCTGGCTTCCTCAACCTTCAGGTAGCCCCAACCATAGCCCGCATTCTCGGCTTGCCTTTGCCGGAAGCGCAGGGCGCGCCCCTGTTGCAAATCCTTCGCTGACTCGCGAAGGAATGTTGTTTCTGGAGTTGAAACGATGGCCTCAAGAGAAGTATCACTTCCCAGTGACGCAATCCTAACCTGCTCGCCCCGGCCCGCATCGCCTTTCGGTCGCCAGGGCGATGGCGACAATGCCGGCTTGCAAATCCAACTCAACGTGACGCCACCAATTTTCTGCTGTCCACTTCGTACCTAAACCCTGCGGTGAACACCAGGACAGAAGCTGGCCTGGATCACTAACCTCCACCGCAGTTATCTACATTCCAAGAAATCCATTGCGAGGTCTATGACATGTTGCACTTTTCCCGAGGAGAAACCATCCGCATGCGGAGCTTAGCCGCCGCTGCACTCATTATCTTGCTTGCCGGTAGAGTGTTTGCCCAGGGAGGCAACGCTAGCGTGTCGGGACTCGTTCAGGACCCGTCCAAAGCCTATATCCCCGGCGTCAGTGTCACCGCCGTCAACACTGACACAAACCAGCAGTTTGTCACGACGACCAACAAGTCTGGCAGCTACAGCCTCCCTTCCCTCCCCGTCGGGCCCTACCGGCTTCAAATCGATAAGACGGGGTTCAAGAGCATCGTCAAAGATGGTCTGTTCCTCCACACCCAGGACGTCCTGCAATTCAACTTCCAGATGGACATCGGCCAGGCCTCGGAAACCGTCACGGTCAGCGGCGAGGGCCACACCATCAACACCACCGACGCCAGTGTAGGTACCGTCATCGACCGCCAGTTCGTCGCGGACATGCCGCTGAATGGCAGAAGCTTTCAGACGCTGGTTCTGCTCTCACCCGGCGTTATCACCAATACCCCACAGGCTATCTCCTCTACCCCGCCGTCGAATGACCAGGGTGAATACAGCGTCAACGGCATGCGCTCCGACTCCAACAACTTCATGGTGGATGGCGTCAGCGCCAGCAACATGGCTTCCAACGCCAGCGACGCCGCATCCGCCGGCATGCTGGGCAGCGCCACGGCCCTGGGAACGACACAAGCCATGCTTTCTGTCGATGCGATGGAGGAGTTTCGCATCACGACCTCGACGTATTCCGCTGAGTTCGGCAGACAGCCGGGCGCGCAGGTCAGCTTCCGTACGCGCTCCGGCACCAATCAATTTCATGGCACAGCCTATGACTACCTGCGCAACTCGGCTTTCGACGCCAATAACTGGTTCAATACCTACAACACCACGCCTATCCCGACGCCCGCTGAGCGCCAGAACGACTTCGGTGGAACCTTTGCCGGTCCACTTTCGATACCGCACGTTTACTCGGGTAGGGACCGGGCTTTCTTTTTCTTCGCGTATGAAGGCTTGCGCCTCGATCAGCCTCAGGCCGCAACCATCAACGACGTTCCTTCCAATGGCACTTACAATACCGGGACTTATACAAATGCCACATACAAGAATCTTCGGCTAAACGCCCCGACACGATTGCAGCCGCTGCTGAACGCGTATCCACTGCCGAATTGTTCCACCGCGCAGGATCCACAGTGCGTGGATTACGGAGAAGGCGGCTCTCCTTATATTCAAAGTCCAACCTCCACTGGCGTGATCGATTCCGAGAGCCTCCGCGTCGACTATCAACTCCTGCCCACGCTGCGCCTCTTCGCCCGTTACAACGACACAACCAGCAGCCAAGTTGTCAACACGTTGTACAAAACGATAAGCACCTACCGCAGCCGGATCTATCTTCTAGGTGTAGACAATGCCTTCGGTACAACTATCTCCAACGAGTTGCGCTTGCAGTATTCGCCGGCCCTGGCAGTGACTGCAAGTACCCTTTACCCCGTTGGCGGATCCGTGCCGATCGATCTGAACGGCGCGCAAGGAACGCCTACAGTTGGCGGCGAGACCAAGATCAACATAGAGCTGCCGAACTCCGCACTCCTCTATCAGCAATCCTACGGATCGAAACAGTTCCAGCCGAACGTCACGAACGTACTCACATGGACGCACGGTAGACATCTCTACAAAGCAGGCGTAGATTTCCGCCAGACAACCGCTTACTACGGCGATGGAAGTCTGTCTCGCGGCCCATATTATAGCTACACCTACAACAGCACTGCCAAGGTCTTGACTGATGAGCCAACTGTTTCCGCCAAGAACTATCTTCGTACGGATCCCACTACCAAAAACCTGGGGCTCTTCGTTCAGGATGACTGGCGCGTCAAACCGCGGGTAACTCTTTCCCTCGGACTGCGCTGGGACCTGGCGCCGCCGCCAACGGAATCCGGGGCCCAGATGTATACCTATACCGGCAACATCAACAATCCTGCCTCAATCGCGTTGTCTGGTCCAGGCGCCCCTTTGTACCGGACGACATGGTATGACTTCGGTCCCCGGATCGGAATGGCGGCTACCATTTACGACCAACCCGGCCACGAGCTTGTATTCCGCGCCGGCGCGGGGCTCTTTTACGACACCATCGCTCTGAATCAAACCTACGGGGCTGGTTTTGGCGTGGGGACGGCATCAACCGGAACCTACACTGGAACGCAATACTACCCGGCTGGAACAACCGCCCCCGCTGGGAAAACCTACGGATGGCCGGGCAACACAACCGAGCTTTTGCCGATCACCACTACGCCTCCGTATGCGCTGGAAGAATATCCGAACAATCGGATCACTCCTCCACCGGCGGTTCAATGGAATGTCACGCTCGAGCAGGCGCTCGGCGGAAAACAGAGCGTCACCACGGGTTATGTCGCGTCTCTGGGACTCAAGCTCGCAACCTACCAGGAGTATGACATCGCCACCCTGAATCCCCTCTTTAATGATATGTTCCTTTACCAGAATGGCCCGGGTTCGAACTACAACTCCCTTCAGGTGAAGTACCAGCGCCAGGTAGCCAACGGACTTCAAGCCATTGGGGCCTTTACCTGGTCTCACATGATCGATTGGGCAAGTACAGAAGACTTCGATGCCGTCTACCCTCTTCAAAGAGGAAACTCGAACTTCGATGTCCGCGAGAACTTTACCGGCGCCGTCGTCTACAACCTCCCCATGCCATACCAGAATCACCTCGAAAAGGCGATCCTCGGTTATTGGAATGTTGATGGATGGGTCGTCGCGAGGACGCCCTTTCCGTGGGAGCCGGTCGGCCCCGCAGTCACCGAACCGCTGACCGGCGATGTAATCAATTCGCAGCTGAATTACAACGGCTCCCTCACACCGTATGTGCGCGCACCCGGGATTCCCGGTGGACGCGAGATCAATCCAGCGAATTTCAGTATCCCAACCAACTTACTGATACCTGGTACCGCGCCACGCAACTTCTTGCGTGGATTCGGAGAGGCTCAGGCAAACGTCGCCGTGCAGCGCGACTTCCCACTGTATAGCAGGTCGAAGCTTCAGTTCCGTGCGGAATCCTTCAACATCCTGAACCATCCTAACTTCGGAACGATCAGCACAACTTGCGGACCCACAACTGTTGGAGCCACGTGCAACAGCCCCTTGATGGGACAGGCAACCAATACCCTTTCAACCGGTCTGGGCGGCCTGTCCTCCCTGTACCAACAGGGCGGTCCACGGTCGCTGCAGTTCATGCTGAAACTTCAATTCTAGGCTCGTGATCTTGCAGGGAACGTGCATGGCTATCGGCGTACGCTCCCTGCCTGGCTTTTCTTCTATCTGCAAGGCAATCGAACAACGCGCTTAGGTTGCATCGACTAGCGCGTCGGCTGTTGGCACTTCGGGAGCATCTGATGAACTTAACAAGATTCATGCGCCACTTCGTCGTGGCCGCTTCGCTCCCAATCATCCGCTTGGGAGCGATCCTGGCGCAGGCTCCTGGCACCGCACAGGCCGCCTCGCCTCATGACACGACCGTGCTCCACGCCGATGCGCACTTGGTCATCGTCGATGTAACCGTCCACGATAAAGCCGGCCATCCCGTCCACGGGCTCGAGCGGGACGCATTCACTCTCACTGAAAACAAGCAGCCTCAGACCGTCAGTTCTTTCGACGAGCATTCCACCCTCACGCCGCCGGCGGCCGGTCCGGAACTTCCACCGATACCACCCGGCACCTTCACCGACTACACCGCTGTACCGCCCCAAGGCGCGCTCAACATCCTTCTGCTCGATACGCTGAACACCCCCATGGTCAATCAGTCCTATATGCGATCCGAATTGCAGCGGTATGTGAAGAAGGCGAAGCCCGGCACGCGCATCGCCATCTTCGGTCTCTCTCAGCGTCTATTTCTTCTGCAAGGATTCAGCTCTGACCCTCAAATCCTCAAGGACGCCGTCGAACACAAGATAGTGCAGCGCCCCTCCAGCCTGCTCGACGACGCCATCGGCTCGGACGCGACGCCGGACGCACAGTCCGACATCGTCAGCGCAATGCCCACCTTGGATGGTGGCGCGGCCGCACAAATGCAAACCGTCTCCAATCTCCAGCAGTTCGAAAGCGAGCAGAAAGCGCTCCTAACGCAACTCCGCATCCAGTACACGCTTGACGCTTTCAACGCCCTCGCACACTATCTCTCCGCGTTCCCCGGACGCAAGAACCTGATCTGGTTCTCGGGCTCATTTCCTATCGACATCCTGCCCGATCCAACTGTGAAAAATAGTTCCGCCGTGATGGAAGAAAACAGCCCCGAGTTTCGTGAAACGACCGACCTGCTCTCGAGGGCAAGAGTCTCCGTCTACCCGGTGGATGCGGGCGGCCTTAAGTTCGATCCGACGATCTCGGCCGGCGCCAGCAAAGGCGATCGATTCGGCAAGAGTTCGGGCACGTTTTATCAGGATCTAGCCAGCGAGCACATGACGATGAACCAACTCGCCGAGGATACTGGCGGCGCTCCCTTTTACAACAACAACGATCTTGCCTCAGCCGTCCAGAGCGCCATAGAGTCCGGCTCCAACTACTACACGCTCACCTACACGCCATCGAACAAAAGCTATAACGGTACATTTAGGGATATCCACATGACTCTGAACGGGAGCCTGCAGGCTGCTGGGTACCTCCTGAGTTACCGACGCGGCTATTACAGCGACGACCGAAATCATCCTGCGAAGACAGAAACCTTCACCGCCGCCGCCGCCACCAACAGCGACAATCTTTACGCACGCTCGGCGATGGCACACGGTGCCCCCGCTCCGCAGGACATTCTCTTCAAGGTGCGCGTGCTGCCTGTCGGCACGGCGTCAGAGCAATCCCTTCCCCCATCGAACAATCTCGACCCCACTCACCCCATCAAGCCACCCTTCCGGCGCTTTGCCGTGGATCTCGCCGTTGTAGCAAACGACATACAATTTACACTCGAAAAAGATGGCCGCCGCAGCGGGAGTATTGAGTTCACCATCCTGCTCTATGACAACGACGGCCGTCTGCTAAACGCCACAGGGGAAAAACTTCAGCTCGACCTTACACCTGA
>Ga0302226_10003673_pt1 | contig 10372 bp, 7 predicted proteins | sample II_Palsa_E3_3_FD_193524 | JGI IMG/M metagenome (GOLD analysis project Ga0302226, IMG submission 193524) | Peat permafrost microbial communities from Stordalen Mire near Abisko, Sweden - II_Palsa_E3_3 | ecosystem: Environmental > Terrestrial > Soil > Palsa > Peat permafrost | place: Sweden...
TGAAGAGCGGGCCACCTGAGTTGCCCGGATTCACCGGTACGTCGGTCTGGATAAACGGCGTGTAATTCTCGTTCGGCAACGAGCGCGATTTCGCGCTGATGATGCCGGACGTCACGGTGTTGTCGAAACCGTAAGGCGAGCCGATCGCGACCACCCACTGGCCAACCTTGCTGCCGTTCGGATCGCCAATCTTGACGACCGGCAGGTTCTTCGCATCGATCTTCAGCACGGCGACATCCGACTGTTTGTCCGAGCCGATTACTTTCGCGCGGTACTCACGCTTGTCGGTGGTCTTGACCGTAACGACGTTCGCGCCGTCCACCACGTGCGCGTTGGTCAGGATGTAACCGTCGCTGCTGACGATAAAGCCTGAACCCAGGCTTTCGCTGGGGGTATCGGCGGCGTTCTGGCCGTCGTTGCCGCCCATGCCCGGCACGCCATTACCGTAGAAGTGCTTGAAGAACTGGTAGAACGGATCGCTCGGATCGATCGGCAATTGCGGATTGCCACCGCTCGTGCCGCCGTTCATGCCGTTGCGGCGCGACGCGGTCTTGACCACGTGTTTCGCGCTGATATTGACGACCGCCGGGCCGTAGGTTTCAACCAGGCCGGAGAAATCCGGAATCCCGGTCTTTGCAGCGGCTTCGGCCGGCATCATGGCGGCTTGGGCCGGCGTGATGACTTGCGGTGCCGGGACGTTCCGGTTTCCGGCCACGTAACCCGCCGACAAGGCGACGGCAACGGCTACCGCAACAGCGCTGCGGGAAATGATCTTCGCTTTCATCGTGTGCTCCTCGGGGATGCGCTTCAGAATGAAATGAAGAGTACGGGGCGCCGCTTAAAGGGCACTTAAAGCGGGATTTAAAGCGGATTTGAATTGAATGGAGACGAGCAGACCGCCGCTTTTCGATTCGGCGAGCGAAACTTTCGCGTCATGCTGCACCGCGATCCGGCGCACGATCGCGAGGCCCAGGCCACTGCCCGCCACGTCGGTGCGCGCCCGGCTGGCGCCCATTCCCGCGCGATAAAACCGGTCGAACACACGCTCGCGTTCGTCGGCGGGAATGCCCGGGCCGGTATCGGCGATTTCCACTGTGGGATTGCCGTCTTTCACCTGCAAGCAGACGTCCACGCAGCCGCCATCAGGCGTGTATTTCGTGGCGTTATCGATGAGATTGTTGAACATCACCCGCAATGCGTTGCCGTCACCGGAGATAGTTGCCGGTTCGCTCGCTTCAATGCCCAGGTCGACACCGCGCTGTTGCGCCACCAGCACCGACGCGCCAACACATTCGTCCAGCAGCGCGTGCAGGTCTACCGGCTTGGTCTCGCTCTTGCCGTCGGGTTCCGAGCGCGCGAGCGCAAGCAACTGCTCGGCCAGACGCGTGGCGCGCGTGATGCCCGCTTGCAGGTCGTCGAGCGCTTCCTTGCGCGACGCGTCGTCCTTCGCGCGCGCCACCAGTTGCGACTGGATCTGCACGGCGGCAAGCGGCGTGCGAAGCTCGTGCGCGGCGTCGGCGACGAAAGCCTTCTGCGTATCCAGCGCGGTCGCGAGACGGGCGAGCAGCGCGTTCAACGCGCGCACAACGGGCACGACCTCTTCCGGTAAGCGGTTGTCGGGTAAAGGCTCCAGCGCTTCGGGATGACGCGTGTCGAGCGCGCGCGTCACGCGTTGCAGCGGCTTCAAACCCCGCCCGACGATGATCCATATCGCCATGCCGAGCAGCGGCAACAGCACCACGAGCGGCCATAAGGTTCGCCACGCCACCCCTGCTGCCAGCCGATTGCGAATGGACAGCGGCTGCGCGAGCTGGACGACGTTGTCGCCAACAATGGCGCTATAGACACGCCATACGCCGCGCGGCGTGGCTTCGGTGGAAAAGCCCAGCTCCGCGTGCGGCGCAAGCGGCACGCGCGGGTGCGAGTAATACATGAGCACGCCGTTGCGGTTCCAGATCTGGATCACGACGCCTTCGTCGCTGTCGCTGCGCGATTGCAGCACCGACGAAAACGGCTCCGACGGCAGCGCGGCCGCAATCTGCTCCAGTTGGTAATCGAAGAGTTCGTTCGCTTCAGCTAGCGCCTGACGGTAGATCAGCCAGCCCGCAAACCCCACGCCGACGATCACCAGTGCCAGCAGCCAGACCAGCAGTTGGCGGCGAATGGAATGCATCAGGCTTCCTTCGACACCATGTAACCCAGTCCACGAACGTTGCGGATCAGGTCGGGGCCCAGCTTTTTGCGCAACGAATGGATGTAAACCTCGACGGTGTTACTGCCGATTTCCTCGCCCCAGCCGTAGATTTTTTCTTCAAGCTGGCTCTTCGATAAAACCGCCCCCGGGCGTGCCATCAAGGCTTCGAGCAGCGCGAATTCACGGGCGGACAGCGCTACGGCGTTGCCCTCCAGCGTGACCTGGTGGCCCACGGGGTCCAGCGTTAATGCGCCGTGGCGGATCAGGGAGTCGCCGCGGCCGGCGTGACGCCGGATCAGGGCGCGCATGCGCGCGCCCAGTTCGTCCAGGTCAAAAGGTTTGACGAGATAGTCGTCGGCGCCGGCGTCCAGTCCTTTTACGCGGTCGGCAATGGCGTCCCGGGCGGTGACTATCAGCACGGGCAGCGCGTTGCCTTTTGCTCTCATGCTTTTGAGGACGTCGAGGCCGTCGCGTTTCGGCAGGCCCAGGTCCAGCAACATGAGATCGTAAGGTTCGCCGCCTACCGCCGTCAGGGCCGCTTCGCCGTCCTGCACCCAGTCCACCGCGAATCCGTCGCTGCGCAGCGCCTTGCGGACGCCCTCCGCGATCATTCTGTCGTCTTCTACTAGCAGGATTCGCATCGGTTTGGGTCCGGCTTGTCTTGGCTTTGCAGCCTGGACGACCATTCTAGCCGGGACGAGTTAAGGCGGGCTTAAAGGGACCTTAAGACAAAGAGAAGCGGTTTTCCCTCGCCTTGCTTCAACGTCCCGCGCTAAACCCGCTGAAGAACGCCTGCGCATTCACTTCCAGCGTATCGATGTGATACCCGCCCTCCTGCACGATCAACGTCGGCAGCTTCAGCGCGCCGATCGCACTGCCCAGTCTACCGAATCCTTCCGTCGTCACCGCGACCATCGACTGCGGATCGTCCTTGTAGATGTCAAAGCCCAGCGCCAGCACCAGAACGTCTGGCTGGAAGCGCTCAAGCACGCGCGCGGCGGTATCGAGGCGATCGAAAAACACGTCCTCCGATGAACCGTGCGGCATCGGCAAATTCACGTTGTAACCCTGGCCGGCCGCCTCGCCGCGCTCATCGTCAAAGCCGGCCACGACCGGATAGAAGTTCGTCGGGTCGCCGTGGATGGAGACATACAGCACGTCGCTGCGGTCGTAGAAAATTTCCTGCACGCCCTGACCGTGGTGCATGTCGGTATCGAGGATGGCTACGCGAGCGTACTTTGCACGCAGCGCTTGTGCCGCGATTGCCGCGTTGTTCAAGTAGCAGAAACCACCTGCCGCTTCAGCGCGCGCATGATGCCCTGGCGGCCGGCACAACGCATACGCCTCGCGCGCTCCGTCCAGGATAGCGTTCGCCCCGCCAAGCGCGCTTTGCGCCGACCAGTAGGCGGATTCGTAAGTGTCGGGGCCGACAGGGCAACTGCCGTCGGCGAGATAACGCGCTGCTTGTCCAAGCACGCCGCGCAACGGATTGTTCTCGCGGATGTACACATTCGACATCACTTCGTCGCCCCATTCGGCCGGCACTTTCTTCCACTCCCGATGCGCTTCCTCAAGGAAGCGCAAGTAGTTCATGCCGTGCACCGCGGCGAGTGGCGCCGCGCCAAAGTCGGCGGGTTCGCGGACATCGAATCCCAGTGCCTTCGACGCCTCGACCAAACGCAACGCGCGCTCCGGAATCTCCTGCGGCGTGCGCATCTGGCCACGCGAAAGGTACGTCCGCGGATGATGTTTGAGTTGCGAAGGATGGAAGTAAGTCAGCATTGTCGGGTCCTTGTTACGCGTGCACCGTCGCGCTGATTACCGCACGCGCCAGTACCGCATTGATCAAAACATTCGCGCCGCAGGTGACGTCTTCGGGGAGCGCATCCTCGGCTTCGTTGTGCGACAGGCCATCTACGCAGGGGATGAAAACCATGGCCGTGGGCACATGCCGCGCGAGGTGGATGGCGTCGTGACCCGCGCCGCTGACAATACGCTCGTACGCGTAGCCGAAGCCTTTCGTAGCTTCTTCCACGAGATCCACGCACGCGGAATCAAACGGCGTCGCGGGGCTTTTCCAGTACGTTGCAATCTCGGCTTCAAGACCTCTTTGCACAGCGATCCTGCCGAAGGCCGCGCGCACTTCGTGTTCCATCGCGTCGATTTGCGTATCGTCGGGATGACGCAGGTCGACGGTGAACGCAACGCGCCCCGCAATGGTGTTACGCGATGAATTCGGCACGTCCACCTGACCAATCGTGACCAGGCCGAGCGGCGTGAAACGTTGCGCGATGGCTTCAAGTTCGAGCGCCATCGCCGCACTCGCAAACGACGCGTCCTTCCGATACGGCATCGGCGTCGTGCCGGCGTGCGCGGCAACGCCCGTTACGTCGACATCGAGCCAGCGGATCGCCTGACCGCCGGTGACGACGCCGACAGGATGGCCGTGGCTCTCCAGAATCGGCCCTTGTTCAATATGCGCCTCGAAATACGAATCGACGTCTTGCACGCCGAGTCCACGCGTTCCCGCGCAACCGATTTCGTCCAAAGCCTCTCTCAACGTCACGCCGTCCGCGTCCTTCGTCTGCAATGCAGTTTCCAGCGGCGTCGCGCCGACAAACACCGCCGAGCCGAGCATGGCCGGCGTGAAGCGCGCGCCTTCTTCGTTCGTCCACGAGACAATCTCGATGGGCTTCTCCGTCATCACCCCGTGATCGTTCAACGTGCGCACCACTTCGAGCGCGGCCAGAACGCCATAGACGCCATCGAAACGACCGCCTTCCGGCTGCGTATCCAGATGACTGCCGATCAGCACGGGTTTCGCATTCGCATCCGAGCCTTCACGACGCGCGAACAGGTTTCCGACTTCGTCGGTACGCACCGTCATTCCGGCTTCGCGGCACCACCTAGCGAACAACTCGCGCCCTTGCCGATCTTCCTCCGTCAACGCAAGGCGTCGCACGCCGCCCTTCGGGGTTGCGCCGATTTGCGCCATGGCAATTAGGGTCGCCCACAACCGCTGACCGTCAATTTTCAACATGCTTCGTTATCCTCTAAATTTAGCGAGCAGCCAGTGCTTCCGGAGCATCGGCGCGACGATGTTTCAGCGCATCGAGCGCGACAATCGACAGCAGTGAAATACCGGCGAGGCACGTGTAGAAAACGGCCAGCGGCCACCATTGCCCCGTGAACCTGTGCGCAAGCCAGGTGCCCACTAGCGGCGTCAAACCGCCCGCAATCGCGCCGCAGACCTGATACGAAATCGAGATCGCGGAGTACCGCACACGCACCGGAAACACGCCACTGACAAACCCCGCGATGACCGAATAAAAGCTCGCCATGCAGACCACCGCAATCGCGATGCCGATAATCATCGACACCATGTTGCCGCTCTGCACGAGGATGAACATGGGATACGGCGAGATCATCGCGCACAGGGCCGTGAGCTTCAGGAAGCGCGCACCGCCGATCTTTTCGGCAAGCAACGCGGCCAGCGGCTGCGTGAGGAACTGGATGATCGCGACAGCAAACAGGCAATCGAGGATCAGCGATTTCGTCACCCCGACATACTGCGTGGTGTACGAAATCATGAAGGTGTTGGTGAAATACACGCCGGCAATGCCAATCGTATTTGCGCCGATGCAGAACGCGACCAGCGCGCCCGACGAGCGGAACACTTCGGCAATCGGCAGTTCCACCGTGCGCTTCGACAACTTCTCGCGCTCGAATTCGGGTGACTCGTTCACGCCCATCCGGATCAAAATGCCAACCACGAGCAACACGGCGCTCACCAGAAACGGCAGGCGCCAGCCCCACGCGATGAACTCGTCATGCGGCATCGACGTCACCGCGCGAAACGCGATCAGCGACAGAATCAGCCCGGCCGGACTGCCCAATTGCGCGAACGATGCGAAGAAGGTGCGTCGTCCTGTGGGTGCATGTTCAGCCGCCATCAACACCGCCCCGCCCCATTCGCCGCCAACCGCAATGCCCTGCACCACGCGCAGCAACACGAGCAATACGGGCGCGAGCAGACCGACTTTCGAATAAGCGGGCAGCAAGCCGACGCATACGGTCGCCACACCCATCATCATCAGCGTGGTCATCAGCGCTTTCTTGCGGCCGATCTTGTCGCCGAGATGACCAAAGATCACTCCGCCCAAGGGCCGCGCGAAGAACCCGACGGCGAACGTGGCGAATGACGCCATCGTGCTGATGAAGGGATCGTGCGACGGGAAATACAGCTCGCCGAACACCAGCGCGGCGGCGGTGGCGTAGATGTAGAAGTCGTACCACTCGATCATCGTGCCGATGAAAGCGGCGGTCGCCGCGCGCACGGGCTGGCGAGTCGGACTGGATGCTGGGGTCACGGTGGCTCCTGATTCGCTTGTTTTAATGCATGTCAGACCGTTTTATCGCCAGCCATAAAACATTAGTCCAATTTCGATTTATTATTCACCGTATAAGTTTGGCTAATACCTCGGACATTTCCCTATGGCTCAACGGCGTGTAGATATCGCTCGCTTCCTGAACGACCGGCTCGACTGGAACCTGCTGCGGACCTTCCTGGTCATCATGCAGGAGCGCAGTGTGAGCCGTGCCGCCGCTCGCCTGCATCTGACGCAACCGGCGGTGAGCCAGGCGCTCAAGCGCCTGGAAGACACGCTCGGGCGAAACCTGATCCAGCGTCGTGGCCCGCACTTCGAGCCAACGCACGCGGGCGAAGAGGTGTACCGGATCGCAAGCGATATCTACGGGCACATGTCGAGACTCGAAACCGAGCTCGATGACCGCAGCGAAGACATCACCGGTTCGATCCGGCTGCTCACGGTGAGCCGCATCGATTCAGGCGTGTACGACGAGTTTCTCGGCGAATTCCACCGGACTTATCCGCGTATCGACTTGCATATCGAGGTAATGCGTTCGTCGGACATCATTTCGTCGCTGCTGCAAAAGACCGCGACAGCGGGCTTAAGCTTGTGCCGCACGCCCATCGATAAACTCGAGCAGCGTTGTTTTCTGCGCCAGCGATATGCCATTTTTTGTGGCCGGTACCATCGCTTGTTTGGTCGGCACGGGTTGTCGATGGAAGATTTGCTCGCGGAGAACTTCGTGTCATTCACGAGCGACCAGATTGGCGACAGCTTGTCACCGCTGACCGTTTTTCGCGACCAGCGCGGGTTCACGGGACGGATCGTGGCGGCGTCGCCCAGTCTGGACGAAGTGCGGCGGCTGATCTTCGCGGGGTATGGCATCGGCTGCCTGCCCGAGCACATTGTCCGCGACGACCTTACGCAGCAGCGCCTCTGGCGTTTGCCGCCGGAAGAAGGTCTGGTCGATGTCGACGTCGATCTGCTGTGGCATCGCGGACGCAAGATGAACGCGGCAGAGCAGGCGTTCCTCGATGGCATGGAGCGCACAATGCAGCGCTATTCACTGCCCGAACGGCTCGCCCCGCGCTGAGCGCCAAGCGGAATGCGGATCGCCAAGGCGCCACACCCGCTGCCGGATGAAAGCCCGCAAACCTTAAACCGTAAGCAGAACCCCCATACAATAGCCGCACCGCTGGGGCACCCTCGCCCTGCAATCCGCAAAACCGCACCACATCACCCCATCACGATCCGACCACATGTATAGAGCAGCCTTTCTGAACAGGAAAAATCCACTTGCCAAACGTTGGCGCACAGCCGCGACCCTGGTTATAGCCGCAACCACTTTCACCTTCGCGATGAGCACGCCTGTCGAGGCCCGCGGCGGCGGCGGCCCGAAGGCGGAAGCACAGAAATCAACGCCGAAGCACGCAACGGCGAAGAAGGCGAAGTTCCAGCGCGTTGTTGTTCCGGCCGGTCCGCTTCCGGCCACGGTCATGGCGGCGCTTGCACGCGCTCACGTGCCGCTTTCGTCGATGAGCGTAGTGGTCGAGCGAATCGGCAGCGGCGGCGTGCCCCTCGTCGCGATCAACGCCAACCAGCCGATGATGCCCGCCTCCACCATGAAGCTGGTCACCACGTACTCGGGCTTGTCGTTATTGGGTCCGGATTACCGTTGGAAAACCACGGCCTACGCCGACGGTGAAGTCGATGCAAGCGGCGTCCTTCACGGCAACCTTTACATCCAGGGCACGGGCGATCCGAAACTCGTGCCGGAAGAACTCATCGACCTGGTGGACCAGATCCGCCGCAACGGCATCACGGGCATTGACGGCGCGCTGGTGCTGGACAAACGCTACTTCGATACCTCCACGCGCGATCTCCCCGCCTTCGACGCCGACGAAAGCGCCCCCTACAACGTCGGCCCGGACCCGCTGCTGTATGCGTTCAAGTCGCTGTCGTTCACGTTGACGCCGAGCCCGGACGGCCAGGTTGCAATCGATGTGCTGCCGCAACTCGCGCAGTTGCAGATCGACAACGAACTCAAGGTCACGCGCGGCGCTTGCGCGGGCTCATTGCCGGCGGCATCGCCGAGCGTGGCGCAAACCACGGGCGGTTTTGTGCAGGCGTCGTTTATCGGCGACTATCCGCTGCGCTGCGGCCCGCGGACCATCAACGTTGCCGCGCTCGACCACTCCACTTTCTTTGCAGGCGGCTTCCTCGCGTTGTGGAAACAGGCTGGTGGCACGTTTAACGGCACCACCCGCGAAGGCCCGACGCCGGTCAGCGCGCGGCTGGTCGGCACGCACCGCAGCCCGGTGCTGTCGGATATCGTTCGCGACATCAACAAGTTCAGCAACAACGTGATGGCGCGCAACCTGTTCCTGACCATCGGCGCCGCGATGGGCAAACCGCCGGCGACGACCCAGAAATCATCGGCGGCGATCGAGGCGTTCCTGCATCGCAGCGCGCTGCCCATGACCAACCTTTACCTCGATAACGGCTCGGGCCTGTCGCGTGAAGAACACATCACGGCGCAATCGCTCGCCGACTTGCTAGTGGCCGCCAATTCGAGCCCGGTGGCACAGGTCTTCGTGGAGTCGCTGCCCATCGCGGGCGTGGACGGCACCATGCGCAACCGGCTGACCAACGCGGGCGCGGGTGGCAACGCGCACATCAAGACGGGCACGCTGCGCGACGTGCGGGCAATCGCCGGCTACGTGGGCGCGGAGAATGGCGAAAGCTACGTGGTGGTGAGTTTTATCAACGATCCGCGTGCCGAAGCGGCGCGGGCGGCGCACGACGCGTTGCTCGAGTGGGTGTATGAAGGCGCTCGTCGCACGGGAGCGGCTGAATGAGACCCTTCCTGAGCGACTTAGAACCCGAGGACGTGCGCTCTGCAAGCACAGGCAAACCCTCGTAGGAAACAATCTCAAATCCTCTTAAAGATTCGGTAAGCTATCGCCACGCCAAGCCGACGACACGCATTGTCCGCAGTGCGTGTCGTTTGAAGCCAACGCCCAAGCGGAAAGCCAGCCGACAGCAACCTCGAAGCGGCGTGCAGACCACATGACCAGATAAACGAGGAACGAGGAGATGAAGTCGATGAAACCCGCCCTGACGAAACCTGCCGCGCGTCAAACGCGCTGGCTGCTCGCTGTCCAGACGGCCACTGCGTGCGCCGCGTTTGCCATGCTGGCCGCGTGCGGCGGCAGCAGCGATAACAACAATAACAACACGCCCGCGGGCGGCGTGAAACTGCAAGTGGTGTCGTTCGGCGACAGTCTCTCGGACGTCGGCACGTATGCGCCGGTCGCAGCGGCGAACTTCGGCGGCGGCCGCTTCACGACGAATCCCGGCCAGATCTGGACCCAGAACGTGGCGCAGTATTACGGCGGCACGTTGACGGCGGCGAACACCGGCGGCTTCGGCATCCCGCTTTCGCCGGCCGGCGGTCTCGGCTACGCACAAGGCGGCTCACGCGTAACGTTGCAGCCGGGGGTCGGCCATGCCACGCCGGGCACGACGAACGCCGACTTCTCGGAGGCCACGACCATCCCGATTAACGACCAAGTGACCCAGTACATCGGGACGTCTGGCTCGTTCAACGCCAACCAGCTCGTGCTGGTGAATGGCGGCGCCAACGACATCTTCTACAACTTGGCCGTAGAGCAAGCGACCGCCGCCGGCATCCAGGCCCAGCTCGCCGCTGGCGCTATCACGCCGGCACAGGCGCAGGCAGCCGGCACCGCCGCAACGACTGCCGCGACAACCGCCATCAGCCAGGCAGCAATCGACCTGGCGACGG
>Ga0302226_10003678_pt1 | contig 10366 bp, 13 predicted proteins | sample II_Palsa_E3_3_FD_193524 | JGI IMG/M metagenome (GOLD analysis project Ga0302226, IMG submission 193524) | Peat permafrost microbial communities from Stordalen Mire near Abisko, Sweden - II_Palsa_E3_3 | ecosystem: Environmental > Terrestrial > Soil > Palsa > Peat permafrost | place: Sweden...
ACATCGAGTTACTTGTGAAAACAATTTCTACTTCTTGTTGCTCTAGTCAGAAGCGCGTTTGTCTATGCGATAATGGCCATACAGTTTGTGGTGGGGAGGAAGGGATGGGCTGGTGAGATTTCATACCAGGAGGGCATATGGGTATAATGACGACAACAATAGTTTATTTCAGTTCACCAGAAAACGCTCTTTCGGGCGGACGACGGGCCGGTGGGGGTGGAGGAGACGGCTCCGGTTGCGGTGGCCATGGTGAGACTTGTGTTTTCGGTGACGGGCTTTTGCGGGTCGCCGAGGGCCTCGTAGTCATTTTCGTGGTCATAGTCAGAGTTGACGAGGATCGGGTGGGGACCCCAGAGCGAGAGGAGGACGGGCAGGAGCACGAGGCCGTGGCCAAAGCCGAGGAGGACGATGGAGAGGTACATGCGGAAGTAGTAGATGACAAAGATCTGCGACTTTGCAAAGGCGAGGACGATGACGCCCGCAAACTTGGTCAGGGTGACGCCGCTAAAGACGGACGCGCCAATGTCGATGAGGGCGATGCGGGCGCGGTCCTGTCGCGTGCCCTGTGTGACGGTGAAGGCGCGGACAATGTGCGAGCAGAACTCGACCGAGATGCCCAGGGCCATGACCATGTTGACGAGCGAGATGGCATTGAGCGAGATGCCCCAGACGGCCATGACGCCGGCCAAGTCGACGACGATGAGGACGATCATGGCAATGACCCAGAGCGCGGCCACGACCGAGCCGATGATGAGCCACGTGACGATGAACACGGCGAGTGCGGCCATGATCAGGAGGATGGCCATGATGTCGATAATGTTGAGGTACTGCTCAAAGTAGATGTAAAAGATGGTGTAGGGGAAGCACTGGACAGACGGGTTGTTGAGCATGACTTCGTCGCAGATGCGCAGCGCCTGCACGTACGCATTGATGTACTGCTCCTGGGTCTGGATCACGGTGTGGTACGTGCGGAAGTGCGACGACGTTGGTGTTGTCGGCTGTCTTGGCGATGGCGGTGCCGTACGCGGCCATGCCCGCGCGCACGCAGTCCTGCGACGGCACCGAGCTGAGCCAAAAGTCGAGCTTGTCCATAAAGTCCATGCCCTCGGGGCCGAGCTCCATGTCGTTGTACTCGATCGTGGAGTAGCAGGTCGTGCAAAGAGGCGACGCATTCTCTGGGTAGCACGGCTCGCCGCTGCGGTCGAGGCGGCAGCACATGCTGTTGCCCGGGTTGGCCCAGGCGAGGAAGTCGTCGAGCCAGATCGAGGGGCGCAGGGCCAGCGTCGAGACCTGCGGGCGCTCAGACTCGAGCACGAGGATGTTGGGCACGGAGAGCGAGTTGCAGTCCTTGTAGGCGGCGCACATCTGCTGCTTGGTCTCGAGCCCGGTCACGTTGCCGCCCGAGATGACAAAATACACGGGCACGCCGACCATGAGCAGGCTGATCTGGTCAGCAAAGTACGGGATCAGGTACGAGTCTTGCGGTAGGGCCACGGTCTGGTCGAGGCCCAGCTGGATGTACGGCGCGAGCGAGGCAAAGAGGATAAACAAGAAGGCGAAGAAGATAAGCACGACGACCTTGGTCACGGGGTGCAGCAGGAACCGCGAGTAGTAGTGGCGCACAAAGTGCTTGAGGAAACCGTCTTCGATCACCACCGGGGCGTCCTCGACCTGGGGCATGGACACGCAGGGCGCGCAGTCCAGGCGCTTGGCCTCGGTGCGGCGCGCGTCCGCAGCCAGCAGTGTGAGGAACAGCGTGATCTGCATCAAGAAATCGACAAAGACGGCCACGGCCGACAGCCCTGCAAACGAGTTGACGGCGGGCATCGACACGACCGCACCCAGCGAGAAGGCGACCGTCTCGGAGAGGGCCGAAAGCGTGATGGACGGGCCGACCTCCTTGAGGGTGAGGGCAATGCGCTCGTCCACGTCGATGCTCTTGTCCAGCGTCTCAAACTCGTTGACGAGGATGAAAATGTTGTCGACACCGACCGCGAGCACGAGGAAGGGGATGACCTCGGCGATGATCAGGGAGATGCCCACGCCGAAAAAGCTGGACCGGACGTATATGGTCAGTTATGTTTCCTTTTTTTTTTTTTTTTTTTTTTGGCGCCAGCCGCGGTGTACCTAAAGAGACCGATGGCGACAATGATGGAGCAGATGCAAAGGACGACACCTGCAATGCCCAGGGTAAACTTGGTATCGATGAGCACGCGCTTGGCCGAGGAGAAGCGTCCGAGGGCGACCGAGACGTACAGCAGCATGACAATGTACGAGATGATGACGGTGATCACATCCGAGGTGGAGGCACGGGCGAGCTCGAGCTCGATGCCGCTCTCGGTGAAAAAGGTGATGCGCAACGTTTCCTCGTTCTCGTCCGCGACCGTCGTGAGATACTGGACCAGCGCCTTCTCCCACTCGTACACGCCTCCGAGGTATTCCTCGTCGAGCGAGTTATCCACAACCCAGGTCACCACGAGGGCTCGCGCATTGAGAAAGTCGATGCCGGAAAACCTGCAGGGCCCCCCACCACCACCACAAATAGGACTATTACTTTGTAGTTGATTGTTTCCACGTACCCCCCAAGGGCAATCTCGGGCTTGATGGGATCCTGCCAAGGCGGCAGGCAGCTGAAGAGGCCCGTCTCGCCGGGGAAGGCGGGGTTCTTCATGCACTCTTGAAAGTGCGTGTACCACGGGTACTCGACCGAGTTGAAATTGTCAATGTTGTATTGCCAATAGCCAGTGACCGAATACACGACGCAGCCGTACTCTTCGCCCAGTGCCTTGTAGCACGTCGAGTCCAGGGTGTACTGGTTGTCGTTGTAGGTCACCGACTGAAAGTTATTTTATTAATTAAAAAATGGAAAACAGCAATAGAATTTTTTATTTTTTCCGACGTACCAGGTTGGCGACGCCCGCTTCGATCGCAAAGAGAAGGCGGAATAAGTCTTCCTGGATAGCGATGGCGTTGGGGTCGATGGGGGAGAGGATGAGCTGTTCGGTGCGGTAAAAGGGACCAAAGGCCTGGTCAAAGAAATTCTTTTGCTGGCGAGTGATAGAATTCTCGTCCGACCTATGATGTGGACAAGGACGGTCAAACAAAAAACGAGAGGAAAAAGAGGGAAAACAGTACCAGATCTCGACCGGATCCGTAACGACCCGAAAGTGGTTGAGGCCGCGCGAGAAGATGCCAACAAAGATGATTGAGCAGAGGATAACGATGCAAGTGTTCTTGGCCACCACGAGACCGAGTTTGTAGTATCGGCTAAATGGCGATAAAGTAGATGGATAAATAAATAAATAATAGTAGATGGATAAATAATAGTAGATGAATAAATAATAGTAGATGGATAAATAATAGTAGATGGATAAATAATAGTAGATGAATAAATAATAGTAGATGGATAAATAATAGTAGATGGATAAATAATAGTAGATGGATAAATAGTAAAAATAAAAAGACCAATGGTACCGTTGAAGCCAAGTATAAATTTTCCACTCGGGCTGGGGGGCATCAGCGGGGGCCACCTCGGGGTCCAGCCCCTGGTCCCCGGGGTCGTTCCCTTCTGGTACATATTTGTACGTCTTTTTGTTTTGGCCAACATTGATCGTAATCGGGGCCTTCTCGCCTAACCCGCCTGTGAACGGAAAACCGCGAAAATTAAATTAAATTAAAAAAAATCTCTATAGTATTGGTTTCTTACCAGTAACACCACTGGCGAGCGACTTGCGGTAACGATAGAGGCTGACGGCCGAGATGGACACGAGGAGGATACCAAAGATGGTGAGCAGCGCAAAGGGGAGACAGCCGAGGCTGCCGACCTTGCATTGATCCCGAGTGTCGTCCAGTGGGTCCAATGTTGGGCACATGACCTTGCAGTCGACGCAGGTGCATGCCAGGGAGCCCTCGTTACAGGCGTAGGCGTACGCCATGAAGGGCTCGAAAACTGCAAAGTTGTACTCGTCGGGATAGATCGGGTACTGCACGTCAAAGGGTGACCCTTGCAACTGCTTCCTCCCCATAAAGGATAAAAAGTCGTAGTAGTTGTCGGCGCCGCCGCCCAGGAAGGACATTGCCAGGGTGTTGGACATGCCAAAGGTGACTTGGGCACACGAGTTGAAGAAGGGGATGCCAAAGGCGGGCTCGACATAGACGTCCACCGACGTGACGACGTAGAGCATCGTTGTATTATCGGGATCGTCCACGGGATTCCACGCAGGGTTGATTCCGATGCCGGTCACGTTCATGAACATGGACGCGTTTGGAGAGCAGGTCATGTGGCAGTAGTAGGTCTGTGTGTGTGTGTGTGTGTGTGTGTGTGTGTGTGTGTGTGTGTGTGTGTGTTTGGTTTCAGAGCCAGTGTGTTCTGCTTGTCGTACCCTAAAGTTTTGCCAGCATGCGGGGCACTGCACGACCATCTGCTCGGCGACCTGCATCTGCAGCTGGAGCGACTGCAGGGAGGCATAATCGCAACAGACTTGGTCGACCGACAGCCACTCGTCGCCGCAGTAGTCGGCGATTTGCTGCTGAAAGACGGGTGTGACCTGGTGCGCGGGTTTTTTTTTGTCAGTGTCGGACAAAAAAATAATTTCATTGGTCATTGGTGCTTTTTTACATTTTTGGCTGGGCCGTTGTAGGGGCAGTTGAGGTTGCCGGGGATGCCGAGGTCGATAGACTCGCCACACTCGCCGTACCAGACGCAGTATCCAGGTTCGTGGATGAACGTGTACTCGGGGTAGAGACCGGGCGTGTCTTGGCCAAACGTCGTCCGTGATGCAACGAGGACCACCAGGCCAAGCAGAACTGCGTAGGCAACCAGCTTGTGTGCCCTTGCAGCCATTTTCGGTTCTTCCTGACAACCAATTTTTTTTTTTATTTTGAAGAGGTGGGCGAGGGAGGGAGGGACAAAAGGGGCCACGGAGAATCAGTCGGATGGTAAACAACCACAAAAAAACAAAACACAAACACAGCCACCTCGAGATCTCTACGGAAAAAATACACAACACACACCAGCACACACACACACACAATGCATATGTTTGGACGACAGTCCGTGCAAGCACAACCACACGAATGCCTTTTTTTGCGAACGGTCACACGAGTGCGGGGTACGACTGGTGCGCTGCCGTTCCGGGTAACAAGTAGCCATTTTTGGAGGCTCGCTGCCCAGACTTGTCATTTTTTTTCACGTGTCAGCGGGAGTAACGCTTATGCCGAGGTCAACTGCTGCACCCTCGACCAAAGCGCGCAGCCAAGCGAGCAGCAGGTCCGCAAGTCGTGCGTCGTCCCCCACGTCGCCGCACGCGCGGACAGCACCGCCGTCGCCGACACTTCCTCGCGCATCACCTCCTCCCGTCGACAGCACGTCGTCAAGCACCTCGTCGCCAAACGACGACCGCCTCGTCGCGCAGGTGCTCGACGCCAAGACGCTCTACGACGTCCTCCAGGTGCAGAGGGACGCGACCGTGCCGGAAATTCGCAAGCAGTACTTGAAGGTACAAGTAACCGGAGCAAGTTTTCGTGACGCAATTTTCACGCTGTGAAACTCACCATTCCTACCTCTCTTTACTAGCTTTCAAGGCAGCTGCACCCAGACAAATGGTTCGATGTTGATCTCTTGTGTTCTCGTGCTAACGTGTCCTGTTTACAGCAACCTTCCACGGGCAAAGGAGGCCTTTCAGGTAAGGGAGAAAAAAAAAACGGGCAGCCTGTTTTTGTAAACCCACGTGAAAAAAACAGATTCTGAGCCATGCCTACCACACCCTCGCGGATGAGCAATTGCGCTTCAGGTATGATCAGACGGGGTACATGGGCACCGACAACAAGGCCAACGAGCGAACCCTGGCCGACCTGGCCTCGCAGGTACGTGTAAAATTGCGCTATGTTTTTTTGCTATTTGGGTTGATTAAATTTCCCCAGCTCTTGCACGAGTTTTGGAGCGGCAATTTTGAAAACATCCTGCTGCTGGTGGACATTATCAACGCGACCAACCCCGATCTGCACCTGCAAAAAGACACGGTCGTCCGCTTCCTCAAAACCACAAGGTCAACAGTGCAAGAGGTCGACGGCTTTATCCGGATTGTCCGGGCCGACACAATCAAGCTCTGGGAGCTCAAGTCCGAGTTTGAGCAGACCCCCTGGATCGACTTGATGGGCATGCTGCACATTGGCATCCGTGCTGTCCAGGTGTGTTTTTTGGGGTTTGTGACACAAAAAGAATGTTGACCCTGCTGTAGGTTCCGCTCATTGTCGCGCTTGCCGTGAACGATCGCCGGCCACTACTGTTTAATTTCCTTGTCGTGTTTCTGTCGGGGACACTTGGCGTGCTCCGTGCAGCCGAGAAGCGCGTCTCTGAAAGCAGGGTGGCTCTCAAGCCCTTGGTCGCCACTGTCACCGAGTCGATCGTCTTCCTCTACGCCCTCTTTGCGATCCCACTGACTATCGCCCTCGTCTTTTTCCAGTTTGTCCACGTATGGCAGCTTTGCAAATTTGATCATTGTTCTAAGAAAGCTCTTTTTTTTTCTTTTCGTGCAGACAAAGGTCGAGGCATCCATATCTGCGAGCCGGTTAGCAAGCAGCTTTGCTTCATTCCAGCAGCATTTGTCGCTCTAATGATTGTTGCTTGGTTGTTGTTTTTAAAAAAATAGATTTGCCTGCTTCCGCTTCGAAGGTCGAAAGCAATATAAATATAAATATATATGATTTCAGGGAATCACTTACAGGTCAGGGAATAAAAAAGTTGGGAAAAGCAAAGATGGGATGACATTTTTTTTTTTTTGCGGTAACAATTTAATAAATCTTTCACGTTTGCCCGGGGTCGTCGTCACCATCCTCCAAACACGTTGGAGCGATACGAGTAGACAGACTGCGGTTGCGTGTGTTGGTGCTGTTGAGAATCGTTGGGGACGGCAAGCTGCTTTGCCACGACCGCCATCAGAGGTTTCCGATCGGGCTGCTGCTGCTGCTGCTGCTGCTGCTGCTGTTGCTGCTGCTGCTGCTGCTGCTGCTGTTGCGTATGCAGTTGCTGCTGGTCCCGATGATGCTGATGGTGGTGGTGGTGATGGTGGTGTTCTTGACCATATAGTTGCAGGTTGTGACGCTGGCCGCTCGAGGGCAACTTGCGGGACGGTGGGGTGTTGCTTAGCAGGTAGGTCGTGCCCGTGTTTGAGACGGACGATGGAGTCGAGGACGTGGCCCCGGAGAGCTGCTGCGTCAAGAGCGACTTGGCGGGGCGGGGCGGGAGCGGCTTGACCTCCTCCTTGTGGAAGAGCATGTCGCGGTGCGCAGCGGCGGCCTCGCCAGCCGCGGCGGCGGCAGCCAGCATGCGCCCCTGTCGCGTCGATGGGTTCTCGGGCGGCCGAGGGAATCGCGACTTCAGCAGGGGGTGGAGTTGCCGCTGAGCGGGCGCGGGCGCGACGGGCGCGGCTTGGACGACGGGCGGAGGTTTGGCCAAGGTCTCGCTTGCGTGTATTATTATCGGGTGCGGCGGCGGTGTGATGGGAACCGGATCGCTCCTGACGGTGATGGAGGGAATGTGTTGCAGGGACGTCGACCGGGCGATGCTGGTCTCACTTCCGCCCATCTTTGTATTGCTGTTGACAATGGTTATTGTTGCTGTAGCTGGTATTGCTGCGACGGCGGCGGGCTCTGCTAATGATGCTGTCGTCGTCGTGGTAGTCGTGGTTGCACGTGCGGCGGTGGCGTTGGTGGCTGTGGATGCTGACAAAGTTGTTGTGGGGGCGGCTGTGGCAGAGCGGACAATGTGGACCCCTTCGTGCGCCGACAGGTTGCGCCGGATCGACGTGCTTGCAAACGTAACAAAAGTGGGGACGCCGTTGTTGCTGGCCCCAGGGTTAAAAAAGAGGCTAGTGGACGCCCCGGCCGGCTTGCTGGCCGCCGCCGCAGAAACTGACGACGGTGACGGTGACGCAAACGTCATAACGGGAGACGAGGCCATCGACGACGCCTCACTCTCGCCGCCGCCGATGAAAAACATGTCGCGTTGTGGTGGTATGTTTGCTAGCGTGGGGTTCTGGTGGTGGGGGAGGGAAGAGGGAAGAGGTCAGTACAGGCTGGCTGGGTAAAAGGGGTTTCCTTGCGGGAAAACCGTGTTTTTGTGGGGTAAACGGTTTTCCCGTGACTACGTGTCCATCAAGGAAAACCCCGAGACAGAGCTGAGAAACACAGACACTGACAGGACATGCTGAAGGGAGACGAAACACCGGAGCCGCGCACACATAAGAAAAGAAAAAAGAAAAAAGAAAGACTCGGGCTTTAGGCGAAGGAAAAAAAGAAAAGTTTTGAAAAAAAAAAAATAAAGTGCATGACGACCTTTGTTTGAATTCTCACGCGTCGGCTGCCATCACCCCCCCCCACACACACACACACACACACACACATACACACACACACGCACAAAGGCAGAGAGGGTGATTGGGGCACGCATACGATGTTTTTGATAAACAACTGAACAACTGCAAGCTAAAAACGAACAAGTCACGCTGTTTTTCCTCGCATTCACCAAAAAACGCTGCAATGAACGCGCGCGTGCGAGAGAGAGAGAGAGAGAGAGGGAGAGAACATGCCCTGCGGCGCTCCATCACAGGGAGGGAAGAAAAAGGAAACTTGGCTTGTTCGAGGCCATGCAGCAGAGGCGTGAGAAACAAAATAAAGGAATCGAAAAAGCGTCCAATCACAGGGCTTTCGCGGGGCACATGTTCTTGGAACCACTGCCAATCATTCAAGCATGTGGCAATTCAGACGAAACGTTTTATTCTTCCTGCTGACGCATGGGGGGGGGGGAGCAGGCGAGTGAGAGGAGGAGCAGGCGAGTGAGAGGAGGAGAAGAGAGCAGACCGAAAACATGGTAAAAATAGTACGGTCGGCATGTCGTCAACGTTGTCGTCTTTTACGACAAACAAGGGCCGGCCGGATGTTTTGATTTCCCCCTGAACAAGAAATTCGCCATTTTTACCGGGCTGTCCCAGCGCGCGCAGTCAGCTACTGTACAAGGAAGGGGGGGCGCGCGGGTGTCAAGAAAACCGGCCATATATATATATATATTTTTCACTGTCGAGAATTTTACAATACGAACAAACGTTTCATGGCTTTAGTCGAGAGACGATCCAGTCCAGGCCCTCGTTGAGGCCCTCGCCCGTGAGAGCACAGCATGCCTGGTTTCGCCGTTACGATTGAGTATTGTACACGAATTTTTGCCCGCCATACCTGGATGTGCCATTGAATCTTTTTATCGAGCGAGGTCAGGCTCAGCGCGTCCGATATCTCGGCCGACGACAGCGCCTTCTTCAGGTCCTGCTTGTTTGCGTACACGAGCAGTAATGACTGACTTAGTTGCTGTTTGAGAAACGCGTTAGCAAGGCGGCATGACCTGGGCACTGCGCAACCCACCTCGTTCTGCATCATCTTGTGCAGCTCCGACTTGGTGATGTGTAACCGCTCCGTGTCTGTGCTATCGACTACGAGGATGACAGCCTGTACGTGCAACACCGTTTTCATCAGGACACGCACACGAGGCACCACCACCAACGTTTACCCTTGTGTTGACATAATAGGTTGCCCACGACGACCGCAGCTTTTCTTGCCCGCCAATGTCCCACATGATAAACCTTAGGTTCTGTCAAACACCGCGCGACACTGGCATTAGCAGCCTCAGAACGACGCTCCGTTTTTACCTTGTAGTGGAACTCCTCCACGTTGGAGCCAATCGTCGGCGTCGTCACGACCACTTCGTTCAGCAGCATCTTGTACAGTGCCGTTGTCTGTGCAAACGCGCAAGACAGGCCAGACAATGGACGTTAGTACCACGCGCGACGGGGGGAGGGGGGGGTTGCTTTGCGGACCAAACTCGTTTACCTTGCCTGCGTTGTCCAAACCGACGATGACCAGCTTGATTTCCTCTGGCCCCCACCACACCAGCGACAGCAGTTTGGAAAAGGCGTAGCCCATTCGTAGTCACAGGGTGGGCTGCTGCTACTGTTCGTACACGGTGTCGGCGGCGACGTCAGGAAAATGGACACAAGCCAGTCCCAACTGAAAACGTCTTGTCGAGAAAATGAAATGTTGCTCCTTTTTTTTTTTTTTTTGTACAAGAACGTCATAGGTTGTTCATGACCGACTGGCTGCCCCTGCTGAGCTGCTGCTGCCACCGACGTCTTCCTCCTCCTCGTCGTCGTCGTCGTCGTCGTCGTCGCCAGCATCATCGTCATCATCGTCGATATCCACAGCCTCAAAGACGCCCAACTGCATAAATTGATATTGAGACGACTACCCCATACAGCCACATACATCGATGCCGCCAGATGACGATCCGCCAATCTCCTCCTCCTCGTCCTCGTCCTCGTCG
>Ga0302226_10003684_pt1 | contig 10357 bp, 14 predicted proteins | sample II_Palsa_E3_3_FD_193524 | JGI IMG/M metagenome (GOLD analysis project Ga0302226, IMG submission 193524) | Peat permafrost microbial communities from Stordalen Mire near Abisko, Sweden - II_Palsa_E3_3 | ecosystem: Environmental > Terrestrial > Soil > Palsa > Peat permafrost | place: Sweden...
AGAGTTTATCGATGTTGTCGTCGGCCGCCGCAAGTACATGAAGTGCCTCTATGTACGATCGAACCTTTAAATTTTTTTTTTTTTTTTTTCACAAATCCTCCGTTTTATTTGTTTGCTGCAGTGCTACAATAAGATTGACCAGATCACGATTGAGGAGGTGGACAGATTGGCCCACCTGCCCAGCTCCCTCGTGATCAGTTCCTCGGAGGACCTCAATCTGGACTACCTCATCGAGCGGATTTGGGAGTCGCTGGACCTCATGCGCGTCTACACCAAGCGCCGAGGCGAGTACCCCGACTTTGAGGGTGGCCTCATCCTCCGTCGTGGAGCCACGGTCGAGCATGTTGTATGTGTTATTTTGTTGAAATACCACAAAAAAAAGGACCTAAAGAGGGACTTGCAGTGCCATCGTGTCCATCGAACGCTCGCCGCCCAGTTCAAGTACGCACTCGTGTGGGGCACGAGCACCAAACACAACCCCCAGCGCGTGGGTATCAACCACCCCGTCGACCCCGAAGACGTTATCATGATTGTCAAAAAGACGTGATGTGTTTTGTGTTTTGTAAAGTATGCAATGTTTTCTACTTGGGGACAAAGTAGCTGCCTTTCTTAGGGTCAGTTGCGACTTTGCAGAGACGATTGACGACCTCGGTAACATGCTCGGTGACGCCGGCCTTTCCGTTTGTGTCCTTGTTGACAATTCGAAGGAGGTCCTCCAATCCGAGCTACGAAAGGGGTTACCACGATGAGCAACAGGAGCGAACAACGTACTTGGAATTTGGTGACAAGGTTCTTGATAAACGATTCCTTTGGAAGACCAAAGTTGTACGGGTATTGCTGAAAGTCGAATCGCTCGGGCAGGGCAAGCAGTTCCGTCTTTCCCGCATCCTGGACGAAAACAAATTAATCTTACTTTTACAGAAAGGCACTTACAAAATAGTTGGAAACCTTGACACTTTCCAGGTTGTCGGGCGACCACTTTGGGGACTTGTCCTTGTCCACCAGGAGGGCGCGTACACCCTCAACAAAGTCGGTTGTTGGAGACTTTTTCAAATAATTAGAAAAAGAAGAGGGTTTAAAAATGGCTTTAGTGAGGTTCGCAATACGCTGCAGAGGTGCTGCGTCAGTTGATACTCGAGCTGGAAGCACTTTGCAAAGCTGAGTTTCGCTCCTTGGCGGATTTGCTCAAAGGTGATCTGGAGGCTCGTTGGCGACACCTTCTTGAGCGAATCCAGGGTCTCCTTTGACCAAGCGGTGTCCTTCTTACTTAGGCGGTCGAAAATGTCCGCAACCGAGTTGGCCGAAAAGACTTGGTCAATGTCTTCACGGTTCTTGATGGCAAAGGCTTTTTTCGTGTGCAAATGTGCACTTTAGAAAACTCAAAAATTTTATTTCCGCGTACGCTTGGAAAGTTCCTCCGAGGAAAATTGGTCGATGGTTACACCGATGTCGGCGATGGTCTTGAACTTGCCCTGTTCAAGTTGTTCTTTGAGTTGGGGCAGGCTCGACGACGGCACAAAGTGAGTTGCGATGCCGGCTTTGCTGTTTGTTGGATTGTTTGTTTGATATTTTTTAATTCCTGGCATTCAAAGGGATCAGCATACAAGACTTCAACACCCTTTAGGCGCTTTCCAGTAAGAGCGAGGTACATGCCGAGTGATCCGTCAAGGCGGGGCAGGAAGAACGTTCCGCCGACATCAGGGATGAGTCCGATTGCGGTTTCTTTGCAATAACAATTAGCTGTATTTGTTTTTTCTTTGCAATGACTTACCAGGCATAGCAAAAAGAGTATTCTCGGTGGCGATGCGGTAGTGGCCATGGACGGAAAGCCCAACGCCACCTCCCACTTTTTTTGATTAAAGTTCAGTACATCCGTATTGTTAACCAAAAAAAAAAAAAAAAAATTCGTACTGACAATGCCGTCAATGATCGCTACAACAGGCTTTGTGTAGGTCCCCAGGGTGTAGTTGACAATGTACTCCTCGCCGAAAAAGCTCTTGGCCACCTCCGGCTTATTGTCTTTGACCGCCGCAGCAATGCTCACGACATCGCCGCCGGCACAAAAGGCCTTTCCGCCGACTCCCTCAAGCACCAGCATCTGCGATAGGTTGCCGGGCTGTTCAAAGATCTTGAGCCAGTACGCCATCTCGCGGACCATGGGGAGGTTGAGCGCGTTGAGGGCCTGGGGACGGTTGAGCGAGAACACGCGCAGGTTGGTGGCGTTCCACACAGACAACTCTAGCAGGTTGCCCTGCGTCGACTGCGTCACATCCTCCGACTTGACCTGCATAGAGAGAAAAAGGGGCATGAGGACCCAACAGCAAAAAAAAGCGCGCACCTTGAAGTACGGAGTGGACGGGGTCAACTTGGTCGTGGCCGCTCGCTCGATCATGATTCGCTTCTTCTCCTTCATTTGCAGCCTTGGCACAGCAGTCTCTCCAGCAGCGGCGGCGGCGGCGGCGGCGGCGGCAGCAGCAGCTGGCGACACGCTGCCCAGTGCACGCGACACCAGACGGAGCCGGTCGACGGCGGCCGCAGGCGAGGTGGGCGACGGGCGAAGCATCATGGTCGCTTTTTTGCCAGATTAATCCGGGAGGCCCACTTCGAAAAAGATGCCGTCGACCGTGGTGCGTGCCAGAGAGATCTTTGCTGTTGTGCCTGTGCTGACGGACGGTAAAATAAACAACAGGACCTGGGCTCGCCGTACTCGCCCGTGCTGACCAAGAGCACGTTCCCGCTCCTGGCGTTCTGGCTGGGCGCGGTCGGCCTTTTCTTCGCCGGTCTTTTCATGTGGTACGTTAAACTGCTTGCTGCTGATCGGACACGGAGACTTATGCACCAACACCCTGCACGCACAGGTACGAGCTCTCGGCCACCAAGAACAGCCGGAGACTAGGCACCGAACTGTTTTATGCCATTGTCGCGTCGTTCTTCCTCGCCCTGGGCAGTCTGTACACGTTCCTATCTGTGGGGCTGTACGTGTGAGCGTTTTCCTCCTCCTTCCGTCCATCCTTCCTACAATAGGACCTACATAGCGTTGCGCATCCGATCCGTTCCTGTCTCTCTTGCCCTACAGCTGCACTTTTTTTTTTTAAATACACGTATGGTGAAGAAACAAAGAATGATTAAAGGTGACCCACTACGCTGCTGTGTCTTTGAACCCCTTCCTCAGGAACAGCAGACGATCGGCAATCATGTCGGATATCTGAGCGATTGCAGTTTAATCTTTTTTTTTTTTCAGGAGAGGCTGGTTACCTTTTCTTCATTAAAACTTTGCACGATGTGCTCCCGGGCAAGGGCACCTTTCCGCCTGGCGTCCGAGGGATTGTCGACGACGGATCGCAGGATCGACGCGAGGTGGGTCCATGACGCCCTGGCCCAGAGGAGCGAGCGGTCGTACGTCGAGCTGGCGGGGTGCTCCATCGCCTCGACCTCGATCAGGTAGCTGTTCTCCTCGGTCATGAAATCGAGCTGGCCCGAAAAGTTGGTCGCGATCGCCGGCAGGCCCATCGCCATCGCCTCCATTATCGGCAGGCCCCAGCCCTCACCGCGCGTGGGCAGGACAAAGGCGTCGGCGGCACGGTACAGACGCGGCATGTCCATGCGCGGTAGCACGTCTGTGAGCACTTGAATGCACGGTAGATCGCTGTCGTCCTTGCCGCCGTCGATCGAGGCGAGATAGTCCTTGATGCGCTTCATGATCGCTTTGGGGTTGCGCCGATCAGATGGTAGGGCTGCGTCAAACTGGTACGTGTGAATGAACAGGCACACGTCGTCGCTGGCGTCAAAGGCGCTTGCAAAGGCACGCAGCAACACGTCGTAGCCCTTGCGCTCCTCCCACTTGAAGATCGATAGAAAGTTGAATCCCCGTGGCTGCTCGAGCGCAAGCGGCTCCGTGATCGAAGGGTCAAACAGGTGTGTGTCAACGGCCTCTGGGATAACGCGCACTTTGCTCGCCGGGACCCCTCCGTTCACAAACACGTCGACTAGGAACGACGACGGGACCCAGATCTCGTCCACCCGCTCGGTGTGATTGGCCCATGCAGCCGGCAGCACGATCGACTCGACCATGGACCGGCCAATGACCACGGGCGGACGGGTGGCCACCTTGCGCAGACCATTGTACGGAAAGCGGGGGTACGATGGAGGTGGTTTGTGCGACACCCAAAAGTCCATCTACAGTGAAAGAATAATCCAGCGTTGTTGTTCTCAGCATAAAAAGGAAACATACTGGTCGATCCAAAACTAGCTCGCGCATGCGATGGAGAGACTGCATCGTCGACGCCGGGTAGCCTGGGCAGAACGAGTCGTCGCCAACGATGGCCAGATAGTCGAGTTTCTTAATAATAAATAATAAGAAAAAACCAATGTGAGAAAGGCAATCGCTCAACCCTTACCCGCTCCAGATGCAGCACAAACGAGATGGCCTCACTGGCCCAGCCAGTGCAGTCGTTGAGGTAGCCATCCCACATGACCGACATGTCAATCGGATGTGTTGATTTATACAGCGACTCTACTTGACGGATGCCGGCCTTTGTCGTCACATACTCTGTGTGCACCGTAAAGGCGAGCTGAGAAGGGATATACTATGCAGGAGTGCAAGAGTACAGTCAAAAAAAAAAAAAAATTCTTTTATGAACAATTACGAGGGACGGTGTGGGCAGCAGCCGTGTCGCGATGGATGCCCAATACTGGTCGAGCGTCGACGGGTCGTGGTCTCCTCCTCTCCTGCTTTGGATGGCCAAATGGGCAGCGGTCTTGAACAGGACCGCATCTGCCGCAGGAGCTGCGACCCGAGTAACGTCGTTCAGAACATCGCTCTGCACGTACAGCCATTAAATTTACGTGTTCAGAAAAGACGCCCTTGAGCTCACATTGAAAGGATAGCCCTCGAGACGACGTGTCAGTGTATACGTGTTGTTGGTCTTGTAGGGCGATCGCGACATACCCATCCCGGCAGCAAACACGGCACTGCCGCCACTGTTTGCGGAAAGCAGCAGCGGCGACGCCAAGACCGCATCGGCCCTCTTTGCCGCGGCCACAAACGACGCCAGGCCCTCTTCCAGTTGCTCGGCAGATCCTGTCCATCCCACCCTCTCGGACAGCAGCAAGGTGTAGGCCTTGTATGACCTTTTCTGCAGCGCCGTCCGCACCGCCGCTGTCTGGCGCTCGAGCTCAACACACGCCATCCTGTAGCCGGCGTCGACACTGCCACACGTCCCTGCCCCCGCCGTCGCGGTCATCAGAACCATCTCCACCTGCCTGGCCGTGAGCATCTGCACCAGCTGCAACGTGTGCTGCATCGGCCGCTCGCCGTCCAGCGTGACAACGACCATGACGTCTGACGTCCCACCACCTCGTCGTCCGTTCGTTTGCGTGTCGCTGTTCTTGAGATCGGCCGATGGCGCACCCATGTGCACGACGAGCACGGCCACGTTGACGAGGAACAGCAGCAGTGCGGCGCCCACGACGGCCGTCACACGCCCGGGCCCCGCGCCGTGGTGCCTTGGTGGAGCCATCCCCGCCAAAAAAAAAAAAAAAGTTTCAACTTTTCCGAACCTGACTGCGGCCATTGAATGGCAAGTCGTGCCGCCGCTCTGGGCAGCAGGGGCCGAGGGGCTCGTGGTGGCGGGCGCGGCGGGCGCGGGCGCGGGTCACCGCTGCGAGGAGGGCCAGCGCAACAGCAGCTGCCATCGCTGTGGCAGGCGACCGTTGGCAAACGATTTGCGTACAAGGACAACGAGGAGGCGAATGACGACGACGACGAGGAGGAGAACGAGGACGACGACAGCGCCAACGCAGACGTGGATGACTTTATGGGTGGAGAGGACGACTGGGACGACACTGCCAACAGCAACTCTGCGGCTGGATTGCCGGGTGAGCGCATCTGTCGTGCATTCGGGCTCTGAACCGTTTATTTGCAGTTGCGCCACGGCCCTCGAGCAATGCCGACCACGAGAATGCGTTCAAGTTGAGACCGTCTGCCGCCAAGTTTGACGAGAGCAAGGGCGAGACGTGGATCTTTCCAATCAACCAAAGCATCCGTGACTACCAGTTCCACATCATCCACCAAGGTTCGCAATGCTCTGCAATACTGGTGTTGTTAAAAAAAAATTTTTTTTTTTTTACAAAAAGCACTACTGTACAATACGCTTGTGTCGCTGCCGACCGGCCTGGGCAAAACGTTTATCGCTGCCGTCGTCATGTACAATTTCTATCGCTGGTTCCCCACGGGAAAGCTGGTGTTTATGGCGCCCACAAAGCCACTTGTCGCCCAACAAGTCCACGCCTGTCGCCGCATCACCGGCATCCCTCCTGAAGACGTACGCAAGAGGTAGTGTCGTTGGCGTTCCCTAACTTGTTTTCATGCAGACGGCCGAACTCACCGGGCAAATCCAATCGGACAAACGGCCTGCCATCTGGGCCAGCAAGCGCGTCTTCTTCCTCACCCCGCAGATCATGCAGCGCGACCTCGAGCGCGGCGTGTGTCCTGCTTGCGAGGTCGTTTGCATTGTCGTCGATGAGGCCCATCGGTATCGTGCCAAAGAATACAAATAATAACAGTTTTGTGGTGGTTGATTTTGTTGGCAGAGCGCAAGGAAACTATGCCTACTGCGAGGTCATCAGAGGGATGCTCAAGCACACAACCGAATTCCGCGTGCTCGCCCTTTCTGCGACCCCTGGCTCCAACTCGCAGTCGATCCAGCAGGTGGTCGACAACCTGCTGATTGCACACTTGGAGTACCGCGCGGAAAACTCGCTCGACGTTGCCCCGTACGTACACGGTCGCCAGGTACGTGATCACTCGAGAAAAAAAGGATTCAATCCAACATGTACTATCTATCAGATTGAGAAGATTGTCGTACCCATGGGCCAGGAACTTCAGGGCGTCCGAGAGCGGTTCAAACTCGTCATCACACCGTTTCTTCAACGGCTAGCACAGGCACGAGCATACAACGTCACCGATGCCGACAAGCTTAACACTTTCATGCTCACCAAAGCCCGCGAGGCTTACTCGGCCCGGATGGCCAACAACGAGGTGACCTTGACTGAACAAAAAAAAAATTTTGTTTTCTCATCGGCGCGATTTCAGCATGGCGCCAACGAGAATGTCGGCTTGGTGCTAGGAGACTTTAGTGTTGTCATGTCGCTCTCCCACGCCTACAATCTGCTGCACCAGCACGGTGTGCGAGCGTTTTATTATTTTTTGCAGGCACGTTTTATAATTTGTTGATTTCCCTTTTTTCCTTTGGGAAGTAACCTGGTTGGCATAGTCGTTTAATGAAGAGGATAACCCGGACCGCCGTCTCAGCAAGTCAAAAGCAGATCTTCTTAAAAGGCTAGAGTACCGCGACTTGCTTGCCGAGCTAGCCGATAAGGTACTTGGTTATTCATAAATTTCGTATGCTTATTTTTTCGACCAGGTGGCGAGGGCCGACTTCAAGGGGCACCCCAAGGTGGACCAGTTGATCAACGTGGTGGACAATCACTTTCGCAGCCACGAGTCGCCTCAGTCGACACGTGTGATGATCTTTTCGCAGTATCGCCACTCGGTCGAGGAGATTGTGAAATGCCTCAAGCGGACCTCGGACGTGGTCAAGCCCATGGGCTTTGTCGGTCAGGGCTCGACGAGCAGCAAGGGTCTGACGCAACAGGAGCAGCTCAAGGTCGTGAGCGACTTCAAGGCTGGCGGTTACAACACGCTCGTGTGCACGTCCATCGGCGAGGAGGGACTCGATATTGGCGAGGTCGACTTGATCGTGTGCTTTGACTCGCAATCGTCCCCGACACGCATGCTTCAGCGTATGGGTCGCACGGGCCGAGCTCGAGCTGTACACAAATTACAACCAAACAAAAACAAAAAATATGCATACGTGTTATTGATCTAAACGTACATGAAAAATTCAGGGCCGAATCGTCATGCTCATGACCGAGGGACGCGAGGAGGGCGCTTTCAAAAGGAGCCAGGGGACGGTCAAGTCGGTCCAGCGTGTGATCGCCGCAGGACGGTTCCAGTACTATCGGCACAACCCCCGCCTTGTTCCGGACCAGTTCAGCCCCGTCGTCAACAAAGTCGTCCTCACAATTCCCCCAACCCCCAAGGCCGACTCCAAGAAGGCAAAGTCGACTCTGGCAACAGCGGGGTACGTGCAGTATTTTTTTACTACTTTTCATTTTTAAAGTCTATATCGCAAAAGGCGCAAGGGACCGTACCTGACGACCGATGAGCTCAGGACGTGGTCAGACAAGTACCAGGTGGATAAGAAGGATTCCGTGCCTCCGTTGCTCCCACTCCTGCCATCCGAGGAAAACATGCTGTGGCAGTCGTTTCCTACTGCCGTCCACGATGTCGATCACTCGTCTCGCTGTTCCGGCTTTGTCCAGTATCCATGCATTCTTCCTCATGAGTTTTTTTTTTCGTTTTACTTATCGGACTCTTGACAGACTGATGGACACCTTTGAAAGACTCAAGTCTGAAGACCCTGAAATGTACGGTGTGAGGATGGAGCGATTGCGTCGCCAGGGCACCCTTTTCCAGACCAACGCTGCCAATCAAGTCTACGCCGCCGCGGCTACGTCGTCCACGTCCAAGTCGTCTGACGCAGCTCCAGGTCCGCGCAAGCATGCTGCCCTAACGCCTGCGCGACAGAGACTTTTCGAGGGCAGCAGCGATGATGTAAGAAAAAGGAAGGAGTTTTCGTGTTAATATTTTGTCTGTCACGAACCGTAGGATTTCGAGCTCCCGCAGTCGCTGGCCAAGGTCGGGGCAGCATCAAGACCCGCTGTTGTTTTGCATAGCGACGACGAAAAGGACGAGGGCGCTCACGATGATTTGATGGACATCGATCTGCGAAAAAGACTGCCATTCGAGGAGAATGACCCGCCTTTTGGCGGCCACGAGTACCACTATGACGATGTGCCGGCGCCTCATGAAACCGTACAAGCTCCCTTGGTTCATACTGCCCGGCCCACGTCGATCCAAATGGACGCGACAGACGACGATGACGCTGATCTGCCCGATCCCTCAAAGCTTCTTGGCAGCCGAAAATCAGGGCCGATCGAACTCGACATGGACGAGGACGACGACTCTTGGTTGAGTGACTTTGTCGACAGAGGTAATTAAAAAACAAATTATACGTCTTTTAAAAAGTTTGTAGTTCCTGCTAGCGCGGCCGACATGCAGGCACGCATTGACGAAGCGTTCTCGTGCAACGACTGGAAAATGGTCTTTCCGCCACGGCTGGTTCAGTGGTGCCGTGAAGGAGGCGGTGAAGAAGAAGGTGAAGCAGAGGTCGTCTCGCCCGAAGTCGTGAAGAGACCACCGCTTGACCTCGATTTACTTCAACTGTCTTCGTCTTCGTCGTCTTCTTCAACAATGTCCCCTTCTGCGATCGACTCGCCGCTTCCTCCGGTCTCAGCCGGGCCTTCGCCTTCTCGTCCGAAACCTGTGGTGCCTCCATCGCTCAACCTGGACATGCTCGACGAGGACGAGGACGATCTCGACGACGGACTCCTCGCGGCTGTTGACGCCGCCGAGTCCCAAGTGGCCCATCAAGTGAACGAGTTTGTGGACGACGACCTCATCGCTGCCTTCAACGATGACGATTTCTGGATGGACGATGACCTGCTCGACTCGATCGACCAGGTGGAGCGTGCTGCTGCCGAACCAAAGCCGGAGGAGATTCCAGAGGCGAAGCCACCGCCGCCATTTGCCCCGCTTCCTGTTGTCACAACTGAGCCTGTTGTCACAACTGAGCCTGTTGTCACAACTGAGCCTGTTGTCACAACTGAGCCTGTTGCAAGGTCTCTATCGCTCAAAGTCAAGCCGCGACAGGGTGGGTCCATTGATGTTGCGCCACGAGGGCTACTTCAACACGGTCAGGGTGTACCAGTGCAAGGCGCGGAAGAGTCTGCTGGACCTCTGAATGAGTCACCGTCGCCACTGAAGAAGCGTCTGTCTCATGCCAAGCTTGCGAGCAGCTCGCCCGATGTCCCCCGCACCAAGACTCGCGCCCCCATTTTCTCGTCATCGTCATCGCCCATTCCTGTCAACAAGTTGAAGACGTCCAACAAATCATCCAAACCGCCGCCGCCCAAACGCAAGAGCTTTCTCGACGACGAGGCTGGATCTGAAGAGGATGGAGAAGAGGACGAGGACGACGAGGAAGATGAGGACGAGGGGGACGGCGATGGGTACGGCGACTTTTTATTTATTTATTTATTTTGCAAATTATTAATTCCTTTCTTGCTTCCTTAGCTTTGTCGTGTCTGATGGGGAAGAAGACGATGATGCTGCGTCCAGTACGGGTGGCAACATCGACATCTATCGCCGGTCGTTACTAAACGCGACCCAAGA
>Ga0302226_10003685_pt1 | contig 10353 bp, 10 predicted proteins | sample II_Palsa_E3_3_FD_193524 | JGI IMG/M metagenome (GOLD analysis project Ga0302226, IMG submission 193524) | Peat permafrost microbial communities from Stordalen Mire near Abisko, Sweden - II_Palsa_E3_3 | ecosystem: Environmental > Terrestrial > Soil > Palsa > Peat permafrost | place: Sweden...
TTTTTTCCACCGGGGGGGGGGGGGGGGGGCGGGGGGGACCAGATCCACTCACTGGGCGGCGTGGGGCGCTGGCGGCGGCGCCGGCCGAGCACCATGTAGCCGGTGTATTTGGGGTTGGCCAGGAGGTGATGCAGCCCCGGGGGTGTCCAGCCGCTGTCCGGGCTGGGGGCGGGGTAACGCTGCGGGTCGGCGTTGAGCCGTGCGGCGATCGTCGGCAGCCCCAGGCCGGCTTCTACCCGCCACTGGAAGATGCGGGTGACGATGGGTCCGCGTACTGGGTCGATGGCGAGGCGGGTTTTGGTGCGGCCGTCGGCGTTTTTGGCGGGGTTGGGGTGGGGGTGGCGTTCGGCGGTGTAGCCGTAGGGGACGGTGCCGAGGTTCCAGCCGGCCAGGGAATGTTCTTTCAGCCCGTTCCAGACTTTTTCTTTCAGTTGCAGCCGGTACCATTCCGCGACGCCTTGCTTGACCCGGCGGACCAGGACCGTGGTTGGGTTGATCCCGTCAATATGGGCGGGCTCATCGGTGGCGAATAGCGGGATGCCCTGATCGTTAAGTTCGCGTTTCAGTTTCAGGGAGTTGAAGGTGTCCCGCGCGGACCGCTCGATGTCTTCGCAGACCACGACAGCGAAGCTGGGGTCCGGGGAGCGGGCCTGGGTGAGCAGGTCGGTGATGCCGCCGTCGCGGGGGATCCCGGCGGCGGCGGCCGGCTCCCACGCGCGGCCCTGGCTGCGGGCCTCCAGGTCGATGCCGCCGGATTCGACGTCCCAGTAGCAGGCCACGATCTGCCAGCCGGCGGGCAGCCAGGCGCGGCAGTTGCGGAGCTGCCGGCCCAGGGAGGCGACCGGGTCCTGCAGGGTGGCGGTGGAGGTGCGGCCCAGGAACGCGACCGGGACCGGCTCGCCCGGCCCGGCGGTCGCCGGGACGGCCTGGGCTAGGGGGTGGGGTGCTGGTGTGCCCATATCAGTAGCTCCCTGATCACGGCGGCCTGCCGGGCATCCAGGTCCCTGGCTTTGCGCCCGGTCTGTATCCGTATCTTGAACCGGACTTTCAGGCCGCCCGGCCTTTCCTGTTCCCTCAAATTATAACTGACCATACGCCATTGACCGTCATTATCCGGTGAATTACCGGCCTGTTCTTCTGTCTTTCCCCGGCCTTCTCCTGCCTCCTCACTGCTCATTTACTGCCTTTCCCTTTCCCGTGCCTGCGTGCCTTTTTAATGCGCGTGAGCGCATTTCCTGGCCTGGCTGGCTGTCACCTCGCCGTCGTCCCGCCCGCAGGGGTAGCGGGCCGGGCCGGGCCTGTCCAGGTGGAGCGCCCCACTGGACGAACGACCTGGATGGGCGCGGCCTGGTCTGCTCGGCTTGTCCCGGGATGACGGCGAGGTGACCGGCAGCCTTCCACCCCAGCCCCGTGCGGCGGCCCGGCCTGGTGCCCCCCGTCACCGAGCCGGAGGACCCCGCCGGAGGCATCTGCTTTGTCACCGCCCCGGCGGCGGCGCCAGGTCGGCGCGGATATGCGCCAGCCTTCCGAGAACTGGGCGGGCCGGGCCCTAGGGTGCCGGTGTCGGCGTACCCGGTGTGCCGCCAGCGGGCCACGATGCCGCGCAGTCGGTCGCCCCGCACGTTCAGGGCGGCGGCGAGCTGGTCGTAGGGGGCTGCGTAGTGTTCGGCGCACAGCATGAGCCCGGTGATGTCGCGTCCGGTGAGCTTGACCGTGCCGGCGTCGGCCCGGTGGCTTGCCAGGGATGGGCCCGGCGGCTGTGGTGGCTGCATGGCACCACGTTCTATCCGGCGATAGCCACGGGAGGGGCGTAAAGCGTTGTTCTTCGGCAATGCCGGTCTTTCCGGCAGCGGTCCACCGGCAGGCCCGGCGACTCTAGCCACCGGCTAGGTGGCGCGGACCCAGTCCAGCTCATCCAGCAGCGCGGCTAAGGAGTCAGCGGCCAGGTCCGTGGTGCCGTTGCAGGCGTGCCACTTCCCGTCCGGCGTGGGCTCGGCGGCCGGGCTGCGCACCTGCCAGTCAGGGCGCTGGAGCTGGAAGATGATCCGGCGCAGGGTGTCCCGGTCCGGTGCGGTCCAGGCCGTCATTGGCCGGCCACGATTTCATCGAGCCGGTTGAGCAGTTCCTTGAGGGATAGGGCGGCGACGACGTGGCAGTCGCTCCCGTCGCCCTTTTCGGCGATGAAGCGGCGGGCTCCGTCGTGGGCGTGGATGGACCACTCGGGGTGAGCTTGAAGGAAGCGCTGTTCCCTGACGACTTGATCAAACGGCAGTGCCACGGCTGAAAGATCCCTTGCCTGACCCGTGGAGACCCGTGGCCTGCCCGCGCGGCCCACGGGTCAGAGCAAACCGCACGGGCAGGTCACTCAAGGCTAGTTCACCCGGTGCACCTAGTCCACCCGGTCCAATCTGCGGAAACGTGCAATGCACCAGGTGAACTAGGGTCACTGCCATGACAGACGATCTTGACGACTTGTCCGGGGTTGCCCGGTATCTTCAGGTCGCCAAGATCATTGAGGCCGAGATACGCGCCGGGACCTGGCAGACAGGACGTCCAGCCCCGTCCCGGGTGATCCTCGCCGAACGCTTCGGCGTCGCCAAGGAGACAGCCGCGCGGGCCCACGCCTGGCTAGCTCAGCACGGCTACGTCGTGACCGTGCCCGGTGTCGGCATGGTCGTCACGCCGGCGGAACGCTGGCAGCCTGACGAGTAAGACGCCCTCGCATGTACCTGTGCGGCTTGCGCCTTCCAGGGATAGCGGCGCTGGCATTTGCCGGGGGCACGCTGCTTCCTCTGGTATCGCGCTTGCGGCCTGTACCTGTGTGTTTCTGCTTGCCCTTTCCACGGTCATTCGTGTGGTGAGTACCACGATGCTTTTGTCTCTTGATCTATGCTTTTTGTCCTTCATGTTCTTGATCTTGCCTGGGTGGGTGCCGTCCTGTGGAGCTGCTTCCTGACCTCGGCCCCTGGTTGTGGGGGTGAGGTCAGGAAGCGGAAGCGGAACGGTTAGGACGGCACCCACCCAGGCAAGCGGCGGTAGCCGCTGTCTTTCTGCCTCGCATAGTGCCCGCACGCGCGGGTGGGCCGCTGGGCGGCCCGTGTGCGAGCGGTGTGGGGGCTGTGGTGCCGTCAGGCACCAGCCCCCACACACAATAGGAATGAGCGCCCGGTGGGCACTGATGGCGGTCATCGGGATGTCCCGCTGGCGGATATCAGGAACTGCCCGGAGACGGCCAGCTTTTGCGCCCTTCTGCCATCGTCCGAACTGGGCGCAAGATGGGGCTAGGACTCGTCTGTCGCGGCGGCTGTCTGGGCTTCTTCGACAGCCTCGTCGGAGACGGAATGAGTCTCCGCGGTCCCGCCCAGCTCGGTGAGCTTATCGGCCACGACGGTGGCTTCGGAGACGGGAGCCAGCACGCCGACAGCCGCTTTGCCCCCTTGCAGCTCGCTGCCGATCCGGTCGCGATCAGCCTCGTCAAGTCCCACCTTCTTGTGGTGCAACGCGCCTAGCAGGCCGCCGCCTATCAGGCCTGCGGCTAGCCCGACCGGGGTGCACAGCGCCACGACGGCGCCGATACTGGCACCCTTGCCCCAGCTGCGCTTGCCGACCTTCTCTGCCTTGAGTTCGCCTTTCTCGTTGAGGACCAGGACACCGATGGCATCCCCGCGCGCGATCCCCGAGTCCTTCAGAGAAGCGGCCGCGGTGTCGGCAGATGCCTCGTCTCTGAAGATGGCCAAGACCACTGTCTTGTTCGACATGAGTATTTCCTCTCCGGTCGGCCCAGGCCCGATAGCCGCGCCGCCCCGTACAGCGTCACCTGCGACATCCAGAGACGAATCACCCGTTAAGGGTGACGATGGCTTCGTGGTCTGGCCCATGGTGGCAACGGTGGCCGCCGCCCTGGTGGCCGGTCCTGGCCGGAGAAGGCCAGGCAAGCGGCAGACGGCGGTCGTGTGTTTGCACTCGATCATGTGTGTACCGATCTGCTGGCCGCGGCGGCGCCGCGGAGCGTCTTCACCGAGGGCAAGAGCCTGATCGGGTAACGCGTTACTAGCCTGGCTGGCAACAATCGGCGGGGGCCAATGCCGAGCTCGTCACCGGCTGCGCGTGCAATGCTCTATAGCTGCCCCACCTGTGCAGAGCTTCTGTCCCCTGCCAGCACCGGCGCCCCTAGGTGCCCGGCGCGGCGGGCGTGGGTGTGATTGGCGCAAGCTACGTGACATCAGATCAGCTCAAGCTGGCGGGCCCGGCGGACCGCCTCGCCGCGGCGAGTGGTCGCTAGCTTGCGGTAAATGTGCTTGACGTGCGTCTTGACGGTGTTCACGGAGACGTGCATCTCGCTGGCGACCTCGGTGGATCTGAGCGGGCCTGACAGGTGCCGTAGCACCTCCTGCTCGCGTTCGGTGAGCGGCTCGGCCGCGAGGATGGGGGCCTGGTCTGGGGCGCCCCGGGGGGCCGGGATCTGGTCGTCGCGTGGGGCCGGGGCGAGCAGGCACCGGTGGGCGCGGGCCAGTTCGGGGTCACGCCGCAACACCGGCCGGATCCAGTCACGCTCGATGACGAACGGCAGCCTGAGCTGTTCGGGTTCGGCCAGCCGCAGCGCGCAGGCAAGGGAGCCGCGGCCTCGCGCGCGGTCACCGTGGTGGTAGCCGAGCTGAGCGTCCACCAGCCACGCCTGCAGCCGCACGGGTTCGGGTGCCCCGCTGCCGGCGGCGAGCACCGGTGTGAACGCGCGCGTCGCGTTCTGGGCGTGTCCGGCAGCCGCCCACGCGTGGGCGAGGGCGACTGCCGCCTCCGGCGAGTTATCGTGGCCGGCGCGCCCGGCGGCCTCCACTGCTGCCCGGGTATCGCCCGCAGCCGCGTAGGCCCGGGACTCGACCAGGCTTAGCCTCTGGTCGAGCCAGGCCGGCACGGGCCACCCGGATCGTGCTGTGGCGATGATCTGCGCGGCCGCTGCGGCCCGTGGCCCGGCCAGGGCGCCGTACGCCGCGGCCAGCCCGGCCAGCGCCCCGATCAGCTTGTCCGGGGTGACGCCGAGGGCGGCGTCTGCCTGCTTGAGCCGGCGGTGCGCCTCGCGCAGCTCATTGTGTTCCAGGTGCACCCAGGCCAGCGCGACAAGCGCCGCGGGGCTGAGGCGCGGGACGGGCGGCCGCTGCTGGCCGGCGGCGGGGGCCGGAGCCGCCTGGGCGGCCACTGTTGCCGCGCGGCAGAGCCGGCCGCGCAAGGCCTCTGCCAGCGCCAGATGGCCAAGGCAGCCGGCTCGTTCGTCCTCGCCGCCCGCGGCGGCCGCCCCCGACTCGAAGGTACGGGCCGCCTCGTCGAGGTGACCTGACCACAGCTCGACAGCTCCGCGGCCGGACAGCAGGCGAGCCCTGACGTCAGGATGCAGGGTGAGCTTGCCGTCCGGCACTGTGCTGATCAGTGCCTCGGCCTCGGCCGCTGCGGCCGCCGTGAAGTCGCCGGTGCGGCGGGAAGCGGCGAGGCGGATCATCGTGGCGGCCAGCCGGCTCGCGGCCTGCTGATCGGCGGGAAGACGCGCCAGGATGCCGTCGGCGGCATCCAGCGCGGACGTGCTAGATGCCGGCCGGCCAGCGGACAACGCGACCGCGGCGGAAATCAGGTGCGGCTCCGGCCCGGTCCACGCTTGGCCATGCGGCAGACCGGCGAACTCATCGGCCAGGGACGGGGCGCCCCGCGGCTCGATGATCTCGCTGATCGCCAGCCCGGCGATGACGATGCTGGCGGCGAGTTGCCAGTCGCCGGCTTGGGCGGCGTGCCGCACCGCGTCGGTGAGCTGGCCGTTCCGCTCATACCACCGGGCCGCTCGCCGGTGCAAAGCCACCATCCGGTCCGGATGCTCGCCCTTGAGCTTCAGCCGCAGCACCTCCGCGAACAACGGGTGGTAGCGGTACCACCCGGACCCGATCGGCTGGACAAACGCGTTCGCGTGCGACAGGGCCGCCAGGATGGTCCCGGCCTGCTCGTTGCCGGTCAGTTCGCTGGCGGCCTCGCCGCTGACCTGCTCCAGGATGCTGGTGCTCAGCAGAACGTCCCGGACCGCGGGCGGCTGGGTGTCCAGAACCTCGGCCACCAGGTAGCCGGTCAGGGCGCTGTCGTCGGTGATCAGCTCCTTCACGAACTGGCCGGGGTCGGGATAAGTGCCCATGCTGATCGCGGCCAGGCGCAGCCCGGCCGCCCAGCCCTCGGTCCGCCGGGTCAGCCGCTCCAGCGAGCCTGCCGTCAGCGTGTGGCCGTGCCGGGCCAGCAGCAGGCCCGCTTCGGCGACGGTGAACGCCAGGTCGCCGGCCCCGATCTCGGCCAGCTGCCCGGCCAGCCGGTACCGGTGCAGTGGCAGCGGGTCCATCCGCGCGGAAACCACCAGGCGCAGGGCCGGCCCTGCGTTCCGCAGCACGTAGTCAAGCCCATCCAGCACCTTGGGGCCGGTCAGCAGATGCAGGTCATCCAGGACCAGCGTCACCGGCGGGTCCTGGGCCGCCAGCGCCGCCGCCAGCCCCAGCAAGAAGAGGTGGCCGGCTTCCCGCCCCCGCGCGGCCGGCAACGCCGTGGGCACGGCAACGCCGGACCGGCGCAGTGCCGCCACGACATGGGCCCAGAAGACCCGTGGCCGGTTGTCGAACTCATCCACGCCGACCCAGGCAACAGTCCCGGGTTCGGCCGCCGCCCACAACGCCAGCGCCATCGTCTTGCCCGCGCCCGCAGGGGCGGTGACAACCGTCAGCGGGCACCACCGCCTGCCCTGCGCGATCAGCCTGGTGATCCGCGGCCGCGGCACCACCCAGTCCGGCACACCCGGCACGGTGATCTTAGCTGCCAGGACCGGAACGTCCGCGGCAACCGCCGGCCGTCTGGCGCGGGCCGCCACCTGTATAGCAACCTGCGTCGTCATCGGGACCTCCGTCACTCTCTCCCCCGGCCAGCGACCTGACGGTCGCTGGCCGGGGGAGAGCACACGTTGGGCTGCCGGCCGGGCCGCCCTGCCCGGCCGCCATGGAAGGCGCCTCGCCCTCACAGCCACGAAATGCCAGCCAGGCAGGCTGGGCATCATGCCGTTGGCATGAAATCCAAGCTCCCGGCAGCTCAGATCCACGCAATCCTGAGCAGGTCCCCAGAGGGCGCCCACACCGAGCTCGTCCGTGCTGGCGACTGCCTCGCTGCCTGACGAGACCCTAAGCTTCCGGTACGCGGCGTACGTTTCCGTGTCTCGGCCGGGTGCCAGGAGACAGTCACCGTTCGCCGATCTCCGCGCCGGACACCCTGGCCACAGCCAGCAGCTCTTCTTCGTCCCGGAGCAGGCCAGTCGGCGATGAGTCTATTGTCGTGCTTGACCTGATCCATGGCTTCGGAAGATCATGGGGCGGCAGACCATTCCGGGGGGCACCGTCAGAGCATGAGCGACAGCGACATGCGTGAACGGCCCGACCGGTCGCACCGCGCGGCCGGAGCAGTGTTCGACCTTTTCGCGGCGAAGCTTCTGCGGCCGGTGTTGCGGCCGGGGACCGTCCGCCGTTCGTCGCTGATTGAACGGCTGGCGCGGGGCAACCCGCGCCCGATCGTTTCGGTGGTCGCGCCCGCGGGCTACGGGAAGACGACCCTGCTGTCGCAGTGGGCCGAGCGCAACGGCCAGGCGTTTGCGTGGGTGACGGTCGATGAAGGGGACAACGATCCGAAGGTTTTGCTCACCTATGTCGCGCAAGCGCTCGATGCGGTCGAGCCGATCGACGGACGGGTGTTTGATGCGCTTGCCTCCCCGGTGAGCTCGGTGCCCGGCTCTGTCGTCCCCAGGCTTGGATCCGCTTTTTCGTCGATGACCTCTCCCGTGGTGCTGCTCCTAGACGACGTGCATACGCTGCACAACCGGGAATGCCGGGCTGCGCTGTCGGCGCTGGCCGATCATGTGCCGGGCGGCTCGCGGCTGGCGCTGGCGGGCCGGGCCGAGCCGCCGCTGCGGATCGCGCGGCTGCGCGCCGAGGGCAGGATTCTGGAGGTCGGTCCTGGTGACCTGTCGCTCACCCCCGAGGAGGCGTCGTCGCTGCTGCTCAACGCTGACGTGGCGCTCAGCGAGGATGAGGTGGCCGAGCTGCATCGGCGGACCGAGGGCTGGCCGGCCGGGCTGTACCTGGCGGCTCTTTACCTGCGGGAGGGCGGCCCCCTGGCAAGCGCGGCGGTCTCCTTCGGCGGCGGTGACCGGCTGGTGAGCGAGTACATGGAGTCGGAGTTCCTGGCGCGGATCTCCCGCCGGCAGCGGGTGTTCCTCACCCGGACTGCGGTGCTGGAGCGCTTGTCCGGGCCGCTGTGCGATGCGGTGCTCGAGCTGAGCGGGTCCGCCGTGACCCTGGCGGATCTGGCCCGGTCGAACTTGCTGCTGGTGCCGCTGGACCGGCGGGGGGAGTGGTACCGCTACCACCACCTGTTCCGCGACATGCTCCTGGCCGAGCTGGAGCGCCTGGAGCCCGGCCTGATCCCTGTCCTGCGGCGCCGCGCCGCCGGCTGGTGCGTGCGGAACGGCTTGCCCGAGGAGGCGCTGGAGTACTCGATGGCGGCTGAGGACGTCGACGCGGCCGCTGGCCTGGTGGAGAAACTCGCGGTGCCGGCCCACCGGCAAGGCCGGGTCCCAACCGGCCAGCGGTGGTTCGGGTGGCTGGAGGACCGGGGCGGGATCGAGGGACACCCGATGGCCGCGGTGCTGGCCTCGCTCCTGTCCGCGTTGACGGGGCGGCCGGTCGAGGCCGAGCGACAGGCCGACGCGGTCGATCGCTGGCAGTACGGGGACCCGGCCCGGCCCGGTGACCCTTCCGCCGAGGCATGGGCCGCCGTGCTGCGGGCCTTCCTGTGCCGGCACGGGGCCGAGCAGATGCGCGCCGACGCAGACGAGGCCGTGCGCAGGTTCGCGACGCAGGGCTTGGTGTCGCCGGGACCCGCGATCCTGCAAGGGATCGCGCGCGTCCTTTGCGGTGACCTCGATGGCGGCGACGCGGCCCTCGAAGATGGGATCAGCGTCGGGGAGGAAGCCGGCGCGCACGAGGATGTCGCGCTCGCGTTGTGTGAACGGTCGCTGGTGGCGATCGCGCGCGGCGACTGGGGCCGGGCCGAGGTCCTTGCGGAACGAGGACGCGGCGTTTTGCGCCGGGCCGGGATCGAGCACAGCTACGCAACGCCCCTCGTCTGCGCGGTGCAGGCCCGCGCAGCCATGCACCGGGGAGATGTCCCGGCAGCCCGCCAGGAACTCGTCAGCGCTCAGCGGCTGCGGCACTTGCTGACCTACGCCCTGCCCCACTTCGCCGTTCAGGCCCGGATCGAGCTCGCCCGGGTCCACTTCGCGCTCGCCGACCTGCCCGGTGCCAGGACGCTCATGCGGGAGGTCGATGAGCTGCTCAGGCGCCGGCCCGGCCTCGGAAACCTGGCCGGCGAGGCCCCGGCGCTTCGGGCCCAGCTCGCGAAGGAGCGCGATTCAAACGGCCCCGGAGCATCGGCACTGACCGGTGCCGAGCTCCGCCTGCTGCCGATGCTCTCCACCCACCTGTCGTTCCCCGAGATCGCCGGGGAATTGTTCCTCTCCCGCAACACCATCAAGTCGGAAGCGATCTCGATCTACCGGAAGCTGGGCGCCTCCTCACGCAGCCAGGCGGTCGCCCGGTCCCGTGAGCTGGGGCTCCTGGAAGGGTGACGGCCCGGTCTTTCACCCCATCAGGAGGATGCAGCGCGCCCTGGCCATGAGGTGGAATGGTGGCCCGGCGGCGGGCGGAGGCGTATGGGCCAGACGGCGAGATTCCAGGAGACGTTGCGCAGGCTGGCGATGATCGATGAAGGCTTCATCGAAGACGAGGCCCGGCTCGGGCTCGGCCTGGCCGGGACATCCGCCCTTGATCCCAAGACCGCGGCGTTGCTTCAGGTAGCAGCGTCGGTGGCCGCCGGGTCGTCGGCGGTCTGCCTGGAATGGACCGCCGGCCATGCGCTGGCGGCGGGCGCGACGGAGGACGAGATCGCTGACGTGCTGCTGGCGATCGCCCCAGTGGCCGGGCTCGGCCGGGTCGTCTGCGCCGCTCCCGATGTGGCGGCCGCGCTCGGGTATGACATCGCGGCCGCGTTGGAGGAACCGGACAGTCGCTGACGGGTACGTGGAGGCCGGAATTCAGAGGCAACGCGTGGTCCGTGAGTGATGGATGTGATGATGGTGGTGCGCCCGAGTGGGGTTTGCCGGGGGCGTCTGGCCGGGCACCCCCGGGTGTTCCGCGTGGTGGGCGGGGTGGGTGGGCCTGATCTGCCCCGAGCTTTCCGGACAGCTGATTTACGGTTAATTCACGCTGCGATCTGCTGTTCCAGATACTCGTTGTG
>Ga0302226_10003696_pt1 | contig 10332 bp, 11 predicted proteins | sample II_Palsa_E3_3_FD_193524 | JGI IMG/M metagenome (GOLD analysis project Ga0302226, IMG submission 193524) | Peat permafrost microbial communities from Stordalen Mire near Abisko, Sweden - II_Palsa_E3_3 | ecosystem: Environmental > Terrestrial > Soil > Palsa > Peat permafrost | place: Sweden...
CGGGAAGACGCCGTTGACGATTTGCACGGCAAACATCATCATCATGAGAACGTGGACCTCGCGGAACCCATAGAAGCTGCCGTTGCTTGCAAACCTGTAAATTATTGTATTTTTTTTAAAAAAAAAAAACTTGCCCTTTGTTGTGGACTGGAGTTAAACCGTACGTGATCACGCCCCACAGGATAAACAGCGGGATGGTGACGACGATGAGCACGCCATACTCTTCTTTGATGAGGAAAATTGCTCTGCGGCAGAAAAACCAAGTTTTATTTTGTGTTGTTTAAATAATTATCTCGCCACTGCCGTACCTTGTTTGGAGGACGAGCATGCTGCACACAAACAAGAGCATCGACACACACACAGCTTGGAGGCCCATGTTGTAGACAAGCGTGCCAAGGCACAGCCCGAAGATGTTGGTATCCGAGGAAAAGTAGACCGAGGTCGAGGACTGCCAGCAAAACTCGACGATAACGGCGACGAGGATGACGAGGAGGGCGACGACAGCAAGCATGATAAAGTAAACTCGCGTGGACACGACCCATTTGTTGCGCAGGAAGAAAAAGTCGGTCCATTTGAGCACCTTTTTGCCCTTGAACGCCATCGACGCCTCGACCTTCATTTGGCTCTTTGCGATGGAGTACTGCACCCAGTACTTGGTGCCTCGAATGATTTGCGGCTAGAGGTGGCCGTTGAGAACAACAAGCAGCAAAAACAAAAAAAAGAGACAGGAACATACCCCAAAGTAGAGCGGGAAAAAGAACACGCCAACGGGCCACTGCATGCTGCCACAGTTGAAGCCGGACGTGTCCGTTAGCGAGTCTGCGACGGCCAGCGTTGCAAAGACGTAAATAGAGACAATGGAAGAAAAAAGGACCTGCAAAAGAAAAAGGTAAGGGAAAAACAAAACATAAAAAACAAAAAAGGTAAACCTACGTAGGCAAAGCCGCGTTCCCGAATAAAGAGCTTGTCGCGGTTGGCGGTGAGAACGACTGTGACGATGACGCTGAAGGTGGCGTACACGACAAAGGCCGCCAGGGCGCCGTATCTTAAGGGCCCCCCGTCTGACATTTCACCCCACCGAAACCCTATCTATCCGAAGAAAAAAGTTTGTTATCGCGCAGAAATTCACTGAGGAATGCTTATCGGACATAGATACGCCGCCCCACCGACAACGTGTAAACAACCAAGACCAGACCTTGGCTACTAACTACTCACCCTCCCAACGCAGACAACAAAGTACGAAACGGTGGGCACGCGAAAGGCGGAATAATAGACGTCAGGGGAAAAAACAGCCTAATCGCCGCCACAAATGACCCGGGGACCAGAACAAGACGAGGCGTCGCCAGGTGGGGCACACGGAGCTCCCCTCGACGCACGGCCACGCACAGAAAAAAGAAACACAAGAGCAATCGTAACGTCCGTCGTTTATTTTTTTTTTCTGCCAAGGCAGCCCCTCGTTTCGTTTCACAATCAACGTTCTGTTGCCATCCTCGATTGCCCTCTTCCCCAACGAACGAAGAGCGCCGATCAACGTAGCAACAAAGAGAGAGCGGGAGGGGTAGAGGGAATCATAACATCCCGTCGGCGACCAAGCAAAAGAGCGGGTTCTTTTATTTTCACAATGACCAGCATGAAGATCATCAGCGCTCCTTATTCTTTTCTCACGTGTCGGCCAATCGTCCTCACCGACAGAATTGTAAAGCAGCCGACTGGATATGAGAAGGTCCGCCATCGCACGCAATCCCCAAGTCCCCCAAACACCCAAAACCGTTTACGAACAATGTTTTTTTTTAATTCGACTTCTGATGCCATCTCCTAAAATTCATGTTTTAATTATTGCTGGTTCGCTCTTGCTCCTTTGCAAACTCGATGAAAACCTGCTCGAGCGTTGTCTGGGAGAACGAGTACTCCTCGAGGAGGCCGGCTGCCTTCTGCTCCTCGAGGGCGCGGAAGACGGTGCCGGTCGGGATGGTCTGCTGCTGCGTGGGGATCTTGTAGGCGAGCCGGCCGGCGTACTCCTCGGTCAGGAGCGGGCTGTGGAACGTTGCGGTCATGAACTCCTTGATTGCGGTGACGCCCGCAGGGCCAGTGCCGTCGACCAGCTTGAGCTCGAGTGTGAAGCCATCGCCGTACTTGTTCTTGAGGTGCGCACTGGTGCCGATGCAGCGCAGCTGGCCCTTGACCATGATGGCGATGCGGCCGCAGAGGGCGTCGGCCTCCTCCATCGAGTGGGTCGTGAGGATGGCCGCTCGCTCCTTGACGTTGTCGAGGATGACGTCCCACATAAAGCGGCGTGAGGACGGGTCCATGCCCGTCGACGGCTCGTCCAGCACGGCAACCTTGGGCGATCCGATGAGCGCGATGCAGAACGACAGCTTGCGTCTTGTGCCGCCGCTCAGCGACTTGGCGACCTGACAAGTACAAATAAATTAAAAAAAAAATAAAATCTTGGGGAATAAAGTACTCACCTTGTCGGCGTACTCGCGGATCTCCAGCGTGTCGATGAACGTGTTGACACGGGGAGCAATCTGGTCCTGCGGCACGCCCTTGATGGCCGCATACACGGTCAGGTGCTCGCGAACGGTCACCTCGTCCCACAGCGCGTCAAACTGGGGACAGTAGCCCATCTTGGCAAAGGCATCGCGCTGATGCGTGCGCGAGTCAAGCTGCGCCACGACACAGTGGCCCTGGGTCGCGGGGATTTCGCCCGTGAGCATCGACAGCGTCGTGGTCTTGCCCGCGCCGTTAGGGCCCAGCAGACCAAAGCACTCGCCCGGACGCACGCCAAAGCACACATCGCGCACCACGGCCTTTTGGTGCTTTTGATTGCCCGTGGTGGACGGCTGCTGCTGCTGCTGCTGCTGCCGACTGGCTTGGAACGAGTTGTACTCGTCCCTGATCCGTCGATAGATCCAGATGATCACTCGGACAAGGACCGGCGTCCAGACTGGATCCTGTCGTCGTTGCTGTTGTCCCCGAGGTCCTTGTTGGCCGGCTTGTTGCTGCTGCTGCTGCTGCTGCTGCTGCTGTTGCTGTTGCTGTTCGTCGCTCGCTGTCATGGGGAACGTCTTGGTGAGGCTGTGCACGGCGACAGTGTGGGCCTTGTCGTACTCGTCGACGTCGAGCTTGGATCGCTGTCTCTCGGCGCGCACGTCGTCGTCCTCGTGTGGCGGGTTGGCGAGCATCTCGACGTCCTCGTTGGCCGTGACGGTGTTGTTGCCGCTCTTGTTCTGCTTGGCAAAGCGGCCGTACTCGAGGTACCAGAGGATGGCACCGTAGACGACGCCCTGCGCGAGCATGAGCAGCAGCGTGCCCGAGATGTTGTTGCTAAAGTCAAAGTACTCTGCCATCGTCACGTCCGGCTGGCCCTCGAGGGACGCGATGTAGCCCGCCATGTAGATGTAGTGCAGCAGGCCCATGAGCCCGTACACCGGATCGACCGCGAGCACGACATAGTGTGCGACCATGGCCTGGTAGCGCAAGTTGACCATGTCGATGGCCGAGATGGCATAGTACGGCAGCATGCCTGCCATCATGCACACGCCGGGGAGCACGGCCTGGACCGTGTCCACCTTGTCAAACATGAACGACACGCAGTAGCCCCACAGGATCATCGTGGGCATGTACACGAGGATGCCCAGCACGATCGGCAGCGCACTCGGCCCGTCGAACGCGCTCAGCTGGAACGCAGGGATGACAATCATGATGACGACACCGGGGATGGCGTACAGGCCCAGGTCGCGCGTGAACGCCGCCAGCCAGTAGACCCACGGCTGCAGGCCCATGACCTTGAGCTGGTGGCGGATCTTGTACTCGCGTTCGCGCACGATGTCGATGGCGAACCCGCCGGGCGGCATCGACATGGCCAAGCCAATCATGAAGATGGCCATGTAGCTCTCAATGTCAAACGTGGTGCCCTGGAAGGGGAACGGGGCAGACGTGGTCGTGATCTTGTAGTCGGTGGACCCGGTGGCGTTGCGCCCGGCAGCGGCAAACACGCTCGAGAGCACACCGCCCCAGTAGGCCGGCAACGCGTGGATGGCCGTGACGTTGACAAAGAGGTCGAGCACGATCGCCAGCGGGTCGGGGCCGGGCGCAGTGCCGTTGACGCGCAGGGCACCGACGCTCGTGGCGTCCATCAGGCCACTGTAAAAGTCGGTCACGTTGCTGACAAGGTCGTAGGCAAAGGGCAGGGCCTGGGTAAAGCCGTCGATCGACTCTGCGGTGGCCGCCGTGTTGTTGGCGACAGGGACGGGGTTGGCTGCGCTCGTGCCGTACAGCGCCAACGGGTCCAGCAGCAGAGCTGGCATGGCAGCGGGCCCGGGCGTCGCCTTGAAGATGGCTAGGCCACCGATCACGAGGATGACGGGGATAATGACCACGCAAAAGTACGAGCGGGGATTGCGGATGGTCTGGACCATGTTGTTCCGGAGCAGGGCATGGAGCTGCTGGCGGGCTGCCGGTGCGGCAGTGATGGCGCCACCCAGATGCTTGGATGCCGCGTCGGTGACGGCCTTGGTGGCGGCCTTGGCCTCGTCCGACTGCTGCTCCAGGTTGAGGAAGACCTCCTCGAGTGAGGTCATGTTGATCGAGTACGAGGCGATGCCCAGCTCGTCCAGGGAGCCGTCCAGCGACGTGAACAGGTCGGCAAAGTGCTTGACGTCGGACAGCGGCAGGCGGAAGGCCAGTTCGGAGCCGGCGAGACGGTCGATCAAGGCCGAAGGCACAAAGTCGTGGACCTTGGCGAGGATCTTGGCCGAGTCGAGCTGCTTGGGCCCGTCCACCTCCTTGCCCTCGACAGAGATGTAGTAGCCCAGACCAAAGCGGTGCTTGAGGAAGAGCGACGATCCGCAGCAGCGCACCTTGCCGTGCGAGAGGATGGCCTTGCGGTCAGCGAGGATACTGCAGCACCAAAAAAAAAAAAAAAAAAAAAAAAACAGGTGGGGATAATATATTTTTAAAATAATTACTCGATCTCGTCGAGATGGTGCGACGTGAGGAGGATGACACGGTCCTTCTTGTGCTGCAGCAACAGGTCCCATATCTTGCGTCGGCTGTAGGGGTCCATGCCTGCCGTGGGCTCGTCGAGGAAGACGATCTTGGGGTCGCCGATGAGGGCGATGCCGACCGAGAGCTTGCGCTTCTGCCCGCCCGAGAGCGTCGCAGACCGCTTGTCGCTCGAGTCGACCAGGTCGATCTGGTGGAGGATGCGGTCGACCTGTGCGTCCAAGTCGCCCTGGACGCCCTTGAATCCGGCAAAGATGACGAGGTGCTCGCGCACGGTGAGCTCGTTGAAGAGGATGTTCTGCTGTGGGCACACGCCCATGACGCTGCGCAGCTCGTGCATGCTGGTGGCCGCGTCACGGCCAAAGACGGTGACCTTGCCGGCGGTGGGCTCAAACAGGCCCGTGAGGATCGACACAAGCGTCGACTTGCCCGCGCCGTTGTGGCCCAGCAGCCCAAAGATCTGCCCCTTGAACAGCTGCAGCGACACGCCGTCGAGGGCCACCTTGTCGGTCGAGCCGTACTCGTCCACGATGGCCTTGAAGACCTTGTGCACGCCGCGGATGTCGAGGGCCAGTTCGCGCTGCAGCTCGGGGTTGACCCGTTCGACGTTGTCGTTGTCCTCCTCGGGGGCCAGTGTGGCCATGCCGATCGTCGTCGCGGCACCGGCTGCTGCCAATGTTGTTGCTGCTGAAGACGCAGGGGACAGGGAGGACAGCACAGAGAGCCAGTAGGACGGCTGGAAGACAAAGTACCACGGCCGCTTGACGCCAAACTCTGTCGGGACGACGTTGTCAAAGTACCAGGCGAGTGTCAGGTACAGCACAATGTCGACAAAGAGCATGACGTAGGCCGACTGGATCGAGTAGCCCTGGGTGAGCGTGCTGGTGGCGATGGTGGCGCCGTTGACGGGCAGGTCGTTGGCCACGAGGCTCACGGCCTCGCTGATGCCGAGGGCCAGGGCCACGGGGGAGAGCAGCGAGCATCCCCACTTGGCCGCGGCGCTGGCCTGGGTGCCTGTGCCAGCCAGGGGCACGTACACGGCCGAGAGGACCACGGTCAGGATCGATCCAAAGGCGCCGGCCACCTTGGACTTGCCAAAGAAGGGCGTGAGGGCAAACGAGTAGGCGATGAGGGAGAGGCCGTAGAGCAGCAGCAGGCCCCACAGGACCGCGACGCTTGCGCCCTGGATGACAAACTTGGACAGGAGGATTGCCATGATGACGGTCACGACCAGGACAAACACGGCGTAGAAGGCGAACCAGGCGAGGAGGTAGGCCAGCTCGCTCAGGCCCATCATGGTCATGCCCTCCTTGAGCTTCTTCTCCTTCTCGTACACGACGTTGAACAGCAGGATCTGCGCCACGGGCGAAAAGGCGACGACCATGTAGATGGACGCGAGGTTGAGCAGCGCGATCGACGTCTGTGTGAGCGAGGCCATGGGGTACGCCTGCGCCCTGGCCGTGACGTTGAAGGCCGTGCCCAGGTCGGTGCCAAACAGCTCGGCCGAGAGCGCCGCGGCCATGTAGGCTTGCAGGTCCAGGAAGCCCGACGTGAGGTACCCGTTGACGTTGCAGCCGTCCTGGCCCAGCCCGCCGCGGCAGTTGGCCAGGCCCTGGGTCGTGGACAAGGTCGAGACGGTGTACGATCCGTTGAAGCGGTACGTGATGTGGACGTCGTGGGGCAGCGAGCCGTCGATCGGGTCCAGGTTGGTGAACTCGACCACGAGGTACAGGTCCTGCTGCTCGACGTAGTACGTCAGTGCGTCCGCGTCGCTGTCAAAGGCCCGCAGCGTCGTGTTGGGCGAGAGGGCAAAGGCCTCGAGGGCGATCAGGTGCATGACGCGGTCCACGGCGGTGCTGTTGGCCGGCACGTACCCGATCACCTTGGGCCCCTGCGGCAGGAACAGCTCGTTGAGCACGACCGGTCCCACGGGCAGCGGCACCGGCGGCGAGAAGGACACGGCATCGTACGTCGTGTTGGGCAGGAAGCGCGCGATGATCACGAGGATGACCGTGTAGTAGATCGGGAGAAGCGTCAGCAGCACGAGGTCGCGACGCTTGCGCACCGTGATCAGCCCGTTGCGGTAGAAGAGGTACGTGAACTGCTGGACAAAGCCCATTCTTTCGACGGAACAGACGAGAAGTCTGTTTTCGCCCTCTTTTTAGAGAAAGAGACACGAGAGCACATCGTACCACGCTTTGCCCAACTGGAAGTGTGGGTGGGTTGGGGAGGCTTGTGTGCCTGAGAGAGGATTGACGCAGGACCTGAAAAAACAAGGACTTGGGGAAATTCCCCTCGATAGGCGTGACATCGGCGCGGGGGCCGTGGCAGCGATGGCAACAAAAACCCAACCCTCCAACCCTCGATGACACCCTTCCGATGACCACCCCCTTTAACCACGGACCCACACCCCTTGACGCTCAAAAATGTCAGTCGGCCCGCTTGGGTCCACAGTCACAAGCCTGACGGCCACGCCACACTTCCCGTATGACGACGACGATAAGGACGACGACAATGGCAAGCAGCAGCAGCAGCAGCAGCAGCAGCAGCAGCAGCAGCATCTACGAGGAGAACCCGATGGTGTTCAGGCTCTTTGCGGTAGCCTATGCCGTCGTGGCGCTGCTGGCATTGCGGCTGCTTCTCCAGGCACAGCGGCAACAGCAGCAACGCAGCCACCTTTGGCAAGAACAGCACCAGCCAACAAACGCCACCGCCGCGATCGCCAATGCTGCCGCCCACTCGAAGCGATGGACCGTTCAAAAGGCCCTGCTCGTTCTCGCCGCGACGATGGCTTCTGCGCGAGCAATGACGTACATTGGCAACGTCGACTACAGGCTGCACTACTACATCCAGCACCTGTTTAATGCGGTTGTATACTTTTGTGTCTTCACGTTCCACAGCGTGCTCCGCTATTTCATGCACGCGTTTGTGCGACTGGCCCCGACTACCACGGCAAAGTTTCGGTAGGGCACATCCAAGTGTTTGTTTAATTTAATTTTATTTGTCTGAAGCGAGCTCACGTTTCTCCACCCGGTCGATGTCCTGAGCCCCGCCAAGTCCATGATTGTCTACGTCAACGGCCTCATCTTTCTATACACGTACTTTTCGCTGTGCATGATCCACATCAATCCAAGTATTAAGAAATAGTTCATTATGATCTCTTGTTTTTAATTCTATCTCTGCTCTGCAGGGTGGGCATTTATCCCTGTCCTGGTCGGGTCGATGCTGCACGCAATCATCTACTTTGCGCTGGCCGCCAACTTTTGGGCCTACAACAAGTTTTTCCAGTCGCGGAGCGGCCTGACGGCCTCTGTGCGCATGGTGTCGATCTTCCCCGCGTGGACCATCCCGTGGTGCGTCTCTGTGTGTCTCTTTGTACAGGCCGTGCTCACGCTGCTGCCCCTGCTGTGGCTCGGCCTGTTTTTCAACAACTTTCTCATGTTCCACACAATCTTCATCCTGGCTGAGCTCTTGCCGATCGTCCTCATCGTCGGCCTCCTGCAGGAGTCTGCGCCGACATCGATCATTGTTGCCGCCATTGCCGCATGACCATGAACCCAGTGAAGCAATTTAATATATAATGAAGCCGAGCATGCAGTGTATACGTATTACTGATGGAAAATAGCACAAAACCTTTATTACTTTTTTATTTTATTTTTTTATGATGACACGGCCTGCTCCTGGTACTTGGCGATTTTCCGTCGCAACTCGCCGGCGGTCTGCTGGTACGGGTTGAGCTTGATGTCCCTTGTCATGGCCTCGACATTGTCGCCGTACTTTTTCAAAAGGCTCTCCACAAACTTGGCCTCGCCCTCGGACATGTGGCGCTGCACCTTGACCTCGTGGCTGGCCAGCTCCTCGATCTCTGTTTTCGTGGGGTATCAGTAGCGTCACAGACGGCGGCGGGTGCGGTACCTTGGATGAGCGTCGAGTCTGTTGCTGCTGGCTGCTGCTTCTTCTTCTTCTTGGACCCGTCGATGCTGTCATTCGCGTCCATCGCCAACCCCAACCGCTGGTAGTTCTCCGTCATGGTCGCCTTGGGGTCCCACGCGTCCTTGATGGCCTCGTTGGGGATGCTCACCTTGCGGAAGTGGCGATTGGCGGTGCGGCGCGTGGCCTTCATGTGCGGATTGCGTGTCTTGGCACTGTACAAAACAACACAAACCGTCAGGATACGGGCATCACAAACGCCGCGTCACTACCGCTGCATCGGTGTCTTCTTGCCCATGGCTAAACGGCGCGTTCAACGGCTGGAAGAGCCACGTGGCGACGGAAAAATACAGTGGGGCGTCCACAATTTTGCAGAGTAGCGACCCCATCATGGCCCTCAGTGCTGTTTTGCGAGGCACGGCAGCGGCCCGCAACGTAAGAGGACGCGGCCCCCCCCCCCAAAACCCCGCCTTTTAACCGCACCGCCGTTTGCCTTCTATTTTATTATTAAAATGCAGTTCCGCACGCTGGCACCGGTCCTGTCCGAGGGCAAGATCTTCCTTGTACGCTGGCTTGGTGGCTTTGTGTGCCTTTTTGTGTGCACAGCCCTAACCCTCCTCCCTTTAACAACAGCACCGCGACACGCCCGACAACAACCCACACGTGCCGTTCGAGTTTGACGCGCACCACAAGAGCAAGTTTGACGAGGTCGTGAAAAAGTACCCCAAGAACTACAAGAAGGCCGCCGTGATCCCTGCGCTCGACCTCGCCCAGCGGCAGGCAGGGGGCTGGCTCCCTATCTCGGCCATGAACCATGTCGCAAAGCTGCTCGAGATGCCGCCCATGCGTGTGTACGAGGTCGCCACCTTTTACACAATGTTCAATCGGTTCGCTATATTCTCCTCCGCCGTGCGTGCTCACTCACAGACTTGTCTCTTTTTTTTTTTTTTGGCTTGGCAGGGAAAAGGTCGGCAAGTACTTTGTCCAGGTGTGCACCACCACGCCATGCATGCTCTGCAATGCCTATAATATCCTCACCACCATCGAGAACCATCTTGGAATCAAGGCCGGCCAAACCACCCCTGTACTGTTTTTCTGCTTTTCGCTTTGGTGAAAACTGACGACCCTTCTGTGGCAGGACGGATATTTCACCCTGACAGAGGTCGAGTGCCTTGGTGCCTGCGTGAACGCGCCCATGATCCAGATCAACGACGATTTCTATGTACGATCAAAAAAGGATGTATTTATTTCTCAAAATGTTTTTGGCCATACAGGAGGACCTCACACCTGAGTCGACAAAGTCCATTCTCGAAGCCCTCCGAAAGGACCAAAAGCCCAAGGTCGGCTCTCAAAGCGGCCGCACCACCTGCGAGCCCCTTGGCGTAAAAAAAATAA
>Ga0302226_10003697_pt1 | contig 10331 bp, 8 predicted proteins | sample II_Palsa_E3_3_FD_193524 | JGI IMG/M metagenome (GOLD analysis project Ga0302226, IMG submission 193524) | Peat permafrost microbial communities from Stordalen Mire near Abisko, Sweden - II_Palsa_E3_3 | ecosystem: Environmental > Terrestrial > Soil > Palsa > Peat permafrost | place: Sweden...
GCGCGTTGCCTGTCCTTCCCGCGGATTACATCGCTCGCGGCAGCCCAGCGCGCACAACGCCACGTTCCTGACTCCATCACTACGTTGCGTATCTTGCTCGGACTGCGGCTCACGCAACGCTTGCACCATTCATCGAAGCAATGGCCTGCAGAATATATGACACAGTAAAACTAGTGCGTTGCAGACAAATCCCATTGCAGCGCTATTCGAACACACTCCAGGAAGCCCATGAATTCGCTTTTCAAGGCTGTCGCTCTCATTGTTTCCGCGCCAATTGCTGTATTCGCCCAATCCACCCAGCCTTTGACACGCGCAGACGTTCGCAACCAACTCGTTCAGATCGAAAAGGCTGGCTATGACCCTTCCCGGCCAGACCCATATTACCCAAAGAACCTGCAGGCTGCGGAAGCACGTGTTGCTGCCGGGCAGGAGGCGAACACCAGCATTGGAGGCTCGGGAGGCGCGTCGTCAGAAGCGGGCCCCCGCGGAGCGCCCGCATTCAATCCTCAACCTTCCCCTAAGACCGGTCATTAGCCAAACAGGCCGGCCGTCTTCGCTCGCCCATTCCAACTTTTCTCCGCTATAAAATTTTGTGCGTTTCCATAAACACAGGCGCCCATGTGCTTCGGATAACAAACTAATCGACGAGGAATCTGAATCGGCAACTCGTTGCTGCACGTGTCATTTCACCCAATCGTTCCTCCGCCTTCATGATGACGTTTCTTGGTGTATGTCTGGTCTCACAGATCAGTCTGTAACTCTTGCACGGAGGTACACCACTCTGTATTCGCCGGTACCATGCCAAGGTGCGATTACTTCGGGGACCGCGCCGTGACTGATACGGTGCAGCGCTCGGGTTTTACCCCGATGAGTTCTCTTACGAACGCAACCTGCTGAGCGGGTCGCGCGGCTGGATCACGATTGAACCAACGAAGCGACGGCCACGACCACCTCATGTCGTCTTTTGGTCTTGAAGTTTCCCCTCCAGATATGCTGGACTTCGACTCCGCCCCGACCCGGCTCTCCTGCGACGGCTCTCGACCGTTAAAAACGGAACTCGTACCGCTTCTACGCAGTTCAAATCGCGAGCTTGCAACTCCCGTCACTGCAAATTTCGCGCTTCCCGTGCAGACAACTGCGCAATGGACGGTTACACAATCCGCCGAGCGGACTTCTCCTAAGGCGAAGGACCGCCCTTGCAAAGGCACACATCAAAAATCATGGTGTCACAGTCTTCGCCGAGGTGCGCATCGGCATCCTGGCGACCGGCGACGAACTCTCGACCGCAGGTAAGATTCTCTAGCCGATGGGATCTGCGATAGCAATGGCCCCATGCTCACGACTTGGGCAGAAGGTCTCTGTGCACAGGGATATCGCGGTCTCGCAAACAGGAGACGATAGCGCCGCTATGCGTCGCCGCATCCGGTCCATAACAGCGTATGTCGCGCACGCTGAGGAAGCGAATGGGATTCGCGGATGCGTCTCTTCGACCCCTACAAATTAATTGCTCAGGTATAAAATTCCTTGATGGCGGTGCCGATATAACGGTTAGAAGCTCTTAACGCCTCTTCTTTCGTTTCATGTGCTTCACTGGAGCACTACCGTCACTTGGCGAAACCGAAGCCTGTTCGGCGATTGACGAAAATCTGCAAAGGGACCGATGTGACTATTTCAAAGCGGCTAATTCTATTACTAGTTACGGCTCTCGCAGCCATGATTTTCGTAGGTAGCGTTGGGCTCTGGCGGCTGAACGAGGCGCAACAGCGCTTCGCCTATGTGCAAGCCAACATTCTTCCTAGCATCAAGGAACTAACTGATATCAAGTTCGATGCCAGCGTCTTCGGGCGACTTAACCTGCGATATCTCGTGGCTTCGGCCACTGAGAAAACAGTCGTCCAGAATGCGCTCGATGGCCTGAACAGAAGCCTCGATCAGCATATGGCGACATACGAGCGCGACGATCTTTCAGACAATATTGACCGCCAACTGCTCACAGCCGACAAGACGGACCTGACCAGCTATCGTGCAGCTATTGCAGCTTTCCAGGGAAAGGTCGCTTCAGGTGATCTGGACGCCGCCAAGTCGATGCTGATCGACGGAGCGGTCCACGAAGCAGCTTCCCGGATGTTCGACGACATAGATCGTCATATCACCTATAACAACAAGCTCAACCAAGATCTTCGCACCGCCAACGACATTGCTTACACCAAGGCGTTTTCGCTCCTGGTTGTCTGTATGATCGTGGCACTAGCGATAAGCGGAACCTTGGGTATACAGCTTTATCGTCTGATCGCATCTGGCCTCAACAACATGCAGCAGACCCTGCATCACGTCAGCCGGTCCCTCGACTTGACCCACCGGGCCGAAGCGGATCGGATGGATGAGATCGGGCACACCGCCACGGCCTTCAACGCACTGCTGGAGCGTGTCGCGGACGTGGTGGAAGAGGTCCGACGGTCGGCCAGTTCGGTCGGAGCAGCCTCGCGCCAGATCGCCGCGGGCAACGCCGATCTGTCCCAGCGCACCGAGGAGCAGGCCGCCTCACTGGAGGAGACCGCCTCAAGTATGGAGGAACTGACGACCACGGTACAGCAGAATGCGGATAACGCGAGACAAGCCACCACGCTCGCTCATTCGGCATCCGAAGTCGCCTTACGCGGTGGGGAGGTCGTCGGACGTGTAGTTGAGACGATGCACGGGATTTCAGGCAGTTCAACCAAAATGGCCGAGATCATCACAGTGATCGAAGGCATTGCTTTCCAGACTAACATCCTTGCGCTTAATGCCGCCGTCGAGGCGGCGCGCGCCGGTGAACAGGGGCGGGGATTTGCAGTGGTGGCCGGCGAGGTGCGCACGCTCGCCCAACGAAGTGCCACTGCCGCCAAGGAAATCAAGGAACTGATCGGTGACTCCGTCAATCGGGTAGAAATTGGCTCTAGACTTGTTGAAGAAGCGGGTAGTACGATCGGCGAAATCGTCCGGGCCGTGAAACGTGTCGCCGACATTGTGGATGAGATCTCTTCAGCCTCCGACGAGCAGCGCACCGGCATCGAACAAGTTAACCAGGCTGTAATGCAGATGGACCAAGTGACTCAGCAGAATGCTGCGCTAGTGGAAGAGGTATCGGCCGCGGCACATTCGATGTCAGAACAGTCGCAGACCTTGCAAGAGGCGGTCACCTCCTTCAGGATCGCCGAAGCAGGGCCCTCGACCTCACGCGTGGTACATCAAAAACGCAAATCGCCCCGTCCGGCACCGGCATTTCGCCCCACCTCTCGTGTCGAGTCGCCCCAGTCCAGCGCGACGACTACCAGCGAGGACGCGGACCACACTCCGGTGGTTACCGACGTGAGTGCCGCAGAGTGGCAGACCTTCTGACTGGATGCGAAAGTGAACAATGATAACGCACTGCTAAGCCAGATGAACGAACTGGTGACGGCCAACACGAAGACAATGAGTCTCCTCGGTGCGCGCACCATGGTCATGGGGGCGTTTTTCGACGCCGCCTTGCCACACCTCTCGGCAGCACAGCGTATTGAGGTTAGCCAATCATTCCGGCCCGCTATCGAGGACGCCATGTCGCAGATGGACGACCTGCCGCTACCTGGCGATTACCACTCGACGCTACTCCAACTCACCAATGCCATTCTGGGTTCACTGGATCGGCGCGAGCAATCAGAGCCGTGATCGCGCTGTTGAGAAAAGCGCTACTGGGCCTGGTTGCCTCAACGGCGACCGTACAGGTCATGCCCATCGTCAAAAAGATATCCTCAGGTACCGAGTCAATTCTGATCCGCACAGGCACGCGCTGTGCCAATCTCACCCAGTTAAACGTGGGATTCACATCTGCCACCAGTTCGCGGCTCTCCGGATTGTCCCGGTCGTAAATTCCCCGCGAAATGCCTTCGACATGCCCTTGCAGCACCCCGCCGCTCATCAGTCGCACCTCGGCTTTGCTGCCAACACGAACACGCGGCAGCTTGGTTTCCTCGAAGTAGGCATAGACCCAGAACGAGTGATTGTCGACGAGGGCCAGTTTGGCCGAGCCGGCAATGGCATAGTCGCCGCGAAAAACGTTCAGGTTCGTGACGTAACCGTCGACTGGCGACAGTACCCGTGTACGAGTGAGATTCAGCCTAGCGGAATCAAGTACGGCTAAAGCCTGCTGATAAGCAGCCTCTGCTGCAAAAGCTGTATGAGCCGCATTGTCGCGACTTTCTTTCGATACCGCCAGGGCATCCATGTCCGCGCGCCGCCGAGTATCGTCGCGTTTCATCAAAAATTCGGCCTTGCGCGCAGCAACTTCAGCCGTCGCCTGCTCCACGGCGAGTTGATAGTGTGACGGATCGATCTGCATCAACAGATCGCCTTTTTTGACCATCTGATTGTCCTTCACCGGCAAATCAACAATCGCTCCAGACACGTCTGGCGCAATGTGTATGATCTCGGCGCGTACGCGCCCGTCGCGCGTCCACGGTTCGTCCATGTAATGGACCCACAGCACTCGCCCAATCAAGATCGCTACTGCAAAAGCAACGGCTGTGGCGGCAACGCCCACGATATTTCAGATGATCATGATTGACTCTGGTTAGCGATAAGCGGCGAGGCCGGGCACACCACACACACATGCGAACAGACTGGCCCGAAACAACGACGGATGCCATACCACGCGGTAGAGACCTGTATAGGAAATAACGCGATCTAACATCCAGGTAAATGCTATACCAACGACGAAGAGCAACGTGAGGGTTGGCACGTACGCGTCAAAAATGGCGATATCACCCGGCATAACTGACTCCCTCTACGTCATTCTTAGGGCCGCGCAAAAGCTGTCCAAGAGGCGATTGCCCATCGAGCAGCACGGTATGAAACAGATGCAGTTGGCTCAAGATGTCTTGCAGGCACCGCTGCTCCCGATCCGGCGGTGTGCGGCTCGCAAGCATCTGTTGCATGGCAGCGATGGCGTCCGCGGTCGCGTGCACCGCACGCTCGAAATGCTCCTCCCGTGGCGTGTCAAACAGCGCGCATAGCGCGTCAAGCACGGTGCGCAATGAGGCGTACAGCGACGTTGGGCTGGCGCAGCGCGCGTTGGCTGACAGCGCGGCCATTTCCTTGCGCAGATCGATCACTGCATTGCCAACTTGATGCACCAGTAGCAGCCAACATAGCGTGTCACGGTCCAACTCCGGTTCGGCCGCGGCAAGGGCATTGATCTGGAACGCTAGATCCCGCACACCGCTCTCGAAATGCAAACGCACGAGCTGCATACCGGCTCGTCTCGCAATCACGATCTGGCGGCGCAGATCAATGAGCAGGCGGTTTCGCAGCCACGGAGTCGACGGCGGCAGTAACGCGGCAAACGCGACCGTCGTTACAAGCATCGCCACCACGAGCGCCAGTGCGTCGTTCATGAAAGAACCTGGATCGTAACGAATGACGTTATCTGGACCAGCCAGAAAGCCGAACAAAATGCAGTACCCGAGCCCGCAGCCCGCCAACTGCGGGCGGATCGTCATGTACGCGCCGATTAATAGAAACGGGGTAAGTGCAGCGCACAGCAAGGGGAAGCCGTCGATGTAAGGGTAAATGCCAAATACCACGAAGATACCCGTCACCGACGAAAGCAACGCTCCTACGGTCATATGAAGCGCCGTTCGCTTTTTGTCCGGCGACGACAAAATCAGTGCAGTGACGGTGGATACACCGACCGTCAAAGTCAGACCACTCGGTGATGCAGTCTCGATCCAGAATGCTCCGAGCACGACAGTCAGCAGCGCCGCGCGTACGCCACTCACTGATGCGGCGAACAGATTCATCTTTGGCTCATAGCGTTCGATCCACTGTTCGCGCTGGTGCGTATCGGACGGCAGCGACGCATACGTCGCAGCGTACGCGCACAGGCCGTTGACGAACCGGCATAGCGACTCGATCCCTGCATCGAAGTCCAGTATTCCACCGACCTGCATCGTACCGAGGCTGGTGCGGGCTTCCCTCAAACGTTTCCGTAATGTCGCTTCGTAGGTATTAAATTGTTTCGATAACTGAATGGCATCCATTGGACTCTGGGCCGGCTCGCCCGCTTCAGCAAGCAATAGTGAAATTTCAAGAAAATACGGTCGGAGTAGTTCCATGGCGCGCGTGGCCTCACCCGTTCCTGTATCGCCCAAGCGATTCATCAACTGATAAAGTGCATACCAGCGCGTCGATAACGTCATGAATTCACTGTTGAGTCGTACAAGATGGCTGCGACGCATGCGGGCGTCTTGACTGTCGAACACAGCAGCGCTACGCATAGACTCATAGCTAACAATGTCCGCGACGAAACGGGCGTTGATCGCCTCCACTTGCTCATAATCGACTCGACCGGCAAGCGCAGCAGAAACATACGCCGCGAAAGCGGCGAATCGATCGCGCAGATCGAAGGGCAATTTGGCAGTCATGTGACGCGGAAACGCCAGTGTGCTGACCAGCCCTGAACTAAGGATACCCAGGACCACCTCGGCCACTCGTGTAAGCGCAACGATAAATGCACTATCCAAATGTTGCGACGTTGGGATCCCGATCAGTGCGGCGGTGTAGCCGGTAAGCAAGAAACCATACGATTTGAAGTTGCGGTTACGCGTAGCGACCGCCGTGCACATGCCGACCCATAATGCGGTCGAGACTATCAACATCTCGGGTTTTTGTGAGAACAGGCCAACCGGAACCAGCGTCACGATGAGGCCGACCAAAGTTCCGCAAATGCGGTAAGCGCTTTTCGCGAGCATCATGCCGGTTTGCGGCTGCATCACGATAAACACTGTGATCAGTGCAGCACGCGGTTGCGGCAGACCCAACTCCATCGCAATGCCGAGGGCCAGGAAGCACGCAGTGAGTACCTTGAATGTATAAATCCACGTAAAACCGTCGGTGCGTGCCCAATCGGCGATGGCTCTGCACAGTGCAGTAATTGACCATGGCGGCGAAATCGGCGAAGAACTTGTGGACATGAATTACCTCATTCAGTCACGGCCATGCCAATGGCCGAGCGCCTTTTTGACCGACGAGTCAGACATAGAGACGGCGTCGCCCTGACGACGCGACGGCAGCATTTCGCTCGCCGGAGGACCGTCCGCAGGGTCATCCAGCCCTCCGCCCAACGCCGCGACGAGGGACGCATAGGCGCCGAGGCGCTCGGCGTGAAACTTCGCAACATCTTGCTGGGCCAGTAGTAACTGGTTCTGCGTGACCAACACGTTCACATAGTCTGTCAAGCCCCGCTCGTAGCTCTTGCGTGAAAGGTCGTAGTTTTTTCGGGCGACAACCACCGAGCGTTTGGCATCGTCGGTCTGGGTTGAAAGCGAGCGCATGCGGATCACCTGGTCGGAAATGTCCTTGAATGCATTGATGATCGACTGGTTATAGTTTTCGACCGCGGCGTCGTAGTCCGCTGACGCCGCACCGAGTTCGGCACGCAGGTGCCCGCCGTCAAAGATCGGCAGCGACAGCGCCGGCCCTACACTCCAGCTATGCGATGGGTTCTTCAGAAACTGAAACAGCGGCCCCATGGCCGCATAGCCACCAATCGACGCCAGAAGGTCGATGTCCGGATAGAAGCTCGCTTTGGCGACGTCGATTCCTCGCGCCTGTGCCGCAACCGTCCAGCGTGCGGCAACAATGTCCGGCCGATGACCGATCAGATCAGCGGACAACGTACCGGGCAAGCTGGCGGGTGCGTCCAGCGAAAGCGTCGGCCGGCGAATCGAATCGCCCGCGCCGGGTCCCTTGCCGGCCAGTTGCGCAAGTTGATTGCGGCCTAGCGCGATTCGTTCATCGAGCGATTCAATCTGACGCTCGTACTGCGGGATAGGCGTCTCTGCTTGACTTACTTCAAGCTGGGTACCGAGCCCGCCTTTCAAGCGCTGGTCCGCGAGGCTCAGAATCTGCTGCTGCTGACGCAAGCTCTGTCTGGCGATGTCGAGCAATGCGTAATTCATCGACATCTCGATGTACGCGCGCACCACATTACACTGTAATTCAAGCTGGGCGGCACGGGCATCTGCAGCGGCAGCGTGGGCGACGTCGAGCAAGCGCCCCGCAGCGTTCTTGTCTTTGTCCCAGAGATCAAGGTCATATGAGAGACTCAGTGTGCCCGTGTTATTCCACGACTGCTCGCCCCCCAACGGACCTGGGCCGTAGTAAAGGTTGTCGGGCCATTTCTGACGTTGAATCGACAGGCTACCGGTCACTTGTGGCGCCAGCACCGATTGCTCGACGCGCGCCATCGAAATGGCTTCACGTACGCGTGCCCAAGCGCTCGCGAGACTCGGATTGCCCGCTAACGCGGTTTCGATAAACTCATCAAGTTGCAGATCGTTATACGCGCGCCACCAGTCGGCGGTCGGCCAATTCGCATCGCCATTCGCTGCGCGAATGGCGATGCCCACGTCTAATGCGGATGGGTCAACGTTCGTCGCTTTCGGAGCAACGTTTCCGAAACTTGCGCAGCCGGCGATTATTAACAGGCTCGCCATAGCCAAAGCTGCGGCGATCCCCTTCTGTACTTGAGACTTCATGCCTCTCTCCAGACTTAACAAATCGTAACGCACAACGGGCAGCGAGCCGGCACGCTGATGACCTGCGGCGACCCAGCGAATCCCGATCATTCCAGTTGGAGCCTTCTAACCTTGGATGATCGGTTTCATTTTTGACCGTACTCAGTTTTAGATAGGATACCGAATCATCTCGTATTGATTCAGCAATGGGCTTGGGCGACTTGCCACCGGGCCGATACCCATTCAGATATGCTACCTGCCCGCAGGATTGAGGGATTTCGTTATTTTGCCAACTAATCTCTAAATTCCGCCAACCCAATCAGCATCGTGTCGGTCGCCCATAGTCTGGACTCGATCGACAGCTACAGCCGATCAAAGGAAAAGCGACACGAGCTAGCGATCCGGGTCCATTGCGGCTGCCAGACAGCCTGGGGGCCCTGTGTTCTTCGCGCTGATAGTTCTATGGCACCGGGAGGGGACTTGAATCCGCGCACAATTCTGATGCGGCGGGAATGGAAATCCGACTTATTTCGTCAGCAGTGATCCGGTTTCCCGCATTCGCGAGAGCGACGCAAAATACCGCGCAGGCGGTTGTCCGAGAGCTTTTTTGAACATGGTGATGAATGCAGTCACAGACTCGTAACCGAGATCACCGGATACCCGCTGTACCGACGCCCCGCCCGCCAGTTCTCTGATGGCAAATAGCAAATGGAGCAACTGCCGCCAACGTCCGAAAGTGAGGCCCGTCTCGGCAACGATCAACCGGGCCAATGAACGCTCACTCATCGCGACTCGCTTGGCCCACTGCTCGATTGTGCTGCGATCGCCCGGGTTGGCACGCAACGAGTTCTCAATCTCGATTATTTTCGGATGATCGCTGACCGGCAGGCAAAGCCTTTCCATCGGCATTCGTGCTAACTCATCCAGCATCACACGTGCGAGACGATCAGTATGGCTATCGGGTTCGTAGTCTTGCTCAACACTGGCCAGATGCAGGATCATCTCTCTCACAACCGGCGAGATCGAGAGCGTACAACACTCCATCGGCAAATCAACGAGGTTGGGCTCGACAAACAGGTAATAGAGTTTTGCGTTTGCCGTTGCTCGATTGCTGTGTGGCAATCCTCCGGGGATCCATACGCCGCAATGCGGGGGCACCATCCATAATGCTTTGTCCACCTGGCATGTCACCGCGCCATGCAGCGCAAACACAAGTTGGCACTTGCGATGCTGATGCACGGGGATTTCCGCTTCGTATTCCTTGACCTGAAGCCGCAACGCCAATGCACGCCGACCGCTGCTGTCCGGATTAAGCTCGGAGATGAAGGTATTGGGCGTCATTTTCGACTACGGTCTTTACTCGCAATACGTTTGCTGGTGGCAAACATTCAAGCGCCAGTTCCCGCATGTCGCATGGGCCGCGACATGCGGTGAAGTACGATGCCCTGAACAAACAGGTCAGTCTCGCGATTGCAACCGGTCAAGCGGACATCCGCGCCTCAAACACTTGCGCTAGCTCGCTCTCTCGGCTGATCTGATCACCAGACAGTGCGTATCCAGCGACTGCTCCACCCTCTTCGACAAATATCGCATATACGCCTTTGCTACCGCTGTTCTGCATCTGCCACGCACCCCGGGTGCCGACTGGCGGCAAGACTACGCGTACAGGGTGCGCGGTAGTCTTAACGTCGATAGGCATCGGGGGATAATGCACCGGCGTGGCCACGCCAGTCAGCGTTGCGGCCAATGCTCGCGCCCCATGCTGAACAGGCTCAAGAAACGGCAACACGCTGCCAT
>Ga0302226_10003698_pt1 | contig 10329 bp, 10 predicted proteins | sample II_Palsa_E3_3_FD_193524 | JGI IMG/M metagenome (GOLD analysis project Ga0302226, IMG submission 193524) | Peat permafrost microbial communities from Stordalen Mire near Abisko, Sweden - II_Palsa_E3_3 | ecosystem: Environmental > Terrestrial > Soil > Palsa > Peat permafrost | place: Sweden...
CAGAACACCGCATCGGCAAACACACGCGTTTGACATAGCGGGCCCACGACCACGCAACCGCCGTCAAGTAGGAAAATTCATCAACCCAACCTCCATCAATCTGTAGTCCGAACAGAGATATGCCAACTTGTAGCGCCATGCTCAGACGATATCAAATTCTGTGAGCGTCGCCGCTCGTGCGCCAATCACAATGCCTATCGTCTGCATGTCAACCGATCGGTCGATCCAACCAAAGAACATGCTGGCCGTGACCCCGCCAATCACCCCACAACCGAAGATAAACCGAAGCTGTTCAAAGATTTTTACCTTGCGCATAATGCCCTTCCCCTACCGCGTGGCAAGCGCCCTTGTGAGGGCAACTAAATAGAGTAGCAATCCTAACGCAATCGCCAACCTCTTGCTAAGCGATTCTTCCGAATTAGCCATCCGGCCAGGGCCACCGTTGCTGCTCCGCGCTCCTGCTTCGCTCCAACGCAATAGCTCGCATCTTCAAAGCTCGCCCTGGTGATAAACTCCTATCACCATTCTTCGTCCCCTTCCTATGAAATTCTGTTCCGTCTGCGGTCACCCGGTCGGCCTGAGCATTCCGCCGGGCGACAATCGCGAGCGCTTTGTCTGCGCCAGTTGCGGTACCGTGCACTATCAGAATCCGCGCAACGTGGTCGGCACCGTCCCCGTCTGGGACAACAAGGTGCTGCTATGCCGCCGCGCGATCGAGCCGCGCTACGGTTACTGGACCTTGCCCGCCGGCTTCATGGAAATGGGCGAGACGACCTCCGAAGGGGCGTCCCGGGAAACGCTGGAGGAAGCCGGTGCGCGCGTCGAGGTGCAGAGCCTGTTCTCGCTGCTCAATGTGCCGCATGTACATCAGGTGCATATTTTCTACCTCGCGCGGCTGCTCGATCTCGACGTGGATGCCGGCGAGGAAAGCCTCGAAGTAAAGCTGTTCGAGGAACACGAGATTCCGTGGGACGACATCGCGTTTCCCACCGTCGGCCAGACCTTGCGCTTCTATTTCGCTGACCGTCAGACCGGCAGTTACGGCCTGCACACCGGCGACATCTTCCGCTCGCTGCGCGAAGGCTGAGCGTCCCGGCATGGTTCCCTGGCTCGGACCCGACGATCCGTTCCCCGCCGTGGAGCGCGCGCTCGGCGCGGCCAGCGGCGCACCGGGTCTGCTCGCCGCCAGCGCGGACCTGCTGCCCTCGCGCCTGATCGACGCCTACCGGCGCGGCATCTTCCCATGGTATTCGGACGGCCAGCCGGTGCTCTGGTGGAGCCCCGATCCGCGCATGATTCTGCGTCCGGTCGAGTTCAAGGTGTCGCCGTCGTTACGCAAGACCTTGAAGCGGGTCCTGCGCGAGGACGCCTGGGAAATCCGCGTCGACCACGATTTCGCCGGCGTGATGCGCGCCTGCGCCCAGGCGCCACGTCACGGCCAGCGCGGCACGTGGATCACGGCCGACGTCGTCGAGGCCTACACGTCGCTGCATCGCACGGGAGATGCGCATAGCATCGAAACGTGGTTCGAAGGCGAGCGCGTAGGCGGTTTGTATGGCGTGTCGTTCGGGCGGATGTTCTTCGGCGAATCGATGTTCGCCGAGGTCACGGACGCGTCGAAAATGGCGCTCTCCGCGCTCATCGGACACTTGCGACGTCACAAAATAGAAATGATAGACTGCCAGCAGAACACGTCGCATCTGGCGTCGCTGGGCGGTCGCGAGATAGCGCGCAAGGCGTTCATCGCGCATGTCCGCGCGTCTGTCGATGCCGCGCCCATCCCCTGGCGCTTCGACAAGACGGTCCTGCTCGATGTCGTCGCGCCCGCGGCGTAACGCGCAAGGCCGGGCCCGTTGCCATTGGAACGGGTGTGAAATACCCAGACGCTTCGAGAGCTGCCAACGTGACGCACCCCAACGAGCTGCCGCTTTCACCTCTTTCTGCGCTGCAGTTCTATGCAACGGCGCCCTATCCCTGCAGCTATCTGGAGGGACGCGTGGCGCGCTCGCAAGTCGCCACGCCGAGCCATCTGATCAACTCCGACGTCTACACCGACCTTGTCAAGGCGGGCTTCCGGCGCTCGGGCGTGTTCACCTACCGTCCTTATTGCGACGGCTGCCGCGCCTGCGTGCCGGTGCGCGTGCCGGTCGACCAGTTCGAGCCGAACCGCACCCAGCGCAAGGTGTGGAAAAAACACGGCGGCCTCGTCGCCACGGTGGCGCCGCTGCACTATGACGAAGAACATTACGCGCTCTACATGCGCTATCAGTCCGCACGGCACGCCGGCGGCGGCATGGATCGCGACAGCCGCGACCAGTACGAGCAGTTTCTGCTGCAAAGCCGGATCAACTCACGCCTGGTCGAATTCCGCGAGCCGCTCGCGGGACACCCGGACGCGCCCGGCGTGCTGCGAATGATCAGCATGATCGACATCCTCGGTGACGGGCTCTCGTCGGTCTATACCTTCTTCGAGCCGGAGCTGGCGCATAGCAGCTTCGGCACCTACAACATCTACTGGCAGATAGAACAAGCGCGCAGCCTGCGTCTGCCCTACGTCTACCTCGGTTACTGGATCCGCGAGAGCCAGAAAATGGCCTACAAGGCCAACTTCCGCCCGCTGGAAGGCCTCGTCGACAGCACATGGCGCGAGCTCGATCCACAAAGCCTCGAGCTCGCGCCCGTCGACGCTGCCATTCAGGGCCGGCGCGGCCCTGTCAAGCTGCCCCGCTGACCTTCCCCCCTGAAATTCCCACACGGCGCCCCCCACCCGCCTCCACGCCCTGCCGTCTCGTTAAAGCCGGTAAAATACTGGGTTCCCATTTCCAGCCGTCCGGCTCCGCCCCGTGTTCAGTTCCCTCTACCCGCTTGTACGCGCCCAACTCTTTCGCATGGACGCGGAAGACGCTCACCACCTGACCTTGCGCCTGCTCGGCGCGGCCGGCCGCACGGGCGTCGCAAGCGCTCTCGCGCCGCGCGTGCCCGACGCGCCGCGCACCGTGATGGGGCTGACGTTCCGCAACCCGGTGGGACTTGCAGCCGGGCTGGACAAGGACGGCGCGTGCATCGACGGGCTGGCCGCGCTCGGCTTCGGCTTTATCGAGGTGGGGACTGTCACACCGCGCGCGCAGCCCGGCAATCCGCGGCCGCGCATGTTCCGCCTGCCGCAGGCGAACGCCGTGATCAACCGGATGGGCTTCAACAACGCCGGGGTCGACCAGTTCGTGAAGAACGTGCAGGCCGCACGCTATCGCGGCCCGCTGGGACTGAACATCGGCAAGAACGCCGACACGCCGATCGAGCGCGCCGCCGAAGACTATCTGTACTGTCTCGAACGCGTCTACCCATTCGCGAGCTACGTGACCGTCAACATCTCGTCGCCGAACACGAAGAACCTGCGCCAGTTGCAGGGTGCCGGTGAACTCGACGCCCTGCTCGCCGCGCTGAAGGACAAACAGCTGCGCCTCGCCGATCTGCACGGCAAGCTGGTGCCACTCGCGCTGAAGATCGCCCCAGACCTCGACGACGAGCAGATCAAATCGATTGCCGACACGCTGCTGCGCCACCGTTTCGAAGGCGTGATCGCCACCAATACGACGCTTTCGCGCGCTGCGGTCACGGGCCTGCCGCACGCCGAGGAAGCCGGCGGCCTGTCGGGCAAACCGGTGTTCGATGCCTCCAACGAAGTGATCCGCAAACTGCGCGCCGAAGTCGGCGAGACGGTGCCGATCATTGGCGTCGGCGGTATCTTCTCCGGTGAAGACGCACGCGCCAAGCTCGCCGCCGGCGCGGCGCTAGTGCAACTCTACACGGGCTTCATTTACCGCGGCCCGGCGCTGGTGGCCGAATGCGCGCAGGCGCTGGCTTAAACTAAGGCAACGCCCGGTCGCGTTATATAGGCATAAACAAACAGTATTTAAGTATTGATAGTCTGTTTTGTTATCCTTTCCGATGTTCTAACCGCCCCTACGGGCAAAAAAACGAATAAAGGAAGACGATGAAATCTGGCTTGCTGAAAAAACTCCTCGTGGCTGGTCTGATCGGCGCCTCGTTCACCGCCGCAGCCGCCCACGCAGCAGACCTGCTCGATCAGGTCAAGCAAAGCGGCACGTTGCGCATCGGCCTCGAAGGCACGTTCCCGCCGTTCGACTCGAAGGCGCCGTCGGGTGAGCTGGTCGGTTTCTACGTGGATATCGCCAAGGCGGTCGCGCAGAAGCTCGGCGTGAAGCCCGTATTCGTGACGACTGAATGGAGCGGCATCATCGCGGGTCTGCAGGCCGGCAAGTTCGATGTGATCGTCAACCAGGTTGGCATCACGGACGCGCGCAAACAGGTGCTCGATTTCTCGCCCGGCTATACGTTCTCGGCGGCCCAGTTGATCCAGCGCAAGGACGACACGCGCGAGTTCAAGTCGCTCGACGACCTGAAGGGCAAGAAGCTCGGCGTCGGTCTCGGCACCAACTACATGGATATGGCGAAGTCGGTGCCGGGCATCGACGTCAAGACCTATCCGGGCGCGCCTGAGTATCTGGCTGACCTCGCCGCCGGCCGACTCGACGCCGCGCTCAACGACCGTCTGATGCTGGCCTATCTGCTCAAGGCTTCGCCGCTGCCGCTGCGCACCGGCGCGACGGTCGGCACTGGCACGCCGTCGGGCATTCCGTTCAAGAAGGGTAATCCGAAGTTCGCCAAGGCGATCGACGATGCAATGACCCAGCTCGAAGCGGATGGCACCTTCACGAAGATCTCCGAGAAGTGGTTCGGCATCGACGTCACGAAGCCCATCGCGAACTGAGCGCCAACGAGCGTTTATGATGTGCGCTTTGCTGCGCACATCACTCATCGCCCATGTCCACCACCTCCCTGCTTGTCCAATCGCTTCCGGTGCTCGCTCAGGGCGCCGTCCTGACAGTCAAGTTCGCGGTCCTGTCGATGATCTTCGGGTTGCTGGCCGCCAGTGTCATCGCCGTGATGGGCGTCAGCCACAACCGCGTGTTGAACTGGGTCGCGCGCGTCTACGTGAGTCTGATGCGCGGCACGCCGCTGCTGGTGCAGATCTTCGTGATTTACTACGGCCTGCCGAGCCTCGGCATCTCGCTCGATCCAACGCCCGCAGGCGTGATCGCGCTGTCGGCGAATGTCGCGGCGTATCTGTCGGAGAGCATGCGCGGCGCCATTCTCGGCATTCCGAGCGGCCAGTGGCTGGCCGCGTATAGCCTCGGTCTGTCGCGGCGCCAGACGCTGCGTTATGTGGTAGCGCCGCAGGCACTGCGCATCGCCGTGCCGAGCCTGTCGAACAGTCTGATCAGCCTGATCAAGGACACCTCGCTGGTGTCGGTGATCACCGTGACAGAGCTGTTGCGCAGCGCGCAGGAAGTGATTGCATCGACCTATCAGCCGCTGCCGCTCTACCTCGCTGCGGCGGCCATCTACTGGGTGCTGTGCCAGGTGCTCGAATGGATCCAGCACTGGTACGAGCAGCGCCTCGCGCTGCCCACGCGGCACTGAACCACGCGTGAGGCGAGGCGCCCGGACTGGCGCCGCTGAGCAGCGCGAGCGTGCGCGCTTGAGCGGCGAGAGTTCAGCGCGCCGCCAGCGGCGCATCCAGCGACGCCCCGAAGCGGCTAAAGCGCGGCTCGTAGTAATGATCGGGGTCAAGCGAGAACGCGACGCGTCGCGTGCGCCCCATCAGTTCCGTACGCGGGAAAAAGCCGAAGTAGCGTGAATCCGCGCTGTTGTCGCGGTTGTCGCCAAGCATCAGATATTGGCCCGGCGGCACGACCACCGGCCCGAACGAATTGCGCGGGCTCGGCGAATCCGGCGAGAGTCGCACGATATGCGACACACCGTCGAAACGCTCGGTCAGATAGTCGCCCGGCGACGACGCATCGCCCGGCAGCGGCCCGAACTTGAGCGGCTGATAGGCCGCGCGCACGCCGTTCACATACAGCACGTTGTCGCGCATCGCGACGCTGTCGCCCGGCAGACCGATCAGCCGCTTGACGAGCAGTTCGTGGGCGGCCGACGACTGGATCGTGACGATGTCGCCGCGCTGCGGATCGTGCAGATGCGCGATCGAGATATGCGTGAGCGGCACGCGCAGGTCATAGGCCATCTTGTCGACGAGGATGCGGTCGCCCTCGCGAATGGTCGGCAGCATCGAGCCGCTCGGCACCACGTTCCAGTCGGCGATCGCACTCCGGAACAACACCATCAACACAATAAACGCGACAAGACTCTTGTTTTCGCGCCACAATTTTCCAAGCATGCGCATCGAAAGCGGCTCCTGCGGAAGGTAATCGAAAGCTTCGGCGGTACCTCTGCACCGCGTCCGGGCAAATCGTACCACCGCGGCATACCCCGCGCGTTACGGATGCCTGAGGGGCGGCTCTACCCCCCCACCTCCCGCGCCGTGGCTCACTCCCCCGCGAAACGAAGCCCCAGCGCAGCCCGCGCCGCGTCGGTCATGGCGATCATCTGCAACGACTTCGCATGCGGCATCACCGGACTCTCCAGTTGCCCCGCCCGGATCAGCTCGCAGAAATGCGCGGTCTCATAGTTGAGGCCGCCGCCTTCGAACGGCACGTCGAGTTCGACGACGCGTCCGTCGGCATAGCGGATCGTGGCGCGGGCTGGATTCCACCAGTTCTCGTGGATCGTGACGTGTCCGCCGGGCGCGAGCAGCAGCGCATCGCCCTTGCCATGCAGGTCGAGCCCGCAGAACAGTTGTGAGATGCCGTGTTCATGCTGGCTGTTGAGGCTCGCAAATATATCGACGCCAGTCTGCCCGAGCCGGCCCAGCGTCTGCACCTCGAGCGGCGCCCCGAGCCAGTCGACGGCCAGAAACATCTCGTAGATGCCGATGTCGAGCAGCGCACCGCCCGCGTGTTCGAAGGAAAACGACGGGTGATCGGGCGGCACGTTCGCCGCCGAACAGCCGGCCCGCACAAGGCCGATTGCGCCGATGGGATCGGCAGCCAGATGCGCGCGCAAGGCTCGATAAAGCGGATAGAAAGGCGGCTTCATCGCTTCCATGAAGAGCCGTTGCGAGCCACGCGCCGCGGCCAGCACGCGTTCGAGCTGGGCGGCATTGATCGTGGCCGGCTTTTCGCACAGCACGTGCAGGCCTGCCTCGAGCGCCGCGATCGCGTAGCCCACGTGGCTGTCCTGCAGCGTGGCGATATAGAGCGCGTCGATACCGCTAGCGAGCAGCGCGTCGAAGCTCGCGCATGCCGTGCCGCCGAACTCGGCGGCAAAAGCAGCGGCCGGTTCGGCGCGGCGCGACCAGAGCGCGGTCAGCTGCGCGGCCTCGACATGCGCGAGACCCTGGGCAAAGCGGCGGGCGATACGCCCCGTGCCGACGATGCCCCAGCGAATCACAGCGGGGTGAGCAGAGGAGACGTGTTTCGGCGCGTCCCCTCCGGGGACGGCCTCCAGGGCGTTATTCATGAGGCGTTCGAGTTCCGGTGCGGTAGAGACCAGGCGTCATTGTCGCCCAGGTCCCCCAGTCGCACGCAGCCGCGAACGGCCCACTAAGCCGAAAACGTGCTGCCGATCTCTTCCGCGGTGAAATCGATCAACGCGAGCGAAGCCGCTTCCGCTTCCTTCGCATCGCGCCGCTCGATCGCCGCGACCACCCGCCCGTGGTTCGCCACCACGGTCTCCCACGCGCCCGGCTTGGCCGTCACGATGGGATTGGCAGCCGCCAGCGCGCCGCGGATGATCGCAGCCATCTGCTGGAAGAACTGGTTGCCGCTCGCCACCACGATGCGCGTGTGCAGTAGCTCGTCGGCCGCCTGATAGCCGGCTTCGCCCGGCCGGATGGTACGAAACGCATCGTAGGCATCGCGGATCCCGGCAATATCCGCCGCACTGCCGCGCGCCGCCGCCTGAGCGCACGCACGCGGCTCGATCAGGATGCGAAACTCAATCACATCGCGCAGAAACATCGGATCGGGCTTTGCACGAAAGCGCCAACTCACGACATCCTCATCGATCATCCGCCAGTCGCGCATCGGCCTGATGCGCGTGCCTATCTTCGGCCGCACATCGAGCATATCGCGCGCAAGCAGCATCGACAGCGCTTCACGCATCACAGTTCGACTCACGTCGAACTCTTTGGACAACACATCCTGCGGTGGGAGCACAGCGCCATATTTTTCTTCGACGATGCCCGTGACGAGCCCGTCCATGACCTTGCTGACCAACGAACGATCCTTGTTTCCGTGTTCCATGACACTCTCCCCGAAGCGGGTTATCCCCCCGCGTAGCCTGTTGATCAAGCGGCCCTCGTGTGTCGTTTTGTGTTGTTTGTTGTTGTATTAATCGATACGGTGCTAGCTTAAAAACAGATGCGCCAGTTGGGAAACGTCCTGACAGGGTTATCCCTCTGAAGAATTGTTTCGTTCATGTAACGCGCTGGCCGAAGAAGCGCGCCAAGCTTGCGTAATAAGCGTGCGCGAGCCTCGCGGATTGCATCGTGCGACGACGCACGCAGCGTCGTCGATTGGCGGATCTACAACACCTTGTGTCCGACAGCGCACAACCTGGCTTCGGCCGCGGACGCTTCAGCGACCGGAAGTGTCGCTAATCTCACGTGCCGCCTCCGGGGCGCGGCCATATTGATCGTCGAAGCGCACGATATCGTCCTCGCCGAGATAGCCGCCCGATTGCACCTCGATGATTTCGAGCGGGGTCTTGCCTGGATTCTCGAGCCGGTGCGTCACGCCGAGCGGAATATAGGTCGACTGGTTCTCCGACAGCAGGAAAGTCTCTTCGCCGCGCGTGACGCGTGCCGTGCCACGCACGACCACCCAATGTTCGGCGCGATGATGATGCATCTGCAGCGACAGACGGCCGCCCGGCTGCACCACGATGCGCTTCACCTGAAAGCGCTCGCCGCGGTCGATCGAATCGTAGAAACCCCAAGGCCGCTGGACCTTGCGGTGCTCCTGCACTTCCGAGCCGCGCTCTGCCTTGAGACGGCTGACAATCGCGCGCACGTCCTGGACGCGGTCCTTGGCGGCGACCAGCACCGCATCGGCGGTTTCGACCACCACCACGCCCGTCAGGCCGACGCATGCGACCAGCCGGCCATCCGAATGGGCGAAACTGTCGCTCGAGCCTTCGAACAGCACCCGGCCGCGGGCGACGTTGCCATCGGCGTCCTTGCCGGACGCCTCCCAGACCGCATCCCAGGCGCCGACGTCGGACCAGCCTGCGACAAGCGGCACGACGACGCCGGGCAGGCCCGCTTCGGCGCCGACCTGTTCCATCACCGCATAGTCGATCGAATCCGAAGGACAGGCGGCGAAGGCCGCCTGATCGAACTGGCGTGCGCCTGTGCTGTCGAGCGACGCCCGCGCAAACGACTCCGCGCACGTCGACGCGATCAAGGGGCGGCACCGCGCGATGGCGGCTAGCCACACCGACGCGCGCACCACGAAAATGCCGCTATTCCACCAGTACCCGCCGCTCTCGACGTAGCGTCCGGCCAGTTCCCGATCCGGCTTCTCGACGAAGCCATCGATCGCGCACGCCCCCTGCAGCCCGACCGGCGCACCGATCCGGATATAGCCGTAGCCTGTTTCCGGCCGTTCGGGCGGTACGCCCAGCGTTACGATTGCGCCCTGTGCGGCATGCAGCACTGCTTGCGCGAGAGCGGCGACGAACGCCGCGTTGTCCGCAATCAGATGGTCAGCCGGCACAACGATGAGTACGGGGTCCGGTCCATCCGGCAGATCGGCCTGGGCGGCAAGCGCGGCGAGCGTCAATGCCGGCGCGGTATTACGCGGCGATGGTTCGACGAGGACACGAGGTGCGCCGCCGCAGCGCTTGAGCCGCTCGAGCGTGGCCAGTTGCAGATCGCCGCCGCATACGACGATCGGCGCAGCCCGTTGGAAACGCGCTGCCCCCTGAGACTGACGCTCGCCGGCAAAGAGGCGCTCGAGCCGATGAACCGTCGATTCGAGCAGCGACTCGTCGCCGAACAGGTTGATCAGCTGCTTGGGGCTTTGCTCGCGCGACAGCGGCCACAGCCGCGTGCCTGAGCCACCCGCCAGAATCACGGGCTGGACAACGCAGTCTTCCATAGCCTCACGTGCCAGCGCGTGCTGCGTAACCGGCGATGTAAATTCGTTCAAATCAAGATCATTCATTCGAGCCTCTCCAATGCACACCCTCAGAGCCCCCGCGACCCCGATTGAATCCGAAACAATAGGCGTGACAGCTTGATTGGAGCATGCTCAGGCGGCCCGCCTCTGTTCGTACCCACACACTGCCTCGTGGGCCCGGCGGAGTCGATCTGTCTGTACGAGTTCATGGGCGCCGAAC
>Ga0302226_10003699_pt1 | contig 10329 bp, 18 predicted proteins | sample II_Palsa_E3_3_FD_193524 | JGI IMG/M metagenome (GOLD analysis project Ga0302226, IMG submission 193524) | Peat permafrost microbial communities from Stordalen Mire near Abisko, Sweden - II_Palsa_E3_3 | ecosystem: Environmental > Terrestrial > Soil > Palsa > Peat permafrost | place: Sweden...
GAGGTCGGTGGGAAACTGCTTGAGAATGTCATCTGCTACCTGTGCTTGTTCAGATACAAAGGCGTCCTGCTGCGATGGGTATGCTGCCAGAAGGTTGTTGGTCTTGTCCAACTGCTTGGCGAGCTCGTCGATTTGGTCCGCCAAGGGCTGGGTGGAAAAAAAAATGAAAAAAAAGTTTTTTTTAAAAGATCCAAGTTGCAGCTGCTACCTTGTCGGTTGCCAATGATGCAGAGCTGGACGTGACCAAGAGCTGATCTCTGAGTTCTTTGGCGGCTGAGGATCCCACGACGTTGGGCTGCTTGTCCTTGCGCAAGACGTCGAGGGCTGCGTCCGCGGCTTGACGAATGAGGGCCTGTTGTTGCTTAAGCGCACTTGCAGTTGGGGGGACTTTTTTGAGCTCGCTCTGGATGCCCGAAAGGACTTTGTTCGTCTGTTGCACGGTGTCTTTGGTTGCCTTGGCCGCATCGTGCATCCGGCTCTTTTCCTTGGCCACAATAGTTGTAACTTTTTCTCCAATTGTTTTCATCGGTTGCTGCAACGTGTCCACAATGCCCTTGAGGTCAGTGGCAGTTTTGGAAGGGTCGCTAGCACTCTTCAGGCCTCGCTCTGCGTGCTGTTCTTAGCAAAGATAGCAAAAACATTTTTCATACTGGTTGCATCAATCGAGGCCGCGAGTTCCTTCACGTCCGGTGATTCAGACGACTGCACCTTGCTCAGCAAGGACGTCGGGCTCGCGTTGGCGTTGACACCCTAGTAGAACGAGAACTTATTTTATTTTTTTTTCATATGTCGGACTACCTTGAGGGCGGCACAAAGTGCGGCGAGGTCGACGCCGTTAAGATCCTTGGCTGCGATCCCTCCCACTAGCTTTTTGACGTTTTCAAGCGCCTGAGCTGTCTTTTCCTTTTCGTGTCCCTGACGAGGAATGGAATGGTTTTAATAAAATTTTATTTGCGTGTGTGTGTGTGTTTTCCACCGTCTCCTACCTTGGGGTGCTTGGCTGGATCCAGCTGGGAGGCCGCCTGAACGAGGTTGGACGATGCGGAAACGATGGCAGCTGGCAGCTCCTTGGCGATCGTTTGAGAATCGGCAATTTGCTGGTGTGCGCAGACCTCCTGTGCAGCCTTTATGGTCTCGATCTGGTTTTGAGCTTGGTCGACGATAGCACCGAGATTCTTGGCTTTTTCAGGCAGGCTTAGCAGGGGCTGAGAGGACGGCTTGTCGGCGATCAGGGCAAGTTCATCGGTTGCCGCCTGCAAGTCGAGGACGGCCTGTCTGGCGCTTGCATGGTGCGCACTGATGCCAACTTTGTGAGCCTCGCTGATGGCGTCGAGCGCTTTGTTGAGAGACGTCAAGACGGCTGCTTCCACCGCTTGGACATCCGCGCCCCCTCGGAGCTTGTGTGTGTGGGCGGTCAGGTCGCTCTGAACCTGGGCGAGTTCATCAGCGGCTGTCTTCGCGGCACGAGTGGTGGCTTGGGGGACGGCTTCCAAGGACGACTGGACCTTGCTGGCGAGGGCTTTCACCGAGACATCTGCGGTCTTGGTCTCGCTGGCAATGCTTGCGCCAGACTGGGTCGAATCATTCAGTTTGCTGTCCACCTTTGCCAGCGCCGCCAGGGCAGATAGGGCGGCAGCGGCTGCATCCGAGGTAGCGAGCGACTCTGATCCGTCTCCTTGCTGCTCTTGCAGTTGATGGTCACGCCTTGCGAGGGCGTCCTGGAGCTGGTCGCGCACCTGGCCGAGGTCGGTGTTTGCACCCACGAGACTGGCGACCGCTTCGACGAGGTCGGCGGCCTGATTGAGACCTTGGTGCATCTGCGTTTTGGAGCTGTTGTCCTCGAGGAGATCGCTCCTGAGGGCGAGAATGTTGTTCTGCTGATCGACAAGGGCAGAGTGCAGGTCGTCCTTGAACTGGTCCGCCAACGACGCAGCGTTGGCGGCGTGATCGTCAATACCGCTTTGGAGCGCTCGCAAATCGTCGCGGACAGCGTCGACCTGATCCTGGACCTCGGACGCCGGCTGGTCAGACAGCAGTTTGAGCTTGTTGACACCTTGACGTAGCTTGGCGCCGTCCGCGTGCTTGAGGAGGGCGGGGTTGATAACAGGATCGAGCTTGGACGAGAGTTGTGCTGCCACCGACGTGATCTGATTGCGCAGGCTGTCGCTGACTGGCTGACCAGCTTCCGACGCTGGCAGCAGCTGCTGGGATATCCCATCGAGCTTGGCCTGGAACTGAGGAGGGGTATGAGAAAAAATAACAAACAAATTGAAAAACGTACGTCTGAAAGAGTCTGGTGCAGCGCCTCGGCGCTCCGTTGAGCTCGAGCCTTCTCGTCGTCCAAGAGGGCAGCTGCGGCAGCGTCAATTTCATCCAAAGCTGGGTTGACCTTTCCTGTCTTGTCGGCCGTCTTGTCATCCGTCGCGGTTGCTTCATGAGCGTCAGCAATGACAACGGCGGCCTTTTGGATCGCCTCTGACAGTGCGACCTGAGCGGCATTGGACGGGTCCACATTAAGCTCAAGGGTACGTGGCTGTGTCGCTAGCGTTGTGTCGGCCGTGTTGAGGGCATTTCGGAGGTCCTTCAGGGGTATCGATGCTCCGTTGTTATTGAGAGCGGCTTCCACGAGATTGCCGAGCTGGAGGAGGAGGAGGAGGAGGAGGAGAGAGAGAGAGGCAATTTTAGTGCGAATCCATTTGTGTGCAAGCGGCACCTTGGTAGACGCAGCAGCCACCGACTCGACATTGGCCCCATTGCCACCGGCGAGTTGCTTGATGGCCGAATCGAGCTCCTTTTGAGCGTTTGCGACAGCCTCGGGGTAGAGTTGACCGAGCTCTTGGGCCAGCACGTCCAGGGACTCGCTCGTCGCATCCAAGCTTGCAGGCAACTCTGACAGGGCAGTGATCGTGTCGGCAACAATCTCGCGCAGACGGTTCTACGAGCGATGTTGATGTATTTTTCCATTCAAGAAAGGTTTGTACCACGTTGTCGTTGGCGGCGCCCGATGTCAGCGCCGGCTGCATCTGGCGAACCTCCGTGAGGTCGCTGTTCACATCGTGGCGAACATTGGCGGCCTTGCCACCGCCGAGCAGATTCTGGTTTTGTTGCGGGTCCAGGTCGTCGACGAGCTTTGCGAGGATCGCGTCCAGCTTGTCCGCAACCGATCCAACCTGCTTCTGAACTTGCTTGTCCACGGGCTTTGCACTGTCAGCGTCCGCTTCGGCCTTGCTGTGCAATTGATCCAACTCCTTTTGCAAGGAGGCGAGGTCACCTGCATCCTGTAAAAAGAAAATAAGACCCTCATGATTTCTTGATCGCACCTTGGTGACATTGGCTTTGGCGAGTTGGAGGGCCTCGTAAACGCGACGCGGCTCCTCCTCGAGGACGAGGGCGGCGGCTTCGGCAAACTCGTTGGCAGGAGCGTTGACGCGACGTCCCGCGGACTTGACCTTTTTCGTGTCAACCGTGTCCTTGTTTGTCTCCAGATCAAGATGCTTGAGGGCCTGTTGGGTTTGCTTGCCACTCAAGTTGAGCATCTGATTACTGAATGGCGTCGTGACGGCAGTGACCGCCGAGGCGCTTTTGGCTTGAACACCACCGACTGATGCGGCCGCATAGGCGGCTGCGCGTCGCTCGGCCTCAAACGGCAGGAGGCCGAGAATCTCGCTGGCCAGGGCCTCGGATCGGTCGACAGCGTCCAACAGAGCATCGCGACCATTGCCGCTACCTGTCGGCTAGCAACAACAAGATAGTCAACTGCTGTATTTCCGTAAAATTTATATACCGATGCCTCCAGAGACGCAACGCCCTTGTCCAGGTCGCTGTTTAGGGCGGCCACTGTCTTGTCGAGCTCGGCACGCATGTCCTTGGCGAGCCCTTGCTCCTGCAGGATGCGATCGTCCAGGTCCTTGACGTACTTTTCCAGCGCCTCTTTTGTCTTGCCAATGTCGCTGCCGAGGTTGTCGGCAGCATCCTTTGCAGGTAAGGATGGGTCGATTCCTCCCTCTTGTGCCTTCTCAACAAGCAAATCGCGCAGGTTGGCCGTGCTGGCATCACCCAGGAGCAGGGGATTCTTCTCAGCAGCAACGTCTGATGTCGTCTTGGCAGCAATCTCCTTGTACCCTTGGTTGTGCTTTGCGGCGATATCTGCAGGCGACGACGACGACGATTGGAGATCGCCGTTGAGGGCTTTCTGCAGAGCCACAAGCTCGAGCTTTCTTTTCTCCAGGTCGCCGCGGAGAACCCCGGCCGCAGCCGTGTTGGCCGCCAGTTGGTTGGCCAGAACAGCGTCCACCGTGCTTGGAAGCTCGCTCAACAAGGGTTGGACCTGCAAACTCAACTTTAAAAAAATACTTTTTTTCTTTCTTTCTTCTGGGATAGATAATATACGATTTGGATGGTCTTGCGGGGCTTGTTGATGTCGTCCTGCGCGCCGAGGACTGCACGCGAAGTCTCTCCGAGCGCCTTGACTGAAAAATCGAAATAACAAATTTAAAATTGGCCTACACTGCCCATTGCATACCCAACTCGTCAGAGAGTTTGGCGAGAGCCTTCTGTACTGGCGTGATGGCATTGCCTGTGCGCGCGCTGTAATCGTTGAGCTTGCCGAGGTTTGAAAGGTCGTCTGGGTTTCCCTCCTCTCCGTCCACGGCGCCGGCGGCGGCAGCAGCAGCAGCAGCAGCAGCAGCAGCAGCGTCGCCCGCGTCGAGTCTGATAGTTTCGTCTGCTTCGGTCAGCGAGTTGAGGAAGATCGGGAAAAGGTCGATCTTGGACAGGCGCACGTGCTCCTCTGTGATAATGATGTTGAGGTCGCGGATACAGTGCTCCAGGTTCTCGAGCGCGGCGAGGGCGGGCGGGTAGGCGTCGCGCACCTGGGCGCCCGAAGCCTGGAGGACATCGTTGATGACGTCTGCCAGGGCGTCGTTCAGGTCGTTGACCTTGTCAAAGTACGAGTGGAGGACCATGGAAAGCTCGGACGCGGTCGTGGGCTGGATGGCCTTGCGCGAGGTGGACTCGGCGAGCTTTGCAAAGTCGGCCGTGGCAAGCTCGTACGTGTCCACGAGCACATCCTTGTTGGCGTGCGAGGGCTCATCGTGCACTTTGCTCATGGCTGCGTGCACGCTCTCGAGGTGCCGCGTCGAGACAGCAAGATCGTACTGGACGCAGGCGATAAAGCTGAGCTTGGCGGTGTGGTAAAAGGCACAGGCGGCCTGGGCGATCTCCTGCAGGTGGTGCAGGAACTGGTGGTGGAAGGTTTCACGGCTTGCGTCCAGACTGACGACCTTGGTGTACTCCTGGTAGACCTGGACGACCTTGGCCTCCTCGGCGCAGAGCTCGTCCTTGATCTCGGCAAACGAGTCCTTGGTCTTGCGGATGGTGAAGGCGGCATACTCGAGCTGGGTTTGGATCGATCTAGAACAGGCAATGAGTGGGGTAAATCGCCGTCCACGAGGTACTGTTGCAAGGTGTTGGTCATCTTGACGCGCTCGTCAACATCGTTGATGCGGCCGTAGTACTGCTGGATGCAGGCGTGCGCCACCTGGATCAGCTCGTCCAGGAACACGGGGTTCGTGTCCACCCGATGCGCCAGCGGAATCGGCGCGTCTGCAAAGGCAGGGGACACAGGTCGTGTAAGCGACAGACGGTTCGTTTTCCTACTTGCCTGTTGTGGACATCCGGGAGCGGCACTTCAAAAAATATGTCAGAGGCCGATCCCACGTGGGCTGGCAAAAAAGCAGCGCCAAGCCATGCGTCGTCGCCTTTGTTCTCCTCGGGCACGAGCTCGGAGACGTCGTCGTTGTCGCCGGCTCCGGTGGACGCCACAGCAGCAGCAGGGGACGAGGGCGGGGACACATCGGAGCCGCTGTTGAGGCCATCGCTCAAGCGTTTTGTCCTGTTCCCCATCCAATATCAAGACGTGTACGACATGTACCGCCAGGCAAAGGCGTCCTTTTGGAGCGTCGAGGAGGTCGACCTCAGCCACGACATGGTATGCTGTTGACCTCCTGGAAAAGAGACCCTTATCGGCACGAAACGTCTAGGATGACTGGGTCGTGTTGACGCGAGACGAGAAGGAGTTTATCGGTTTGATCCTTGCGTTTTTTGCCGCGAGCGACGGCATCGTCACCGAGAACCTGGCCGAGCGTTTCTGCCGCGAGGTCCAAATCCCTGAGGCGCGTTGCTTTTACAGCTTTCAAATCGCGATCGAGGTGGCAATTAAAAGTCTTTGTTTGTTTTTTTTTTGTTTTGACTGTAACGATGCAAATCGCAAACAGGCTGTCCATTCGGAGATGTACTCGTTGCTGCTGGATACGTACATTCGCGACGACGACGATCGGGACAGGTTATTTGGCGCTGTCACCACGGTGGAGTCGATCAAGGCCAAGGCGGACTGGGCGCTGCGGTGGATCGACTCGTCGTGCTCGTTTGCCGAACGCATCGTGGCCTTTGCTGCTGTCGAGGGCATCTTTTTCTCGGCATCCTTTGCCGCCATCTTCTGGCTAAAGAAGCGTGGCATCATGCCCGGCCTCACGTTCTCAAACGAGTTGATCTCGCGTGATGAGGTAAGATCATTTGTTTTGGAACGTTTCTTTTTTTTTTTTGTAACACAGACCTTGTGCAGGGATTGCACACCAACTTTGCCTGCCTCTTGTACAAACACCTTGAGCACCCGTTGCCGACGTCTTCCGTGGAGGTGATCATCAACGAGGCGGTCCATGTGGAGAAGATGTTTATAACCGAGGCGCTCCCCGTGGGCCTGATTGGGATGAATATGGCTGAAATGCACATCTACATTGAGTTTGTCGCGGACCGGCTGCTGGTCAACCTCGGCGCAAACAGGATCTTCAACGCAGTCAATCCATTCGACTTTATGGACCTCATCTCGATCGAGGGCAAGACCAACTTTTTCGAGAGACGAGTTGGCGAGTACCAGCGCAGCAACGTGATGAACTCGGATCCTCGTGAGCGCGAGTTCCGTCTGGATGCAGACTTTTGATTGGCTGACCCTGAACAAAATATACACATATATGTACAGAGGGGGGGGGGAATGATTTATTCTGTTTTCTGACGCTTGCCGTCGGGCTCTACGTCATCTTCGCTTGCTGGAACGACCGCGGGAACGAGGGTAGCAGCAATGGCATCATCGGACGCAGAAGAAGCGGTGGTGACAATGTCGGTTGTGAGCTGAAATGTAAAGCAAAACATGTCCTTGGTCGGTGCCACTCGCCGGACGACATGGAGGTCGTACGATAGCGGCCGTGAGCCCATCGCGTCCTCGACTCGCTTGAGGATGTCTTCGTCGGGAGCCTCGATCATGTGCGAGAAGCAGTAGCAGTGCACCTTGGGCAGTTGCTCAGTCGTTGGTGGCACCGTCGCCGTTGAAAAGAGACCGCGGAAAGTGTCTGAAGAAGAAAGTTAGTACGTTCCACCATCTACAAATTCACATGCCCTTACCAAGGAAGGACAACGCGGACGCTGGCAAGTTCATCACGACGTGATCCACGATTTTTCCTTTGGGGCTGGAAGCATAGCGCTGGTGGAAGACGCTTCGCGCAAATTCACGACCGTCAAGATTAAAGCAATCTGCTTGTGCCTTGTTGCGCTTCATGTTTTCGACGAGGGCAGCGTGCGAGTCTGGATTGAGGTCGTTGGCGTAGACGACGCAGCCCTTCTTGGCCGCAGGCACCGCAAACGGCCCCACACCGGCCATCATATCCACAATCGTCTCGCCCTTGTGGAACCCGTGCACGAGCCGCTCGTGCTCGGTGTGCAGGCGAGAGTTCCAGTACACTTTGGAAAAGTCAAACGAGAACGTGCACCCGCTTTCCCTCTGAAGAACGGGTGAGTCATCTCCCTTTTATGACTTGAGTACCACTTGGGCCACCGTGTTGTTTTCGCCGGCAAGAACCTCCATCTTGAAAACGCGGAACTCTGTGTCGATCGTGTCGATCTTGTTCACGACCGTCAGGATTTTCTTGTTTTTCTAATTGTGCACATAAGGAAGACCCCGATTAAATAACACTAAAAAACCATACGTCCAGCAAAACTTGGCCAATGATATGCTTGAACGGGAGCTGCTCGTCGCGCAGATTCATGTGCGCAATGTGGCCAATTGTCTCAAAGGCCGTAGGCACGACCACGTCCTCTGGCAGGATAGACTTTAGGATGTCCTCTGCGGGTATTGAGTTGCAAGATTAGCCTAGGCCTGCAACACAAAAGGGAACGAGCACCGGCACTCCAGTAGTCGTAATCCAATGTAATCTCGTGCTGCACCATGTTGGCCGTGCCCTCCTTGAGCATGCTCTGCAGCTGCTCCGGCAGCTCTTGCTCGCTCCTGACCGAGGGCTTGAGGAGGACGAGGCGATCGGTCAAGGCGCCATCGGCTGGCGGCACGACCGAGACAAAGCGCGGCTGCTGCAACGTGACCCTTGAAGTTTTTGGTGAGCCCATGTGGCTCTTTTTTTTGAAAAGTGTGGTTTTTTTTTACATGTGGTAGCTTTTGAGGATGTTGCTGCATTCGCTCGCGCGCACACGCAGTGCAGGGACCATCGTCTTCACCCGGAACAGCTCGCGGTCCAGCTGCAGCAGCCCGCGATGGATCGGGGCGGCGAAATGCGATACTTTGGTAGCCATTTTAAAAAATAGCGCATCCGTTTTTCATTTTTGCCAGCAGGCAAGAAATGGTTGCCTCCAACTCGCTAGATTTACTCCCATTCGATCGTCGCCGGAGGCTTGGAGGAAATGTCGTAGGTGACGCGATTGATGCCCTTGACCTCGTTGATGATGCGCGTGGAGATGCGCTTGAGGACGCCGTAGGGGAACTCGAACCAGTCGGCGGTCATGAAGTCTGACGACTCGACCGCTCGGACCACGGCTGCCTGCTCGTACGTGCGCTGATCACCCATGACTCCGACCGACTTGACGGGGAGGATGACGATAAACGCTGTAAAATAGTTGGTTTAGTGCATGAGTGAGCTTTTTTGTTCTTTTTTAACAAACCTTGGGCAATCTGGCGGTAGAGGCCGGCCTTGCGGATTTCGTCAATGAAAATGTAGTCGGCCTGGCGGGCAATGCGACACTGCTCGGCAGTGACCTCTCCGAGGATGCGAATGGCCAGGCCCGGCCCAGGGAAGGGGTGGCGCCAGACGGAGGCCTCGTCAAGACCGAGTAGCTCGCCGAGCTGGCGGACCTCATCCTTGAAGAGCTCGCGCAGAGGCTCGATCAACTTGAGCTTCATCACGTCCAGGAGGCCACCGACATTCTGCAACCAGGAAAAAAACGTAAGAAAATAGACAATGTTTTGAGAAAAAGGGGGGTGATGGTACGTGGTGGGTCTTGATCGTGGCCGAGGGTCCCTTGAAGGAAATGGACTCGATCACGTCGGGGTAGAGTGTGCCTTGGAGGAGGAACTCGGCGTCGCCAAACTTCTTAGCCTCGACCTCAAAGACCTCGATAAAGGTGTTGCCAATGATCTTTCGCTTCTTTTCGGGGTCGGTAACGCCCTTGAGCTTGCCCAGGAAGAGCTCGCTGGCATCGACGACGGTGAGGTTGACGTTGAGTTGCTCCTTGAGCTTGTGGAAAGCCTCGTCGGCCTCGTTCAAGCGGAGGAGTCCGTTGTCGACGAGGATGGCATGGAATCTGCGGGCAAGCAGCAAGAGCGTAAATAAAAATATACCGTATACATAAGCAAGATACCGGTCACCGATCGCTCGGGAAAGAAGAGCGGCAGCAACAGTCGAGTCGACACCGCCAGAAACGGCGCCGATGACGTGGCCGTTCTCGCCGCAAACCTTGCGAATGCGATCAATCTCGCGATCGATGAAGGAGGTCTGCACGACACACGCGAATTACAACCCCTTCATGCGAATAGCGGGTACATACCATGGTCCACTCGGGCTTGCAGCCGCAGACACCGAGGACAAAGTTCTTGATGATTTCCTTTCCCTGGACCGAGTGGGTGACCTCGGGGTGGAACTGCATGCCGTAGAGCTGCTTCTCAATGTTGGCGACGGCAGCAAAGGGCGCGGTCGCGGTGTGGGCAATCGCCTTGAATCCCTCGGGCACCTTGCTGAGCTGGTCGCCGTGGCTCATCCAGACCTTGGTCGTGGCACCAAGACCCTTGAACAGGCCGCTCTCGCTGTCGACAATGGTCACGTCCGCGTGGCCAAACTCGCGCTTGTCACAGGGCAGGACCTATTGTGCTGAGATCTTGAGTACAAACTTGGGTGGGGTGGGGGATCATGCACGAGCGCAATACCTCGCCACCGAGGCTCCATGCCATCTCCTGCAGACCGTAGCAGATGCCGAGGATCGGGACGCCAATGTCCC
>Ga0302226_10003700_pt1 | contig 10327 bp, 5 predicted proteins | sample II_Palsa_E3_3_FD_193524 | JGI IMG/M metagenome (GOLD analysis project Ga0302226, IMG submission 193524) | Peat permafrost microbial communities from Stordalen Mire near Abisko, Sweden - II_Palsa_E3_3 | ecosystem: Environmental > Terrestrial > Soil > Palsa > Peat permafrost | place: Sweden...
TGACCGATAACACGGGGCAAATTTTGATCGACCATCATGTAGCCGTGCAAGCTTATAAGTTGGAGTTTGCGAACGGTGTGACACATGATATCCCGGTACCCGCCCAGTATCGAGGCGATGCGGCGAATGGCGAGCTGGCCAATCAGGGAATTCATTTTCACGAAGGGGCGGCTGATGCTGCACCGGTTGATCGGGCCGTACACCGGCAGAATTACGCTGATCTTTTCAAATCAGGTTCGGAAACCTAACGATGGCACAACAACAACCGATCACAACACCGATTGCATTGTCATGTACAAACAGTGCGACGATCACCTTTCCGTGGCATGTGCAGAAAACCGAATACAATCCGGCCCAAGCCACATACCAGCCTTTGGTGAATGGCGAGGAAGCATTTGGCCAGATCTACGACGCCATCCTGAACGCAAAGCAATCGGTCGATATCATCTGCTGGGGCTTCCAGCCATCGATGTATTTCAAGCGTGGCAGTAGCAATGACACGATGCCGATCGGCATGTTATTAGCAGAGAAAGCAGCCTTGAAAGGGTTCAAGGTACGGTTGCTCTGCTGGATGGATGACATGCACTTCGCCGAATTGAGCGAGAACAACATGCCGGGGAATAGTCCGGCCCTGACATGGCTAAAGTCCAAGATACCCGATTCATGGCTTGCGAATTCGACACTGATCTCGAAAGACTATCAGAAGGATTTTCAGCGCGACTTCGACTACGCTTGGTATGGGATCGCCAATCTCAACAATGTAACGAAAGATACGTTCCTGATCGGGTCGAAGTCGGGTGCCATCCCGAATCTTGAGTTTGCAACACGCGATTTCGGTCCGATCGATCGGTTTGAAATTGCATGGCGCGAGTGGCTACATAGCAAAGACATCGGGCGAAGCACCCTCGGGAAAACCAAGAATAGTGCTTCCTTTGCCTCCGAACCCACTCATCATCAGAAGATGGTGCTGATTGACTATGAGATGCCCGATGAGGCATTCGGTTTCGTGATGGGACACAACATGCTCGACACCTACTGGGACAGAGATAGGCACAGCTATATCCGCTATGATCCCCGAATCGGCCGCAATGGCCTGCATCCCCGGCAAGATATTTCAAGCCGCGTGAGCGGACCAATTCTGTATTATCTGAACCAGAATTTCTGTCAGGCCTGGGATGATGCGACGGGCCAGAAGTTGACCCAGGAGCGGGCAGGATTCGGTAAGCCCGATAACAAGGATAAGCAGTTTAAGCTGCGCTGTGATTTGGGCATGCCTGTGATGGCGCAGATAGTACGCACGCAGTCACAGAAGGGCAAACAGGACATCGCGACGATGTACTTGCAGGCCGTGAACAACACCACGAAATTTATTTACATCGAGAATCAATATTTCCGCTATGAGCCGCTGGCCGAAAAAATCAAGGCGGTGGCCCAGACGCTGATGACGCATGGCCGCGATGACCCAATCTATCTGTTTGTGGTGACAAACTCCAACGACGAAGGGATCGGCGTAGGAACGGTCAACACCTACCGCATGCTTGATGCACTGGGACAGGCGAATACGATTCCCGGCGTGGCGACGCTGGAGCAGGAGGACGCGCGCCAGGCCGATCTGCAACAACAGTACGATGCCGCGAATCATGCGGAAATCGTGGCAAATGAAGACATTAACGACTCCGGTGGTTTGCTCGACCAGGACCAAGTCATAGCCAGCGCCCGGCAGCGGGTCAAGCAAGCGCAAACCCAGAAAGCGAAAATAAAGGCGGAGATGAAAAAATCGGCTCAACCACCCATGTCCAGGGACTATCCGGGTTTGAAGGTGCATGTGTGCACGCTGGTCGCCCCTGACTCACCGGCAGATAAGTGGGACTATGTGTACATCCACGCCAAGCTGATGATTGTCGACGATGTATTTACCACTCAAGGCTCTGCGAACATCAATATACGTAGTATGGAAGTCGATAGCGAACTGAATATCGCTCATGAACATAGTGGCGTGACAGCGCCGCTGCGCAGGCGGCTGTGGGATCTCCATACTGGTGGGAAAGGGGCGCAAGATGATCCGGCGGATGCCTTTGACTCGTGGGGGAAAATCATCAAGCGGAATGCCCTTAATCAGTCAACGGGACTGCCTCCCTATGCCTCGCTGATCGGCTTCATGCGCACGTCGAACGTTCGCAGTTACGCGGATTGAACGATGAATCGAACCTATTTACTTATCCCACTTGTCATTCTCATCTGCGCCTGCACGCACAAGGACAATCCGTTGGCTTCGTTACCCGATATGAGCGCGGTGCGCGCCAATCTCGCATTTACCTGCACTCATGAGGCAGATCATCTGCCGCCGCTTGACGCTGAAGCCGACGGGTTATTCAAATACGGCCGCTATCTGCAGAAGCAACGCGGCGAGAAAGACTTTAATGAGGTAGCCCGCTATTACCGGATTGCGGCGGCTTATGGGCATTACAAGGCAAATCGTAACCTGCAGTTGCTTGTCTCGGAGGCCCTTGCAGATTCACCTGATGCGCGAAAAGAAACGATTGCACTGGCGACGCAATTGATCAATCAGAGCGTGCCCGGTGGCTACTACGACATCGGTCACTATCTCGAAGCGGGCTATGGTCTAAAGCAGGATAGCGAAATGGCGTTGCGCTATTTCCGCAAAGCCGCCGATCTGGGGAGTCCTGAGGCGCAGGCTTACGTCGGAGACCTGCTTGACCCGCGGGATAAGGCACCGGCCATTGCACGGCAGATGCGCCAGTGCGCGACCGACCAGGGTTATGGCGACGCGGCCAGCACGTTGGGCGTCGATCTTCAGGTGAATAAACTCTATCCCGAAGCCGTCAGGGCCTTTCAAAAGGGAGTGGAAGCCGGAGACACACAATCGGCTTCTTTTCTGGAAGGAGGGTTCAGCCCGCCATCCGGGGGTGATATCGGCCGACCGCTAGGCGATCAACTGGACTACCTTGCCTTGCCAGTCGACGCGGAACGTGCACGGCGCTATCGGGCCATCCTGCTTTTTATACGCGCCAACGACGGTCGCAACCCGAAAGTGCCGGATATCGACAAAATCGTGCCGCTTCCCCCTGCCAAGCTACCGCCCTGGGACGGTACCTTCCAATGGCAAAAGGAACAGGATGCAGCCATCCCGCCGCAGAAGCCCACCGACGACCTAATCAACCGCCTGAGTAAAGAAAAGAACCTCGATCCGGCGACAGGTCTGCCGCTGCAGCCTCAGAAAACCTCGCAAGCCGAAAGCGAACCCGCCCTTGAGGCCAACTTACCGCTGGGCATTACGTCGCGCAGCGGCGCAGCCTGCCCGCAACGTGGCGTCTGGTGTGCAGACATTCCACCCGGCAAGGTGGCCGATAAGCGCTGGTCCCTGAGCAAAGGCGACATATTCCCGGAGTTGACTGTGTACCATCCACGTATTTTTGCGTGGTTGGACAATGTATTGCCAATTCGTAAGGAAACTGTCGCGGTGACCTGGAAGCTGGTGGATTATCTGGATCAGGCATAGGCTGGGTTGAACGATGCGCGTTGCGGGACTACTGTTCTTTATTTTCTTATGTGCGCTGAGTGCTTGTTCCGATAAAGGGCGCAACGCGCAGTCGATCCCCGATCTGGCCGCCGTGCAAGCCAATCTTGCCTTTACCTGCGTCCATGAGGCAGACCATTTGCCGCCTCTTGATCCTGAAGCCGATCAGTTATTCAAGTATGGTCGTTATTTGCAGAAAAAAGATGGCCCCAAGGATTTCGATCAAGTGGGACGCTTTTATCGTATTGCCGCAGCGCACGGTCATTACAAAGCGAATGGCAATTTGGGGATTTTGATATCACAAGGCTTCGTAAAATCTCCTCATGCTGGGAAGGAAGCGATTGACTTGGCAGAACAGCTGATCAATCAAGGCGTGCCGGGTGGCTATTACGACATGGGGCACTATCTTGAGGCAGGCTATGGTGTGAAACGCGACCCGGAGAAGGCCCTTCGCTATTTCCGTAAAGCGGCGGACTTGGGCAACCCAGAAGCACAAAGCTATGTAGGTGATTTACTGACCAAGCCGGAACTTTCTCCCGATATTGGCAAACAGATGCTTCGCTGTGCCATTGAGCAGGACTATGCCGATGCGGCCCAAAAATTGGCTATGCAATACAAGGTGGTGGACAAGAATTTCAGTGAAACTGTTAACGCTTTCCAGAAGGGCGTAGAAGCAGGAAATGCAGAGTCAGCTTCTTTTCTGGAGGATGGATTTAAAGGACCACCAGCGGAAGAAGAGTTGAATTATCTTACGTTACCCAAAGACCTTGAACGCTCACGGCGCTATAACCTAATCGGCAAATTTCTCGATACCAACGGCGGCCGCAACCCCAAAGTCCCCGATATCGACAAGATCGTGCCACTGCCCCCAGCCAAGCTACCACCCTGGGACGGCACATTCCAATGGCAGAAGGAGCAGGATGCGGCTGTGCCGCCGCAGAAGCCGTCCGATGAACTGATCAATCGATTGAGCAAGGAAAAGAACCTCGACCCGGCGACAGGGTTGCCACTACTGCCGCAAAACACTTCGCAGGCCACCGGCGCAATCACTCACGAAATCGCTGAAGCCCAGCCATCACCTCACCGCACCCAGATCGTGTAATCCATCATCGCTCTAGCCAAGCCCCCCACATTAGTAGCCGTCACAATAAAATGATAGCTATCGGCATGCTCAGGTATGCCAACAATCCCTCCAGTATCTTGATTGAGTCGCAGACCCGGAGGGAACATTCCGCTGGTCACCGTGAAACGAGTGGTCGCAGGCGTATTGCTCGTGATCTTCGTTTCATAGAGCTGGCCTAAAGTAGCCGGCGGCAAAAAGGCTGGGCCAAGTTTCGGTGTCGGTGCTTGTACAAACTGCGGATTACCGATCGCGTTGCCGTTGGCGTCCAACTGCTGCAACGACCAATTTTGGCCGGGGCGGACGACACTCAAGGACCAGTAGGTACTTTGATCGCGGAATGCGGCGGTCTGCGCTTCGGTGAAGGCGCCGAGATTCCTGGCTGTTTCCCACTGCTTGATCTTGTCGAGCATCGTCGAGCTTTGTTCCAGGCTCGCCACGGTGGTCTGGAAACCGATGCCGGCGTTGAGTCCGGCGGCGCGTGCGAGTGTCCATTCGAGATTGGCTAAGGAGGCGCCGTCGATATTGATCCACCCAAGCATGCCGGGCAAGTAGTTGGCTCGATAGAAGTCATTGTCGAGGAACAACTGAGTCATTGCGTCGCCCCAACTGGCACGGGTCAGTGTGTCCCACGCATTTGAGGTCATGCGGCTGGTTTCACTGATATATCCATCGTGCCCGCTTTGGGCTGCATAGGTGCCATTTATCAAGCGGGCAATGCCGAAGCTGCCCCAGCCTGATTCGCCGGCGGATTCCACGCCATCGAAGGAGTGGGCGCGGATGCCGACATTGTTTCTGATGGCGCCGAGCCGGGCGGCGATCTCGTCGATGATGCCGAGGCCGCCGATGGCTCCGTCGTACGAGTTCAAAATTACCCTTGCCGCAGGCGTGCCGGGCTTGGCTGAGCTCGAGACGGAGCCCCATTGCCCTCGACTAAGCCCGCTGACCTCCCATTCAGTGCGGATATTTTGTGAGTCGGTGTACGAGATAAACTCATTGCCGATGCGCAGCATCTTTCCGTAAATCCCGTTTAGCAGCGGTGCTGATCCGTTCAAGTAGAGTACCGTGCTTGACGCGCTCAACGGCCGGGTCAAGGCGGCTTGTTCGCCCAAAGCCAAGCGTGGGTCCGCGGGCGGTGCAACATAAGGGTCGATGGCGGCATGCTCGCCGACGCTGATAAAGTCCGATATGGTATGGACTCCGACATGAACGCCGAGTTCTTTGGCAATTGCCACAAGCTTTGCCGCTTCGTTATCGCTGCCGCCAAAGCTGGAATCGAATTGATAATGCCCGGTATATTCCCAAGGCCCGACATAGTTTATGGGAAGCGAGTAGATGTAGTTGATCCCCGCACTGTTGGCGAAACGGGCAGCATCGCCGACCGTGTCGACGTCGAGATCGCTCAACACAAGAAACGACTGGCTGCTGGCCTGGGCCACTTTCTGCCACTGGCCATTCTGGGTGGGATAGGGGAGTTTTTCGTCCGCAGCGATAAACGACAATATGGTGGTGACGAGATCCGGTTTGCAACCGTACAGCGCAATCTTCGACCCGATCACCGAGCCTCCGTGGCTAAGTGGGCCGAGCGGGATCGGATAGCCGTTGGGGTTGAGCCGATCCCGCTGCCGGGTATAGTCAAAAGTAAAGGCGCGCAGTACCGCGCCCCATGAAGTCTGTGCGGCTACGCTCCACGGTTCCATTTGAGCCACATCCAGCTTGTAAGGGTTGGGGTTGACCTCGCTTTCCCAGCCGTATTGCGGATATTCCTTGGGCCAGGCGCCCTCGGTGCGATCGTTGAGGGGCTTCAGGCCGATGGCGAATGCGTCATCTCGCACAATGCCCGCGACTTCACCGATGGTTTGCTGAATCGCGATAGGCAAGGGCCCCCACAGCAGCGTTTGAACGTCGGCGGCGGTGGCACGGGTAATGACTCGGGTTACTTCAAAGGTGGTGTAACCGTTCTTCTGCAAGACGTGGAGATCAAGCTCGAAACCGAGGTATGTGTCATTCGCAAAGGTATACGTGCTGTCGGCAGCGGACCAGCGGACCATAGTCGGCACGATCTGTCGTGTGTCGATCACCAGACTGACGAGTGCTGAGGATTTCCCGGGCGAGATGCAGTTGCGGCCGTTGCGGGAGTCGATGAGTTCGACGACGGCGCCGGCGGAGTTCAGGCCTAGCGTCAAGTAGCCTGCCGGAATGTGTAGGGTGCTTGTCATTTTCAATTTTCCCGACGAGGTCAGATGGTGGGCGAGCCTTGCGCGAAAGCACTCCGCTCAGATGCAAGTTAGCTAGAGCTCAGGGCGAAAGCGATTACATGTGATTACACGATCGGAGCGGCGCTCGAGGGCGCGCCGAGGGATGTGTGCTGCACAGCCCGACACGGCGGCGAATCGCCCGATTTGTAATCTTGTGTCATCAGATGCATCATGCAAATCGAAAGAAACACAAACCAAGCATGCGTTAATGAGTCTTACTCCCCAGGGTAAGCATGGCATTCTGGTCTGCACTGTCACGTTCCCGTTGGTTTCCCGTCCCGTTATTGTCAGCTGACTTGTTTAGAATCCCGCTGCGACGCGGCAGTCCGCGAGTTGGGCAATTCAAAGAGGGTACTCATGAAAGTAGGACCGAAAGGCTGGCGCTGGGCTGTCGCCCTGCTGGTGATCGCGATAGTCGCAGGCATTGTCTGGTTCTTTCTACATGGCGCCAAAAAGCCGGCTGCACCGCCGCCGGCCACGCCGGTCAGCGCCGTTGCCGTCAAATTGGCCGATGTTCCGGTTTATATCGATGCTTTAGGCACTGTTACGCCCACACGTACGGTGACGGTGATTACCCAGATCAACGGTATTCTGAACACCGTTGACTTTAAGGAAGGCCAGCACGTCAAGGCGGGGCAGGTGATTGCCACCATCGATTCGCGGGCTTTGTCGGCTCAACTGACTCAGGCGCAAGGCACTTTGGCGCATGATCAGGCAGCGCTGGCCAATGCTCGGCTTGATTTAGCGCGCTACCAGCAGTTGATCAAGGTCGGTTCGATTACGCAGCAGACGCTGGATACGCAGGTCGCCTTGGTGCAGGAAGACGAGGGAACGGTGCAGGCGGATGCCGGCAATGTGCAAAATCTACAGGTCCAAATCAGTTATTGCACGATCACTTCTCCGGTCGACGGCGTGGTCGGTTTGCGTCTGGTTGACCCGGGCAACTACGTGACGACGGCAGCGACTACCGGGGTTGCGGTGATTACGCAGTTGCAACCGGCGACCGTGGTTTATGCCGTGCCGGAAGATTATCTCGGCCAAATCCATCATGCGATGGCGCGTGGCGCGGTGAAGGTCTATGCCTATGACCGGAACAAGAAAAGTATCCTGGCAACGGGTAGTTTGCTGGCACTGGACAACCTGGTCGATACCTCTACCGGCACGGTCAAGGTCAAGGCAATTTTCCCAAGCAGCGGCGATACGCTATTCCCCAATCAGTTTGTCAATGCGCGCATGCAAGCCGATACCTTGAGTCAGGTGACGGTGGTGCCGACCGCGGCGATTCAGCATGGCGCCAACGGCGATTTTGTATTCGTGGTCGGGGCGAAGAATAAGGTCGCGCTGCGTAATGTAAAGTCGGGGCCGGTTTCTAAGGACGACACCGCCATTCTGGACAACGGCGTTAAAGTGGGCGAGCAGGTGGTGACGGATGGTGCGGATAAACTCGATAACGGTTCGCTGGTGAAAGTCGTGGCGCACTAATGATGCTCTACTCGAAGCCGCCGCGCATATGAATATCTCACGTCCTTTTATCGAACGGCCGATCGCGACCACGCTGTTGATGATCGCCTTGTTGCTGGTCGGCATGCTGGCTTACCATCTGCTGCCCGTTTCGGCTCTGCCGGAGGTCGATTACCCGACCATCCAGGTCTACACTCAGTATCCGGGCGCAAGTCCTGATGTGGTGAGTTCTTCGATTACCTCGCCGCTGGAACGGCAATTCGGTGAAATGCCCGGTCTGAAGACGATGAATTCGACCAGTTCGAATGGCGCGTCGGTGATTACCTTGCAGTTCGACCTGTCGCTTTCGCTCGACGTTGCCGAACAAGAGGTGCAGGCTGCCATCAACGCGTCGGCCAGTTATTTGCCGACCAATTTGCCGTATCCGCCGGTCTATAGCAAGGTGAATCCTGCCGATGCGCCGGTGTTGACGCTTTCGCTGACGTCCGATGTGCTGCCGCTGCCCAAGATCGAGGATTTGGCCGATACGCGTCTGGCGCAGAAAATCTCGCAGATCTCGGGTGTCGGCCTGGTTACCATCAGCGGCGGCCAGCGCCCCTCGGTGCGTATTGAAACCGACACAGGTGCTTTGAACTCCCTGGGTATGTCCCTGGACGATGTGCGTACCGCCCTGGGTACGGCCAACGTGAATCAGGCCAAGGGCGATCTCGATGGGAAATACCAGTCGTATTCGATCGGTGCGAACGATCAATTGCAGAGCGCGGACGACTACACCGACCTGATCATTGCCTATAAAAATGGCGCACCGATCCGTATTTCGCAGATCGCGAAATCGATTCAAGGGCCGGAAAACCTGCAACAGGCTGCCTGGACCAACAGCACGCCGTCTATCGTACTGAATATCCAACGCCAGCCGGGCGCCAATGTGATCCAGGTAGTCGATCGGATTCAATCCTTGTTGCCGCAGTTGCGCGCCGCTTTGCCGGCGACCCTGAAAGTCGACGTGCTGACCGATCGCACCCAAACCATCCGCGCCTCGGTGACCGATGTGCAATATGAATTGGCCACCGCGGTCGGTTTGGTGGTGATGGTGATTTTCCTGTTTCTGCGTAATGTACCGGCGACAATTATTCCGGCCGTGACGGTGCCGCTTACGCTGGTCGGCACGCTGGCGATTGCTTATGTACTGGGTTTTTCGCTGAATAACTTGACCTTGATGTCGCTAACGGTGGCGACCGGTTTTATCGTCGACGATGCCATCGTGATGATCGAGAACATCACGCGTTATATCGAGGCCGGCGATAAGCCGATGGAGGCTGCTCTCAAAGGCGCAAAGCAAATCGGCTTCACGATTATTTCGCTGTCGGTATCGCTGATCGCGGTGATGATCCCCTTGCTCTTTATGGGCGATGTGGTGGGGCGCCTGTTCCGTGAGTTTGCCTTGACCCTGGCCATCGCCATTGTTATTTCCGCGCTGGTGTGTTTGACCCTGACGCCGATGATGTGTTCGCGCATGCTCAAAGAGCATAAGGGCGAGGAACACCGGGTCGATTTTTTCGATCGCATTAACCAGCGTTATGTGCGGGGACTGGAGTGGGTGCTTGAGCATCGCGCGATCACCTTGATCTCGGTGGCGATTACCACGGCGCTGACTTTCCTGATTTTGTTCCTGATGCCCAAAGGCTTTTTCCCCGAGCAGGACACCGGCTTGCTACAAGGTATTTCGCAAGCCGCACCGGGTATTTCTTTCCAGCAAATGGCGCTGAAGCAGCAGCAGTTGGTTAGCCAAATACTCAAAGACCCTGCGGTGACGAGTTTGTCGTCGTTCGTAGGCATCGATCAAACCAATCCGACCATCAATCAGGGCAGTATCCTGATCAATTTAAAGGACAAGGGCGATCGTAGCAGCAGTGCCGAAGTGATACGGCGACTCTCGGATTCGAATGAGAA
>Ga0302226_10003705_pt1 | contig 10318 bp, 9 predicted proteins | sample II_Palsa_E3_3_FD_193524 | JGI IMG/M metagenome (GOLD analysis project Ga0302226, IMG submission 193524) | Peat permafrost microbial communities from Stordalen Mire near Abisko, Sweden - II_Palsa_E3_3 | ecosystem: Environmental > Terrestrial > Soil > Palsa > Peat permafrost | place: Sweden...
GAACGACAAGCTGGTGGTGGTGAAAAATCCGCTGTATTGGGATGCCGCCCATGTGGTGTTGAACAAGGTGGACTGGATACCGATCGACAACAACGATGCCGCGACCAAGCAATTCGAATCGGGCCAGCTCGACATGACCTATGAACTGCCGCCCGGTTCGTATGCGTCCTTGAAAGCGAAATACGGCAGCGAGGTGCATATCGCACCGGAGAGCGCCAATTATTTCTTTGCCCTGTACAACCACGACCCGGTCATGAAAGACGTGCGGGTGCGCCAGGCGCTGTCGATGGTGATCGACCGCGATACTTTGGTGAAACGCATTCTGGGCGACGGGGAAATACCCAGTGCCGACCTGATGCCGATCAATGTGTCGGGTGCGACGCCAACCCCACGCGACTGGGAAAGCTGGCCGATGGACAAGCGCATCGCAGTCGCTCGGCAGTTGCTGGCCGCGGCGGGGTATTCGGCGCAAAAGCCGCTGACCCTGAAATATTCGTATAACACCACCGACATCAATAAACTGGTCGGCCTCTACGTTCTCTCCGAATGGCGTAATAAGCTCGGCGTGCAAGGCAAGATGGAGAACCAGGAGTGGAAAGTTTTTGTCCAGACGCGCCACGACGGTACGTTTCAAGTGGCGCGCCACGGCTGGTCGGCCGACTATAACGACGCCACCACCTATCTCGACCTGGTGCGTTGCGGCAGTGATTCGAATGATATGAAGTATTGCAATCCCAAGGTCGATGCGCTGATTGCCCAGGGCTCGAATGAAGTCGACGAAGCCAAGCGCACTGCCTTGCTGACGCAGGCCGATCAATTGGCCATGAGCGAATATCCGGTGGTGCCGCTGTACCAACGCGTGGCAGCTCGGCTGGTGCGTTCCTATGTCGGCGGTTATACGGATCTGGACCCGATGGATCGGGTACCTTCGCAAGATCTCTACATCATCAAACACTGACGGTTGCCGGAGCTAAACGATGTTTGCTTATACATTACGGCGACTGCTGTTCGCAGTCCCGACCATTCTGGCGGTAGTCACCATCTGTTATGTGATGGTGCATATGACGCCGGGCGGACCGTTCGATCTCGAACGCAAACTGCCACCCGCGGTACTCGCCAATCTGCAAGCCAAGTACCATTTGAATGAGTCGCCGCTGCAACAATACTTCTATTACCTCGGCCGCTTGTTGCACGGCGATCTGGGCGCTTCCTTCAAGTATTCCGACTGGACAGTCAACGAACTGGTGGCGAAAGCCTTGCCGGTGAGCCTGGCGGTGGGCGGCCTGTCGGTGCCGATCTCGATGGTGATCGGTATTGCGATGGGCTCGGTGGCTGCGGTGCGGCGCAATAGCGCCATCGATTATCTGGTGAGTGCGCTGGGCAATATCGGCAACGCCGTGCCTTCGTTTGTGCTCGGGCCGGTGCTGATCCTGGTGTTCGCGCTGGTGTTGCAGGACCGTCATGGAATCGGCTTGCTGCCGGCCGGCGGTTGGGGCGATTGGCGTTTCCGGGTGTTGCCGATTGCCTTGTTGACCATCATCAACGTCGCAACAATTTCGCGAGTGATGCGCGGCAGCTTGCTGGAAGTGTTGAGCAGCAGCTTTATCCGCACCGCCCGCGCCAAAGGCCTGCCGGAACGTACGGTGATCATGCGTCACGCGATGCGTCCGGCGCTGATGCCGGTGCTGTCCTTGTTCACTTCGATTGCCTTGTCGTCGATCACGGCGGCGATCGTCACCGAAACCGTATTTGCCTTGCCGGGCCTGGGACAGTTGATCGTCAACGGCGCGATTAACCGCGACTACACCTTGGTGCTCGGGCTGGTGGTACTGGTCACGGCAATTGCCGTGTTGTTCAATCTGATCGTCGATTTGCTGTACGCCGTCGTCGATCCACGGATTCGCTACTAATGACACTCTCCACTATCGAAACCCAAACGGGTGACGCGGTCGCAGTGTCGGCCAGCGCTCATATCGACCCCTTTGGCGACAGCCCGGCACGCCACGCTTGGCGCCGTTTTGCACAGAATCGCGCGGCGCTGGTCAGCTGCGTGATTCTCGGCCTGATTATCCTGGCTTGTTTTGTCGGTCCGTGGTTGTTGCCGTATGGCTTCGACGACACCGATTGGCTGAGCATTTCGCTACCGCCCAGCTTGGCCAATATGCATTGGTTCGGCACCGACGAACTGGGTCGCGATTTGCTGGTGCGGACCCTGATCGGCGGGCGCATTTCCCTGGAAGTGGGCCTGCTGGGCACAACCTTGACGGTGGCCATCGGCGTGGCCTGGGGCGCGACGGCGGGTTACGCCGGCGGCAAGATCGATGCGGCGATGATGCGTATCGTCGACATGATGTATGCGATTCCCTACATGCTGATTGCGATCCTGATGATGACCTTGTTCGGGCGCGCGTTTTACTTGGTGGTGCTGACCATCAGTCTGTTTTCCTGGATCGATATGGCGCGGGTGGTGCGCGGCCAGACCTTGACCTTGAAAAAACGCGAGTTTATCGATGCCGCGCGCGCCACGGGCGTGCCGGCTGCGCGGATCGTGATGCAGCATATCGTGCCGAATCTGCTGGGCGTGGTAATCATCTATACCACGGTCACCGTGCCGGGGATTATTCTGACCGAATCGGTACTCTCCTTCCTGGGGTTGGGCGTGCAAGAACCGATGACCAGTTGGGGTGTGCTGATTGCCGACGGCACCTCGAAAATGGAAGTGCGGCCGTGGCTTCTGGCGTTTCCGGGTCTATTCCTGATCGCCACGCTGTATTGCACGAATTATATTGGCGATGCCTTGCGTGACGCCTTCGATCCCAAGGTGCAATGATGAGCGGCACAACCATGAATCCAACATCTCCTCTGATTGAAGTCGAGCACCTCGCGGTGCGCTTCACCACGCCCAATGGCGGTGTGGTCGAAGCGGTACGCGATGTCTCATTCACTTTGCATAAAGGCAAGACCCTGGGCATCGTCGGCGAGTCGGGCTCGGGCAAGAGCCAGACGGCCTTGGCCATGATGGGCCTGCTGCCGCCGAATGGCGCGGTGAGCGGGGTGGCGCGCTACGACGGCCGTGACCTGCTGGGCATGAAACACGCCGAACTGAATCGGATTCGCGGCGACCGCGTCGCGATGATTTTCCAGGATCCGATGACGGCGCTCAATCCCTTCCTGACGATCGAGCGGCAGATGACGGAAGTCTTGCAGCTGCATCGCAAGATCTCGCGCAAACAGGCATTCGAACAAGCAGTGGCGATGTGCGAAGCGGTGCGGATTGCCGATGCGCGGCGCCGCATCAAAATGTATCCGCACGAATTTTCCGGCGGCATGCTGCAGCGCGTGATGATTGCCATGGCGCTGCTTTGCGAACCCGATGTGTTGATCGCCGATGAGCCGACCACTGCGCTGGACGTCACGGTGCAGGCACAAATCATCGAGCTGCTGCGCGATCTGCAGAGCGACCTCGGCACGGCGATTATCCTGATCACCCACGATATGGGCGTGGTGGCCAGCTTGTGCGACGACGTGATGGTGATGTACGGCGGGCGCACCATGGAGTACGGCACTGCCGAGCAGATCTTCAGTCAACCGACTCACCCCTACACGATAGGCTTGCTTGACGCCTTGCCGCATCTCGACGACGACGGCGATGTGCCGCTGCGCGCCATCGCCGGTAATCCGCCGTCAGCCGGCGGCGCGGTGCACGGCTGTGCGTTCGCGCCGCGCTGCGCCATGGCCGAAGAGCAGTGCGCGAGCGTTCGCCCCGAACTGCTGGCGTTTACCGACACTGACGGCGGCCAGCGCCAACGCGCCTGTCATTTACCGATTGCCGAATTGCGACCCGGTGTCCGGGTGGGAGGTGCCGTATGAACCCGCTTAACGATACGCCCTTGCTGTCGGTCGAGAATCTGCAAGTCCATTTTCCTGTGGCCAATAGCCGTCTGCCGTTTGCGGGCAAGCGCATGTTGCATGCGGTCGACGGCGTGTCATTCGAGGTCCGGCCCGGTGAGACGCTGGGTATCGTCGGCGAATCGGGATGCGGCAAATCGACTTTGTCACGCGCGCTGATCGGCTTGAATACGCCGACCAGCGGCCGGATTCTGTGGCGTGGCCGCGAGGTTGCAACGTCGAATACACGCCGCGACCCGCAGTTGTGCAAAAGCATGCAGATGATTTTCCAGAATCCGATTGCTTCGCTGGACCCACGCATGACAATCGAGCGCGTCGTCGCCGAGCCGCTGACGACCCACTGTCCAGGCATGGGTGCCGCCGAGGTGCGCGAGCGCGTGTTGCGCATCATGGAGCGCATGGGCTTGTCGCAGGCGCATTTGCAACGTTATCCGCATGAATTTTCGGGCGGGCAATGCCAACGCATCGGGATCGCACGCGCCTTGATTTCCGAGCCGGAACTGGTGATTTGCGATGAGCCGGTGTCGGCGCTGGACGTCTCCATTCAGGCGCAGATCGTCAATTTGCTCAAGGATTTGCAGCGCGAAACCGGGCTGGCGTTGATTTTCGTGGCGCACGATCTGGCCGTCGTCAAATACATCAGCCACCGGGTGTTGGTGATGTATCTGGGCCGCGTGATGGAGCTGGCCGACAAGCACTCGCTCTACGCCAGTCCGCATCACCCGTACACCCGCGCTTTGCTGGCGGCGGTGCCGCGTCCCGATCCTTCGCGGCAGCGCCAGGTGCGCGCCACCCTGGGCGGCGATTTACCGTCGCCGCTGGCCCTGCCTTCGGGTTGCGTGTTCCGCACGCGCTGCAGCCATGCCGACGACGCCTGTGCACAACAGCGTCCGGCATTGGATGTCATGGACGACGGCGCGAGGGTGGCGTGCATCCATCCTCAGTTCGATACCGCAGGCGAAAAGGTCGCGGCGCACGGCGGCTGAGCTGCCACCGATGAAAAACCGGCCCTTGTCAGATGAGGGCCGGCCTAGCTTGCTGCGGCCGGCCACTCACTCTCCAACAGCGATCGGGCCACCTCGGGGTGATTGCGGTAAGCGACAAATAGCGGCAGGTCGCGCCGCGTGAATTGCCGGAGTGTCAGGCGCGCTGTGGTGCGGGGTAATAGATCCATCGCCGAGCTCCGATGCTTGTGGGTAGATCCGCTCGATGGCAGCAGCGAAAAAATCGCGACGGATGCCGGCCCCGCGAGGCGAGGCCGGTTCAGGCTTTAAGCTAGGCTTTAAGCCGGTTTGCCCCAGCTGTCTTTCAGTGTCGTGATGCGGTTGAACACAGGTTTGCCGGGCTGCGAGTCGACGCGGTCGGCCACGAAATAACCGTGTCGCTCGAATTGCAGGCGATCTTCCGGCATCACGGTTTGTACGCCGGGTTCGCAATACGCGTGGACCACGCGTTTCGCGTTCGGATTGAGCACTTCAAGGAAATCGCGGCCGCCGGCATCCGGTTGCGCATCGGTAAACAGGCGATCGAAGATACGCACTTCGGCGGCGTATGCATGCGCGGCGCTGACCCAGTGAATATTGCCCTTCACCTTGTAGTTGTTGGAGCCGTCGGTGCCGGATTTGCTATCGGGGAAGTAATTGCAATGCACGGCCGTGATGTTGCCGTTCTCATCTTTGTCGGCGCCCGTGCATTCGACCACGAAGCCATGACGCAGCCGCACCCGATTGCCGGGGAACAGGCGGAAATAGCCCTTGGGCGGGGTTTCGTTGAAATCCTCGCGTTCGATCCAGAGTTCGCGCGAGAACGGGAATTGACGCTCGCCCATCTCGGGATGATGCGGGTGCACCGGGGAACTACACGGTTCCGTCTGGCCTTCCGGGAAATTATCGACAATCAGTTTCAGCGGCTCAAGCACGGCGGTGGCGCGCGGGGCGATCGGGTCGAGATCGTCGCGCAGCGCTTGTTCCAGCGTGCTCATGTCGATCCAGGTGTCGGACTTGGTCAGGCCGATGCGCTCGCAGAACAGCTGGATGCTGGCCGGCGTATAACCGCGGCGGCGCAGGCCTACCACGGTCGGCATGCGCGGATCGTCCCAGCCGTCGACATGCTTGTCGGTCACCAGTTGCAGCAACTTGCGCTTGCTGGTGATCACATAGGTCAGGTTGAGCCGTGCAAATTCGATTTGCTGCGGCAGCGGACGAGTTAACACACCGGCGTCCGCCAGCTCGTTGAGCACCCATTCATAGAGCGGTCGATGATCTTCGAATTCCAGCGTGCACAGCGAATGCGTGATGTTTTCCAGCGCGTCCGAAATGCAGTGCGTGTAATCGTACATCGGGTAAATGCACCATGCATCGCCGGTGCGGTGGTGATGTACGCGGCGAATCCGGTAAATGGCCGGGTCGCGCATATTCATATTGGGTGAGGCGAGGTCGATCTTGGCGCGCAGCACATGAGCGCCGTCGGCGAATTCGCCGGCACGCATGCGGCGGAACAAATCGAGATTCTCGGCCGGCGTGCGCTCGCGGAACGGCGACGGCCGGCCCGGTTCTGTCAGGTTGCCGCGATTGGCGCGCATTTCCTCGGGGCTCTGGCTGTCGACATAAGCGCGACCGCGTTCGATCAGCAGCTCGGCAAAGGCGTAGAGTTTTTCGAAGTAATCGCTGGCGTAGTAGAGGTGCTCGGACTCGCCGTGCTGCCAGGAGAAACCCAGCCATTTGACCGCGTCGATAATGCTTTCGGCGTATTCGCTGCTTTCCTTTTCCGGGTTGGTATCGTCAAAACGCAGGTGGCAAATGCCATTGTAGGCGCGAGCCAAACCGAAATTCACATAGATCGATTTGGCATGCCCGACGTGCAGATAGCCATTGGGTTCCGGCGGAAAGCGGGTTTCTACGCGACCGGCCCATTTGCCGCTGCGATTGTCTTCATCGATGATGTTGCGGATGAAGTTCGATGCCGGTGCGGTATCGGGTACGGCATTTTTGCGTTCGCTACTAGGTTCGTTCTTCATGTGCGGGGCCTTGAGATATTGGGCTATTTTACCGTACCTCGCCCGCAATGCCGCACTTTGCTGATGTTTCCTGTGCTAATCGGCTAGTTGAACCGGTACGCGGCCAGTTCCTCGCGTAGCGCGATAGCCACTTGATCCAGCACGCTCTTCCAGTAAAAAGGGGGGGCGGGCTTGTTGTGAGCCGAGCTAGGGGCGGACGTTTGACCTATCCGGTGGTCCTAATTTCTCTGGGTACGGGATGTGGAGAAAGCGTAGCGCGCACTATGCGCCCTACGTAATTTTTATGTCTCGGCGAGCCTCGCCCAATCATATATCAGGCAAGTCGGAGCGACTTCCATGCGAGTAGCAAGGTTTCCGAGGGGCGTATCCGCTTACTTAAACCAACGAACCATGCAGCCATGAATAACTGCTCGCCAATCGATCTTCGCCAAGTGACGCTCTGTGCGGCGGATTCGATTAATCATGAGCTTGCCTTACGTGCTTTAACGATATCGAGCGATTTGTGCACTTTCGGCGAGGTGATTTTTTTTACCCACGAGGATGTTCCATCGAATTTTCGTACGATACGGATTCCTCAACTTCTATCGAGAGACGATTATTCCGCTTTTATTTTGAAGCGTCTGGTCGACTATATCGATACGCCATGGGTGTTGATTGTCCAATGGGACGGATATGTTCTAGACCCGGGCGCCTGGAGCCAGGAGTTTCTTGAATATGACTATATCGGGGCAAGCTGGCCATGGCATCGCGATGGCTTGACCGTGGGTAACGGCGGTTTCTCTTTACGTTCGCGCCACTTGCTTTGTACCTTGGCACAAGAACGTTTCCAAGTACCGGTCGGAGTGAACGAAGACGAGCTGATTTGTCGAGTATTCCGGCCAACGCTCGAGACGGAGTATGGCATCCGTTTTGCGCCCGAACACATCGCCGAGCTGTTTGCCTATGAGCATGGCATACCTAATCATTCGACCTTCGGTTTTCATGGTGCGTTTAATTTGTTGCATCATGTCGGCGATCCAGACATGAACGTACTTATCAATACGCTTGATTCACGCACGCTGGCATCCAACGCAATAGTGCGACTGTTGGTGGCATATTTTGCCTCAAGGAAGTTCACGCCCATGCTGGTTTTATACCGAAAATTGCGCGGCATCTGGAGCGGGCCGGCGATTGAGGCGCGCATGCTCGTTGCCGGGGTCGAGAAAGCATTGGCTCGCCAGTGTAGCAATACATGTGAGCTGATTAATATGAATAGTGTGAACCTTCAACCGCGCGCGAAGGCAATAAAAAAGCCGTCCAGTTTTTAGCTGAACGGCTTGGCCCGTTGCAGGGACGTTTGCGGCTGTTATCGGCGGCTAATTAGCGGTGCCTGTCGTCGTGGCGGTAATGGCCTCGGTCACGATGGTCGGGGGGGGCATGCCAGCCGGGGCGGCCATAATAACTGCCGCCGCCGCCATACACCACCGGAGGCGGGGCGTAATAAGGCTGTGCCGGCGCATATACTACCGGCGGACCGACCACAATGCCTGGCAAACCAATGCCGATTGAGACATTGACATGGGCGTTGGCCACCGGGCTCAGGCCCAATGTCGCCAGTCCTAGCAATGAGATGATCAATATGCGTTTCATAAAATGTCCTGGTTAATTCGAAGCATTCATTCAAATGCCTGAATCAGGGCTGCGAGCCACCGCTCGGTGCCACTGCTGTCGACGAGGCCGGCTTGGTACCGCTATGCTTCATGGCGTGCTTCATCGGATGTTGATGCGGATGGAAGACTTCATCGGCAATTTTCTTTTGCTCATCCGTCATGGCGTTGTAGAGCGGAGCGAATACGGTCGACATCTGCTTCACGCCGTCGGCATGAGCTTGGGCCAGTTCTGCATAATTGTTCAGGTCGTCGACGGCCGACATCAGGTCTTGTTGAGCCTGGCGGCGCGTAATTAGCTCATCCATTTGCTTGGCTTCGTCGCGCATGGCCTGGGCGACCGCACCCCATTGGGCTTCTTCCGCCGGCGTGATTTTCAGGTCGGCATGCAATTGGGCGATACGGGTTTCGGTGCGATCGGTCGAGGATTTACCTGCTTTCATCGAATGCGACGGTGCAGCGCCGGCCATGGGAGCCGCTGCGGGAGCCGATGCCTGGGCATAAGCGCCCGTGACCAGTAAAGCGGATGCGAAGGTGGCGATAAGTTTTTTCATGGATTCTTCCCTCTCAAATGGCGACAAAGAATGTCGGCGGCGTGATGCCGGACCCGGCCGTGTTTACCCGGAGAATGTCTCGGCTCACGACCTAAGCACTGATTTTGAGGGGTATTGGGCTCATTGGTTCCGGATCGATTGGTCGATTGCTCCCCAATTATTACCAAGCGGATACGTTTGGCGGCTTCGATCGTGACTGTGAAAAACCCGCCGGGGCAGGCAATGCGCGGTTCTGCTTGGGCTTTCGGTTAGCCGGGCAGGCGCCATATTCAGCGCCGCCTGGCTACAGATTGTTACACAACGCCCGCATCCCGCAGCGCAGCAAAAGCGGCTGCATCGACGCCTAGCAGTTCGTGCAGTACCGCTTCCGTATGCTCGCCCAGCAGGGGCGGGTGGCTGGCGACAATGGGCGGCGTGCGGCTCATCTTGATGGGGCTGCCGACCAGTTTGAGGTCGCCGGCCAGAGGGTGTTCCACCGTCACCTGCATGGCGCGGGCGCGTACCTGCGGGTCGTCGAATACCTCGCCCAAGTCGTTGATCGGCCCGCAAGGCACACCGGCGGCTTCCAAGGCGCTGATCCAGTCGGCCTTGCTGCGCCGCTCGACCATGGCGGCGAGCAGCGGCACCAGTTGTTCGCGATGTCGTACCCGATCGGGGTTTTGCGCGAAGCGCGGATCGTCGGCGAGTTCGGGGCAGCCGCCGACTTCGACGAATTTGCGGAACTGCCCATCGTTACCGACCGCGACGATGATCCAGCTATCCTGGGTTTTAAAGGTTTGATAGGGGACGATATTCGGGTGGGCGTTACCCCAGCGCGCGGGAGGGCTGCCGCTGACCAGGAAATTCGTATTCATATTGGCCAGCATGGCGACTTGCACATCGAGCAGCGCCATGTCGATATATTGGCCTTCGCCGGTACGATCGCGATGCGCCAGCGCCGCCAGTATCGCGACCGTCGAATACATGCCGGTCATCAGGTCGGCAATCGCGACACCGGCTTTTTGCGGGCCGCCGCCGGGCAGGGCATCGGCTTCGCCGGTAATACTCATAAAGCCGCCCATGCCCTGAACGATAAAGTCGTAGCCCGCGCGGGGCGCGTAAGGGCCGGTTTGCCCGAAGCCGGTGATCGAGCAATAGACCAGATCGGGCTTGAGCGCGCTCAGCGAGGCGTAGTCGAGGCCGTATTTTTTAGT
>Ga0302226_10003706_pt1 | contig 10317 bp, 9 predicted proteins | sample II_Palsa_E3_3_FD_193524 | JGI IMG/M metagenome (GOLD analysis project Ga0302226, IMG submission 193524) | Peat permafrost microbial communities from Stordalen Mire near Abisko, Sweden - II_Palsa_E3_3 | ecosystem: Environmental > Terrestrial > Soil > Palsa > Peat permafrost | place: Sweden...
GCCCCCCCCCCGCCCGCCCCCCGCCCCCCCCCCCCCCCCCCCCCCCCCCCCCCCCCCCCCCCCCCCCCCCCCCCCCCCCCCCCCCCCCCCCCCCCCGGGCCCAAGCGTTCTCACTATTGCCTTAAACCTCTGCTTGCACGTAGGGTTTGCCATTCAAGGGCTGGAGCATGACGGGCATCTTCGGCAATTTGATTTCGCGCTTTAAGGGCTCGGACGTGTTCCTCGGCAGGTTCTCCAAGAACCTCAACCACCAAGTCGAGGAGTAACCCAAATTGTGTCTTCTATGACCCCCCAATGCAACCTGTATGTCAGGCTCCGAATGTCACTCGGACTAGAGAGAGAGAGAGAGAGATGCCGTTGTCTTAATTTCTTTACAATTCTAAAGTAAATATAAAAGTGAAAACAAGAAGAGAAAAACGAAAGTGTCGGAGTGTCGAAGAGCAAACAATAGAAATCAGAAAGGGGAGGGTGGGTGCCAAAAGCAAAGGCAGAGCTACAGATCACTTCAAAGATAAAGACAAGTGCCCTTCCTCGTGACCTCATCCTGGCCAGACACGTGTTCGTCGCTCATTTATTCGCTCCGAGGAACATAGCCGACGGGAGAAAGGGAAGCTTGTCACAAAGAGAGTTCAAGTGTCCAAGGAGAGTGGATGAAAAGACGAACGGTGGCAAGAGGGCATAGCAAAATTGATGAATGCACGTGCCAAAATATGACGCAAATTGATACTTGTGTAAACATTTTATTGTCAAGCGTGTCCCCCTTTCCCCCTTTCTGTCTCTTTTAACCTTCTGATTTGCTTCTGCTACTTGCTTCCGTTCGCTCTTTTCCTTTAGTATTTAATATCTCATCATTTGTATTGTATCCGCACTTTCCGAACGACCGAACCTTATACACCATAACCGCTCGATCGTTATTTGAAGTCGCCTCCTTGATGTGAACGTCATTCATGGGTGTTTTTGGCATAACATCCTTAAACTCGCACGGGCAGATAACGTGACCGAGAGGTGACGTTGCCCCCCCGTGCAAATACAAAGATAAAAGAAGAAGGCGGAATGTATAAAGATCGGGGATGGTGGTGGGTAAGAGGGACAGCGTGACATAGTATCGACGACTGCCGAGGGAGAGAGAAGATAAAGTGGTTGGCCTAGGGCGCTCACTCTCAGCGTTTATCATTAATTAACCATCGTCTCGCTTGCTTAATACCATTATTACCAAAAGTGATGGCTCCAGGACGTGGGTTCCTGCACATGCCACAAAGGTGTATTCATGTTCAGCTGGATGAACTACATCGCATCTGTGTTGCTCGGCCCGCTCTTGGGAACACTATCGCGTTGACCTCTCCTCATGACAGTACTTTGCCACGTGCTTACTGCCCACCTATTTGTTCGCCGCGGCCAGTATTATCAACGCCACTGCCTCATCTGATAAAGAGTACATGCACTATGTTTGAATTAAGGAAAAAGGAACCGGTGAAGAAGGTCGCGGCGAGCACAGTAGCCATTGGTGTTATTATATTGGGTCATGTTGACCTCTTGCCACTGCGTGAGAATAGCTTGACGGTCATCCCTTTTGGCGGCAACCTTAAGGATGCACTCGTGCGCGCCGCCATGGTACTCCCACATGAAGAACCACTTCTGCAATACTGAAATAAACGAATTAGAAACAACAATCTCACCGCGATTGTAAGCAATGGTCGAAAGAAACGGCGGACTGCTACACCACCAAAATCTAAAACTATGGTTTGCTTGAAAGCCGTGACGGGACAATAAGAAGTTGTCGACCATCTCAACGTACTGCTGCACTCTGTCAAAGTTGCTTCGCACAAGCAATTCGCTAAGATATTCCAACGTTCTTCTTCTCTCATATTCCAGCTGCAATACATTCTTATTTGCAATGAGAGAGATCAATGGAGGGATAAAGCCACATGCCAAATTGTTCGCGATCTCTTGCTTGCCTTTTTCGTTGATCTCTGCAAATTCGTTCCAGAGATATCTCACCAATTCACAGGCAAACATCGCGACGTCTAAGTCAGAGCCAGCGAGAAGCGCAAAAAGTGACGGAACCAGTTCCAGAATCATACAATTATCATCCAATAATCCATTTGCAGTGCGTCGAGGGAGGGCCTCGATCCACTGAATCACATCCTGACGATTTTGCGATGTACTCCCACTGAAAAGCATTGCATTGATTGTCCCGAGGACCTCTATCCTTAGTCTATTTTGCGAGAGAGACGGACTCCCCGGTAAATTCCTTGAAACACCAATGAGAAATTTCAGAACTCCGTGCACGTCTTCCTTCTTATAGAAAGTCTCTCGAAGGTGCACAAGCATCATCGGAAACAACGTGGTTGCTTCGTTTGGATCCATATTGTGAGTAAACTGCTCGAATAACGCCTTCAATTCCATGAATTGGTCTCCTTTTTGGTCGTGGACACGGTATATCAATTGGCAAACGAAGCCAGGGTCTGGCCCAAAAAAATGGAGCAGAACCTTTGCAAGAGGCAGACCGCCCCTAGAGTTTCTCCCATATTGCGTCCACAGCTCGTAAAGGATTGATTTCAAGAGGTCAATTTGGGGGCCTCCAAAACGGGCCAAAAAGTCCACAGCCGTCTGCGTTTCCCATTGCCCAAGCCTGTGGGCTAGGCCGTCTTCTGAACCCAGGTCGTTCAGCATCTCGATGAACTCTTTGCTCGTCCCGACCCAGACAATTTTGTCTCCAAGGAGCACCGCGTCGACGACACCAACGTACGCCAATTCTTGCAGTGACTCGGGCGGAAGGCGGGCCCCGTCTGCCCACTCAAAGAGAAGCACACGCTCGTTTCGGGTTACCGCCGCAGACTTCAATGCAGAAAAGCGCGAAAATAGAAGTTCAGTGCAGCCTTCAACCCACGACAAAGGCACAGCACTTGCAAAGGTCGTGTACAGCTGAGAAGGAGGTGCTGGCTGAGGTGTCTTCAGCAGCAGCTGTTGGGCGGTGACGGGTCCGGATATGAGCAGCCCGTTTGAGTTAACTTGCGCACGGCTCGCTCCCACGGCGGACGCACCAGCCTCGGCAGTCATATTTCGAATTGGTTGCGTAATCCTCAACATGGCCGAGTGCGACCATTTGCAGTACTCGTAGCTTCTCAAGGACGTCGGCGACCGCGCATGGCAGAATTTGTCTCGGTCACCGTAGAGACGTCATCATGTCGCAAAGTTTGCCACACACGTGAAATGGACACTGAGACAGTACTGCAGGAGGCACTGCAAGCGGCGAGTGTCGCTCAGGAGGCGGCGAACAGTGCTCAACAGGCCGCAACAGCCGCTCAGCAGGCCGCTGCAGACGCCCAGAAGACCGCAAACAGCGCGCAAGAGTATGCCCACGCCGGCGCCATGCAGGCAGCCGAGTTGGCCCACGACGCGGCCGTACAGAGCGTGCACCTCGCCGCGACGTCCGCGCAACGTGAGATGAGCGTCGCCCACCAAGCGGCCAGTTCTGCTCAACAGGCGATGCTGCAAAAGGCCCAACAAGCAGCCTCGGATGCTCAGCGAGCAGCAATCGATGCACAACTCACCGTCTCGAGGGCCCAATCGACCGCAAACAGCAAGCAAGTGAGCGCTCTGCAAATGGCTCAGCGGGCCGCCAATGATGCTCAGCTGGCCGCCCGACAAGCCCATGAGGCCGCAGACCACGCGCAACTGGCTGCGGAGCACGCGCAGACTGCGGCCGTAAAGGCGCAAGCGGCCGTGGAGGCAGCTCAGTTGACACTGCAGAGAACGTTGCACCGATTTGACGTTGTTCAAAAGAGAAGTTCGACAAAGTAATTTCTTGTAAACAGCTGTTTGCAAAATGAATGTCCCCTCGAAGCCCTGGAAACATAAACAAGGTTTAGGCATTCTCGATTGGGCGTGGGAACGATTCAAGGAAGAGTGGAATTACGCAGACAATCGTGATGGGGCGAGGAAACTACTATAGTGATCGAAGCTATGAATGATTAGTGTAAAATAACCGCGCTCACAGCCACGCTCAGTCACCTCCCTTCAGTCTTTTATTCAGAACCAGACAATATTATTACCTCAATTACAAACAAATTAGGAAAAAAAAGTGAAGGAAGGGATTATTTATTGCTCGATCACCCAGACACGGGTCACACCCGCAGGAGTGACCCCGGCAGGTGCTACTCCATTCTCCAAAAGGTGTACACCTTGGTTGCTCTCAACGATAATAACAGCACCACGGAAGTAAGCGAGGAGTCTTGCAAAGTCATCACCGTAGATGACGACGTCCACGCGGTGCGTTGCATGACCATTCAATACAACGACACCAGGCATTTGGTTCACGGCCACGTTCGGGGAAAGGCTGCTGGGGTCTTGCACAAAAGCCTGGACAAAACCTGCAGGGTTCTGAACCGCCTGACGGACGTCAGGTCGCAAAACCATCTTGACTTTGGAAAATGACAGACCGTGACGTTCCGCGCACGTTTTTTGGTATTCTTTACTCCTTAAACGGGCGGGTTTTCAAAGAAAAGCCCATGTGCCAAACGTCTTTCGATATTTGCCAGATGATACCAATAAAACGGGCGCAAAATAATAACAGAGGAGGTCGGCGTTGGACAAAGAAATAAATAATAAATATTTAACTACCCTCGAGAGCAAATCCGTTAAATCAGTGAGCGTCAGTCAGGCTCAGTCAGTGAGTTTTTTCAGCTTGATTCAGTAGGATTCAATGAGTTTTTCGGCTTTTTTCAGCAGGATTCAGTGAGGAAACTGAGCGGCGCTGAGCGCGTTTCCATTCGTCTGTTCACCACCAAGAATTTCGGTTTTGAAAATGCGTAACTGGGCGCACGTGCACGAGAAATGACGCGTGGGATCTTGCAACGACCACAACCATGCTGACTGGCACTGAAAACCTCACTGAATTCTACTGATCTCTACAAAATCACCGACTGACTGAGCTTGACTGACTCCCACTGATTTGACGGATTGTCACCGATTTTGCTCTCGACCGCCATATTAAACATTTGTCTTCCTAGGATTGTCCGACTCGTCGATCGTCGGGTCTCATACAGCACTTCCGCAGTAGGCCGGGATAGTTGATGGGCACCGCTCCTCCAAAGGACTAAGGACCTCATCCGTGAACCTCAGCGATAGGGTTTTGGCGGTAAGTGCGCAACTATTTTGAATTGCGGAGGACAATTGCGTATCCTAAAATAGTTACGGAGGTCAAGTGCGTATTTACCAAGAGTTATGGAGATCTATGGCGACCGATGATTTTCCTTGGAATGGCGGTCGTCGGATTGGGCTTACGGTCATCAAGAATTTCAAGTTGCTGTCATTTAAGTGCTTGTAGGGACGACCAAGTTGAACATATATCACGAGGAAACGGGCGTATCTCTTAGTAATTACGGAGGCCAAGTGCGCGTTTCTAAATAGTTACGGAGGAAAGGTGCGTATTTCTTGATAGTTACGGAGGTAAAGTGCGTATATTTTTTTTTTTGTAATTGTGAGCCACCGCTTCAAAGCGAATGTCTTGCAAGCAAAGTGAGCAGCCACTCGGCGACCATCTGAGCGATATTTGATTGCGAAATTCAGTACGACACAGGCTGTTCAGAGAATAGTCCCCGATCAGCAAACTCTATTCTGGGAGGGTCAGCAAACTCTATTTTGGGTAAGCGGTCAGCAAACTTGCTAACATGGAAGCGGCACGTCTTTGCGTTAGTGGGTCGAATGAGGTCCTTGTCACGTTGAACGACCATTATACTTGCCCTGCTCGGCACTTCTTTGGTTTGAACAATGCACGAGCAGCAGGCTACTGGTAGGACGCCATCCGGCCGACGTGGCTTGGAGGACATGGAGCCTGTGAGCAACTTGCTCTACTGGGTGATGCGGCACTGAAGACGCATGTTATCGCAATCCTGCAAGAGCAATCTCTTGCTGAACCTCGCTACGAAATCCATAACAAGGCGCAACTGTACATTACCAATAAGGCGCCCTTCACTTTGACGAGTTCACCGCCGCCATACATGGTGTCGCACCCTCGCGACTTTCCGACGTGCAGCTGGCCACTTTGGAGGAGGCTTTGATTGGAGCAGCACATCGTTTTCATCCGCAGCAGGTGACAAAGCAGATTGTTCGTCGCGTCATGGACGGAATCGACGGAATATGACTGGCCTCTCTGTGGCAGTGCAGTGCTATACACGACGCAAGACAAGACAGGCATCCTTGGTATGGTATCCTGTGGTTCTCAACCTCGCGGCTACACAGTCATTACCCGTGAACTTGCTGAGATGATGATGGAGTGAGGTGTGAGCGTCGGCCCGAGACTGCGCTCTAGGATTTCTTCAATCGATTCCTTCATTGTTCTTCTTCATTCTTTGTTAGTTACTAGGAACTCCACGTACAAACAGCTGTAGATGGCAACTAGTGAAAACTTTTCTACACAGATCGTTGAGTTTGGGGGCGTACTTTGGCCGACGCCAAAATAATAACTCACTCACATCCTCCTATTCATATGCTGGGGTAGGCTTTTTTTTAACGACCGATTCGATCAACGATTTGCGGTAAAACCATAAGCATGGCAACGAACTCCTTAGACCCAAGGAGTTTCCTTCAAACAAAGGAATTGCAGTAGCAGGCAAAAAAAATATTTTTTGTGCATAGCAACGCTGCCGACAGTCGCCGACAGTCTCCACGCAGTCTACTTTCTTTCCTCGATACCCGGTCGGATGTCTGACAGCTACTGGTTCGGCTACTTCCGCTCGCTGCGCCTGAGCGAAATGGACAGTCGCGAGGCCGCCTCGGTCTTTGCGTCCGTGGGCGTCACGGCCGAGGAGGTGGCTTTCCTGAACGACACTCGGCTCGCGCGCCTGGGGATGACCGACGCGGCCCTCCGATCGCGCGTCCTGGCGGCGATCCGTGCGCAGTCGACCCAGCGGGCAGTCCAGCAGCTGACGGAAAAATCGCCCCTGCTCGCCGCTTCGCCTTCTCAATGGCAGCCTCTGTCGTCGCAGCCAGTCGTCGCAGGCGTTTGCCTACCAGTCGGCTCCGATTGCTCAGCCGCCTTGGATGCAACAGCCCGCCATGGTTGGGTATTTCATGGTGGAAGTGCGCGTCAAGATGCAATCGAAAATGTGGGGAAGCGGTCAATGCCAAGACGACGTCCTACAGCAAGACTACAATCCAAACTGGTCTTCGTTGATGTCGAACGAAGACTTTGACTACATATTTCGGCAAGCGTTGCGGGAGGGCGACTTCGACAAGGGCTGTTTGGAGTGTGCAAAGGACTGCGGTCTCATTCTCGGCGGGATGACCATTGTTTTCTGCCCATGTACCATGTACACCATCTGCCAACGGGAAAAGGAGCGAAACCAAGCTGAGGAGACTGCAGCAAATACTGTGAAGGCCCGTCTGAACGAACGAGGCTTCTTGTACAGCGCAGAGAGCATCCAGGAAGGAGGAGGAGGCCGCAACGGACCGTATGTTCCGCCCCAGCTGATAGTCCGCATCACCGGCCGCAGGTTCTAGTTGTCAAAAAATGTCAGTGCTGTCAATCGATTTTGAGGGTGCACAGAACACTTGTATAACATCTCTGGTTAGGGCGTCCATCTTAAGGTCTCAGTGAGTCGCACGCTGCCCGTGTTGATCGTTTAACTGAAGGTCTTTATGGGAGTTGCGTCCGTCGTGCTGGGGGTCTTGATCGGCAGCAAAAAGTCAAAGTACCATGGGATGCCCGCGTCGCCAGCCGCTGCCGTACGAACAGCCTCGCCAAGGACGCTCCCAGCCACATCGCCAGCTTCCATGAATGTCATGTCTGTTGCGATGCGCTGGAACGCAAAGCGCTGTTGGAGAGCCTGCTGGAAGGCGCTGACAAGAGTCACATCTTGCTTGGCAGTAAACCATTGTGAAAACTGACGTCCGAGACTTTGAGCGTGGACGTGCTCGATTACGCTATTCGTCTTGTCAAGCACAAAGACCTTTTTGTTCGACCCAGTCAGACGCGCCAGCGAATTGTCTGCAAGTTGCAACATTGCCTGATGGTACTTTTCGTAGCCTTTGCAGCCAAGACATAGGGTTTTAAGATCGGTTTGTAGGAAAGGAAACAGGAAGGCTTGCGAGTTTGGAGCATGCAAATAAAATAGAATAAAATAAAATAAAATAAAAACGTTCCTTTCATATGAACACGACCACAAAATCAGCTGGAACCCACCTTCTCCCACTGCGCGTTGGTGATCTCGCGACCACGAGCATTGTAGTCTGCCTCGCCGATGGTGCCGTTGTTCCACTGCTCGATGAGGGCGCGGTGGTACGAGCAGACGAACGAGCACGAACCCGTCACACCCGAGGGGCAGCCGTCGCGCAGGATCGACGTGCGGCGGAGGGCGGCGTTCTGGTCGGTACGATAAGAAATTTAATGTAACTTCTTTTACCATGTTGCGGCCAAAGAGCGCCTCTACGTCGCCGAGCGCGTTGCCTTCCAGCCGTTGCGTTGCCTTACTGGAGGCCTGGAGCGATCGACTGTGATGCTCGAGTTCTTGGCCTGGTTCTCGGCAAAGTCGACGACATGCTGCTTGGTCCAGTGCAAGCTTACTACTGTGGACTCTCCGACTACAATCGATATCTGCGGAGGCGAGAAAATACATCCAAGAGCAGGCACGATGCTTGTTCGTACTTCAAAAGCATTTGACGAGACGAATGTCGGACTGGAAAGACTAGAGCATCAATATTAGCTGCATCAACAGCGCCTCGCGAGCACAACCCGATAGTTATCTTTCTCATTAATGATTCTAGTTGGCTTAACATATTAAAAAACATGCACTTTAGTCGGGCAAACACAGTTCGAAACATTTTATATTTTGAACTACTTGGAGAGGACACCGAGTTGTGAGATGTCGGCCGTCAGGATGTTGTCTGGCGGGGCAAACGAGAACGAGGTCGAGGTGGCCACGGACGTCGTGAGGACAGGGGCGGGGATTTGGTCCAGCTGCTTCATTCGGCGAAGGGCCCCAACGCTGGAGGATGCGGTACATGCACGCGCAATGTGCTCGTTCAGGACGATCATCTTGTCGCGCTGTTCGCCCGCGGTCTTGATGTCGGCGTCAATGGCCGTGTGCGCATCCATCCGCAGCGTGTCCCGGCGTGCCTCCAAAAGACAAATTCGCTCGCGCAGTTCCTCGATGAGCCCGTCGAACTTGGTGCCGATCAGGGTGCTCGTCGCGACCGAGTGCCGCCAGAGCGCGTCGATCGTCGTCTCGGCCGAGGACATGCGGGCCTGCAAGTCCCCTTGGCGCCGCTGCAAACGCGAGTGCATGTTGTCCAGCGCGGCTTGCAGGCCATCGTATAGAGGAACGATCTCCATCTTGTGGTCGGCGTGGCGGTCGCAGCTGGGGCACACCGGTTCCAGGCACTTTTCGCAGACGCCCGTGAGGTCACACGCGGGGTGAATGGAGCAGCGGTTCGAGGATGAGCCCGGCAAGGGCGCAATGACGTGGTCCTTTGTATTTCGACTCTTTTGGTGAGCGAGCGCGTGAATGATGCAAAATCGTGTATTGCATGTACTGCACACGTGAGACACAGGGTCATCGCACTCGGCGCAGGGTTGGACGCGTCTACGTGCAAATATAAGCACAAAAATAACGGAGAAACATACTGGGCGACGGTCTGGTCGGCCGAGAACACTTCCTCGCACTGAAGGCCCACTTCGATTTCATGTGGACACTGCTGGTAACAACGCGTGCATGCAGCGCACAGAAGATGCGAGCAGGGGAGGACATGCGCCAGGTGCTCATCGCTGTCGTAGTCAGACTTGCAACCCGGACAGAACGTTGGATCGCTCACTTGCGGTCGTGCTGCTTCAGAACACAGTAAATCAAACGAATTTAGAAGTGTTTTAATACTCGGGGTTGGAGCATCGGATCGAGTGCGCAGCTGACCGAGCACGAGGATCACTGTAGTTTTGTCAGCAAACTCCACACTGTATGCGCCGTCCGCAGAAGTAACAATGGAGGCTTGGCGCCTGCGCAATAATTTTATTCATTGCAAAAATATTAGATGGTACCATTCATCGCCAGAAGAAACTCGCGCATCACAGGCGTCGCCAACCTAAGAAAAACATGAAGTAACGACCAAATAATCGATCATACCTTCCAGGGCACTCGAATAAGTCCTTCGTCGCTAATAAATAATAAAGTCACACAATTAAAAAGGCAGTCGTTAAACGCACCGCCACTCGTCCTTGCCATCGCTGAAACGAACCCGATACAGCAGAGCATTCGCTTCGACCAAAACTATTTGAGCAGAACGCCACAGCCAGTCTTCTGAGGAAAGGACGATGACTTGCTG
>Ga0302226_10003712_pt1 | contig 10306 bp, 19 predicted proteins | sample II_Palsa_E3_3_FD_193524 | JGI IMG/M metagenome (GOLD analysis project Ga0302226, IMG submission 193524) | Peat permafrost microbial communities from Stordalen Mire near Abisko, Sweden - II_Palsa_E3_3 | ecosystem: Environmental > Terrestrial > Soil > Palsa > Peat permafrost | place: Sweden...
CATACCAGGACGTCGTAGAGGGCCACGATGTTTGTGTGTCTAGACTGCTGCAGGATCTTGATCTCCGTGTCCAGGTTCTCCTCCAGCTTGGAGTTGACCAGCTTGGCGTGGTTGATGCTCTTGACGGCCACGAGCTCGCCCGTCTTCCTGTTTTGCGCTGCGTAGACCTGTGGGTCACGGGGGTGGGTGGGGGGCATTAGTTGGGCCCGTTTGCAAGGCAGTGCGTACTGTGCCGTAAGCGCCCGCGCCAATCTGGTTGCCCAGCACGTAGTCGCCAATCACCCGCCCGTTCGTCGTGGCAGAGCTGCTGTTGTGGTGCACGGCGGGGCTGGGGTTGCGCTGCTGCTGCTGCTGCTGCTGCTGCGCCGGTCTTGGTTGTTGTCGTGCCATAAAAAGGACGGTTCTGTGTGTCTGTGTCTGCTTACGTGTAAGGATGTTTTAAAACGAGGGGTGGGATTCAGCAGGCTTGTTGCCGACAAGGGGAGAGGGCAGTGAGGGGAAGACAAGAGGCGGAGGGGGGAAGAGAGAGAGAGAGAGCAAACACAGCCACGACAGGCCAAGGGGCTCGGCCAAACCAATTACAAAGAAAGACGTTTGAATTGCGCGTTGTCACGCGCCAAGTGCGCGTGATTTGGGATTTCGCACCAGCCGAGCTGTCGCCTCGGCGGCCCTCTCACACCTCCCTCCGTGCCACCACCGCCCGCAACGGCCAAGCAGCGGCACCGAGCCAGTCAAATAAAAAGCAGCACCACAGTTGCCGAGCCGGCCAGGATGACGTAACCAACTTGATGCGTCTGGGCACGACACTTGATATTTTCCATGGCATCTGCGTCCTTTTCCTTTGCGCCTGTACAGTTTTCCACGACTTGTTAATCTGCCACCCCCGCCTTCGTTTATTTCTATGCGCCGTAGCGGTGGCGGTGCAGCTTGGGCGGGAAGTTCTCCATGACGGCGATCCACGGACGCTGCACGGCCACCAGCTCGTTGCCCGCGACAAAGTCGAGGAAGAGGCAGGGCTGGACGGCGTGCACGAGCTTGACCGAGGTGCCGGCCGCGTCGTTCGTGACCGTCTCCTCCTCGATCGACGGGGGCGAGCGCGACGCGGTGATCGGCCCAGACTCGCCGGTGGTGGAGGCGTTGGACGCAAGCTCCTGATTTACAATAATTTGATTTAATTGTTTTAAAAAATCATTACCTGGCGGATGTCCAGCTCGCTGAGGTAGCCCAGGCCCCAGAGGATGATCGTGTGTGGCCGGCTGGGGTTGGACAGGATGCCGATGATCTTCTCCTTGCGTCTCCGCAGCAGGTGGGTCAGGCGGCTGTTGGTGTCGCGCGTGATCTCGCGGACCTGCTTGGTGTCGACGTGGTAGGCGTACACCGTGTTGTCTGCGCACGCGACAATGATGTTGTCAGAGGACTCGTGGAAGGCGAGGGCCGTGTGGCGCGAGGAAAAGGTGGGCAGGGCGGCGTGCAGCTTGAGCGAGTCCATGTTGACCACGTAGATGCGGTTGGCGCAGTCGGCCGTCACCAGCCACTGGGCGTCCGCAGAGATCGCCAGCGTGCAGATGGTCTCGCGCAGGTCGTACTGGACGCCGTCGCGGTGGTGCGTCAGCGTGCGCAGGATCACGGCGGGGGCCTCCTCGTCGTCACGCAGCGAGATGATCGAAATGGACCCGTCGTTGCTTAGTCATTAGGCAGGGTTAGTGCCCAACGAGTCAATAACAAAAACCGTACTAGGCAGCGACCAGCTTGTGCGAGTCGGGCGAGAACAAGAGGGCCAGCGCGGGCTTGGTCGTGATGCTCGTGTCAAACTCGGGCATCTGGTTGATCAGGATGAACCGCATCCGCCCGTCCTCGCCGTCGTACTCGAGGCGGAATATTTTAAGCACGGCGCTGTCGGCAACGGCGAGCCAGTGGCCGTCGTCGGAAATGGCGCAGCAGACGATGTTCCGTCCGCCCTGCGTGAAAAATAAAATAAAATATGAATACGTTATTTACCGTTTCTTATTGTACCTTGATGCGAAGCTCTGCCAGCTTGCCGTGCGGGTCGGCCAGCGGGAGAACCGAGTGGTTGGGCCGCGACGTCAGTGGCTCCTCGATGGGCGCCGACTTGCCGATGACCCACAGCTCGAGGTGGTGCGGGTACATGCAGCACAGGACCCGTTTGGAGCGGGCAAAGGCGACGATGGGCTTGTGGGGGAAGGGCGAGATGATGCGCGAGGACGACTTGCTGAGGTCGGCAGTGCTGTAGGCGATAATGTTGGTGTCCACGCCGCCAGAGATCAGCAGCTTGTGGGCCGCAATAGGGGACAGGGCGAGGGCACGGACGTCGTGCGTGTGCGAGCGCTTGCTGCCGCTGATGACCCACTTGCCGACGGTCTCCATCGAGCGCATGTGCACCACCTTGTTGTCCACACCGGCCGCGTAGATCGACTTGCCGTCCTTGGCAACGGCGATCGACAGCACGTCGGCCGAGTGCGACATGATGCTCTGGAGAACCGTCCCAGAGTTGCCGTCCCAGAAGTTGACGTTGCCCTGCGAGTCGCCGCTCACGACGGTGTCGTCCCTGAAATACACACAAAATAAAAAGAATTCAGCAATAATGGCGGTGGCAAGCACACGTACGGAAGAACCGAAAGGGACCAGATGAGCGCAGGCTGCTTGGGATCCAGCGAAGGCACGGTCATTCGCTTGACTGTTCGTGCTGTTGTAAAAGGACGACCACATAAGCACACAAAAAAGAAACCCCCCCAAAAAAGGTACCAGTGGGAACATTCCAGACCCGGATCGTGCCCTCTGCCGAGCCACTGACAAGCATCGTCCCCGTGCTGCTCCAGGCCACACTGAGGATCCGCCCGCGCTGGCCCTCGAAGGAGCGGATGTAGCGCAGGGATCCGTCGCTCAGGTCAAACAGCCGCACCGATCCGTCCTCGCAGCCGGCCGCCAACGTGGTCCCGGTCGCGTCCACGGCAATGCACCACACGGCGCCACCGTACGAGTCCGAGCTGGTCTTGCGCTGCAGCCGCAGCGTGTCCCACTCGGTGATGAGCGCGTGGTGGCCCGCAGAGAACAGGCGGTTGTCGGCCGTCCACACGAGCGACTCGACGGACGAGTTCTCCGCGCCGGCAATGCGCTACGTCGTCGTGTGCGTGTTAGAGCCAGCAAGCGGGCGCCCCCCCGCGCCAAACAAGGGTACCTTTTCAAGCACCCAATCGTGCCCAACGTGCCACAGCTCGATGTCCGAGTTGGCACGTGCCACCGCCACCTGCTGGCCGGTCGGGCTGAACACGAGCGCGTTCACCGCCGTCGGCACGTACGAGAAGAAGCGCACGCGGTGCAGTTCCATGCGCGAAAGGGGGATTGCTGGAATGAAAGTAGTGGGGCCATGTGGCGGCATCGCCATATTGTTCGAGTGTGGTGCCCGTCGTTCCTTTCTTTTTGCGTTTTGGTGGACTGGTTGCTCATTGCCACCGGGGGGTGATAGCTACGACGCTATGTACATTGTACCAGAAATGACCAGGACACAAAAGTTTATCCCCGGATAAAAAAAAATTAATTTTTTTTAATTTTATTCAGTCGGCTGATGGGGGATGAGGGCCTGCGAGTCGCGGAAGGGCTGGGCGTAGACCACGGCGAGGGGCGATGCGGCGGCGACGGCCTCGATCGCGCCGTCAAACACGAGCGAGGGCAGGAGGAAGAACGAGTCGAGCCAAATGCCGCTTTTGGACGTGTTGTGCGTGTTGCTGAGCACGACGCTGACGTCGACGTTGGGCTGCAGCGGCACGTTCTTGGCGACGATGTAGAACCAGGGCTGGCCGGCGTGCGCGGCGACAACGGGCGGCACCGAGTACTTTGCCACGGGCACGTCCGGATGTCCCTCCTGTCCGCTTTTGATCGACACGGCGATCTGCAGCGGGTCAACGTCGCCCATTCGATGGCTCTGCTGATCGATGCGCACGCGCCAGGCGATCGTGCTGGTGGACGCAGTCGAGTGGATGCGCGTCGTGGCAGAAATGGCGAGCCACCAGAGAATGCTGCGGAGGTGCACTGCGCGCCCGCCGTGCGCGTCCTGGTCGTCCTGGGAGTGGAAGTAGTTTGCCCCGAACTCAGGGCCCCACGACATTGTGTAGTTCTCGTGCACGGGTCGCTCGGCGCGCGGGATCATGGCCAGGTGCGAGTTGATGACGCCATGAACGGCGCGCGAGTACAGCTGACGTACGCCACTGGGCTGCTGCTGCTCGTCCTCGTGCACGTATCTCTTGACCTCGGTCTCGAGCAGGGCCGCGAGGGAGGGCTGCATCCCCTTGCTCACCAGCCGATCCAGCAGGAACTGTCTCCCTAGCGGCATTCATTGTAGAGTGTTTCTTTATTGCGGGAGACGTACAGAGGGCATCGTCGCGGTGGACCTTGTGAGCAGCCTTGCACGTCATGCCAAAGTGCACGGCTGCGGCGGGGCCGGCGTACAGCAGCACGGCGTGCCACAGCTCGTGGGGCAGCGTGTCGATGGCGACCATATTCAACGCGCCGGATCACCAAGGAAACACTGAAAACAAAGACAAAAACAACGGGTCATTTTTTTTTTTATTTTTTTCCTTTCTTTTTCCCCATTCCGAGTTTAACAATAAAAGAACAAGCAAATCAAAGCAGCAAAAAAAGGGCAACAAGCGGGCTCAGCCCGAGCACATGACGCACGCATCAGGGTTTTCTCGCGAGCACAGCAGCACAGCCTCAATGTCGACGGGCGTGGCAGGCTCTGGGCTGAGGGACCCGCTGGCTGTGGCGGCGGCATTGGCGGAGGCTGCCTTCTTGGCCTGCTGTTGCTGTTGCTCCTGCAGCTTTTGATCGGCCTCGTTCTGCTTGGCGGCGGCGAGGGCGGTCTGGTCGACGGTGAACTTGATGGCGTCGGCGGCGGCCCTGGTGCGGAGGTAGTACATGCCCGTCTTGAGCCCTACGAGTTTGTCTCTTTTAATATGTGGCACGTGTTTCCTTCTTATCGTTACCTCGCTTCCAGCCGTGGAAGTGCATCGATGTGAGCTTGGCAATGGTGGGCGCAGAGATAAACACGTTGAGCGACTGGCTCTGGTCGATGTAGGGGGCGCGATCGGCAGCCATGTCCAGGATCTTTCGCTGGGGGATCTCCCACGCGGTCTTGTAGAGGTCGCGGATGTGCTTGGGGATCTCCATGAGCGACTGGATCGACCCGTTGTTGGCGATGATCTTGTTGCGCATCGTGTTGTCCCACAGGCCCATCTCGCTCAGGTCGTACAGCAGGTGGTGGTTGACCACCTGGAACTCGCCCGAGAGAACGCGCCGCGAGTAGATGTTGGACGTGTACGGCTCAAAGGACTCGTTGTTGCCGAGGATCTGTGCCGTCGAGGCAGTGGGCATGGGCGCCATCAGCAGCGAGTTGCGCACGCCGTGCTTGGCGACCTGCTCCTTGAGGCCGGCCCAGTCCCAGCGGCCCGACGAGGGCGTGACGCCCCACAAATCAAACTGAAACTTGCCTGAAACAACGTGTTTCAAAAATTGGTTTCTTTTTATTATTATTTCGTCTTTCTTACCTTGACTGACGGGGCTGCCGGCGTACGACTCGTACGGCCCGTGGATCTGGGCCAGCTCCATCGAGGCCGTCATGGCACCAAAGTAGATGGTCTCAAAGATGTCGGTGTTGAGCTGCGAGGCCTCGGCGCTCTCGAACGAGTGGCGCATGAGGATGAGCGCGTCAGCCAGGCCCTGGATGCCGAGGCCCACGGGGCGGTGGCGCATGTTGGACTTGCGGGCGCCCTCGACGGGGTAGTAGTTGCAGTCGATGATCTTGTTGAGGTTCTTGGTCACGACCTTGGTCACGTCGAACAGCTAGGGGTTGAAAATGGGCATTTTAGAAATGCAGCTGAAGAGGGGATATGCTTTACCTTTTGGAAGTCAAACGTCTTGGCCTGCTTGTTGACAAACTTGGGCAGGGCGAGCGATGCAAGGTTGCACACAGCGACTTCGTCCTGCATTTATTAAAAACGCCAGTAAATAAATAAAAATAATAATTAAAAAAACCAAGATCCTTTTTTTCAGCGTACGGGGGCAGTGTACTCGACGATCTCGGTGCAGAGGTTGCTGCACTGGATGACACCGAGGTTCTGTTGGTTGGACTTGAGGTTGCACGCGTCTTATGCAAAGAGGACAATAAATAAATAAACCATTTGACAACGATTTTTCAAGCACGACTTACCTTTGTACATCATGTAGGGGTTGCCCGTCTCGATCTGTGCTTCGAGGATGGCGAACCACAGGTCCTGTGCCTTGATGACCTTGCGCGCACGGCCCTCGCGCTCGTACTTTTCGTACAGCTCGACAAACTTGTCGCCGACCGAGTCGTACAGGCCGGGGCACTCTGCGGGGCAAAAGAGGGACCACTCGAGGTTCTTCTCGACGCGGACCATGAACAGGTCGGGGATCCACAGGCCCAGGAACAGGTCGCGGGCACGCACCTCCTCCACGCCCGTGTTCTTGCGCAGGTCGAGGAAGCCAAAGATGTCGGCGTGCCACGGCTCGAGGTAGATGGCGAACGAACCTGGTCAGCCAAAGAAACAATTAGTATACCGCAAAGAAAGTAGAAGTGGTCACCGTTGCGCTTGCCGCCACCCTGGGTCACAAAACGAGCAGTGTCGTTAAAGACCTTGAGCATGGGCACGAGGCCGTTTGAGTTTCCGCCCGTTCCTAAAAGGAAACGAATTAAAACCAATTTTGCCTGGCTATTGGCTACCGGCAATATAGCTGCCGCTGGCGCGGATCTTGTGCACGGCGAGACCGACTCCGCCAGCCGACTTGGAGATGAGGGCCGAGGTCTTGATCGTGTCGTAGATGCCCTCGATGCTGTCCGACTCCATCTGGATAAGGAAGCCTATAAATTGAAGGTTAGTGCAAAAAAAGAAGGTGGGGGGATATTACAGCTCGACATCTGGGGACGAGGCGTGCCCGCGTTGAAGAGCGTCGGCGTTGCGTGGGTAAACCACTTTTCGCTCAGCAGGTTGTACGTCTCGATGGCGGCGTCAATGTCGGCAAAGTGGATGCCGAGTGCGACACGCATGAGCATGTGCTGGGGGCGCTCGACCACGAGGTCGTTGATGCGCATGAGGTACGACCTAGCCAGACGGATTTTTAAAAAATAAAAAAATACTTTAGATCGCACTTTTCGACGGTCTTAAAGCCAAAATAGTTGTAGGAATAGTCGCGGTCATAGACAATGGCCGAGTTGACCCGGTCCGAGTTGGCCTGGATGACGTCAAACAGCTGCTTGGAGATGAGGGGCGCGTGCTTGTTGGTGTTTGGGTTGACATAGTTGTACAGATCCGTCATGACCTTTAACGGGCGCCCATTTAAGCCCCTTCGAAAAAACCAAAAGGAAAACCAAAAACACACCGAGGAAAAGCTCTTCTTTGTCTCCTTGTGCAGGTTGGACACGGCGATACGTGCAGCCAGGATCGCGTAGTCGGGGTGCTGTGTCGTGAGATAGGCGGCCGTCTCGGCGGCGAGGTTGTCGAGCTGGGTCGTCTTGACGCCGTTGAACACGCCCGTGATGACCTGTTGTCGTGTTAGAGACAACGCACAAAGGGGAGCCCTCCCCGTTGTACCTTTTGGGCAATGATTGTCGTGTCGACAAAGCGCATGTCGAGATCGTACGCCAGCTTGTTGATGCGCGCCGTGATCTTGTCAAACATGACACGCTCCTGGCGGCCGTCTCGCTTGACCACAAACATGTTTTCTCCCTCTGGCTTTGTGTGCTGTTTGTGGTTGACGTCCGGTTAGGAGAAATATAACCAACAGCGGGGAGAAAAAACGCGCGCGCCCAAAAAACGTTCGAAATTGCGCGCGCATTACGCTGATTGGCCAGATGGGGCTGGGCCAATCGGAACCGGGCACGCCGGGACCCGGGTGTTTTTCCTTTTTTTTGCCAGCTGGGGTTTTTGATGGGTTGTCGAGGGCGTGGCTGTTCCTCTTGGTGCTTTTTTCGGACCGAATCGGTTTCCCGCTTGATGGTATGCGTAACCAAGCCGCTGCGTCTGCCTTCTACCTTCTCCCACACCGTCGGCGAATGCACCCTTGCGGTTGTCGATCGGGTGGCTGGGCTAGGGTATAGACAAAGAATATAAAGGTCATTGCCGGTGCCGATTTATTGCGACGTGAACTTGCATTCCACTAAGAAAAAAAAACAAACAGGTAAAACTATTGAGCCTTCTTGCCCTCTGTCTTGCTTGCCGGCACTTGCCCACTTGATGCACCCGCCGACGATGAAGCAGCAGCAGCAGTAGCGCCCTTGGGCGCGGGCGGCGGGATCAGCGGCTTCCTTTTGAGCGGGTACTTGCTGTCCTCCCACAGGGCCACGGCGACGTAGAGCATGACAATGATGTAGCCCACGGCGACAGACGTCCCCACGGCGTACCACGTGTTCCCTGGCACCGACCAGCACAGTTCAGCCTGATACACTGCAGGCCGCGTTCTTACCTTCCCAGTACGCATCCACCGTGAGGTAGTAGGCCGCAATCGGTGCAATGCCCATCAGGGCCATGAACAGCAGCAGCGTCAGCACAACGTAGCCCGAGTTGGGGTTCTCTCTGTTTTTTTGGTTTGCGCGAGACGGTTAGCATGGGCACGATGGTGTGGGGCGCGTACTCGCTGTCAGCTTTCGGTGGCATCGTCGTGGTTCGGACTGCGAACGAAAATATTTCAAATGATTTGAATGTGGTACCCTGATTTTTTTTTTTGTGTGTCACTGTCCATCGGCTTGTTCCCAACGGAGCCGTGTGGATATTATATATAATCAGTGGCTCTTATATAATACTCTTGATTATCATGAGGGGGAGAAAAATTTATATATTTTTTTTCTCAGAGTGGCGGTGGCTCGACGACGAGGGCACCGCCACTGCCAAAGACGGCCAGGAGCCCGGATCCTGCGAGGAGGACGAGGGCCGAGGCGATGATGACGACGACGCCCATGCCGCGGATCTCGCGGAAGACGATGCCCCAGCACGCGGCGATGAGCAGGTTGGTCTGGGTCAGCGGGTAGCCGACGGTGTTGCCCAGGTATGCCGTGGCGTAGATGGCAAAGCAGTTGCCCGAGAACCAGAGCAGGCCGCACGCGAGGCCGGGCAGCGCCGTCACGCGGAAGTGGTACTCGGGCCAGCGGCGCACGGCAACGTGATAGGTCAGGACAAAGAGCGGGTCGATGATGAGGATGCCGATGGAGAAGGGCACGAGGTAGGAGAGCTCGGAGGTGACGGGCAGGACGGCGTTGGGGTCTTCAGCCAGGGCAACTTGCTTCATCTAAAACAATGAAATAAATAAAAATAAATTTTGTAACGGTTACCAGCTCCAATTCCTGAGCAAAGTACGTCACGGGAACCATGAGCATGCCGTTGAGGATGCCGGTGACAAGGGCAATGAGGATACCCATGCCCACGTTTGACTTCTTTTCCCCCGCTGTCGCCGCCGCTGCGTTACTGCCATCGCCGCTCTTATTGTCCACGAGGTGCTCATCGTCGTCGAAATCGGTCGAGCCGGTGAGCTCCAACGCCTCGCTCGTTGGCACCTGCTGGCGCCCCTCGTGCTCGTCAGTGCCGCCATCAGCGGCAGCACTGTCCTCGCTGACAATGCAGTGTTCCATGCGAAGCAGCTTGGCCAGCTTGTTTGGCAGCACCGACTGGGCTTGGCTGACGCCGATCACGCCGAGGATGATGCCACCAATGCCCACGATCGACAGCCCGAGGCTGCTGGGCACCTCGCCAAACACAGCCACGCCCGCGAGGAAGCTCATGACGATGGTTGTCCCCGCAATCACGGGGATGGCCGTCGCAACGCCGATCATCGACACCGCGACCATGCCCGTTGTGTTGGAGATGACCCACAGCACCGCACCGGGCAGGCCCCACCAGCTAAATACAAAGTCGTTCCATCTAGGCGCGCACCGGTTGAGTAACACCACCACACAATGGATAGAAGCCATACATTAGGACGAAGAAGCCCAGGGTGCTCACGACAAAGCACGAGTACGACTGGAACACGACCTTGTCGATGTTGGTCTTTGCCACGGCCTTGACCTTGAGCTACATCATCCCGATCGTGGGGGGGTTAGACAATAAAAGGAGACACGAGCGGACTTACAGGCAAGCCCCACGAACCTTTCGACCACAAAAAAAAAAAAATCAATAGAAGGGATAGAAGCAAAACCGGTACCAAAAATCGTAACGGCAATCAGGACAAAGACGAACCCAAGCGCCTGGTCGCTCATGCCCTCGTCCTGCGGCGCTAATACCGA
>Ga0302226_10003718_pt1 | contig 10281 bp, 19 predicted proteins | sample II_Palsa_E3_3_FD_193524 | JGI IMG/M metagenome (GOLD analysis project Ga0302226, IMG submission 193524) | Peat permafrost microbial communities from Stordalen Mire near Abisko, Sweden - II_Palsa_E3_3 | ecosystem: Environmental > Terrestrial > Soil > Palsa > Peat permafrost | place: Sweden...
TGCGCCATGACTGGTGACGGTGTCAACGATGCGCCTGCCCTCAAGAAGGCCGACATTGGTGTCGCCATGGGCTCGGGCACGGCTGTCGCCAAGGAAGCCGCCGACATGGTCCTCGCTGACGACAACTTTGCCACCATCGTCACGGCTGTCGAGGAGGGCCGCTCCATCTTCAACAACACCAAGCAGTTTATCCGCTACCTCATCTCGTCCAACATTGGCGAGGTTGTTTGGTAAGTTTTTTCTTTTCTTTTCTTTTCTTTTCTTTTCTTCCTTTGCTCGTTTTCTCATTGATCAAAATGTCTTTTCACAGCATCTTCTTGACCGTTATCATTGGCACCCCCGAAGCCCTCATCCCCGTCCAGCTCCTTTGGGTCAACCTTGTTACCGACGGCCTTCCTGCCACCGCTCTGGGCTTCAACCCCCCTGATCTCGACATCATGATGCAACCTCCTCGCAAGGCCGACGAGTCCATCGTCAATGGCTGGCTGTTTTTCCGCTACCTCGTCATTGGCAGTATGGCTTTTCCTTTACTTTATTTATCATTTAAAATAAAATAAAAATTATAAACTGCGCAGCCTACGTTGGTCTGGCAACGGTCGGAGGCTACATCTACTGGTTCTCCTTCTACGCCGACGGTCCCCTGGTGAGCTTCTACCATCTGAGCCACTTCCACGACTGCGAGAACTTTGTCAGTCAGCTCCCTGCCGGCCTCAACTGTGACATCTTCACCAACCACTATGCCGAGCACGCGTCGACAATCTCCTTGTCGATCCTCGTCACGATCGAGATGTTCAATGCGTTCAACAGCCTGAGCGAGAACCAGTCGCTCCTGTCTATGCCGCCATGGGTTAACGGCTACCTCATCCTCGCCACGTTCACGTCCATGGTCCTGCACTTTATCATTCTCTACGTCCCCTTCCTTGGCGTACGAGCCTCTTAAAAGGCATACGGAAGTTTTACTAACTCGTTCCATTTTGTAAAAAAAAACAGCAAATGTTTGCCATCGTGCCGCTCGATTTCAATGACTGGCTTATCGTCCTGGCGTTCTCGTTCCCTGTGATCATCATCGACGAGCTCCTCAAGCTGTGGTCCCGTCTTACAGCGCGTACGTTGACTTCATGCTAATAGTTTTTTTTTTTAAATAAAAAAAATAAAAAATAAAAAATAAAAAATAAAATGCACTATTCAGGCACTGGCAAGGGCAAGCTCAAGGCTCATTAAAATTTTTTCCACTGAAAAGTTCAATATTTCCTTCTGAGGGTGTCTTCAAGCACAATGAGACTTTGAAAAGAAAAAAAAAAACGCTGATGCAAAAGTCTTTCTCACTGACGCACGTCCGCTACGACGAGGGCGACCTGCTTGGCCTCGGTCTGGCGATCGCATCCCTCGTTCCTATCGCCGCAATCGTTAGCCTGTCAACGATTGTGGCCGTCCGTCGCGACGTGCGCACGATTTCGCTCCTGGGGGGGCTCTGTGTGAACGAGGTCCTGAACGAGGTCCTCAAGCGAGTGTTCAAAGAGCCGCGTCCTGTGGGTATCTATCCGCTGTTTTGATGTTGTGTGGCGTGCCTCAATCCAATGGAAACGCAGGTACGGATCGCGACGACCACGGGATGCCATCGAGCCACGCGCAGTTCATCCTGTTTCTGTCCGTGTACCTGTGCGTTGCTCTCGTCCTTGTGTTTGAGATCGGAAAAAAACCACTGGGACGTCTGCTTGTTCTCGGATCGCTTGCCATGGCTGCGATTGTGAGCTGGTCGCGGATCTACCTAGGCTACCACACGCTTCCGCAAGTGGCCGTGGGGGCGGCGACGGGGGCGGCGATGGCTCTATTTTGGTTCTTCCTCGTGGTACCATCCACCTTTCTGCAAGTTTTTATTTATCCTTTCCTATCTTAATAGGAGAGGGTTGCCCTCGGGATGGTATGGCCTGTGGTCAAGTCCATGTGGATCGTGCGCGTTTTCGAAATCCGTGATTATTTCAATGTGGGCGATGTGACCACGTTCGAGTACACAAATGCGATTCGCGCGTCCACGAAGAGAACGCAATGAGCTCGCGGTTAAACGATTATGTATGTAAGCACACAGGACAGTTAAAGTGGGGCAAGAGACAAATATGGAGAAGATCTTTTTTTTATCCCCCCCTATCAGTCTTGCTGAGACGAAGACGTGCGCGACGTCTTGCCCTTTTTCTTGTCTTTGACGGCGGAAAAGGTTTGCAAGATGTCCTTGATTTGATCGGCATCAAAGGTCTTGGTCTGCTGCGGCGTCTGTGAGACATTCCGAAGTGCCTGCTTCTGCTCCTCCTGTTGTCGTCGCAGCAATGCTGCATTCGGCACAAACGCAAAGTCCATGTCGGCGGGGATCTGGTCAATCGAGTCAACAGACATGTAGCTATGGAGATGCACATTTCAGGTTCCCATTACAGCACTATTCAGGGCAGGTACCTTTCTGCAAGTTCCTTGGGACGAGGACGGGACGGAGTCCTCATCGAGCGTCGTACGGGTGTAAAGACGACATCCGATCCGACCGACTCCCTAGAGAAAAAAAAAATTTTTTTTTTTTTTTCGTTTATTTTCTTTTCTTCCCTTTATTTATTTTTCATACTTGAGCTGTTTGCGAGGAGTGATCGCGGCAAAACGAATCCGCGATGACTCGACAAGGGACGACGCAGCCGCCTCAGCTTGCGAAGCCAGATTCCTGGTGTTGAACGGAGTCACGTCGATGGCATGATCTGCCGCCGCAGACGAGAGTCCAATCGGGCTCGGTGTTTGGCTGTTGAAAGCGGTGTCCTTGTAGTTGTCCGCGATCGAAAAGTTGTCCGTGAGATCGCCGACACTATCATTTTTTTTTTTTTGTTTGGTTTCAGTTTGGGTTTAAAAACGTCTTTTACCTAGTCGACTCGGACTCGTCAAAGAACAGGCTGTTCTTGCCGACAATCTCTGTAGTGTCAAAGTTGAGACGGCGGACCATGTCGACGAGGAAATCGGGTGTAGTTGGTGACGCCTCGACCGGCGACGGGGGTCCAGCAGCAGGAGAAATATGTTCATCGTCCAAGGCGTTGGTGCCGCTGTCACAGTCGTGGAAGGACTCGTCGTTCTCGCTCTCGTCAGCTCGTACCTCGTTCGCCTTGGCGCGTTCCTGTGAGCGGATTGTGAACCAGCGCAATCCTTGCTCCAGCTCTTGCTTGGGCTCTGCCTTAGCTGCGACTGCTTGCTCGTAGATTTCCTAAACGATTAAGGATTGTAATAAAACATCGAGGGGATTTCTTATCTTAGATTTTACCACCACTTTCTCAAGATTGCTGCATTGCTCTTCAAAGTAGGCGTACGTGACCCAAGTGTGGGCTTCCTTTCGCTTTTTCTCGTCCGCCAGGAGCATCTTGAACACAATGCGCGCAGCGTCCGATTCTCCGCGCTGATCGATGCCAGCGCTGTCAATCTCTGCATGATTTATGTATTGATAGGGTACCTTGGCGAGGGCGGCGGCATCGAGGAGAGAAAATAGACCCGCGGCAGCAGCCTGCTTGATCAACGGCTTGTTTCGTGGGAAAGCGTAGTGGACGGACGACTCGTTTCCGACCTTCAGAGTGTACCAGCCTTCCAGCTTGAGGGCCTGCTTGGGTGGCGGAGCCTCCTTTACCAACGCAGTCGCTGGAGTAGGACAGATCGGTTTTGAGGGTTCCGAGGGGGCGCTGTCGTCAAATCGGAGGGCTTTTGGCTCGAGGTCAAGGCTGTTGTTTTTGAACGACCAAAAGGACGAGAGCGGTTCCATCTCGGGGATATCAAGCGGAAGAGCAGACCGATTGGCCATGCTTCCAAGCTCCCTGTTCAGCAGGAAGAGAATGCCAGTTGAATAAATGCTTTTTTTAAAAAAGTACAATGTAAAAAATTAGAGTACCGCATTGTTTGCAGCTTTCGTCCGAGCTTGACCGCCGGACTAGCCACAGGAGTGGCGTTGAGTGAACGAAGGCGGTCCTGGAGCTGTTGTGTTGGGGTGGGCGGCGGCACAAGGACGGACTTGGCTTGCTGTTGCTGCTGCTGAGCTTTGATGGTCGACATTGGCTGGTGGGTCAAGGAGACCGACGTCTTGTGCGCCAAAGCTGAGAAGCTGGTTGCGGCGCGAATCGGAGTCATGGACGAAGTCTGCATGCGCACGGGGGTGGCAGGGGCGTCAGGTCCGCGGAGAAGACTGGACGGCGTGACGCCATTGCTGAGGGGCGCCGCGACTTTGCTCGGCTTGGGTGTCGTCGACCTGCAAGAATTTTTTTGTTTTTCAACTGCACGTGTAACAGACGGCGCCATACTGCTGCTTTTTCTCCTTCCACTCCTGGAGCATCTTGCGACGCAGCTCGGCCGATACGTCTGCTTGGTCGCCCTGCTCAAGCTGCTGCTGCTGGTTCTCTTTTTCCATTCGTGGCGTGGAGACGGTTACAGAACGAAATTGTTCCGAGCGCCGGGAAGGTCAGTTTCGAAAAAAATGGCCTTGCTGGCACGAGCGACGCCTCGAGCCCCCGTCGTTGTCGCGCGCCGCCTGGTGGGGCACCTGCCTGGCGACAATAGTAGGTCTGCCGTCGTCAGAAAAGCTGGGTTTGGACACCTGGAAAAGAAGCGCGAGGCCAAGCGCAGGGAAGAGCAGTACGTCCAGCCTCGCTTTTTTTCTCTTTTTTTTTTATTTCCCCTCTGACTATCGACATCGCCACAGGGAGTGGAAGAAGCGAGTTGCTATGAACGCCGGCTCGGGAGCGTGGGTATGTGGCCTGCTCCGCTGCTGCTGGTTTATTTTAAATAAAAAAAAAATTTTTTTTTCTCCAGGACGTGGCCACAGAAGACCCAACCGAGAGCGACTTGGAGGACTCGTTCCCCGACATGAACGACATCGAAAGCGAGGCCGAGCTGAAGGAGGCGCTGGACTGGTTTGAAAACTTTACGGTCAAGTACGACCCCAACGACCCCAATTCGCAGTTCATCCCGCCTCGTCTGCGCTTTGACGAGAGTACGTTTTGCATTCCGTACACTTCAAAAAATAAAAAATAAATAAAAAAACAGATGGTGTTGCACGCAAGTGGCAAAGGCCTTATGCTGCGACCTACGATGAGGAGTACCATCGGTGGCTCGACTTGTACAACTCGCATTTTGTGTCGCTGCTCACGAACGATGCTGCCGTCCTCAAGGGTAAGACATTTTGTTTCTTTCTTTTTTTTGCATTGCGCTAATTTCGCTCATTCTGTTTTTTATAGAATTTGTTGAGCCATATGTCCGCCCAGCAGAGGAAAAGCGTTACCTTCGATTCTCGTTTTCCCGTGACGCCATGTCTGGTCCGCGAGATTCCATGCGCGTATGACCCCCCCTTTTTTTTTTCCTTTGGTTTTTTCAGTGTAGGTCTGAGTTTCGCTCCTCCAGAATGAGAGCACGCGCAAAGTGCGCTTGGATGTCAAGGTTTCCAAGCTCGGCCTATCCAAAGAAGCCCGGCACAAGTTGAAAATCCTTGCCGGGAAGCGCTACTGCCTGCACGACGATAACCTCACGATCACGAGCAGCCTTTATCCTGACCAGCCAAGCAACCAAAAGGACGTACTAGATATGCTCGCCAAGCTCATTCAGGAATCGCAGGTCAACCCATTCGAGTTTCTCGAGGTCAATCTTGCCGAACACGTCAATACCGACGAGCCATTCCGGCCAAAGTACCCGAAAGATTGGTTCAAGCGAAGTTTGGAGGAGACTGCCAAGAAGGAGAAAGTGCTAAAGGATCTCGAGGAAGAAAAGCTCAAGACAATCTATGTCGGCTCCATTTCTGGTTCGCGTTTTTAAAAAAAAATTTTTTTCTGACAATAACTATTTAGATAAACTCAACGTCGAGAAGCACCAGGCAGAGATAAAGACAAGTACGCTGCGTGACATATTTAATTTTGTTTACTCTAACTCGATTCTTGCGACAGCCGAGGGGCGTGTCAACAACGCCATCAAGCTCTTCAAGGGCTTTGCTTGATTGAGGGTAATCTTTTTTTTTTTTTCGTTTTTATTTTATTTATTTTGTTTATTTAAGCAGAGCTGGTCTGGCACAAAATTAGTGTATGTAAAAATAAAATAAAAAAAAAGAGCAAGGAGGAAGAAAGCAAACAAAACAAAACAAAAAAAACATTTCGTTGCAAAAACTATTTTTGGAATCGCCCACCTCATCGTCGTCGTGCACGCCAAACTCAACCAAGACATGTAGCCCCCAATTTTATCATCCTGGCCTGGCGATGAAGTTGCTCGCTCGCCTTCTTCGTGTCGGCCGCCAAAGGCAGCAAAAGAAAAGTCTGGTGACCGTCGCACGCAATGACGTTCGGATGAAGAAGGAGGACGACAACGACGACGAGGACGAGCCTTTCGATGACGCACTCTTCGATGCAACGACCGGCACCGTCGTGGAGCTGTGGTCAACGTCGACCACGCTCCTGAGCAAGGACCCGTCGGCGGGCGTGGCTGCGCTGCTGGCCGACGACATTGAGCGAGAGCAAACCGACATGGCCACCCGCGTCGCTCTGGTCCTCCAGCTTGCCTCGGTGCACGAGGGCAGGGCGCTCTGCGCCAAACACGGCTGGGACGTGGATCGGGCTCTGCAGAGTGCGCTCGTGGACGACTCGTGTGCGTCGCTGCCATCTTCCTTATCCTCGTCTTCAATTCCGTCAACCGCTGCCGAGTGTGCGGTCTGCGGGGACGACGGCCCGATCTCGAGACAGGCGTGCAGCAACGCCGAGCATGTGTTTTGCGAGCAGTGCTGGCGCAGTCACATCAGCTTGTCCCTCGCCGACAATCGGGTGCCCGAGTGTATGGCCGCCAACTGTGACGCGATCGTGCCCCAGGCCGTCGTGGCCTCGCTCTGCAACAAGAGCGCAGTCGACCACTTGAAGCGCCTGTGCGCAGCCGAGTTTGTCGTGGCAAGGAAGGACGTGCGCTGGTGTCCCTCCGAGGGCTGTGCGCGTGCGATCGTCCTCAGCCAGTTTGATCACACTGGGCACGTCCAGTGCGCCTGCGGCTACGAGTTCTGCTTTCGGTAACCTCCCTTGTTGCGCACTCGCAAGAGTTTTTTAAAGGTCGTATAAAATCAGATGCGGCAACCAGAGTCACGCACCGCTGTCGTGCTCGCAGCTCGAGAGCTGGGTCAGCTTGTACAACAGCGATGTCAACAGCTTGCGGGCCATCCAGAAGTTTACCAAGCCGTGCCCCCGCTGCAACGTGCCCATCGAGAAGAACGGCGGGTGCCCGCACCACAACTGCGTCGTGTGCAAGGCCGTCTACTGCTGGGACTGCCTGTGGATCAACGCGTCCAACAACTGGTCGCACGATTGTGCGCTGATTAGGCAGCAGCGTCTAGAGTCCGCTGCCACCGTTCGCCTGGACGCCCCGTCGAGCGTGGACAAGCAGTACCATATATACCTAGAGGCCATCGACACGTTTGACAAGATATCGATACTCGAGCGGGACAGCCTGCCAAAGCTCGAGGCCAGCGCTGTCAACCTCGATCGCGACCTCGGCAACAAGACCATGACGCCGTGGCGTTGGCGATTTGACGAGCACGTCTCGGCTGTTCGCGTCCTCCGCAACGCGTGGCGCGTGCGCAAGTACAGTCGCGTGCTAGACTTTTATTGTCGCGATCGAGGAAACTCATCGGCCCACATATTCAACTTTGCCGTCCGTGAGCTGGACGACAGCGCGCAGGTGCTCTACTCTGCACTGCTCAAGGCCGAGTTTTCAGACGACCGCTGCCTACAGGTCGCCAACGCTGCCAAGGCCGTGGACTGCTACACAAGGCAAGTGTTTTGTCTTTTTTGGGGGTGTTTGTGCGTGGGTGGGTGCCTGACAAACTGTCCTCTTGGATTTAGACGCGTAGTCCAGGTGGCGCAGTCAATTTCGTTGGACTTGCCCAAGCCACTGGCATCGCCGACGCCCCCGCCAAAGTTCAACCTCGATCGCGTTTCGCCTGGAATGTTTGCCGGCGCAGACGACAAAGTCGAGTCGGCAGAGCGTCAACCGCGACAGGAGCAGCAAGCTGCTTTCAGCGGCGACGAGTGGAGTGACGAATCGGACGAGGAATAGTCGCAAACATGAAATAGTTGTAATCTGTCCTTAGGATCCTACTGTGCAATGGTCTTCAGAGATATGTCTTGGTGTAGTCGGTAAACATCTCGCGCAGCTGGTCCTTGTCCAGACCATAATCGCCGGCATCGTAGGCAGCACGACCGTGCTTACCCTGGGGATTGTTGCTGATGTAACTGTTGAGGTTCTTCTCAAACTGCTCAGAGTAGTCCATCTTGAAATGCTTGTAGATCTAATTTTGGCAGCAGCATTTATGAGCTCCAAAACCAAAAGGAAAAAAGAAGAAAAAAAACACTCGGTCATACCCCTTTGACGGTGCCGACCTTGTCCTTCATAAAGTCCTCATACTTGACATCGTAAAATTGCTTTGCAATCGAAGGGTTGCCCTTGCGGAACGCCTTCATGCGCTCGGTCTGGTTCACTGCCATCTCCACGATGATCTAGCAGGACACAAAATGATTAATAATTCGAAGAAGAAGAAGAAGAAAAAGAAAGAAAAAAAAAGAAGAGAGGAGCACTACCTTGCCAAACTCACGGCGATCGAGTCGTTTATCCTGCAAAAAGTAGGTCGACATGCTCTCAAAGTACTTGCATATGGAAGGAACGACATTTGCGAGATCACTATGATATGCAAAGTTCAATAAAGGAGATATGGCACAGACGTTACCGGTGCATGATGACCACACGTGCATCGGGGAAGACCTGAAGAAGGGTCTCGATGTAGAGGGCGTGGATGGGCGACTTGAGGGTCCAGTGCTTATTGGGCGGGTTAGCCTCGTGAAGGGCCTGGATGAAACGGAGCATGTAGATGTAGAGGAATTTCTTGTTGTCCGCCTCGAAGATCCACTTGCAGTAGTCGTTGAAGCCACACATGGTCATAAAGTTGGCCAGGACCATCTGCTGCATGAGAAACACGAGCTCCTCGTCGATCTGCTCTGCGTCCATCACATGAGACTTGGACATTTCAGCAATCATGCCGGGGGCGAGGTCATCAAGCGCCAAAAGGCGCTTCTTTACGGCCGCACGACGCGGGTGTGTCGCAAACTCGCTCCTGCAAGATTATTTATTTTTATTTTTTTATTTTTATTTTTTTATTTTTTTTATTTTTTATTTTTAAATTTAGTAAAAGAGGCATCATACTTTTTCGCAGGAGGCATCGGGTCCGACGAGTGGTACATCTCCCAAAAGTGCGGAGCACGGGTGTTTGGGTCCTCAGCCAGGAGGTGGTACATGAGGGTGGATCCGGTGCGCGGCAGGCCGAGGACGATGACCGGGGACTCGAGCTTGATCTTGGCAATCGCGGGGTTGTCGATGATGTACTGCATCACGTTCTTGCGTGCGGCGATCAGACGAGGGATCATGAAGCGCAGGATCATGCGGCCGACAGGCGACGTCGGAGCGCGCTCGAGGTCAAGGCTCGCCAACTTGGTGCCCTTGATGAACTCGTCCTGCGGGCCAAAGTAAGCCTCCGCACCCTTGGGCGTCTCGGTCTTGGACAGCTCAATGTACTTGGCTGGCTCGAGTGGCAGGAGCTTGACACCGAAAAGCGACTCGACGCCATTCACAAACGCGTTGAGGAGCTCAATGTGCGTGTAGAACTTTGGCGCAGGCACAAAGAAGCGGTCCTGGCCTCTGCACAAAAAAAGGGGGGTGTCGATTGACAAGTCAGAGATCGACAAGAGCAAGAGAGAGAGAGCAAGAGAGAGAGAGGCGGGCGGACATACGGCTGGTGCTTGGCCACGCCCTTGACTCCGGCGAGGTAGATGGCTGTGAGCAGGCCCACCGACACAGTGACGACAGACAGGACGAGACCCATAGATTCCCCCCCTGTAGAGTTCAGGTTAGCAACGAGGCGATAGCGGGAGGAGGGAAGAGGGAAGAGGAGGTCGTGGGAGCAGGTGGCCGGTCACTCGGTGTCACCATCGGTGGAACAAGTTTTGCCGGCTTCCGTCGAAAAAAAAAAAATTCAAAGGAGCGGGGCAACTGCCGGCACAATAAGTGGACGCGGTTCACAGAAAGCTCAGTAGACCTAAAGCTCAGTTCGCGTCAGCGCAGTCAGGGTCGAGGAAACTGTCAACTGTGTCGGCGCCCCCGGGCCATGTGACTGGCCACGTGGGCCCAGAGGTCACCTGTCGGTGTTTCGGGGGGGGGGGGGGGGGGGGGGGGGGGGGGGGGGGGGGGGGGGGGGGGGGGGGGGGGGGG
>Ga0302226_10003729_pt1 | contig 10255 bp, 10 predicted proteins | sample II_Palsa_E3_3_FD_193524 | JGI IMG/M metagenome (GOLD analysis project Ga0302226, IMG submission 193524) | Peat permafrost microbial communities from Stordalen Mire near Abisko, Sweden - II_Palsa_E3_3 | ecosystem: Environmental > Terrestrial > Soil > Palsa > Peat permafrost | place: Sweden...
CGCTGCCGGTTGCGTTTGAGCTGGCGAAGCGGCTGAAGAAGGCTCCGCGCGCGATTGCGCAGGAGTTGCAGGCTGAGCTGGCCGCGACTCCCGGAGTGGCTGCGGTGGAGATTGCAGGCGCAGGTTATCTGAATGTGAAGCTGGATCGCGCCGCGATGGTGAAGCGGATGGCCGCGGACGAGCATGCAGAAGTGGGTGGCGGCGGGTTTCGGCTGGTCGAGCATACGAGTATCAATCCCAATAAGGCGGCGCATGTTGGGCATCTGCGGAATGCGATCCTGGGCGACAGCTTTGCACGGATGCTGAAGATGGATGAGTACAAGGCTGGTTGGGATACCGGCGTGCAGAACTATATCGACAACACTGGGGTTCAGGTGGCCGATATTGTGGTCGCGGTGACGGAGCTGCAGGGCATGTCGCTGGCGGACGTGCGCGTTTGGATAGCGGAGCTGGAGGCTGCGGGCAAGCGTTTGGATTATGCATGCTGGGATCTGTATGCGGAGGTTTCGCAGTGGTACGAGGCGGATGCGCCGCGCGTTGGGGAGCGACGACAGTTGCGGCTGGACACGCTGCATGCGATTGAGGCTGGCGGCAATGCGAAGGCTGATATTGCCGAGCTGATCGCTACGGGTGTGTTGCGGCGGCATCTGGAGACGATGGAGCGGTTGGGCATTGAGTATGACTTTCTGCCGCGCGAGAGTGAGATTCTGCACCTGCACTTCTGGGAGACGGCGCGGGCGCTGATGGTGGAGCGCGGTGTGTTGTACCTCGAGACCGAGGGAAAGAACAAGGGTTGCTGGGTGATGCGAAGGGCGATCTCTGCGGCTGCTGGTGTGGAGTTGGCGGAGCAAGGTCCGGATGAGGACGCGAAAATCATTGTGCGGTCGAATGGGACCGTTACGTATGTTGGCAAGGACATTGCGTATCACCTTTGGAAGTATGGGTTGTTGGGGAAGGATTTTGGGTACGCGAAGTTTCACGAGTACGCGACGCATACTTGCTGGATTTCGACTACACATGGAGAGAACCCACATCCTAGTTTTGGGCATGCGGATGCGATTTATAACGTGATCGATTCGCGGCAGGATGATCCGCAGACGCAGGTGAAGGAGTCGTTGCGGGCGCTGAGTTATGTGGATGAGAGCGAGCGTTACACGCATTTGAATTATGCGTTTGTCGGGCTTACTGCGCGCACCGCGGAGGACCTTGGGTATGTGCTGAGTGAGGAAGATAAGGCAAAGAATTTTATCGAGGTGAGCGGGCGCAAGGGCTTTGGGGTGAAGGCCGATGACTTGATTGATCGCATGATTGCGGCTGCGCGCAAGGAAGTGGAGGCGCGGCATCCGGAGTTGGAGGAAGCTGAGCGCGCGAAGATTGCTGAGGCGATTGGTGTGGGCGCGCTGCGATTTTTTCTGCTGCGGTTTACGCGCAATACGGTGATCGCGTTCGACTACCAGGATGCGCTGGCGTTCGATGGAGAGACGGGACCGTATGCGCAGTATGCTGCGGTTCGTGCGGCGAATATCTTCCGCAAGGCTGGCGTTAGCGAAGAGGCGGCGCTGGCGGCTGTCGCTGATTTGGATTTGGCAGAGATGCTCGTCGGGGATGAGGGGACGAGTGTGTGGGAGGTTTGGTTGACGGCATCGCGGCTGTCGCTGGTGCTGGAACAGGCGATTGGTGCAGCGGAGCCGGCGATGCTGGCGCGGTATGCGTTTGCGCTGGCACAGCAGTTCAATAACTTTTATCATCGGCATCACATTTTGACTGAGACCGATGAGGCTCGGAAGGTGCTGTTGCTGGCGACGGCGGCGGTGGCTCGGCGGGAGTTGGTGCGGGTGCTGGGGTGGTTGGGGATTGTGGTGCCTAGCGCGATGTAGGGGAGGGTACCCCCTCCCCCCCGCCAGCGGTGTTTTTCCTGCAAAGTGTTCCTGGACTTGGAGTTAAGGGCCAAAGTACTACCCCGCGCTTTTTGGCGCAAAATATTGAGGGACTTGCGGTTAAGTGGCAAAGTATCTGCCTGCAGGTCTTTTCGCGCAAAGTATTCAGGGGGTTGCAATTAGGGGGCAAAGTACCCGTTCCTCATGCAGGAAAGGGCAGCGTAAGTGTTTGGATTCATGGGGTTTGGTGGCGGAAGTACCCTTCTTGCGGGGCCGGGCCGGGGTGGGCTTTGAGATGGTGGCGACGGGCTTGCGGTCGGGGTGGTGGAAGAAGCAGAAGGCTTCGCCGCGGAGGGAGGGGGAGCCGCAGCGGTGATTGTCGGGGAAGAGGTGGTGGCAGGTGGGGGCGGGGATGGTTTTCATGGGTGGGGGCTCCGGGTGATTTTGGGCGCAAGGGGTTGAGGGAATAGGGATGGCCGGACTTGTGGAAGTCTGGCCGCGGCGATTCCGTGGTTAAAAGCGAAGGCCCGGCGTTTGCCGGGCTGTTATGGATTTGGGTCTACTTCTATTGTAGCGAGTTGGGTGGGGTAACTATGCCAAGTTCTGGAAGATTTAATCGCCAGTGTTTATAAGGGGTTTGGTGGTTTTGGGTGTTTCAGGGGGCTTGACAGGTTTTGGTCCTGCGCGGACGGCGAGGATGGGGTTTGTGGCGGATCGAAGGAGGGCAATTTGGTCGTTGCGCCTGCGGCTTCACTCCGGCCTTCGGCAGAGCGGAAAGGAGTTCCTGAGGGGTCCGGACCTGGGCCTTCGGCCCAGGCTGTGATGGTTCGGGCCGTTGGCCCTCGGGAGCTCTTAGGCGCGCAGCACAAAGGGTCGCGCGGGCGCGCAATGCCCACCTTAGCGACGATAGGGCCGTCGCGAAGATGGGGCACCCGGGTCCTGCGCGTACGGCAGGAGTTTGTTATTTCGGTGGGTTCACTCCGAGGGCGGGGTGACCTGCTCATTCTGCGGGGGCGAGGAAACGGAGGGGCATGTCGACGGCTTTGCTGATGCCGATGCGGGGGGTGGTGGTGATGGTGGATGGGCGGAAGCCGTCGTCGAGGACGCGGAGGGGGGATCTGGGGCGGGTTACGTCGATATTGTTTTCGGCGAGGGTGATCGCCATGGCCTGGCAGAGGCGGCCGGGGCCTGAGCAGAGGAGATTTGGTTTGGCGGAGGTTGGGAGGCCGCGGAGGCGAGCCATCGTTTCGAGGCCTGTTACGGGCTGGAGGGCGCGGATGAGGACGCCGCCGGGTTCGCCTTCGGGCTCGCAGGAGAAGTTGAGGCAGTAGTGCATGCCGTAGATGAAGTAGACGTACGAGAAACCAGGTGGGCCGAAGAGCACGGCGTTGCGCGCGGTCTTGCCGATGAAGGAATGCGAGGCTGGATCGGCGAGGCCGAGGTAGGCTTCGATTTCCGTGATGCGGCCGGTGAGGCGCTCGCCGTCGAGAGTGCGGGTGATGAGCTTGCCGAGGAGGTTGCGGGCGACGACGTCGGGGGAACGGAGATAGAAATTGCGCGGGATGAGGGCTGGCGGGGTGATGCGCGGCCGGCGCGGGTCTGGGAGTGGAGGAGGGGTTGGCGTGAGGCGCTTCATGCCTGTTTGAGTTGATCTTCGATGGAACGGGTGCGGGGAGTTTGAGTGTCACCGGTGTGTTGGGTGGTGACGGTTTCGATGAGGGCGATCCAGCATTCATGTTCGGCGATGGGGTTGTGGAGGACGCCGCGCGGGATGACGCAGAAGTCGCCGGGGGAGAGGGTGACGTCGGGCTGGTTTTCGATCTGGATACGCATGCTGCCTTTGAGGACCTGGAAGAGCTCGTCCTCATGGTCATGCTTGTGCCAGACGAATTCGCCCTGGAGTTTGGCGACTTTGATGTATTGGTCGTTGACCTGGCCGATGACTTTGGGGGACCAGAGGTCAGTGAGCTGGGTGCAGGCTTGAAGGAGATTGATGGAGGTGATCATGGAAGGGCCTACGCGGACGACGAGGGTTAAGTTGCGGTGAGGGTTGGGAGGATTTCGGTGGCGGGGCCTAGGAGGATTTCGTCGAAGGCTTCGGCGTTGAGAGGGGGTTCGGGGCCTGCGTAGATTGTACGGATGCCGCGCTGATTGGCGATGTGGACTAGACCCGCGGCGGGGTAGACGTTGCCTGAGGTGCCGACTACCAGGAGGGCGGTGGCGCGGTCGAGTTCGGTGTAGATGTCGTCCATGGCTAAGGGGATTTCGCCGAACCAGACGATGTGAGGGCGGATGGGGTGGCCGCAGGTTTGGCAGGTGGGGAGGGTGGTTTCGTAGAGGGCCGCGTCGGCGAAGGGGACGTTGCAGCGGGTGCAGCGGGATTGGAAGAGCTGGCCGTGCATGTGGTGGAGGTTGCGGGAGCCGGCGCGCTCGTGCAGGTCGTCTACATTTTGGGTGCAGAGGTAGAAGCGGTTGGGCATGTGGCGCTCGAGGTCGGCGAGGGCGAGGTGGCCGGGGTTGGGTTGGGCGGCAAGCGCGTCGCGGCGGCGCATGGAGTAGAAGCGCCAGACGAGGGCGGGGTCGGCGTGCCAGGCTTCGGGGGTGGCGACGTCCTCTACGCGATGGCCGTTCCAGAGGCCGCCGGAGCCTCGGAACGTGGCGAGGCCGCTCTCGGCGGAGATGCCCGCGCCGGTGAGGACGAAGAGGCGGTCTTGAGCCGAGAAGGGCATGGAGCTAGTTTAGGTGGAATCCGTTGGGGAGAGGCGGTGCGGTGGGGTTGTGGCTTCCTGACATATTCGTATCCCACTCATGACGATGAGACTGTCATGAATGGGGCACCCGGTGGGTTAGGGCTTTGGAGCTGGGGCGGGTTGGGGATGATCGTTGTCTGGCGCGGGGACGAAGGCGGGGGGCTTGGCGTTGCCGCGGTGGCAGGTGCCGCAGGTGACTTGCTGGCCGCCTGGAGGGGTCTTGAGTTGCGCGATGAAGCGCTGGTTGATCTCCTCGCTCATGTGGATCATGATGCGGGCGCGGTCTTTCATGGGGTTGTCGTCGGAGGGGAAGTCGAGGTGGCCGACGCCGGGTTTGTGGGCGGTGTTCTTGGCGTGGCAGTAATCACAGTCGACGCCTAGCTGGTCTTCGAACTTGTGCATGATGTCGACGACCTGGTCGCCGGTGAGGTCCTTGGGGAGGACCTGGAGGTTGGTGGGCTTGGGGCGGGGAGGATGAGGGCGGGGTTGCTGGGGCGCGGCGTCGGCGGCGGGGGGTGGTGCGGGGGTTTGGGCTGGGGCGGAGATTGTGACGGTGAGGGCCAAGAGAGCGGCGGCCGATGCGAGGAGGCAGGGGCGAAGGTGTTGAGGCATCCTTGGAGTCCTTTGGTGGAGAGGATGGATGGGAGCGGGTACGAGTTTCCTGTATATCACGCGAGCGATGCCTGGCGAGATTTGGGTGGTGCGACTACGGGCGTGAGGAGACGCAGAGCGTTGGGTACAAGGTTGACGGTCATGGGCGTGGTGCCCAGCCATTCTCCATCGGCTTGCACTTGTACGACTGAGGTCTTACCAGCGCTGCAGTGGTAGCTGTCTGCCGGAACGGTTTGGACGTAGCGGTTCCAACGATGCAGACGTGCCCAGCTCAGGGCAAACCACGCTGGGAGCGAAAGGTGTGCGGGATCGCTGGCGATGGAGAGGGTGAGGTGTGGGTGCTCGATGGAGGCGCCGCGGATTAATGGGGCGAAGAGTCCGCCAAGGTCGCCGACACGAACGGACATGGCGCTCACTGCTTGCTGCGTGGTGTGAATGCTTGCATAGGTGCGCGTGAGGGTGAACGACGAGAAGTGGCCTCTGCAAAAAAGACTGGCTGCGCGGAGGTAGTACATGAGTCGGCCAAGTTTGTGTTTGCCGCTGGAGAGCATGTTGTAGACGAGTGCGCCGTCGGGGCCCGCGCCTGCCATCACGATGAAATAGCGCGAGGCTTGGCCGGTGCGAGTTTGAAAGTCGACTTTGCCGAGCGGGATTATTTGAGGCTGATAGTCGATTTGTTGGAGCGCTGCTCGGATTGGGTTGAGAGGAAGGCGCAGATGTCTTGCGAGTGCGTTCGCGCTACCCAACGGAATGACTCCGAGCGTTGCGTGAGGATGGAAGACAAGCCCCTGAAGAACTTCGTGGACTGTTCCGTCGCCACCGCAGGCGAAGATGGTGTCGATGCCTGCGTTGGAAGCTTCTGCCGCTTGATCGCCTGCTGAGCCCGCGGCGCGCGTGGGAGCCGTTTGGACTTCGATGCCGCGGCTGCGAAGAGCATCAGCGATGTGTTCGATTGTGCGCAAGCGCTCGGTGCGGCGGCGTCCTGCGGCGGGATTGAAGAGCAGGAGGACTCGGCGCATAGTGGGTTAGCTGGCGTAGGAGCGGACCCATTCGGTGATGGTGCGGATGGCTACGCCGCTGGGGCCTTTGGATTGCCAGGGCTTGGGGTCGTCGAGCCAGGTGGTGCTCGCGATGTCTAAGTGGATCCAGGGGGTATCGCCTACGAACTCTTTTAGGAACATGGCGGCGGTGGTGGCTCCGCCGTAGCGGCTGCCAGTGCTGTTGAGGATGTCGGCGATTTGGGATTTGATTTGATCGCGGTAGTCGTCGGTGGCGGGCATGCGCCAGAATTTTTCGCCGGTGATGGTTAGGGCGTCGAAGAAGTGCTTCGTGGTCTCGTCATTGTTGCTGAAGAGGCCGGCGTTGATTTGGCCTAGCGCGGTGCCGATGGCTCCTGTGAGGGTGGCGGCGTTGATGAGGTGGGTGGCGCCGAGGGTTTGGGCGTAGTGAAGGCCGTCGGCGAGGACGAGGCGGCCTTCGGCGTCGGTGTTCATGATCTCGATGGTCTTGCCGGACATGGCGGTGACGACGTCGCCGGGTTTGAAGGCGTGGCCGTCGGGCATGTTTTCGCAGGAGCAGACTACGCAGAGGACGCGGACGTTGGGCTTGAGCTGGGCGATGGCGCGCATGGTCGCGATCATGCTGGCGGCGCCGGCCATGTCGTACTTCATCTTGTCCATGTCGGCAGCGGGCTTGATGGAGATGCCGCCGGTGTCGAAGGTGATGCCCTTGCCGACGAGGCCGAGGATGGGGCTGTTGGCGGACGGAGGGGTTGGGGGCTCGTAGCGGAGGACGATGAGGGCTGGGGGTTGCGGGGAGCCCTGGGTTACGGAGGCGAAGGCTCCCATCTTGAGCTCGAGGATTTTGTCGATGCCGTGGACTTCGCATTGGAGGCCGAAGTCTTTTGCCATGGCGGCGGTGCGTTTGCCTAGTTCGGTGGGGGTGAGGATGTTGCCGGGCTCGTTGATGAGGGTGCGGGCGAAGTTCTGACTCTCGGCGAGGATGACGCCTTCGTTGAAGGCGGTTTGGAGGGCTTCCGTGATGGGGCTGGCGGATAGGACGGTGAGGCTTTGGATGCTTAGGTCTTTGCGGTCGGCGCGGTAGAAGTCGATGTCGAAGTCGGCGAGGATGGCGCCTTCGGCTATTGCGCGGATGGAGGCGGCGGCGGGGAGGGCCCGGTGTTCGGGGAGGGTGATGGCGAGGGTGCGGAGGGTGCGGGGGCGGGCGAAGCGGATGGCTACACCGGCAGCCTTGCGGAGCTCGTGGGGGGTTAGCTTGTCGGCTTTGCCGAGGCCGATGAGGAGGAGGCGCTGGGCTTGGATGCCGGCGGGGGCCGGGAGGAGGAAGGTTTCGCCGAGGGCGGCTTTGAAGTCGGCGGAGGTTAGCCAGGGGGTCGCGGCGGTTTCGATTGCGGCGGAGGAGTTGAGGAGGGTCGGGGTGGCAGGGGAGTCTTTGGTGGTCGCGGTGTCGGCGGCGAAGATTACGAGGAGCGGGGTGGCGAAGTCGGCGGGGGACTGGTGGAGCAGAGTGGTGGTCACATTCTCTATGGTAGCGCTATTGATTTTTGATTCGCCTGGCTATGGAAATTGTGCGCGATTCGGGGAAGGGAATTCAGTCGTTGCGCCTGCGGCTTCACTCCGGCCTGCGGCAGCAAGGAAGCGCCTTCGGCCCAGCGTTAGTTATGAGACCCAAGGCTGAAGCCTTGGGGTATCTGGAAGCAATTGAAGAGCAGGTTCTCAGAGGGAGTGGCAGAACGAAAGGCCGGGCAAGAACGGGAGAAAGCGGGTTCGCTCGCTTCGCTCGGAATGACAATCTCTTTCAGGAATTGTCAAAGAAAGGCAAAGGCAAAGGCAAGGGCAAAGGCAAAGGCAAAGGCAAGGCAAGGCAAGGGCAAAGGCAAGGGCAAGGGCAAGGGCAAGGGCAAGGGCAAGGGCAAAGGCAAGGGCAAAGGCAAATACGGGGGTCCTTCGCTACGCTCAGGATGACGACGAAAAACAAGCAAAAGCAACGGCAACAACAAAAGCAACGGCAACGACAAAAGCAACGGCAACGACAAAAGCAAGGGCAGAGGCAAAAACAGAAGCGGGTCCTCCGCCTGCGGCGAAGGATGACAAGCATTCGTTGTGGTTAGGCGGTGGCGGTGGCGGTGGTGGGGGCTGGATCGCGGGGGAGGGTGATGGAGAAAGTGGTGCCGTGCTTAGGGCCTTGGGTCCGGGAGCGAACGCGGATGCTGCCTCCGTTTTTGTCGACGAGCTGCTTGCAGACCCAGAGGCCTAGTCCGGTGCCGACGGTGCCTTTGGTGGTGAAGAAGGGGTCGAACATTTGTTTGGCGGTGGCGGGGGTGATGCCGTGGCCGCAGTCGGAGACGGAGAGGCGGATGCGGGGGCTGCCGCTGGTGGGGTCGACGGAGGCGGAGGTGCGGATGATGATGCGGCAGTCGTGGCCGACGGCGTCGAGCGAGTTGGCGAGGAGGTTGGCGAGGATCTGGCGGAGCTCGCCGGCGATGCCGAGGATGTTGAGCGGGTCGTCACACTGCTGGAGGACGGTAGCGCCGCTGGCCTGGATTTTGGACTTGAGGAGGTCGACGACGGACTCGACCAGATCGCAGGCGGGGTTGCTGGTGGCGGCGGAGAACTCGCGATAGAAGCCGAGGGTCTGGCGGGTGATGTGGGCGATGCGCATGAGTTCGCCGTCGGCGATGTCGAGGTAGAGGCGCGCCTGGTCGGGGAGGTCGGGTGTTGAGCGGACGAGGTAGAGGGTGTTCATCATGGCCTCGAGCGGGTTGTTGATCTCGTGGGCGATGCTGGCGGCCATGCGGCCGGCGCTGGCTAACATTTCGCTGCGCAGGAGAGCTTCTTCGGCTTGCTTGCGGGCAGAGTTGTCTGTGCCGATGAGGAGGTAGCCGATGATGGCGTCCTGGGCATCGCGGAGGGCGGTGACGGAGACGACGGCGGGGAAGCGGCTGCCGTCTTTGCGGCAGTAGGTGAGCTCGTAGATGTCCTCGATGCCGCGGGAGGCTTTGAAGACGAGGGCTTCGAAGCCGGGAGTGATGGTGGTGCCGAATTCGATGCTGAGGGCGGCGGCGCGGGCGAAGAGCTCGGGCTTGTCGGAGAGGTTTGCGGGGGTGACTTTGTTGATGACTTCGGCGGCGGTGTAGCCGAGCATGCGTTCGGCGCCGACGTTGAAGATCTGGATGACACCGTGGGCGTCGGTGGCGATGGAGGAGAAGTTGGCGCTGTTGAGGATGGCGCGTTGGAGGGCGCCAGCTTTGAGAAGGATTTTATCGGTGCGTATGCGCTCGTTGATTTCTGCTAACAAATTTTGCTCGGGGTCTCGCGTCTGCGGTTGGATCTGTAGTAGCGGCACGTGCGGGTCCTCGAAGACACCTAGCTGATTGTCTGCTTTCGCGGGGACAGAGGATGTGCTGTATTGCTCACAGGGTAGCGCGACGGTCAGTTTGCGAGGCGTTCGTTGGCACAGGGGTGCGGGGGCGGACTCTATCGAAGAGGCTTCCGCTACTTTGCGCTATTCTGACGGGGATCGGAGGGAGTGACTATGGATCCGGAGGGATCGATGTTGCCTTTGCAGGCTGAGTTTGCGCGGGCGTTTGCTGAGGAATGGGTTGCTGCGTGGAACAGCCACGATCTCGAGGCGATCCTTGCGCACTACGAGGAAGATGTGGAGCTGCGCTCGCCGGTGGCGCAGAGGTTGTTGCAGGGCGATGGGACGGTGCGGGGGAAGGTGGCGCTGCGGGAGTATTTCGAGCTTGGCTTGCAGGCGTATCCGCATCTGCGGTTTGAGCTGGTCGATACTTTGTGGGGGATGGAGACGATCGTGATTTCCTATCTCAACAATGTGCGGGGAAGCAAGACGGCGGAGGTGATGTTGATGAGTGGGGCGCGGAAGATTCGCGGGGTGTGGGCGAACTATAACCAGTAGGGGCGGGTTGGATCAGGGCTTGCAGGCCTGGGCGAATTTGGCGGGGATGAGGGGCAGGGCGGGTTGGCCGTCGAACTG
>Ga0302226_10003734_pt1 | contig 10252 bp, 12 predicted proteins | sample II_Palsa_E3_3_FD_193524 | JGI IMG/M metagenome (GOLD analysis project Ga0302226, IMG submission 193524) | Peat permafrost microbial communities from Stordalen Mire near Abisko, Sweden - II_Palsa_E3_3 | ecosystem: Environmental > Terrestrial > Soil > Palsa > Peat permafrost | place: Sweden...
AATTGAAGTAGCTCCAGCTCCTAACGACCCACTAAGCATTGCTGCCGCTCAATCGCTCGATCATGGCAATGCCTGCCGCCGGGTTGTGTGTCTTGAAGCCGCTGATCACGTATAAAAAGACGTCTCGGGGTGTAGTCGCCGCGGCTGATATGCCGAACGTTTCGAGTCCCTTCGGCGTGCCGCCGGATGCCCAGTCACGCGCCCGCTTAGTCCATAGATCCAGCGTTTTATCGTCATAGCCCTGCGCGAATTGCTCGGTCGTTCCCATGACGCGCGCATAGACGAACTTCGCCGTTACGTCTGCGATCTGCGGATATTTCGAATCTCCCGCCATGACGATGGCAACACCGTGTTTCCGCGCGAGGGCAACGAATGCTTCGTCGCGGAAACTCTCATGCCGCACTTCGAGCGCATGCCGGATCTCACGGCCATCGACTTTATGGGGCAGCAGGTCCAGGAAGGCTTCGAAGTCGTCTGCATCGAACTGTTTGGTCGGGGCGAATTGCCAATTGATCGGGCCGAGCTTGTTCTTCAATTCGAGCACGCCGCTCGCGAGGAAACGCTCGACGGATTCGCCGGCTTCCGCGAGCACTCGCCTGTTCGTTGCGAAGCGCGGCGCCTTTAGCGAGAAGACAAAATCATCCGGGGTTTCGTCGTGCCACTTCGCGAACGTGGACGGCTTCTGCGAGCCGTAAAACGTCCCGTTGATCTCGATCGTGGTCAGCTTGCGGCTTGCGTATTCGAGCTCGCGCTTTTGCACGAGTCCTTCCGGATAGAACGTGCCGCGCCACGGCTCGAAGGTCCAGCCGCCGATGCCGATCTTGATCTGCCCAGCCTTCCCTGCCTTAGCCGCCGTCTTCCGGGTTGCCATGAATGAGATCCCTCCCAGTGCACTCGATGCGCTCAAGTGTAGCGAATTGGCGCCGGGCGTGCGGGGGGAGGGCTCGAGCGTCAGCTATCGGAAGACTGAAGGTCCGCTGTGTGTCCTTGCTGCGCCGCAGAAAATGGCTTCCTGTTAGCGCGGTCGCTAGCCAAGGCCGTTTGCCCGGTACGCGTGAACGCCACGAGCGCGAGCGAAATCAGCGCTGCGAAGACGACATAAAAGGCGGGCACATAGTGGCTGCCCGTGACTTCAGTCAGCGTCGAGACGGTCAGCGGTGCAAGGCCGCCGAACAAAGTTACCGCGAGGTTATACGACAGCGCCACGCCAGTCGAACGCGCCTTCGCCGGGAAGATGGTCGCCAGCATGCCGGGGTGCGGACCCGCTATCGCGACCTGGAAGAGGGACGCAATGATTTGCGCGATCAAAAGGCGCGTGAGCGATGGCGCAGAGACAATGAACCAGAATAACGGGAACGTGCACAGCAACCAACTGATGACCAGTGGATAGAAAAGCCGGTAGGCACCGAATTTATCGGCGAGTTTGCCGGAGACCGGAAACAGCAGGAAGTTGATGACACCGCCAATGAACGTTCCAAGCAAAGCCGACTTGAGCGGGAGATGCAGTTGGTGTTCCACATACACGGGCAGATACGCGTTCCACAAATAATTCGATGCCGTGCCAATGATCATCACGCCCATCGCACATAAAGCCGCATCGCCCTGTTCGCGCACAAAGTCGCCCAGCCGGAAAGCGCGCGTAGCGCCTGCGCGGACCTGCTTGCGCAACGCCTCGAACTCCGGCGACTCGGCAATGTTATGACGGATGTAAAAACCAAGCGGCCCGATGAGCGCGCCAATCAGGAACGGCACGCGCCAGCCCCAGGCCACCAGCGAATGTGCAGAGAGATTATTGATGAGCAGATAGCTGCATCCGGAACACAGCAGCATGGCAAGCGCCTGCGACGACATGTTGAAGCTGCCGTAAAACATCTTCTTGCCGGGCGGCGCGCTTTCCACCACGACCACCGACGAGAGGCTGAACTGCCCGCCGATTGCAAGTCCCTGGATCAGCCGTGCCAACAGGACGAGAAGCGGAGCCGCGATGCCCAGGGTCGCATAACCTGGAGCCAGTCCGAGCATCAGCGTGCCGGCGCACATCAAGAGCATGACCAGCGAAAGTGCACGAGTACGCCCCACGCGATCCGCATAGATGCCCAGGAGGACCCCGCCAAGCGGCCGGACAAGGAATCCGAGGGCGAATGTCGCAAGCGCGAGCGACATCGACACCACGGGGCTTCCCACCGAGAAGAACACCTCTGCGATGACCTTCGAGAAGTAGACGTACGCGGTGAAGTCGAACCACTCGAAGCCGCTGCCGATCACCGAGGCAAGCAATGCGCGGCGGACTTGTCGGGGATCAGGTGCAGCGGCCGTTGATGTGCCTTCGTATTCTGCTGCATTCATACGTCATCTCCTCCTGCGCATCGCCGCTAAAGAGCAGGCAAATAACGCGCGATATGCACCGCAGGCCCGGGACGCGAATGCGCCCGGGCGAGAGAGCCTCGCAGATTCGCGAGCTTACGTTTTTGATGTCGTTTAATACCGCGGCACTAGCTGGACCGGCGCTCGCGCAGCACGCCTGCGAGGAAGTCCTGAACCGCGCTCACGGCCATCATGCCGTTGTGTGGAACGTTATCCAGTTCATCCAGTTCGACTTTCACACCCGCTGCTTCGAACGTCGCCTTGAGTGACCTGAGACGCTCTGGGCGGGTCGCGCCGGCGTCGTTTGCTCCCGGCATGTTGTGACGGCCACCTTCCCGATGCGTGATCTCCCACGTTTCCAGATCCGCCTTGCCGACCACCATATGAACGGGCACGCGACGCAACGCGTCGAGGTCGAATGCCTTGCCGAACTGCTGTTCGAAACCCCGCAAGCCGACCCACCAGTCGCGGTTGACATCGAGCAGGGTCACCGAGCCCGGTGCACCGATCGACACGGCCCATAATTTTTCCGGATGCAGGTAAGCGAAACGATTCGCAAACTGGCCGCCGCCTGAGAAGCCGAACAACGCGAACTGATCGAAAGGCTTGCCATAGCGCTCGCCGATCTCATCGACCATGTCGAGCAATACGCGGTCATAGCGGATGTCGCCTTCAATCAGATGTTTGAAGCCGTCCCGGTTGCCGTCACCGCGCACGCCGACCGGAAATAGCGGGCATAAAACGATGCAGTTGTTCCAGCGGCCAAACTCCGCGAACGCATCGCGATAGTGGGCGAACTGACGCCCTGTCCCGTGCATGACCACGACGAGTTCAACGTTATTGCCCGACTCGAGGATCGTTTCAGGCACATACAACGTGTAAGCGAAACGCGGGTCGTAACGCGACGCGAACACGGTTGTCGAACCCAGTTCGTAATACGCTTGTCCGCGATCGGCGGGTTTGTCCGTCGACGGGGAGGGGGTTGCCTGAGACATGTCTGCAGCCTTGTAGTGGAATGGTTCACCGTACAATTGTGCAGTCGGTCATTTAAAAAAACTAACGGATTTATATTTACCCAAACTAAACTAAACCTTTAGTCTCGCAACGTTGGAATGTCATTTCCATGAGCACGATCCGGTTTTTGCGCACCTTCCTGGCCGTCGAGAAATATGGTTCCTTTGCGGCCGCCGCCGGTCGCGTTTCTTTGACCCAGGCAGCAGTCGGGCAGCAGATGCGTGCGCTGGAGGACGAGTTCCGAAGGCCGCTGTTCTCCCGGTCAGGGCGGGTCATTACGCTAACCCCTGCTGCCCGGGCGCTTATTCCCCAGGCTCGCAAACTGGTGGCGGCGTACGAGGCAATGCTGGCAGACGCGGACACGGGGCACGAGATTGCCGGCAGCATTACCGTGGGCGCGATTGTCTCGGCGATGGGCTTTCTGTCGGAGAACCTGGTTAGTCTGAAGGCGCAGTATCCGGCGCTCGATGTCCGGCTCGTTCTCGGTCATTCCGGCGAGCTCGCGGAGCAGGTCACGGCATCCGAGATAGACGCCGCGCTGACCGTGCAAATACCTTACGAGATGCCTGTCAATCTGCAATGGACGCCGCTTTATGAAGAGCCCCTGATGCTGATTGCAAGCACGCGGGTTGCGACGGCACAGGCAGACGTTGCGTCCTTGCTCAAGAGCCAACCGTTCATTCGCTTCGACCGGACCTCACTAACGGGAACAAAAGTCGAGCAGACCTTGCGGCGCATGCGGATAAAACCCAAGGAGATTCTCGAGGTCAATTCAGTGGCCGCCATCATCGACCTGGTCCGGCAAAACGTGGGAATTTCCATCTTGCCCTTGCTAAAACATGTTGCATGGACACGCGACCGTTCGCTGATCGCACTACAACTTCCATACGGTCCGCTCAAGCGCGTAATCGGCATGCTTGAGAATGACCGCCAACTCGAGATTACGGCGGTAGTGCGGCAGAAGCTGCTGCAGGCATTGGCTTAAGGCCCCCTGAATTTCTACGATGCACCGCCCCGGCCTTACCTATTCTTACCAACGCTAAAGATCTGCGCGCTTGAGTCGATAAGCTGAAGAGGCCGACCAAGAGGATGAGGGATTTGCTATGCAGATAGGCAATGTCGCGTCGTCGCCAACTTCGGAGCGGACGATATCGACTTCGAGTGCCGCGACTGACCAACGGTCGGTATCGGACGACAACGTCGACGCGGCTCAAACAACGCAAGCGGCGCAAACAGCACAAACAACAGCAACGCAAGCGACTCAACCGGCAGATGCCACGACACAGGATTCGGCCGTCACGATTTCGCCCGAAGGGGCTGCAATGGCAAGTCAGGATGCAAGCAGTGACGCTGGTTCAGCGTCGAACGTATCGGCGGTCAAGTTGCTTGCTTACGGGACGCTTGGCCTCGAACGTCCCGACCAGCCGCAGGAAAATCGCAACGAGTTCTACACGGCTGGGAGATGGATCGCTGCGGGACTCACCATTGGAGGAATCATTTCGCTACTGGTTTAACGCTACCGTATAGAGGCGTCTACAAAGCAAAGCCAAGTTGCGACTTGCCTAGCGCGGTCAGGTCGCCGGCAGTGGCTCGTCCGGCGAAGTCGACCTCGAAATGATCAGCCGGGAAGTCCGGCGGGCTTTTGCCCTCCAGAAAACTCGGTAACTGGCGTTTCAGGTATTCGTCATTCTTGGCACATGCCGGCGCCGACGAGATGTACATCACGTTGCTATAGCCCTGACCCAGATGCGCGTCCTCGACTGCGTGAATTACATCGCTGTGCCAGAACACGGTGTCGCCGGCTTGCATCTGTGGGATTGACGAAAGCGCATCGAATAAGGGCGCGTGATATTCCGGCTTGATCGATAACGCTCGCCCCGGCATGGCACCGCAGAGATCGTCGTCGGCTATGTCGTCCTGAAGCGCGCGCAACAGGATATACACCATTGAGTTTGCGATGGGCACGAGTTGCAGCGTGCCGTCGCCGGGGCCTTGAGGCGTGAGTGCCGTCCAGCCCTGGAACGTGCGGAACATCAAGCACACTGCCGGGGATGCAATCTCTTGAACGTCGGGTCTGAACGCAGCGTCGAACGGATCATACTGACGCCAGTTTCCATCGAAAACATGCCGGTACACCTTGCGGAAATTCCCTTCTATCCAGCGTTCAACCGAGCCCCCATCGCAATGAGCGGAAAGGCCGAGCGATTCGGACCCCGGTGGCCTGCGACGCAGGCGGTCGGCGTAGGCCGGAACGCGTTCGGGATCGAAGTGCACGCGTCCTTCGCTCTCGTTGCGCCATAGCCGGTTCAGGAAGATCCGCGCGGTCGTCAGGGCGGGTGACTGGCGTGCAAGCACCTGCGGCCTTGACCAATAGATTCCGTAGATCTGCGGCTTGCTCGACGCCAACTGGCCGAAGTATTTATCTTCCGCGCGATTTTGCAGGCGTGTGTCCAGGTCATTGCGCTCGACATAGTTCGCAATGTCACGATCCCAGCTTTCCACCAGCACGGGGTCGAACACATTGCGAATCACGCACGCACCTCGTGCCTTGATGAGGTCGACTTGTGCAGTCGTAACGCGCTGTTCGGCAATATCGGAAAACTGAATCTCGGGGATGACGGCTTCGCCGCGATTGCGTTGTTCAGTAATGAGCTTTGCCTCAGCGATGATCGCTTGCTCGACCTCGGCGAATACCTGTCGATAATTCGGCAGTTGCTCACGCAACTCTCGTTTTGCCTGATGAATCGCGGCGGGTAGATCGGCGATGTTCAGTGCTGTCATGGTTGTCTCCGTATGCGTGTTGATATGACCGCAGCATAGGCTGCGCACGTTCTTCACGGTGATACTATCCAGACAACTACTTGGCTTTTTCAGCCATGGATCCGCCTTCATGAATCCGCAGCCATGAAACCAGCATACGAACATGTCGAGTTCGGCGGCAACTGTTCCGTCCGGGTCTATCACCGGCGGCTTGCCCGCATTCCGTTCGAGTGGCACCGCCACCCGGAATACGAACTGACACTGACAATGAACAGCCACGGGAAGCGCTACATTGGCGATTCCGTGGCCACTTACGGGTCGGATGACCTCGTGCTGGTCCCGCCGGACCTTCCGCATACTTGGGCGTCGAATCGTTCTATCGAGCCGTCATCGCCGCAGGTGGCGATCGTGATCTGGTTCGACGGTGAGTGGGCTCGGCGGCTAGCGGATTGTTGCCCGGAATATGAACCGCTGCGTAAGCTGCTGCGCAGGGCGGCGTGCGGACTGGCGTTCGAATCCGAAGCGGGAGGGGCGATGCGCGAGCGTATCGGCGAACTGCTGTCGAGCGCGGCACGCGAACGCCTCGCCGCGACGCTGGACGTCCTGTGCATGCTCGCCGACTCGCCGGGCGAACCGCTTGCGTCACCCACCGCTTTCAACGACCGTGACGGCGGACCTTCCGGCCATGAGCCCGAACGCATCAACCGGGTGCTCTCGCTGATCGAAGCACGTTTCGCTGAACCTTTGCGTCTATCGGAACTTTGTGCGGCTGCAAGTCTTTCGGAGCGTTCGCTTGCGCGCTATTTCGCTCAACACATGGGCGAAAGCGTGGGTCAGTACATGACGCGCGTGAGGATCGGCCATGCTTGCCGGATGCTGAGTGACACGTCGTTGCCTGTTTCCGTCATTGCGACGCGGTCTGGATTTGCGAATGTTTCCAACTTCAACCGGCAGTTCAAGGCAGTGAAGGAAGCGACGCCCGCAGCGTATCGCCGGGAGTTTGCCGAGGCCGGCGTTCCTGATGACGACAATGTCGTCCGCCTAACTGAACGCTCTCCATCGCTTCAAAGGAGACGGCAAGGGGTTGGTTCGGATAACGAATAGATCGAATAATTTGCGCGCCCTTGACATGGGTGATTTCGCGTTTTGACGGCGGCCGTACCGAAGCAAGTGCTGGTCGGTCGAAACCATTAACTGATCGGTGGCTTGGGGGCGACCTCGGGCTTTATCGTCGACTGAATGCTGGTAGAGCCGGCCACTCCGGCCAGAAGTGGCCATTCGACATTCCTGGTAAGTTAGTTGACAATCCGAACAGGCTTTCACCAAAGGCAATACCCGTCAAAAGCGAGGCAAAAGTGTCGAAGCAACCACGCGCACTGTTGAAGGCAACCGAAATCGACGCAATGGAGCCCCAACGCTCGGTCCATTCGTTGAATGAAAGAGCGGTTCGTCTCAAGAGGTCACTTAGCGAAATGACCGGACTCAGCCAGTTTGGCTTTCACCTCATAACGCTCCAGCCAGGACGCGAGTCCACCGAATATCATCGGCACCTCTACGAAGAAGAATGTATTTACATCCTTTCCGGCAATGGTGAGGCGACGATTGACGACCAGGCCCATGAAGTCGGACCAGGAGACTTTATGGGGTTTGCACGCGGAGGTGCGGCACATACCTTGTCGAACACTGGTCACGTCCCTCTCATTCTTATCGTCGCCGGCCAAAGGCTGGAGCACGACGTTTGCGACTACCCACGGCAAGGCAAGCGGTTGTATGTTGCCGGCACCAATGAGGTTATGGTGGACCTTTCTAAAGAGGACGCAGATTAAGGGATTATGCTTCGGGACCCATAATGTTTTCGATTGGCTGACCTCTCTGGGGCTAATCGTGGGGCTGCTCCGGACCGGCTTTAACTGGTCGACATCGCGCGTCACGGCAAATTCGGTCCGCAGACGGAACGAATCCCGTAACCTACCTCGCTCGCTTTGGCTTCGCCTTTGCCTTTGCATTGGATGTATTAACGTCGATAGCAGAACTGATCAATGCCTTGAACGCATCCGGCTCAACCTCCTCGCCCTCATGGATGTCAATCGCGCGCCGCGTGTTCCCGTCCAGGCTCGAGTTGAAGAGCTTGGCCGGGTCCTTCAATGAAGCCCCCTTGGCGAAGGTCAACTTCACTACCGACTTGTAAGACTCGCCGGTGCAGATGATCCCGTCATGCGACCATACGGGAGTGCCCATCCACTTCCACTCCTCCACGACGTCCGGGTCTGCGTCTTTGATGAGCTCGCGCATCCTGCTCAAAGTCTCTCCGCGCCAGTCGCCAAGCTCGGTGATTTTTCTGTCAATCAACTCAGATGCCGGCTGATCCGCGGTCGAATCCAACTTTTTCATTTTTCCTCCTAAACTTCCAGACTCTTTCAAATTGCGAGTCATGCCTTTCCGCGCGCTCGCGGAATCGGACGTCTTCGCCCTGGTCGCGTTCTGCGATTCAAATACCAAATTGCTTCGCATACTCGGTGTGCAAACGCGGCCAACCGAACTTCATTGCTTCGCCACCGACGATACGCCCGATAGGATCGTCGCCAACGAGCCGATCGAGGACATCGAGACAGATGTGCCAGCCGGCTGCGCCCATCGATATGAAGCCGCGATCAATGTTATGCCAGAGCGTGAGACGCGTGCCGTCGCCGGATGGCTCGAGGTGCCATCGCATATGATTTTCGCCCCAGCGATACTCGAGCAGGGTCGGCGCCTCGGCGCGCGTCACCTGCGTATCCGAAATGTTCGGCGTCGGCGTTCCGACCGTCGACAGCTTGACGGGGCCGACAGACGCGAGGCTCCGGTCAGCATCGAACGGCGCCCATTCACGCAGACTGGCCGGATCGGTCAACGCTTTCCACACTTTCTCCGGCGGATGGCGCAACTCGCGGACGAGAACAAGTGTCCACTTGTCCCCATCCTTTCGGACTTCAGCGCCGGCGGCCGGGCCTGGCATGTATTCGTCGCGGTTGCTCATCGTTTCTTTCCCTTTTTGCGTGGTACAGGATCCATCTGATCAAGGTGGCGTTCGAGCGCGTCGACGTGGACCGACCAAAATTGGCGGAACGGCGCGAGCCAGGCGTCTATCTCCATCAACGGTTCCGGTTTGATCCGGTATAGACGCCGCTGCGCGTCAACGCGCGACTCCACGAATCCGGCCTCTCGAAGCACCCGCAGATGCTTTGAAACCGAGGGCTGCGAGAGGTTTAAATTCTCCTCGATATCCCCCACGGACCGCTCAGAAGTTGCCAGCAGACTCAGGATGGCGCGGCGGCTCGGCTCGGCGATGATTGCGAATGTTGATTCCATTTGTTATATATACGCCACGGAGTATATACGTGTCAAGCTATGCGAATACGTGCTGCGCTATTGGGCGCGCTGTCCTTCGCGCGTCCCTCATTCGGCGCGACGATGGATGCGTTACACCCGCGCGAGCAGTCGGCCGAATGTTTCCGCAATCGTCCTTTCGGGACGCGCCGTGGTTCAGGGTCAAGCGCCGGCGGCGCAGCGAAGCGAGCAGTTGTTGACCGTCGGTTTTCGGGTCGGTTTCGGCGCTTCATCGTTGGACTGGATGCAGCCATTTCGAAACGCTCGATCGAGTGCGACGGATGGCCGCTTTATTCGCGCTTGAGCGTGGATGGTGCGTATAGTCGCATCGTTTTTAAAGCACATTCTCCCGCCAATATTGCGAAGGAAAACCTCTATGGCAGACCGCGAAGTTATCGTTCCTGACAGGATGCAAGCCATTGTCGAACGCGCCGGTTACGCGCCGGCTGTGAAAGTAGGAACCACGGTTTTTTGCGCGGGGCAGGTCGGCCGCACGCCCGAACTGGAAGTGATCAGCGATCCCGAGGCACAGTTCCTCGCATGCTGGGAAAACCTGCGATCACTACTCGATGCAGCCGGCTGTACTTTTGAGGACGTAGTCGACATGACGACGTATCACGTGCAAATGAGTGCCCACATGCCCATCTTTCGTGAGGTTAAAAACCGGGTTTTCCCAAGGGGCATGTGTGCCTGGACTGCGATAGGTGTGTCAGAGTTGGCGCACCCTGGCTTGCTGGTCGAAATCAAA
>Ga0302226_10003748_pt1 | contig 10233 bp, 18 predicted proteins | sample II_Palsa_E3_3_FD_193524 | JGI IMG/M metagenome (GOLD analysis project Ga0302226, IMG submission 193524) | Peat permafrost microbial communities from Stordalen Mire near Abisko, Sweden - II_Palsa_E3_3 | ecosystem: Environmental > Terrestrial > Soil > Palsa > Peat permafrost | place: Sweden...
GAGGCGAAAAACTGCTGGAGTCTCTCAAGGCAAACATGTCTGCAACTGAGCCTGCACGCAGCGAGTTCATAGCGCGCCTGCGTCTACTTTTTTTGCCCTAGGTCATAGTCGAGAGAAAAGAAAATAGAATAACGATTTTGTAGTTTTGTAAAGGGGAAAAAAAAAAAAAAGCGTAGCCGTACACCGTGTTTTCTTAATATGATTCTTGGTCTATAAAATTTTTTTTTTTGCTTCTGTCTTAGCGCCGGCGATTGTCACGATCGCGGTCACGGTCTCGGTCGCGGTCACGGTCGCGGTCACGGCTGCGGTCGCGGGCGTCCCTGCTGTCCCGTCCGTTGCTGTTGCTGCCGCCACGACGACGGTCAAAGTCTCGCCCGCCTCGTCCTCCGCCGCCACTTCGCTGGGGTCCTCCGCGTCCGCCCTTGATGATTGCGACGTCGATAAAGTCACCCGTTGTAAACTTGAAGTCGTTCAGGGTCTTGTCGTCGTCCTCGCTCTTGTGCGAGTTGTACACCACGCCCAGGTCCTTCTGGTCAAACTGGCCACGCGGGTTGGTGTACACCAGGCGAACGGAAAAGTGCACGTCCTTGTTCTGGGCAGTCTCGGTCTTGACCTCCTTGATGAGCGTGCAGATCTCCTTGAGCGTGGCGTCGCGCCAGGTGTAGATCTGCAGCTCGTCCGCGAACGGCTGCGAGTCATGTCTAAAGTCGTCCAGCCTACCGAGCAAGGGTCAACACGGGTGTTCTGGCGGGCTTGGCTGTGTTACCTGTGGTGCTGATTCTCCTTTGTGAACAGGCGCAAAAGGAACGGGACAATCTTTTTTTGTGTGCGTGGCACACGTCCATGTTAGTTCCCAACACAGCAGCCGAACAAGGGACGAGAGAGACGTGCAAATCACCTTTTCACGGTCAATCGAAAGCGTCTCCTTTGGCTGCACGACGACCTTGGAGGCCAGTGCGGCCGACACCACGTCTTCCATGACGTATTGCGTACAAAGTCTTAACGTGTTTCGTAACAATTGGTCCGTAAATCAATGCTCCCTGAATTTCCAGTTGACGTAGGCCTCGCCCTTGATCTCGACCACGCCGAGGAAGGCCAACTGCTTGGCAAGGACATCGCCGACGAGGGGACGTGCCTGGTTGCGGAAACTAACCGTGCCGCCGTTCTCGGTCTCGACGTCTATCGACACGCTGATGTCCTTCTCGAGCGAGTTGAGCACTTCAAACTCAATCACCGAGGGGTCTTCCTCCTTTTTCCGCTTGGAGATGCTCTAGAAAATAAAAATAAGTATTTGTTACTGAAAAACTTTTTTCTTCTTCTGACCTGTTTAAGCGTGACGCCTTTGAGAACAGACGTTTGGACGATCTTGTCAGCCAAGGACCCGCCGACTGCGGAGAGCGATGGCTGCTTGGGGAGACTCGCCGGCGGCTGAGCAGGGGTAGCTTTTGGCGTTGATGATGGTTGTCCTGCCTGTTCTTTGTTGACCTGGCGCCACTTCCAGGACGATTCGATTTCGCGATCGCTCTTGGCGTGCCCAATGACGATTTTGTCGTTGGAGCGGACGAGCTTTGTGAACGGCATGAAGCCGCTTTGGTGGACCAATTGCCCCTATTTTTTTATTTTTTTTCGCAGTCGTTAATTGACAAATACACGAAAAATGGGAAACCTTGAGATCCAGGACGACCTCGACATCAAACGCGCGTGTATTTTCTGCTTCAAACTTCATCACCGTGACGAGGTTGTCGTAAGTGACCGTCGTGAACAGCTTGACGCCTGACAAAAAAAAAAAAAAAAAGTAAGTAGGAATTATAATTTTTATTTTATTTTTTTTTAATACCATCCAGATCGGCAATACGAACGTCCTCGTCCGTTGCCGGGTAGATTTTGATGTCACTGGAAAAGGAAAAGTCGCCCTCGCCATCGGCAGCAGTCACGGACGCTCCGAGAATCGTGGCGCCCCTGTCGACGATTTGTTCGACGATGAGGGTGGTCTTTTTCATTATAAATTTAGAATTCGTGTAATTGCTTTCTGTACCTTTTGGACGCCGCCAGGCCCTGCGTTGACCTTGACGTTTGCGCCGGTGCATTCGATCACGACGCGCACACGGTAATCGCGCTGATTCTCGAGATGGTAGTCGTACTTGTGCACCGTGCCCTTGCCACTCGCTGCTTGGACCTGCGATGTGACGCGCCGCAGCAACAGCCCGTTCAGGTCCTTGTAGTCCTTGTTGCTGTTGGTGTCGGCATTGGGCTTTTTTTTTGGTACATGGTTTTGTTTTTCAAAACACACAATTGACGGACCAAACAAAGTACCGTCAGAGAGGCGAGGTTGGCGCCCCCCAGGCCTGCTTGTGGCATAGACGTTTTTTACAGGTACGAGACGGCGAGCGGGGTCGGAGTCGGGCAAGGCAACACGGTACAAGTCAAAAGGATGACTTTGTGTTTCAAAATCTATTTTTAGATTTAATAAACAGGCGCTGCGTGCTATCGGCAAACGACACCACTATTGCCAGCTGCCTTTGAGAGAAGCACAACAACAACAACAACAACATAGGCCGTCTCCTTCATGTGGACGTGGTAAAGTTTGCTAAAATCCCCAAAGAAAATCGAACATTTTTTCGCTTCGTATGCCCCGGCAGCTCTGGACGGCCTTGCACACAGCCGAGTGTACTCGGATCCCTTCCGGTAACAATCCGCGATGCCGGCGACGCCACACAAAGTAAAGAAAAACTCTGCGCCTTGGACATGGCAAGAAAAGTTAGTTCAACTGATGAGGACAGTGCGCACGTTGCTGCTGCTGCTGGCTGCCTCGGCAACCCTTGCGGCGGCGGCGGCGGCGGCACATGGACAACAGCAGCCAGCGGCAGTGGCGGGAACATCAAGGGCCAGCGCCCCAAAAGAGCAAGAGTGTGCGTTCAAGAACGACAAGGTGGCGGACCAGGCGGAGGACGAGGCGGCGGCGGAGGAGCAGACGTGGACAGAGGCCTTCATGAGCTCACTCAAGGTACCCACCCATCCACACCCACGCACGCGTGCACAAACGCTAAACCCTCGTGTGTGCAGGCGAGCTTCCAGAACCAGTTTATCGGCGGCTCTCTGGTGCTGTCGATCACGGGTGGCATAATGGCGCTCGTGTACGGCCTGTACGTGGAGGTGCAGGTGTTCGTGACCAACTGGATGTACGTGACGGTGGAGGTGCCCAAGTCGCAGGAGATATACCACTGGCTGACCAACTGGCTCGTCAACCACGAGGTCGTGCAGCGGTCCTCGCACTTTTCGGCGACCACCAACGCCGTGCCCGGTGACGGTGACCGCGACTATTACGGCACCTCGTACGACACGGCCGCGACCACGACCTTACACGCGCGCAAGGTGGCCAAGGTCACGTTCCTGCCCGTGGGGCTCAAGGCCACGTACAAGGTCATCTACAAGAACACGATCGTGTGGGTCTCGGTCGAGTGCGAGAACGAGATGGGCACGCGGCAGAGCGGCATCTTCCATGGCAGCGGCATCCACGGGCGCAGCGGTGTGCCTGATAACCGCGGCTATGTCCTCCGCACTTTCAACATGAACGGCAAGGGCCGTGAGCTCGTCCACACGCTCATTGTAAGTTTTTTTGTTTTTGTTTTTTGTTTTTTTGTACCACCAAAATTGTCTACTAACTACTACTTCACCTTGTTCTTATTTTACTACAGCAAGACGCGCAGGCAGAGTACAACAAGCGCTCCGAGCACACGGTCGAGATGTTTATCGCACGGTACGGCGCATGGGAACGCATCGGCAGCCGGCCCCGACGCAAGCTCACCTCGGTGATCCTGAACGGGAACGACGCAGAGACGCTCGTGGGCGACGTGCGCGAGTTTATCAACGAGGACACGTGGTACGCCACGCGTGGGATCCCACACAGGAGAGGCTACCTCTTGTACGGCCCGCCCGGGTGCGGCAAGACATCGTTCATCACGGCGCTGGCCGGCGAACTGCGGTTACCGCTGTGCATGATCTCGCTTTCGGACCCATCCATCGACGGCTACACGTTCACGCGCCTCATGAACACGGCGCCAGATTCGGCCATCATTGTCCTCGAGGACATTGACGCCGCGTTTGTCGCGCGCTCCCACGCTGCTGCTGCTGCTGCTGCTGCTGCCGCCGCCGCTGCCGCTGGTGCGTCGATGCACGGTGTCGGCGAGAACGCCTCTGGGTACTCGTCTGTGGATGGCGGAGCATCGTCGGACGGTGAGGGGCCACCGGCCCCCATGATGATACTAACGGGAGTGGGAGCCACCGAGGGCGGCGGTGATTTTGGTGCTGGATCCGGTGGCGATTTTGGATCATCCGGCCAGGCCATGGTCAATGGGCAGGGGAACGGCAAAGGACAGGAGGTGGCCAAGCTCTCGTTCAGCGATCTTCTGAATGGTCTGGACGGCCTGGCGGCACAAGAAGGGCGGCTCGTTTTCATGACGACCAACCACCGGAGCAAGCTGGATCCTGCGCTGATCCGGCCTGGGCGCATTGACGTGCAGCTCGAGTTTGCGCTCGCGAGCAAAGACCAGGCCTGTCGCCTCTTCCTGCATTTTTTCGCCGACTTTGCTGCCACTGGTTCAGGTGCTGTGGCGGCCTCCACCGCTACTGCCGCTGGCGCTGCCAAGTCGTCATCATCGCCGTCGCCCATGGACATTGAGCGGATGGCGCAAGAGTTTGCCGATCGCATCCCCGAGCACAAGTTTTCGATGGCCGCCATCCAGGGCTACCTCATGCGATGGCGCCGCGAGCCGCGCAAGGCCCTCTCGCAGCTGGACAGGTTTGTGTCTCAGCCATCGTCCTAGTTTGGTGGTAGATGGTAGAGCCTTGGTTTTGTACAGCGTAACTTGCACTCACTCTGCCTTGGACTTTGGATTTCCAGCTTTTTTTTTCCACATCCAGATGGAGGCCCAGCAACCCGTCCAGGTCAATGTCGGTAAGCGTGTTACGCTCCCACCCCCCCACCCTGTAGCTAGTAGCTAGCCTACTCATATCACCGTCTACGGCACAGGCCTGTTGGTGCAAGACGCAGGGGCGCTCGCCAAGCAGTACAACCGACGACTGGGCGCGACATGGACGCGCGACAACACGCTGGCCGTTAATCTCTTTGCGGGGACCGCTGCTGAGGTACCCGCTTAGACAATGCTCCCTTTCGGTACTGAGCTCGTATGGCAACCGCAGAAGCAGAAGCAGAAGCAGAAGAAGCCCGTGTTCGAGACGGCCCCCGAGGATAACGTCGTGTTCACGTACGAGTACGCCCACATGCACCCGTCGCGTCTTCGGGTAACTTGACTGAACAATGATTGAGCCCACCCCCAACTGACCGACCGGACAGTTTGTGCACAACACGGCCGCGCTGTTCCACTCGCTGACGCTCTACGTGGAGGAGGCTGCACAGGCTGCGGGCTCTGCCATGTCGACGTCAAACAAGCTGGACGAGTACGTCTTCCTTTTCTTCTTCTTCTTCTTCTTCTTCTCTCTATGTTCTCAACGGCTCCTTTCCCCAAAGGGACGATGCACTCTCGCCCGAGCTCAAGCTACGCTTCAGCCAGTTGTACCGTACGCGGATGGAGCAGCAGATCCGCTTCCTCGAGGCAGAGAAGCAGCCCAACACGCACGGCGAGACACAGCTCTTCCGCCACATGCTCGCGGCCTGGCACCTGGCCGAGATTGTCTTTGTCGCCGTCCCCGACTCCTTTGCGGTCAACTATATCGTGTGGTTGGCACACAACTTTAGCATTGATGGCGCCGTCGTTGCGTCACACCCCAAGTGGGCGCCAAACAACGAGGATGCGTGGGCGCTGCTCTACAGGTAACTCTTTTCTTTGTTATTTATTTATTTACGAGCCAAACAATGACACCATGACGATTCCAGGCTGCTTTTGCGGGGAGACAGTGTGTCGGCCTACAAGCTGCTCGACAAAGTGGAGTGCACGGCACAAGAGCGGACAAACGTCGTGGACGCTCTGCAGGACATGATTGGTATCATGCGGCCGCGCGATCCATCAAAAAAGGAGGACGAGTTTTACAGGGAATGGAAGGACAGCCAGGCACAAGTGAAGAAGACTCTTGGCGCAGTGACCAGAGGAACGGGTTTGCTCGCGCAAAAATCTGTCGAGATTTTACAATTTCTACTTGGCGACGCGGACACAATTAGTACGCCGCTTTATTTGTTTACTTGTTCAACGTTTGGTCGTTTTTTTTTCTTTCTTTCGCAGAATCCGTGTGCGAGAAGGTCGGTAGTTCGTGGACAGAGCTTTTGGCAGCCAAAGTACTGTTTGTGGACCCGCTCCTGCAGAGTTACGATGTCGTGGACCAGATCGACGACCTTAAGGCCCTGCAGGCAACGACGCTCGGCGACTTTGACAAACTGTGTCTGTTCCTGTTTGACCTCAACGCTGTGGAGGCACGTTGCTGAAAGTATGAGTTTAGCAATGAGCTAACCATGGCTGGACTCGTAGGCCCTCAACGCAGCGAGCAGCATGGACCTGTGGTTTGTGACCCATCTGGCAGACTTCTGGTCCAAATGCGGTGTGTTCAAGCTCACAATGTCCGCACCGTCCCTCCACTACCGCGACTACTTTGTCGGTGACTATGGCAAATGGCTCATGTCCCAGTCCAACCTGTGGCAAGTCGGTGCCCAGTACCTCTTGACCGTTCCCGTGCGTCTACTCTTTTTTTTCTTTTTTTTTTCTGATCCGACTGTTTTTGTTTTCACTCAACATCTATCTCTTGTAGAACGGGAAGGCGTTTGTTGAAGCCTACATCGACAACCAGCCGATCGACACGCAGGCAACCGCCGAAAAGCTGCTGGACCTCTGTGCCGATCTCAAGCTGGACCAGGAGCTGACCATCTGTCTGCATCAGAAACTGGCGCGCCGTGCCCTCGACAACAAGCAGTTTGGCGTCGCTCTGGCCCACTACGACGCTGCCGGTGACACCCACAAGGTCTCGTACCTGGCCGATCAAATGCTCAAAAAGTACTGGGACGATGGCGTGCTGGACTTAGTCGAGGTCGCCGACAGCCTGGGCCATGCTGCGTTTGAGAGCGATCGATTGGCCTTCCTCGGTCACTATGCACAATTCCACGAGCTGTACAAGGTATTTTTTTTTTGTTTGTTTGTGTGTGTGTACTGTCTGCTCATATTTGGTGTTTTTTTCCTTCCTTCTTTGGTCAGGCCAAGCGGTTCGGCAAGGCGGGACGGCTCCTGGTCGATCTCCTGACCAAGGCCGTGGCGCCAAAGTACTTTTGGCCGGTCCTTCTGATGGATTCGATCCCGCTGCTCGAGGACACGCAGATCATCTTCTCGGTGGACGATACGTACGAGCTCATGCGCTGCCTCGAAGAGTGCTACTCGCCCGCGTGGACTGCACTGACACAAGGACCGCCGACATCGGCCGCCTCGTCGTCCAAGGGAATCCACGTCAGCACGGACCAGCTCGCGGTCGTCCAGCTCGCCCTCGTGCGCAACCTCGCCCGCGCCTCCATCGCCGGCAACCCGTCCACAGGCTTTGGCCCCCTGGCGCTCACGAGCTCGAGCAATCCTTGGGTGGCCTGAGTAAACGTGGCCATTTTTAGAATTCCGTTCCCCATTTTGTCACACTTGCTTCTGCACAAACACGCCGTGTAATGTCACACAAGGATAACGTGAAATTGGAGAGGCCGGCCGCTGCTGCTGCTGTGGCGGCGGCGGGAGACGTGCAGCCGAAGGAAGAGGAAGAGGCCGGCGGTTCCAACATCGTGGTTACAATGGATGACGACAGCAGCGGAAACAACCAAAGAAAGGTCGAGGTCTCCTCACCGCCTGCGCCCACCGACACCGCCGACACGGCAGCAGCTGTGGCGGCAACAGAAGCAAGCGTTCCAGAAAGGACGGTTGCCGGTGAGGCAATTTCGCTGACGGTCAGACTTGAGGCCGACGAGTTGGACCTCGACTCGATCCGATTGGACAGCAACAGCAGCAGCAGGAGTAACAGCAACCAGAGCCTATCCGAGGTACTGTTTGTTTGTTTGTTCTTCTTTAGTTCTCATTTTTGGGTAAAAAATAAAAATAAAAATAACAGCTTTGTAGCAGCAGTGGCAAAAGCGTGAAGGATATGAAGAAGTCTGTCGACCCCGAGGTACCGTTTTTCTTTCTTTCTTTTCTTCCTTATTTTTATATTTTTTTTTTTTTGCATGCATCAAGTTGGTGTCGAAAACATTGAAGGAGGCGCTTAGGCAGGACGGGTGGGCTAAAAAGGGCAAGACGACGAGAATGTTTGTGCTGGAGATGTCGAATGAAAATGAGTGGTTCCGGGCGGCAGAGTCTGTTGTTCGTGATCAGGTTGGTATTTTTTGCTTTGTTATGGCAAAGCTCTGCTTTGAGAGCACGGAGCATTCAAAGCTGGTGCGGATTCTCGGTGAAATGTCAAACGAGGAGATGATGAGCCTGTTTGCCTTTGCCCTTCAATCTACGCGGCGTGGGAAGCGCATCGATGATTGTAACATTCACTGAGACAAAAAAAAAAAAATAAATATTAAACTGAACGGACAACAATGGTAGATATCAGAGCACAATTTGGTGTGATCGACGAGGACCTGGTGCAGTTGTTGAAGAAACTCCGCTATCGCATCAACAATTTGCATGCGCAAAACCGCTACCGTATGACGCATTCGAGCCCCACCGGCAGCAGCAATTCTGTGCGAACGGAGAAAGGAGGCCTCAAGCGAAAGAGAACGACTAGCAAAGACGAGGATGAGGACGTAGAGGAGGACGACGAAAGGGGCGACGACTTCTTTATTGATATGAGCGCGCACGATCCGTATGACGATGACCTTTACTTTGATCCTTCGACGGCGTATGAAATTATCGCTCCTCCTGATCTCGGTTTTCTTCTGGGTTCCATTCCTGAGGAAATCAAGCGCGAGGAGGGCGACAGCGAGCCCAATAAGGCCGGCGTTGAATTTTCCGTCATGGACACCCCTCCTGCTTTCGTCGCCAGTGCATTCAACTCTTCTGATATCGACCTGGAGTATGGCGGCGCATTTTCCGTTCCTACCATATGGGCCGACGAGGCAGAGAGCCTGCAAGTGATAGCGGACGACTCGGAGTCGGCATCCTCCCCCCAAACAAAACTTGATACTCGTTTATCTTAGCCGTATACAGTAATATGTTCCAGTCGTCCTGTGCAAGTACGTGCTGAAGTTAATCCAAGCCTAAGCCATTGTGAAAGAGTCAGAAAGATTGGCCACTTTGAACAATTTGTGAGTTTGAAGCCCACTCATCGACTCCGAGCACAGATCCTCAGCGATCATCAAACCACTAACCCCTCGTCACGTTCCGAAAAATTTTTTGCGGTTGTCAAGGGAGAAGTCTCCACGTGAATTTCGGTTTTGTCAGGGAAAAAAAAGTTTTTTTCCGTGGCAAGTGGCTGACACGACAACCCAAGCGCGAACCAACGGGTTAAAACTTTGTGTTTCGTGTTGTTTCAAGTCTTCTCCTCACTTTTTCTTGCCCTCGTTTTCTGTCACGAAACTACTGTGCAGCTCATTCTGTCACCATCCTTCTTGTGGACACGCTGCTCCATCAAGTTGTCTTGCGACAGGTTTTATGTATAACAAACTGTTCGTCTTTCTTTTTTTTTTTTTTTGTCCGCGACCGGCCGGGATGAGGGAGGCCAAGCGACTGAAAGCTTCGCCGGGCTATTTTACTTTCTTCCTGCCAACTTCGCAGGACGTGATGCCCTGGCCCTTGCCTATTTTGTCCCTTAGCAACCCGCGATTATTTTTTTCTTTTTGACCCCCGTGACATTGGAGACAAAAATTTTTTTCTGTCTCATCTCGAAGACCATTTTCAGCTTTGTTACCAAATGGCACCCAAACGTGCTTCTTCCAAACGCAGCAGCCGCCGCAGCTCCGACGCCTCTGACGCCTCTGGCGCCTTCCCGGCTGAGTCCGTCTTCTCTGCCGAGCCCGGTCTCACTGACGTTACCACAGCCACGGTACGTTGACCCTTCGGTTTGTTTTTCTTTTCTTTTTTTTTTTTGCTCTACCCTCTCATACTTTTCGACACACTCCCTCGCAAGTTGCACTTCCCTTTGCTGAAAACTCCGGTCACATTCCCCCCAAACACAAATTTAGGCCGACCAGTATGTGCGTTTTGAGCGACACGCCGCCGGCCAGACGTCCGACGTCCCCGTAAGTGGTGGATGACAGGTCTTCTTCTCGGGGGGGGG
>Ga0302226_10003757_pt1 | contig 10217 bp, 11 predicted proteins | sample II_Palsa_E3_3_FD_193524 | JGI IMG/M metagenome (GOLD analysis project Ga0302226, IMG submission 193524) | Peat permafrost microbial communities from Stordalen Mire near Abisko, Sweden - II_Palsa_E3_3 | ecosystem: Environmental > Terrestrial > Soil > Palsa > Peat permafrost | place: Sweden...
GTCCTGCGCTCGCTCGTCGCCAGCGCGGCCCCCAAGTCCGAATAAAATAAAAAAAAGAATTTTTTTTGGAAGTCGTCTTTTTTTTTTTAAAAAACGACTTGTCAGGCCCCGACTGTTCTTATGTTTTCTCTCACATCTCAACTCCCATTCCTGTATGATTTTCTTTTGGCCAACCCCGGCCAGAGTTTTAAAAAAAAAAAATTCTTAGTCGATAAAATAATGCAAGGTTTGCGAATTATTTTCTTTCCAACCATTCTAATTTTACGGTATTTTTACCCGCATCAGCTAATAGGCATATTTCCGGAATCGTTCTTCATGAACGCAAGGCCGGAAGCCGAAAGGCCCATTTGTACGTTCAACTTTCCGTTTCTTTTTTTCGGGTTAGGGGAGGTCTTCTGTTAATCATGGTTCCCTTTTCTGTTTGTCATGTTCTGTTTGTGCGTCGTGCTGTTGCCTTCTCCTGCTGTGCTCTCGTGTCCCTTCTCCTGCTGTGCTGTGCGTGCACCGTCCTCTTCCCTCCCTGGTGAACTCACACGCCCCTTCTTCTTCTGCACGTCGTCGACGGAACAAACTCATTACTCCACTCTCTCTGGCGCACGCCACATCCTTATCGCCCCTGTTCCATCGACTTCTCTTTGCGTGGTCTCACTGGATCGTTCTGTCGCCTTCCCCGTCCAATCCCTCCAACAAACTGAACTCATCAGGCACATATTTTTAATCCGATTTCTTTCTTTTATTTCTTTCTTTCTTCAGTTCTTCATCACTGGGCGAGGTTACTAACCGACGCTCTCCTAGTTCGAATGGCCGATTCCGGCTACCCGGCAGACTGGCCGAGCCGAGTGCCGCGAGACCTGAGCGACCATTTTGCCGTGGGCGACCTGGTGCAGTGCTACAACAGCAGCCGTCTGTACGAGGCCAAGATCCTGGCGGTGGGCGTACTGCGCCTGCCGCGCCACCCGGACGGCCAGCAACGGTTTCTGGTGCACTACATCAACTGGTCCCGACGCTTTGACGAGTGGGTCCCCCGCGCCTACATCATGCACAGCCATCTGGCGCCTCGGCTGCAGCAGCTCATTCTGGACCACCTGGCCTTGTGGGTGGCTCGCGAAGACGAGGATCCGCCGGTCAGCTTTGACGCCAAGAAGATTGAACGAATGCCCGACGACACGCCCCTGCAGACCGTGGTGGCGACCGAGTCGACGCTGCAGCTGGAGCAAGAGCTGACGGCGGCGGAGAGCGAGGACGGGGAGGAGAGGGGGCGGAAGCTGAAGAGGAAGACGACTCGGAAGGAGGGCATGGTTGGTGCGTCCCCTGCCGAGGTTCCTGCTAGGAGGTCTGGTGTTAGGGGCAGAAGGGCGTCAAGTAGCTCTTGGTCCGTTTCGTCCACCGTCTCGCCCTCCGCGTCACCCACCACCATTGCTGCTGCATCTCCTGCACTTTCTGCCGCGTCACCTCCGACCATCGCGGCGCCGTCTCCCAAGCTCACGGCTGCGTCTCTCGCTTTTTCTACTACCGCAGCCGACGGGGACGCCGGCGTCGAAACCACACAGCATGACGGCGTCATCGAGGTGTCCGCAGCGGCCGTCAAGTCGCGTGGGATCAAACTGACCAAGGCTGTCCTTGCGCACCTGGTCGCCGAGGAAAAGCAGTGCCGTGACCCTGCACATGTCATGACGCTGCCGTTTGAGCCGACAATGCGGGAGATCGAGGACAAGTTCAGGGACTGGGCGTCGCACCGATTCTCGCACACGTCCAAGGAGGACGTGATCAACGCCCTCCACGTCCTCTTCGACATATCTGTCGGCGCGCTGCTGCTCTACGACTCGGAGCGGCCCGCACACGACCTGTACTTTGCCGCGAACCCAGAGACAAAGCCCCACACCGTCTACGGCATTGACCACCTCCAACGACTCATCGTCAAGCTGCCCGCAGTGTTCAAGGAAAACCCACAGCTCTTCACCAAGCAATCGCCCGTGCACCGCAAGGCCCTCTGCTTAATCCTGAACGAGTTCGTGGGGTATTATCCGTTGGGGGTTGGCGATAAATCTCGCTAAATAAAATAACAAACAAACAGCATCTTCGAGAGTCACTATGAGAGCAGGCGCGTAAGTAGCAAGGGTAAACAGCGAGCTGTCGCCCCCGCCTCGTCTCCGCCGAGGAAAGAAAAGCAAATATCCATCGTCGTGCCCAAGCCGCGGCCGCAGCGGCGGCTGTCGCTGGTGGCCATCAAGCAAAAGTACGCGCAAAAGGCGGCCGCGGCCGCGGCGGCAACACGGAGGGCCCGCCTTCAACAGCAAAACCGGACGATCAAACACTACATGGACACGCATGTCAGCGACCAAGAGTTTGACGAGGAGGAGGAGGAGGAGGAGGAGGAGGTCGAGGAGGTCGAACGAACATCACGAAAGAGGCAGCGCCGCACAGCGACGTCTTGCGCAGAGGACGAGCAAGACAACGAGGAAGAGAGCGAAATCGATGTCGCAAACGACAGCGAATCGTCGGGCGAGGACGACGACGACATGCACGTCGACGACGACGATTTCAAGCCGCCCTCGAAGCAGCCCAACCCCTTCCCATTCAAAAAATTACTGAGAGCGAAAACACGAAAATAATTGTACTGATCAGTCGGGGGGGTCGAAACAAAAAAAAAAGAGTCGGGGCAAAGTGTATGGGGTGGTATTTTTTTTTTTTTAGGGTCAGTGGGGAACATGGGAAACGATAATTATTTCTTTCTTCTTTATTATTTTATTTCTAGGGATGCCCGCGATGGATCACATGTTGAACGATCCGGTGAAGGGCTGGAGCGTGAACGCGAGCGAGTACTCGGTGGCGCGGAGTTGGTAGTCCATGTGCGTCTGGGGCGACCACGAGTTGTCGCCGCCGAGGCCTGCCTGGGCGCAATCGACTTTCCTGAAATTTGATGATCTTCATTAGCGCGATGAACGATTGGGAGAGAGAAAAAAAAGCACAAAACCATTCGAGGTTGGCCGCGGGCACGAGGTCCTTTGTGTGGCGCGCGGTGAGGAGGTTGTCCATGGTGTAGCGCGAGATGGACGTGTGCACAGACGTGCCGGGCGCGGCGGTGAGGACGAGGCCGTGGTTGGCGGGCGAGAAGCTCTCGAGGGCGACCCAGCGGACGCCGCCGCGGCTGCCGTTCTCCTGCGGCTTGATGTAGTCCGTGTGGAGGGCGTCGAGGTCGGCGGTGTAGATGCCGACGGGCGAGCTGACCTGGCGGTCGGGGTAGTTCTCGTGGGGGCCCTGGCCGTACCACGTGAGCTGCTCGACGTCTGTGGGGACCTGGAAGATGACGCCGACACGGGGCAAGGGCACAATCTCCTCGGCCGCGTCGTTGGGAGCAAACTTGTAGTTGGACTGGAAGTCGATCTTGCCGTCGCCCCAGACAATGTACTTGGCCGTGTAGTTGAAGTTGCCGACCGGGTTGGTGATGGGCAGGACGCCCTGGACGTCAATGGTGACTGAGGTCATGTCCGCGCTCTGCGACCACACGGCGAGGACGTCGCTCAGCTTGGTGGTGTCGTAGCCGGCGCGCTTCCACATGGCCGCAAAGGACGCGAACGCGCCGCCCTTGTCATTGTCCGTGGTCGGTCGCCACAGGTTGGGCGCAGGGCCAGCCATTGCCGCGATCTGTCCATTGAATGCCAAGTCCGCAAAGTATCCGGCCGACTGCGAAAACAGGTACTCAAACACGGCCACGCCCTCGCTGCCGCCGCCCTGCAGCGAGAGGATGTCACCGCTGACGGTCAGCGTGATCGGCGGGACCAGGGCCTTCATCGACGCCTTGGGCGTTCCCTGCGGCTGCTGCTGGCGCACCTGGTGCATGTCGACGGGCTGTGCCGACTGATGCTGCTCCTTGTGGCCTGGCTTGGCGACGAGGATGTTGTCCTCGGGCAGGCAGCACGTGAGCAGCTTGCGCATGAGCGACGGCTCCTCCTCTTGCTGTACGGGGCTTTGGTGTTGAGCTGACCGGGCAGACGCCTGGGCCGCAGCCGAGTTGGCAATGGTGCCGCTAAGACGGGCACGCTCGACAGCGGAGAGAGCCGAGAGATCGCCCTGCCAAATGCTCAGGACATGGCCCGCGTTGCGGAACTCGTCGGCGTTGACGAGGGTCATGTAGACGGTGAGGTGGGTCTCGGCGAGGCGCCTCGAGTTGCGCAGCTTGACCGCGGTCGACTGCACGCCTTCAATGACAATGTTGACCGACGTGTGGGGCGCGACGGCGGGGACGGCCTGCTGGCCGCTCTTGACGGTGACGCCGTCCACGGCAAGATTCCACGACAGCATCACGGTGCCACGGAGGTCGGTGAACTCGTAGCGGTTGATGAGCTGGAACGAGCCGGCGGCGGCGTCGATCGGCTTGAGGGCGACAGGGCTGTACACCTGGCGAACCTCCCACAGACCAGGGTGCATCGTGCGATCGGGGTTGATCAGGCCGTTGATGCAAAAGTTGTCGTCGTTCGGGATATCGCCAAAGTCGCCACCTTTAAATTCGGTGTTGATAATTTTTCTACACAGGAAATTGCAGCTACTGTACCATAAACCCAGTAGGGCTTGCCCGTGGCGGGGTCGGTCTTGGTCAGGCCCTGGTCGACCCAGTCCCAGATGTAGCCACCCTGCAGGCGCGGGTTGGCGTAGATGGTGTCCCAGTACTCGAAAAAGTTGCCGGTCGAGTTGCCCATGGCGTGAGCATACTGTTTTTGTTTTTTGTTTTTTCCTTTTGTTTTAGCACGTAACGTAGTATGCCTTGCTTCGTACCTCGCAGAGAATGACGGGACGGGTGGTGTCGTACTCGGAGAGGCGGACCATGCGCTCCTTGGAGACGTACATGTTGGAGATGAGGTCGCCAATGGGTGACGGACGGGGGTCGCCCACAAACGAGCGGGGCTCGTAGTGCCACGGGCGGCTGGGGTCCATGCGGCGGCAGATCTCGCCCATGTCGACAATGTTGGTGCCCTGGCCAGACTCGTTACCAAGCGACCAGATAATCACAGACGCGTGGTTGTAGTCGCGGGCGATCAGACGCTCGATGCGCTCGACATAGGCACCGCGCCACTCGGGCAGGCTCGCAAGCTGGCCCCACACGCCGTGCGACTCCAGGTTGGCCTCGTCCATGAGGTAGATGCCGTACTTGTCGCACAGCGCGTTCCTTTTCACGGAATATTTATTTGTTTTTTTTTCATTTTTATTTGCATTATAGCGTACCACTTGGGGCTGTTGGGGTAGTGGGCCGTGCGCACCGAGTTGAGGTTGTTCTGGATGAGAAGGGCAATGTCTTGCTTCATAGTCTCGAGAGGGACGGCGCGGCCGAGCTCGGGGTGGTGCTCGTGGCGGTTGACGCCGCGGATGGTCACGGGCATGCCGTTGACGAGGAGGGCTGCGTTCTTCATCTCGACCGTGCGGAAACCGACGACGATGGGGCGCGAGGAGATGACCGATCCGCTGCTCGACCAGAGAGTCACGAGGACACGGTACAGGTTGGGCGACTCGGCGGTCCACTTGAGCACGTTGGCCACCTTCGAGTTGACGGCAACGTTGAGGGACGACTCCTGGCCGGGCGCAAGCGTACCCGACAGGGTTGCCTGGTACGACGCGACTGCTTGCGATGGAATCGTCGGGCTGCCGGCCTGGGACTCGAGATAGACTTGCGCCGTCACGTACAGGCCCGAGTAGTTGGCGCTCGAATAAGTGTGGTTCTAGGATGATGAAGGGGGGAAAAAAATTATTTTCCTTTTCGTTTGGATTGGAACGAGCTTGCCTTGATGCCGACCGAGACAGTCAGCTGGCCGTTGGCATAGTTGCTGTCGAGGGAGGCGTTGACGCGGACGTCGCTGAGGTAGGCCTCGGAGGGCGTGTAGAGGAGGACCTCGCGCTGGATGCCCGACATGTCCCAGAAGTCCTGGTCCTCGAGGTAGGAGCCCTCGCACCAGCGGAGGACCTTGACGGCGAGCAGGTTGGTGGCGCCGTTGCGGACGACGTAGGGCGTGAGGTCAAACTCTGCGGGGACAAACGAGTCCTTGGAGAAGCCGACCTCGATGCCGTTGCAGTACAGGTAGAAGCACGACTTGACGCTCTCAAACTGGATGTGGACGGGACGGTTGCCCCACGACTGCGGCACGGCAAACTCGAGGCGGTAGCAGCCGGTGGGGTTGTCGTCGGCGGGGATGAACGGCGGCTCGGCCGGCTGGAAGGGGTACTGCACGTTGGTGTAGCGGGGGATGTCAAAGCCCTGCAGCTCCCAGTTGCCGGGCACGTTGATCTCGGTCCACTCGTTGGGGTTGGGCACGTACGAGGGCAGCTGGAAGTCGCTGGGGGCCTACCCGTTGGCGAAAAAAGAAAAAAGTGTAAGTACAGGGTGGAAAAGGAATTCGTCCACGCCACCAGCTGCGGGGTCTTTGCACCGAGGAACTGCCACTTGCCGCTGAGGTTGACCAGCTGTGCACGGGTGCCCCACGGGTCGACTGGACAGACAGCACCGTCAGCCAAACCACACAGACGCACACAAGACATACCGTGGTCCTCGGCCCAGGCACCCTCGCGCGTGTCGTGTGGGAAGCCCGTGGTGCGAGCCGGCAGGCGGTTGCGCTGCAGCATCTGCGGGTTTTCCCAGTCGTTGCTCATGATCCTGGCTGACAGTCGTTGCCTACGTGGTCGTGGCGGTGGTCAGTGAGGGGGGAGGGGGAAGGAAGGAGGTCACGAGGCCCCTTTTATCTCGTCACAAGGTCAAAATGAGGGGAAGTGCACGGGACACACACTATACTAATCATGGCCAGTCGCATGACGCGTTCCCATATGGCTCATAGTCGTCGGGCGCTGTCTTCCGCCGCGGCAGCCAAGCCGTAAGCAAACGTGCCTCTCGGGGGGGAGGCTGTCCTCTAAGCCCACGCGGACAATCTCTAAAATAGGAAGACGGGCGTGGTCATGATGAACCTGGGCGGTCCTGCAACTCTGGACCAGGTCGAGCCGTTCCTGCTGCGCCTGTTCTCCGACAAGGAGCTGATCCCGCTGCCGCTCCAGTCGACGCTGGCGCCCTTCATCGCCAAGCGGCGCGTGCCCCAGATCAAGGACCAGTACGCGCAGATCGGCGGCGGCTCGCCCATTACCATGTGGAGCAACACCCAGGGCAAGCTCATGACCGAACTCCTGGACAAGCTCTCGCCCGAGACGGCCCCGCACAAGCACTACATCGCCTTCCGCTACACCAACCCGCTCACGGACGAGATGCTCGCCGCCATGGCCAAGGACGGCGTCCAGCAGGCGATCGCCTTCACCCAGTACCCGCAGTACTCGTGCTCGACCACGGGCAGCAGCGTCAACGAGCTCGTCCGCAAACTCAAGAGCGCCCAGGGGTCCGCAGCGGCCGCTAAGGATATCAAATGGAGCGTCATCGACCGATGGCCGACGCACCCGGGCCTGGTCGAGTCGTTTGCGGATCGCATCAAGCAGGGCTTGGAAAAGTTTGGCCCGCCCGCGGTCCAGAAGGACGTCGTCGTCATGTTTTCGGCCCACTCGCTGCCCCTGTCGGTCGTAGATCGCGGAGATCCGTACTCGGCCGAGGTGGCCACGACCGTCTACAAGGGTACTGGCCACAGATTATTCGTTTCGTGTCTTGATTTTTCTTTTTTCTTGTAGTGATGGAGAAACTGGGCTTTTCAAACAACTACTGCCTCGTGTGGCAGTCCCAGGTGGGTCCGTCCCGCTGGCTGGGGCCGCAGACATCCGACGCCCTCAAGGGCCTGCACAAGAACGGACACGACAACGTCCTGCTTGTGCCCATCGCGTTCACGTCCGATCACATCGAGACCCTATTCGAGCTCGACATCGAGTACGGCCACGAGGCCAAGGAACTCGGCATGAACCTACACCGAGCCGAATCCCTCAATGACTACCAGCCTTTTGCTAAAGCCCTCGCAGACATTGTCCACGAGCACATCAAGAACGGCCGAGGTATTTCATTTTCTCACCCCACACACACTTTTTTTGTGGCTAAGCCTTTGTCCATTCAAGGTCCATCATCGCAATTTTCACTACGATGCCCGCAGTGCACGAACGAGTCTTGCGCAGAGACTCGCGCGTTCTTCTCAAAGCAACAGCAATAGGGGCATTACTTTTTTTTTTACTTGTGTATAGTCCAAAATTTCACGTTTTTTTTCCAAAAAAAGTTTATTATTTTTTTTTTTGTCTAACTGCTGCTGTCGCTGCTGCTGCTGCTGGATGATGACCGGCTCGACGATCTAGAACGGTTTCGAGAGGGGCGGCTTCTGATGGGGCTTCTTGAACGGCGCGAAATTGGGCTGCGAGAACGGCGGTTCGCGGGGCTTCGCGATCGTACGCGCGACACTGGGCTGTGGCTGCGCGAGCGACCGCGCAAAACAGGGCTGCGCGAGCGACCACGCGAAACAGGGCTGCGCGAACGGCGACGCGAAACAGGCTCGCGGCGACTGGCAGAAAGCTGAGCACGGCTGGAAAAGGGGCTGAGAGAACGATCCCGCGATTCGGCCGGCTTGTTTTCTTCCTTTTTGTGTTTCTTGTCCTTTTTGGCCTTTTTCTCCTTCTTGTCCTTCTGCAAAAAAAAAAGCATGGGGTTTACGATTGGCGCAAGCTTTCGTTTCGCACCGATTTCTTGCTCTTCTTGTCCTTCTTTTCTGAATCGTGGTGCTTGTGCTTGTGCTTTTTCGACTTGGACTTTTTGCTGCCGGTCGACGACGAGGAGGATGGCTTTGGCGGCGGCGGCGGGGTGTCGTCCAAATCACTGTCATCGTCGCTGTCATCGCTGTCCGAGTCGCCAGCGGCCTTCTTCTTGGCCTGATCCTGTGCCTTCTTGCTCAGAAAGTTGCGGCACTGGAACGCAAGGTGGCCCACCTTGCGCGGTGCGTGTCGTTGTTTTTAGGCCGAAATCCAACCAGTACGAAGAACGCGCGTACCTCGCCGCACTTTTTGCACGCGCCCGGACGAATCGTCGTCGCATCCGGCCGAGTCAACCGGGCAAACGCCTCGACGCCTGTCATACGAGCTCAGTCATCCGTTTGGGGCAACGGCAGGGAGAAACACGCACCCTTCAGCTTGTCGTCGTGGTCCATGGGCAACACGCTGGCTGAAAATGGCGCAATATATCATTTTTGCCATCCAAACATGTACAATCGCTGGCCGTACCAGCGACGGCAGGCCGCAGCAGACAACTGCCTCGTGCGCAATCTCAAGGCCATCAGCAACCTCGATCTCGGCCAGTTCACGCCGATCCTCGACCTGCCCGTGGCCGACCTCGCAGAAGCCATGTACACCACGGGCTCATCGATCAAGCAGGGTATCCTTCGGGCAAAGGATGTCCAGGCAATGGAGGCGGCTGCCACGGTGGCTCTCCAAAAGGTGGGCAAGACGCTCGCGTTGCTCCACTGTCGATGCGACAGCAGCACGTATTCAGTCCGTCAGGTTTCACCAAAAAAAAAAATGCTGGAGCACTAGGGCGACACTCTCAGCTTAAGAAAAAAAAATTGGTCAATTTTCCTTTGAAACATTAGTTACGGGGCCTGGTTCAAAATAGTCTGCGCTATGACGTTTTCCGTTCCTGTATGACGGTAGGATCTGTTCATTTAATGTGGAGGTGACGTTCGTTTGGCGCGCAGAAAAGCGCGTCTGTTGGTTCTAAGCGCGTCGCGATAGCTGATCCTACCGCTATACACGAAAGATCCAAAGGTTCTCCTGAAGGTTCTCACTATGATCCTATCCTACTGTTAGTACTGTATGCCAAAGAAGCGACCTGCTGCTGCCTTCCAAGACGAGGTTGTCGAGTGCTCTCTGTACAGCTTGGGCGTGAACGAGAACGGCTGCCGAGGTCACGCAGAGCGACGAGGAGAAGGCTTGGGGTACTACAACCTCACGCCGCGGATCTACGAGCGCATTTGCGGCCACCTATCCGGTCGCTCTGAGCCCGAGCGTATGGAGGAGCTGCTCACCTCAGCGGAGGGCACGATGCCTTTGTGTGGCTCGTGCCAATCGCTTGGAGCGTACGTGGCGACTGGCAACCCTCGAGGTGTGTACAAGCGGCAGCGACCTGTTCCCTGGCCGACCCACTGGACCCAGTACCCCCGGTGGCACCGGCGCCTCCGCTGCAACAGCAACCAGTTGCCGCCCCTGCTGAAGCAGCCGCACGCCTGCGCCGTCAACCAACTGCCGTGTTCAAGGGTCCAACCAGCATTACCACC
>Ga0302226_10003761_pt1 | contig 10212 bp, 10 predicted proteins | sample II_Palsa_E3_3_FD_193524 | JGI IMG/M metagenome (GOLD analysis project Ga0302226, IMG submission 193524) | Peat permafrost microbial communities from Stordalen Mire near Abisko, Sweden - II_Palsa_E3_3 | ecosystem: Environmental > Terrestrial > Soil > Palsa > Peat permafrost | place: Sweden...
GGGCGCATTGGGGAAGAAGGTGATGAAGTCTTTGTACTCCTGCTCGGCCTGGGTGAGGGCTGCGGTGCCGCCTTCCTTGTACCAGCTGTCGCCGATGGCGAGCTTGGCCTTCATCTGATATTGCGAATCAGGATAGGTGTTGAGCAGGGTCTGGAGATCGAGGCGGGCTACGTCGAAGTGGCCGCGCTTGGTCGCATCGATGGCTTTGTCGTAGAGGACCTTATCGGGAAGCTTGGCGTCCGGCTTTTCAGTCGGCTTTATCGCCTTCTCTTTGCGGAACTCCTTCTTCGTGTCCTTGGATTGGACGACCTTGCTTTTGTCGCTTGTTGTGGAGATGGTTGCGCTCTCGTGCTGCTGACCGTTGGCGTCTGTCGTCGTCTGGGACGAACCGGTAACCTGTGCCATGGCTCCGATGGAAACCATCATCAGCCCGGCGATTGCGACTCCGGCCAGCGTGCCGGCCCTGAGAGTTGGAAAGAAAGAACGCTTGTTCATCCGCTATAGACCCCATCCGCCTCGCGCGGTCAGGCGCTCAGGCTGTGTTCTATTCTAATCGCTCCGGCGCAAGTTGTGCCGTGGCCTATGCCACTTGTACGGAGCCGGCCGCGCGGGCCAGTTTTAGGAACTCCACGGCATTCTGCTCTGTTTTGCCGGGACTGAAGATGGCTGAACCGGCGACGAGCATGTCGGCTCCTGCTTCGACGACCTGGGCGACGGTATCGTGAGCGACGCCGCCGTCTACTTCGATGCGAAAGTTAAGGCCCATCTCCTCGCGGAGTTCGGCGAGGTGGGCGATCTTGTCGAGGGCCAGTGGGAGGAACTTCTGGCCGCCGAAGCCGGGGTTCACGCTCATGACCAGCACATGGTGCAGCATTGGAAGGACTTCCACGAGGGTGTCGACCGGGGTGGCGGGGTTGATGACGACTGCGGGGAGCATGCCGTGGTGGATGATCTGCTGGAGGGTGCGATGGAGATGGCGGCAGACCTCCTGGTGGACGCTCATCATGTCGGCGCCGGCTTCGGCGAAGTCCTGGATGAAGTTGTCGGGGTTTTCCACCATCATGTGGCAGTCGAGCGGGAGTTTGGTGATGGGGCGGAGGGCCTTGACGACAGGTGGGCCGAAGGTGATGTTGGGGACGAAGTGGCCGTCCATGATGTCGACGTGGAGGAGGGTGGCGCCACCGCGTTCGACCAGGGCGACTTCGTCGGCGAGGTGGGCGAAGTCCGCTGCGAGGATGGATGCTGCCAGTTCGATCACGGATAAGCTCCTGTAGATAAGTTTAGCAGCGGTCGGAATAGTGTGACCCGTGGCCAGATCAACGCGCTTTGAGGCAAGATGAAAATACAAGAGATCATTATGAACAAAAGATGGCTATCCAGGTCTAAAGAGCCTTGGAGGATTTAGTGCCATGCCGAGATCAATTCGGTCTCATTCAATTTCTGCTGCTTTTCTTGATGTCGGCAGGAGCATGGTCTTGGGGTCGCGATTGATTATGCGGGAAGTTGCCTATAATGGCCGGCATATTCTTGAAGACGTAATCCACGGAGCCCGGGAGGTTGTCGATGCCGAAGCGAAAGAGAGCTCTGCGTTGTTTTTTTCTTCTGATTGTTTTCGTGCTTCAACCGATCACTGCTCGATGGGCTGGTGCGTGTACCCGGGCCACTTATCTTGGCCCTGATGACAACGTAATCACTGCGCGCTCGATGGACTGGTCAGTTGATGTGGGGACCGACCTGTGGATCTTTCCGCGGGGCATGCAGCGCAGTGGAGAAGCTGGTCCACATTCCCTCGCATGGACTTCGAAGTATGGGAGCGTGATTGCGACCGGGTATAACGTTTCGACCACGGATGGGATGAATGAAAAAGGGTTTGTAGCGAATCTGCTTTGGCTGGTGGAGTCGGAATATCCGAAGCCGGGTGGAAGCAAGCCCGGGCTCGCGATCTCATTGTGGGCGCAGTATGTTTTGGATAACTTTGCGACAGTACAGGAGGCTGTCGACACCTTGAACGCGGAGCCTTTTACTCTGGTAACGGCGAATGTTCCGGGACAGGATAGGCTGGCGACGCTTCATCTGGCGATCTCGGATGCGACGGGAGACAGCGCCATCATTGAATATATTGGCGGCAAGCAGGTAATCCATCATGACCGCAAGTATCAGGTGATGACGAACTCGCCAACGTTCGATAAGCAGCTTGCGTTGGATGAATACTGGAAGGGGATCGGTGGGACGGTGATGCTGCCGGGCACCAATCGGGCAGCGGACCGTTTTGCACGGGCCTCCTTTTATATCAATGCAATTCCGAAGGATGAGAGCCCCGACCTGACGGTGGCGAGTGTGTTCAGTGTGATCCGCAATGTTTCGGTGCCGTATGGAATTACGACGCCGGATCAGCCGAATATTTCATCGACACGGTGGAGGACGGTGTCGGATCAGAAGAGGAAGGCCTATTTTTTTGAATCGGCTGTGACGCCGAATACCTTCTGGGTCAACTTCAAGGACGTGGACTTTTCGGCCGAGACTGGCAAGGTGATGAGACTGGATCTTGGGAAGAACCAGTCTCATGTTTATTCGGGCAATGCGGTCAAGGACTTTCAAGAGGCAAAGCCGTTTAAATTTCTTGGCTTGAGCTAAAGCGGTTACGACTTTCTGGGCAGGACGGGCACTACTCTTTCTACGTCGGGGCGGCCTTCGTGGAGGGTTTTGGTTTTGATATCTTTTGCGGCTTCCTTGGCGTCGTCGCGGTTGGTTTCAGCCATTGGCTTGGGGTCGCCGAGGACCATGCGGGCCGCGCCGCGAAGGATCTTGCGGATGGGCCACACGCCTTTTTCGCCTCCATCATCGTTGGGGAAGAAGATTTCGCCGTTGCGCTGTTTTTCGGGACGATAGTACCAGCGGCGGAGGAGCGAGAGGTGATCGCTTAACAGGGCGAGATCGTTGGAGGCCTCAGTTCGCTCTTCGAGGAGAGAGATGACGTGAGTGGCGCGAGCTTCGGGAGAGTTCGAGGCGGTTGATTCACCTTCGAGCGGGACGGCCTGCAGCATGAGCGGCTGTGCGAAGAGTGAGGAGCCGACGCTGGTCTGCTCGCGGACGGCGCGGACGCCAAGGGTGGAGATGCACTCGGGACCGACGATGCAGCCGCCATCGAGGAGGAAAAAGGATGCTTGTTCTGTGTGTTCTTTTTGCTCCGCCGCTGTTTGTACGATGATGGCTTTTAGTTTGGGGATGGGGCGGACGATCCAGTCGGCGAGAGACTGCGCGGTTTTTACTTTTTGCCACTGGGCGTGGAGCGCGGCGGCTTTTTCGAACTGCATCGACGAGGAGGCCTCTTCGCGTTCAAGGCCAATGGCGATGATCATGCTTTCGCCGCGGGTGTCGAAGAATTTTTTCACCGCCGCAGCCTCCGCTGCGTATTCTTGCGGCGTGCAGGCTTGCTTGCAGGGCTCGATGCACTTGTTCATCTCGCCGTAGACGCAGCCGGGGTGGTCGGGATAGGGCGCGAGATCTTCGTAGCAGCGGCGGAGTTTGAAGAGGTCGAGGACGGCGTCGCAGTAGCGCTCGGCGGCGAGGCGCGAGGGGAAGGGGCCATACATCTGCGCGAGGCCGCGCTTGGAAAGCTTGTTGGTGGAGTAGACGCGGGGGAAGGCGTTCTCCATCGTCATGCGGAGGAAGTAAGGGGTGTGGAGCTTGAGGCGGCGGCGGGCCTCGGTGTATCCGAAGTGCGCGGCTGATGCCTGGTAGAGCAGGAGGGAGGATTCGAAGGCGGACCCGGTGACGCAGTACTCGATGCGTGCGACTTTTTCGCGGAGGTTGAGGCGCTTGGATTGCGACTCGGGCGGATCGAGGAGACGCCGCATGCGGCGGCGGAGGTCGGCGGTTTGGGTGAGGTAGGGTGCGTCTTCTTTGCGTGCGCCGCAGAGGGCGAAGACACCGGGCTCTGCGGGGATGGTGCGGAGAATCTCGTCTGCCTGGCCCGGGGTGAAGTCTACAACGTGTTCGAAATGGAAGCTGGTTGCCACAAAGAGGATTGTAGTCTTGCTTTATCTGAGGATGCGCTACAACTTACGCTCCGGCGATCGTCATGCCTTCGATGCGCATAGTGGGGGCGGCGCTGGCTCCGCGGAAGATGAGGTCGTTGCCGATCGCGACGATGTTCTTGTACATGTCTTTGAGGTTGCCGGCGATGGTGATCTCTTCGACAGGATAGGCGAGTTCGCCGTTCTCGATCCAGAGGCCGCTGGCGCCTTGCGAGTAGTCGCCGGTGACGAGGTTGACGCCGAAGCCCATGGTCTCGGTGACGTAGAGACCGCTCTTTACGTCGCCGATGATCTGCTGGGGGGTGAGCGAGCCGGCTTCGAGAAAGAAGTTGCCCGCGCCGATACCGGGGTTGCCAGCGAGTCCGCGTGAGGCGTTGCCGGTGGACTTCATGTTGAGCTTGCGGGCGGTGTAGGTGTTGCTAACATAGTTTTTGAGGATGCCGCGTTCGACGAGTACAGTGCGGCGCGTGGGTAGGCCTTCGCCGTCGAAGGGGCGTGTGCCGAAGCCGCCGATTCCGTCGTGGACGATGGTGCCATCGTCGATGACGGTGATGTTTTCGCCCGCGACCTGTTCGCCCAGCAGGCCGCTAAAGAAGGAGGCGTTGCGGTAGATGGCGTCGCCGTTGGCTGCGTCGAAGATGTTGCCGATGATCGAGCGTGCGATCTCGGGCGAGAAGACGACGGGTGCCTTTTGCGTCTTTACCTGGCGCGCGCCGAGTCGCTTGAGTGTGCGCCGCGCGGCCTCCTGGCCAATCTCTTCGGGGTTCTCGAGTTTCTTCACGGTACGTGAGTTTGAGAACCAGTAGTTGCGCTGCATGTTGCCCTTCTCGTCGTGGGCAATGGGCGCGGCGGAGAATCCGCAGTAGCTGCGGCGGTATTCGCCGGTGAAGCCGCGGGAGTTCATCAGAATCTTGTGCGAGGTGGAGGTGTCGAAGTCGCCGCCCCCGGAGTTCTGGATGCGGGTGTCGTAGGCCATGGCTGCGGCTTCGGTGCGACGGGCGATCTCGATGCGCTCGGCAGGCGGCATCTCGTTGACGTCGTCGAAGTAGAGGTGCTGATCTTCTTCAATCTTTCCGAACTCGTGCGCTTCGGGCAGGCCAGCGAATGGGTCTTCGCTCGTGATCTTTGCGAGGGTGATGGCGCCATCGACGAGGCGTGCGATGCTCTCACTGGAGAAGTCCGAGGAGGAAGTGCTCGCAGTTCGGTGTCCGATGAAGACCCGTAAGCCTACAGCTCGTGATCCTGATTCTTTCAGCGTTTCGACTTGTCCCAGTCGAACCAGCGCTGCAAACTCATCGCCTTCGTAGACGACTGCTTCAGCATCGGTGGCCCCAGCCTTGAGGGCGTGGCTGAGGACATCGGAGGCTAATTGGCGGAGGTTCGTGGTGGTCTGGGTTGGCATGGTCTTCTAAGGATAATTGGTTTTGAGCTGACTTTTCCGGCGGCTGACCAAGGGATGTCCCAGGTCGGCGATGAGACGATGCGTGGGCTAGGAGATCGGCTGATATGATGCCCGAATTACTTCACAAGCTGAACCAAGAGATATCGGGAGATAAGAGAGTGTCAGAGTCTGTGAACGTTGCAGTCATCACCAGGTTTTTGGATGAGGTCATCAATCAGGGGCGGTTGGAGCAGGCCGACGAACTGGTCGCGGTCGACTTTGTCGAGCTTGATCCACTTCCCGGCCAGAGGCAAGGACGAGAGGGGCTGAAAGAGGTCATCGGGATGATACGCACCGCTTTTCCTGATATTCACTGGGCTGTTGACGAGACAGTGGCAAGTGGAGACAAGGTTGTCACTCGCTGCACTTGGACCGGTACGCATCGAGGAACATTTCTTGGTGTTCCTGCTACTGGCAGGAGTGTCAGCGTAAAAGGGGTAGTCATCGACCGCCTGGTCGCAGGCAAAATGACGGACAGTCGAATCCTGATGGATAGCTTGACGATGATGCAGCAGCTTGGGGTCATTCCAACGGCATAGCCATCGGTGGATAGCGCGCATGGATTGATAGCGTCCATGCGTGGTCTTGTTCTTGTAGAGAATCATCAGGAGCGATCGCCCCACTTGAGCTAAGTCTCAACGAACAGGTGTTGCCGAGGGGCGTGACAGGCGGCCATCGGTGGCTTTCAGAAAATACATGCCAGCGGCGCAGTACTCGGAGTCGTTCTTCAGTTTGTGCTCGATGTGTGTGGCAGGGCCGTCTTCGGAGCGGCGCTTGAACACCTTGACCGCGCCACCACAGCTCATGCAGCGGAACTCGGTGTCGTTGTCTTCGAGCGCGACGGTGATGGGCTTGACCTTCCAGAACGACTCGTACCCACCGGTTGCTCTGACGCGGCGACGCTTCACTTCACACTCGTAGAATCGTTCACGTTCGACTGCCATGGGATTACCTCGGGATAGATCGGTGCGGTTGGTCGTACGTTAGGTCGTACTTTCAGGTGTCGTGCGCACAGGGCCGGGAAGATTTAATGCAGAGACGCAGGCGTTACTCTACGGGGTGCTGCGAATGCCGGGGCTCGCGTCCGTCGGATGCTTTCTTGAAAAGCATTCCGTTGGCGCAGTACTCGGAGTCGGTTGGAGACTTGTGCTCGACATAAGGGACGGTGCCGGCTTTGCCGTTGCGGCCGAGCAGCTTGACCTCGCCGTAGCAATCCTTGCAGCGAAACTCGGTGTCATTATCGACGAGTGCAACGGCAACGGGCTTTACCTTCCAGAACGGCTCATAGCCTCCGCCGGCTTTGATGCGGCGGCGTTTCACTTCGCACTCGTAGATCTTTTCGCGTTCGACAGCCATTATTGTCCCGTTCCCCCGACCGTCATGCGGTCGAGTTTTACTGTGGGCATGCCTACGCCGACCGGCACACTTTGCCCCGCCTTGCCGCAGGTGCCGATGCCTTCGTCGAGTGCCAGGTCGTTGCCGACCATCGACACATACTTCAATGCTTCAGGGCCGTTGCCGATCAGCGTTGCACCCTTCACGGGCCGGGTTACTTTGCCGTCTTCGATCAGATAGGCTTCGCTGGCCGAGAAGACGAACTTGCCGTTGGTGATGTCGACCTGTCCGCCGCCGAAGTTCACGGCGTAGAGGCCCCGCTTGACGCTCTTGATGATGTCTTCGGGCATGTCCTCGCCGTTGAGCATGTAGGTGTTGGTCATGCGCGGCATGGGGATATGGTGGTAGCTCTCACGACGTCCGCTGCCGGTGTTGGGCATGCCCATCAGGCGGGAGTTGAGCTTGTCGGAGAGGAATCCTTTGAGGATGCCGTTTTCGATGAGCACGGTCTCTTGCGTAGGGTTGCCCTCGTCGTCCATGTTGATGGAGCCGCGACGACCTGGCATGAGGCCGTTGTCGACGACGGTGACCTTGGGGCTTGCGACCTGTTGCCCGATGAGTCCGGCGAAGGCTGAGGTCTTCTTGCGATTGAAGTCGGCTTCGAGGCCGTGGCCGACAGCTTCATGCAGCAGAACGCCGGGCCATCCCGGGCCCAGGACGACGGGCATCTCGCCTGCTGGCGCGTCGACGGCTCCGAGTTGGAGGATCGCGGTGCGTGCGGCCTCGCGGGCGTGGTGCTCAGGAGATTTGTCGCCTTCGAAGAAGTCCATGGTGACGCGACCGCCGCCGCCGCTGCTGCCACGGGCGGTGCTGCCAGAGCCGCCATTCGCGCTACCGTCTTTTGCGATGACGAAGACGTTGAGGCGGGCGAGTGGCTGGGTGTCGGAGGCGAAGGTGCCGTCGGAGGCCGCGACGAGGATGCGGCGTAGTTCGTCGTTGAAGCCGGCGCGAACCTGGGTGATATGGGAGTCGTAGACGCGGGCGGCCTTATCGGCTCGTTGGATGAGCGCAAGCTTTGCGGCGATCTCGGCGTCGTTGGTGGCCCCGGCGACCGGGTAGAGCGCAGGGGTGTCGGTCTGGCGGAAGCCGCTCATCAGCTCTTTGGCCGGGCCGCTGGCAATTAGAGCTGCGGTTCGGGCTGCGCGGAGGAGGCGATCGCTCGAAAGATCGTCAGTATAGGCGTAGCCGGTGCGCTCGCCGGAGACGACGCGAACGCCGCATCCGACGCTGATTCCTTGGCTCGCCGACTTGACCAGAGACTCATCGATACCGAGCGACGTTGACGTAACCGACTCAAAATAAAGGTCTGCGTAGTCGCCTCCCGCGGAAAGGGCTTCTCCCAGACAGCGCTCCATCAGACGTTCGGACAGACCAAGCTTTTCGATGAAGTAGCGTTTGTGGTCGGGTGCGGGTATGGTCATCTAGATTGATTCTAGGCTTCCTGAAGGGCCTCGGCAAATAACACTCTCGCGGAGGTGCCGCTGGAGTATGCTTGGCGGCCTCTCTTTTTCGGGAAATTTACGGAACGTGACCCGGGCTTTAGCGCCCGTGCGACGGATCCTCCGAGCCTGAGACGCTCAGGTCAAGAGGAAGCGCCGGCACCTCTGGGATGTAGCAGTTGCCGTCAGAGGCGTAGGTTTTGCTGCAGGCCGCGGTGATCTCTTTTCGGCGTGGGGACTGTGCGTACTGCCACACGGCGATGTTTGCAGTCCCGCTGGAGTCGAGCGGAGGAGGCTGTAGGCTGCATCCGTTGGCGGGTGGGCAGGCGTCCTGATAGACCCAGAACGCGATTTCGTGCAGATGTTGGGCGGCGACCTGCTCGCGAATACCTTCCACCGTGGTGATGGTCTTGCCTGGGCCGTCGCCGACCGGCTGGCCGCTGGCGTAGGCTCCGGGAAGGTAGCCGGATTTGGCAACCTCCTCTGTCCATGCAAGGAGATACGCCGACTGATCGTCGGTGAGGCGGCCGCCCTCTTCCTGATCGAGAAAGATGATCGTGCGGGTAGGGAAGTGTTCACGCTCTGCTGCAGCGACCGCGGCTGCGGCGTCTTTGGCTCCGAGGGTGGCAGGGGGCGTTCCGGATCGTTTTGCCTTCTTGATCTCCGCTTCAAGCCGACCGTTTGCCAGCACGAGAAAGCCGAAGCCGTTGTGGAGGAGCGCCTCGCGTTTGCCGATCCAGTTGTTCTGATGTTCGCCGGGAGGATTGTTGAGCCAGTATCCGACGAAGGCGAAGTGGCGGCGCAGTGCAGGCAGCGCCAGGTCGCCGGGATAGTCGTTGCTGTCAAAGCCGATGGAGCTGGGGGTGCCCTTCGATTCGCTTGCGTTTGTAAACGAGTGAATCGAATCCGCACGGTGGGTCTGTGCGTAAACGCTAGTAGTGAGGACGAGGAGTGTCGCGGAAAAGAGCTTTGAAAGTCCCATAAGAAAAAGATTCGAGCAACGCAACTGAATCTTCATGGTAGGTTACACAATTCCCTGTGCTAAGTTGCTGGTAGAGGTATGGAGGAGGGGCCATGGCGCTAATTGACGTTGACCCGAGATTCCCCATTGGCGCTTTTGATGCGCCCGCTACCATCTCCGAGGATGAGCGCACCGGAGCTATTGCAACACTTGCGGAGCTTCCTGAGCAACTGCGCAATGCCGTGGATGGATTGAGTTCGCCGCAGTTGGCTACGCCTTATCGTGAGGGTGGATGGACTCTGCGGCAGGTGGTGCACCACATCGCTGACAGCCACATGAACGCCTTCGTGCGGGTGAAGCTTGCGTTGACCGAGGATTGGCCTAAGGTGAAGTCCTACGACGAAGTGGCCTGGGCCAAGCTGCATGACACGGCCGCACCGGTGGAGTGGTCGCTGGAGTTGGTAGAGAGCCTCCATGCCCGTTGGGTGATGCTGCTTCAGTCTCTCAATGAGACGCAGTGGCAACGCGGCTATCTTCATCCTGAAGATGGGCGGGTGACGGTGGAGTTGTCAGCGCTGACTTACGCCTGGCACTCGCGTCATCACGTGGCACACATCACACACCTTCGCGCGAAGGAAGAGTGGTAGCTGCGGCCTGCGTATGTCAAACATTCAGATTGCTACGATTCCGAGCGAGATAGACCGCTGCTTCCCGGTGATGCGCCAGCTTCGGCCGATGTTGATCGCCGATGAGTTTGTCGGCCGCATCCAGACCCAGCAGGCTGAGGGCTATCAGCTTGCGTTTCTTGAGGCAGAGGGCGAGATCGTCGCGGTCGCAGGCTTCCGCATGCAGAATCTGCTGTGGAGCGGCAAGACGCTCTATGTGGACGATCTGGTAACCGATGAAGACGCGCGCTCGAAGGGGCATGGCGAGTCGATG
>Ga0302226_10003765_pt1 | contig 10207 bp, 8 predicted proteins | sample II_Palsa_E3_3_FD_193524 | JGI IMG/M metagenome (GOLD analysis project Ga0302226, IMG submission 193524) | Peat permafrost microbial communities from Stordalen Mire near Abisko, Sweden - II_Palsa_E3_3 | ecosystem: Environmental > Terrestrial > Soil > Palsa > Peat permafrost | place: Sweden...
TGACAACACAATGCTGACCACAAACACGCCGCTCATCACATTGCCGAAGAGACGTACCATTAAGGAAAAAGTACGCGTAATTTGCTCAACTAAATTGAGCGGGATCATGATCCAGGTCGGTTCGGCAAAAGTCGCCAGATAGCGCAATAGTCCGCGGCTGCGTACGCCGTAGAAAATCGTCGTGCCGAAGACAATCAGGGCAAGCGCGGCATCGGTCTCGACATGCGCGGTCGGCGGCTCGACACCAGGTAGCAACGACGACCAATTGCAAACCAGAATAAACAGGAACAGCGTGCCGATCAGCGCGCGGTACTTCAATGGCGCGGCCTGCATAGTGTCGGTAATTTGCTGATCGATGGTGCCGACCAGCAGCTCCAGCACCGTCTGCGCTTTCGAGGGGGTCAACGACAAGCGGCGCGTGCAACAAGCCGCGCCCACCGACAGCAAGGCCATGATTGCCCAAGTCGTCACGACCGCGGCCGAGATCGGCACCGGGCCCAGATAGAACAAGGGCGTGGACGCCAGCGGTGAGTGCATCATGCGGCTCCCTTAACCCGGCGCAACACTGCAAAGCGCGCCATCAGCAGGCCCGCCGCGCCCGCCAGCAAAACCCACGGCCCCAGCTTGGCCAGCCCGAATAGAATCAAGGCCAAGGCCCCAAGGCGCGCACCTTGCAAGCCTAGCGCGCGACCCGGTGTGCCGTGGGTCAGCAGGTGTACGCTCCAATGCAAGGTGCTGAAGTAGATCCAGCCTGCGACGATGCCAATCGGCAAACCGATCGCCAGCGACGGCATGACGGACAGATGAGACATCATGAATCGTTCCTCCCGGTTTGTCTGTGCATCCATTTCCATGCCGACCATAGACCGAAACCTGCGCCGATCATCAGCAGCGGCGCCGAGAAAAATACGCCTGTGCCCAGGCGCCGGTCCAGCCAATGACCGAGCGCCAGGCCCAGCAGAGTCGGTAAGACAATGCTCCAACCCAGTATCCCCATTTGCCCAAGGCGGCTGCCCAGCGACGGCTCGGGCTGTTCAAGCCCACGGCGCTTGCGCAGCACAGCTTGTTGCGCAGCTTGTGCAATCCGGTCGGCGCTGCCTGCGGCACCTGAAGCACGCTCGGGGGCTGCGCCGGGACGGTCAGAGTCGCCGTGTTTCATCAGTGCGTGCCCGTTTGGTTCGCGTCCGACTCAAGAGCCGGCACACCATTATCTGCGGATGCACCTGGGCGTAGATAGCGTAATAATTGGCGCACGGCTTGCGCATGAATCCGCGTTTGCTCGACGCGGGCGCATCGCATCGCGTCAAGGTGTTTTGCGCGCGCCGCTTGAATCTGCGTTTCCAGCACTTCCAGGGTATCGGCCAGCACGCCGTCGCGGCACGCAATCGTGACAACGCTACCTGCCGTGACGCTCAATATGCCCGCTTCTATCGCGCAGTAATGCAAATTGCCGTCGGCTTCGTGCCAACGCAATACCGAGGGCGTCAACACAGTGAGGAAATCGGCATGACCAGGCAAAATACCGAAGCTGCCGCTTTCGTCTTCCGCACGTAATGCCGTCACCTGCTCGCTGTCGAACAGCACGGCGGCGGGCGTGGCGATTTTCAGACGCAGGGTTGGATTCATGGTGTTTGCACCGGCGATGCTGCTGCGGCATTGGCCGGCTTGCCGGGCGCGCCGGCCTGCTCGCGCTCGCGTGCCTCGTCCAGCGTGCCCACCATATACAAGGAACTTTCCTGCCAGCTATCGCAAACACCGTCCAAAATGGCCCGGCACCCGGCCAACGTATCGGCCACGGCCACCGAGCGGCCGGGCACACCGGTGAATGCTTCGGTCACGGTAAAGGGTTGCGTCAAAAAACGTTGCAGACGGCGCGCACGCCCGACGATTTGCCGATCTTCAGCACCGAGTTCTTCGACGCCCAGCAGTGAAATCACATCCTGCAACTCCCGATAGTGCTCTATCGTGCGCCGCACTTCGGTGGCCATGGCTGCATGCTCTTCGCCCACCACCAGAGGATCGAGCAAAATCGACGAGGAGGCGATCGGATCGATCGCCGGATACATGCCCTCGGCAGCCATCGAACGCGACAGAACGACCATGCTGTCGACGTGCGCCGCAATCGTGGTGACGGCCGGATCGGTAAAATCATCGGCCGGCACGTAGACCGCTTCGATTGCCGTCACGGCAACTTTTCCGACCGACACGATGCGCTCTTGCAAGGCCGCCACTTCGCTAGCCAGTGTAGGTTGATAGCCGACTCGCGACGGCAGGCGTCCGAGCAGACCCGATACTTCCGCACCGGCCTGCACAAAGCGAAACACGTTATCCATCAACAGCAGCACATTTTGATGGCGCTCGTCGCGGAAATATTCGGCAATCGTCAGTGCCGTCAAGGGCACGCGCCAACGTGCACCGGGCGGTTCGTTCATCTGACCGTAGACCAATACCGTGCGCGGCAAGACTCCCGAATCGCGCATATCCAGCAGCATTTCATGGCCTTCCCTGGAGCGCTCGCCAACTCCGGCAAACACCGAAATCCCTTGGTAGCGCTCAACCATCGCGTGGATCAACTCCATCACCAACACCGTCTTGCCCACGCCCGCGCCGCCGAACATGGCGGCTTTTCCACCTTGCGCCAAAGGCGTGAGTAAATCGATTACCTTGATGCCTGTCGCGAAGATCTCGGTAGCCGCGCTTTGCGATGATAAGGGCGGCGGATCGCGATGGATCGAGCGGCGCGGCACTTCCGCGCCGAACTCCGCGCCCCGGTCGCCCGGTGTGCCGGTCACATCGATCAAACGGCCCAGCATGGCGTCGCCCACCGGCACTTGAATCGGCATACCCGATGCCCTTACCGGGGTTCCGCGCCGCAGGCCATGGGTCGATTGCAAAGCCAGCGCGCGCACGGTGACCTCGTCGAGATGCGCTTGCACTTCAGCAATGATGGGTGGCCCTTGATCGCCCAAAATCGCCAGCGACTCATTGATCAACGGCAGGCTGCCGGAATCGAAGGCGACATCGACCACCGCGCCGCGCACCACGATTACCCGGCCGCCGGGTCGATCCGGTGGCGTGCTTGGCGTGGCAGGATCTGCGATGTCTTGAGTTGCGGCCCGTGCGAGTGTGTCCATATCGTTTAGGCCATGATGTGATAACCGGCATCTGCGTAGACCGTCGACCCGGTCAAGGGCATACCTGCGTCGCTTGCCAGTACCGCAGCGACGCGGCCGATATCCTCTATCGTCACGAGATGCTGGGCCGGTGTGTGCTCGCGCACCTCATTGAACAAAGCATCGAAATGATCGATACCTGACGCGGCGCGTGTTTTCACCACGCCGGCGGAGATGGCGTGGACATGGATGCGTTGCGCCGCCAGATCGACCGCCAGATAGCGCACGCTCGACTCCAGCGCAGCCTTGGCAGGCCCCATTACGTTATAGTGCTCGACTGCGCGCTCGGCGCCGTAGAAACTCACGGTCATCAGGCTGCCGCCCGCCGTCATCAGCGGCTGGGCCAGTTTGGCCATGCGAATAAACGAATGGCAAGAAACATCCATGGCGAGTGCGAAACCCTCGGCGGAGCAATCGATCAAGGGTACGCGCAAATCATCGCCGGGCGCGAAGGCAATCGAATGCAGCAGAAAATCGAGCCGCCCCCATTCCTTGGCAATCCGGGCAAAGACCGCTTCCAGTTGACCTGCCATGCTTACATCGCATGGCAGCACGATGGCTGCTTGCAGTGCATCGGCAATCGGACGCACATAGGGCTCGGCCTTGGCGTTCAAATAGGTGACGGCCAGCTCCGCCCCGGCCGCGCGAAACATTGTGGCGCAACCGCTGGCAATGCTGTGTTGATTGGCGATACCGATCACCAAACCACGTTTTCCGGATAGATCGATGATGGGATTCATTGTGGTGCACCTTTATGATGGAGTACTGCAACAGCTTCGTCGGCGATGATCTGTTCTTCATCGGTCGGTATGATCAACACGGTAACGCGACTCTCAGCACTACTTATGACCCGCGCAAGATTGCCGTCAGCGGCATTCGCTGCCGGGTCCAGTACTACGCCCATCCAGGCCAGGTGCTCGCAAATCGCCGCACGCACAGGTGCTTGATGCTCGCCAATACCTGCGGTCAAGACAAAACACTCCAGCCCCCCCAGTGACGTGGCCAGTCGCGCCACTTCACCGGCTACCCGCAAGGCAAATACCGCCAGTGCTTCGCCTGCCTCGGGCCGCGAGCTGGCCAGCAGTTCCCGGCTATCGGCACTGATCCCGGAGAGCCCGAGCAAGCCCGACTGCTTATACAAAATATCTTCGACTTCCTTGAGACTGTGACCCTGCTGCTCCAAAAGATGAAGCACGACACCCGCATCGAGCGCCCCGCAGCGCGTCGCCATCGGGATTCCATCCAGGGTCGAAAAGCCCATGCTGGTGTCGCGGCTCAGTCCATGCTCAAGCGCACACAAGCTGGCGCCGCTACCCAGATGAGCGACCACGACTTTGCCCGATGCCAGGTCGGCGAATTCGTGCGCCAGCCGCCCGGCAATAAATTGGTAGGACAAGCCATGAAAGCCGTAGCGCTTGATACCTTGATCGAAGAACTTACGTGGAATCGCGAAGCGGCGCACCAAATCGCTCTGGCTGCGATGAAAAGCGGTATCGAACGATGCGCTTTGCGGTAATTGCGGACGCAAATGGCGGATCGCCCGGATCAGGCGCAAGCTTTGAGGTTGATGCAAAGGCGCGAGCGGCACCAATTCATCAAGCGCCGTCATGGTCGCGTCGTCGATGGCCACCGGCCCCGCGTAACGATCGCCGCCGTGAACCACCCGGTGACCGACGCACATCAGTTGATTCAGTGCGAAATGCTCGGCGAACCAATTCAGCGTTTCGTCCAGCACGGCATGCAAATCGTCAGTGACGGGCGCTTTCAGGGCAATCTCCCGCGCTTCGCTACCCTTGAGCAAATGCAGTCGCAACGGGGTATGGCGGAAATCGATCGTGCCCTGACCGAGACGCACAGGCACTTCGTCAGTTACGCTAAACAAGCCGATCTTGATGGTGGACGATCCGGGATTGAAAGTCAGCAGCAATGGTGCGTTCATGATAATGAGTGTCCGCTTTGAGTGCGTTCGGCTACCAGTTTAGCCAATGCGGCCGAAGCCAGGCGTACGCGCAAGCTATCGGAGCGACTGGTCAGGATAATCGGCAGACGCGCGCCCAGCACCAAGCCTGCCGCATCGGCGCCGGCGAAATACATCAATTGCTTGGCCAGCATATTGCCGGCTTCCAGGTCGGGCACCAGCAGGATATCGGCTTGGCCCGCGACCTCGGAGACAATATGTTTGGTTTGGGCGGCGGCCAGGCTGATGGCATTGTCGAAAGCCAGAGGACCATCGACCAAGGCTCCGGTGATCTGGCCGCGTGCCGCCATCACAGTAAGTGCCGCAGCATCCAAGGTAGTCGGCATGCTCGGCATCACGGTTTCCACGGCCGCCAGTACGGCAACCCGCGGTTGCGCCACGCCCAGTAGATGCAACAGGTCGATGGCGTTCTGGCAAATATCGCGTTTGTGTTCCAACGACGGCGCAATATTCACGGCCGCATCCGTCACCACCAGTGGCTTCGAATAAGCCGGTATATCCATCACATACACATGGCTGATGCGCCGTGAAGTTCTCAACCCCGAGGCCGGGTCGACCACCGCAGCCAGCAATTCATCGGTATGCAAGCTGCCTTTCATCAATGCCGCCACCTTGCCCGCAGCCCCCATTTCCACGGCGAGCGCGGCTGCGGCATGGCTATGTTCGACCGAAATAATCGTCACACCATCCAGACTCACCTGTGCCAGTTCGGCTGCGCGGCGTATTTTGGCTTCGGGCCCGATCAACACGGGGTCGAGCAAACCCTCATCGCGAGCCTCGATCGCCGCCTTGATCGCCTCCGGCGAACAGGGATGCACAATGGCCGTGCGCAAGGCAGGTTGAACTTGCGCGGCACGTATAAAGGCTTCGTAGCGATCATGCCTACGCACCGAAGCATCGGGCCTGGGCATACGCGGCCAGACGATGGACTCCTTGGGGGCAATCACGGTGGCGGTGCCGGCCAGGACCGTCTCGCCTTTCTGGTTAACGCAATGGGTATCCAGCAACACGATACGTTTTTCCGGGCGCTTTTCCTTGACCGTCACGCTGGCTGTGATGGTGTCGCCCGGTATCACGGGGTGCCGGAATTGCAGATCCTGGTCCAGATAGATAGTGCCCGGCCCCGGCAATTGAGTACCGAGCAAAGCCGAGATCAAGCCGGCGGTCCACATGCCTTGCACGACGATATGTCCGAACAAATCGGTGGCGGCGAATGCCGCATCCAAATGAGCGGGATTGACGTCGCCCGACATGGCCGCGAACAAATCGATATCGTCGCGGCTGGCCACGCGCACCAACGAAGCCGACTCGCCTATTTCAAGTGCTTCGAAAGTACGATTACGCAAGAAATCCGGGTCCATTTGCACGCCCTCAATGTTGAAAAATATAGCTGCCGGGCGCATCGATCAGCGTCGCCGGATCAACATTCGGCAAGCCAATTTTCGCAGCGGCAACTTGTTCGGTGCTGGAGTGCGCCGCGAGCCATTCAGTCCACTTGGGCCACCATGAACCATCTTCCGGCTGCGCGGCCGCCAGCCACTCATCGGCAGTCGCGTGCAAGTCGCCGGCTGCCCGGCTCTGAATCCTGAAATGCCGGCGGGCATGGCCCGGCTCACTCACAATTCCGGCGTTGTGACCGCCGCTCGTCAACACGAAGGTGATCTCGGCATCGGTCAAGGTATTGATCTTGTAGACCGATTGCCACGGTGCGATATGGTCGCGCTCGGTACTCACCACGAACATCGGTACGGCGATATCGTGGATCGAGACCGCGCGCCCGGCGACGCTATAGCGTCCGCAGGCAAGATCATTGTTGAGAAAAAGTTGGCGCAGATATTCGGCATGCATGCGGTATGGCATGCGGGTGCTATCGCTGTCCCAGGCCATCAGATCGTTGACGGGTGTGCGTTCACCCAGCAAATAGTCGTGCACGATGCGCGACCAGATCAAGTTATTCGATTCCAGCAACTGGAATGCCCCCGACATCTGGTCGGCGCTCAGATAGCCTTGCGACCACATCATGCTTTCGAGGAAATAGACTTCGCTATCGTCGATAAAAAGCTGTAACTCCCCGGGCTCGGTGAAATCCGTTTGCGCGGCCAGCAGCGTGACAGACCCCAGTCGTTCATCGCCAACACCGGCCATCGCAGCCGCGACAATCGAGAGCAAAGTGCCGCCCAGGCAATAGCCGATCGCATGAATTTTCCGGTCCGGCACGATCTGCCCGACGGCATCGAGCGCCGCCATCACACCCAGTTGCCGGTAATCATCAAGACTAAGGTCGCGGTCTTCGGCGCTTACATTGCGCCACGACAGACAAAACACCGTATGCCCTTGTCCGACCAAATAGCCAATCATCGAATTGTGCGGCGTCAGATCGAGGATGTAGTACTTCATGATCCAGGCGGGCACAATCAGCAGAGGCTCGGCGAGCACCGTACCGGTGCTCGGACTATATTGGATCAGCTCGATCAGATGATTGCTGAACACCACTTTGCCGGGCGTGGCCGCCACATCGACACCGACTTTGAATTGCGCTACCTCGCCCGCAACAGGACCTCGCGTTTTAGCTTGAGCATCTTCGAATGCATTACGCGCACCCTGCCAAAGATTCGCGCCCAGCGTAGCGGCGGTACGTTGCGCTACCTCGGGATTGGTGCCTGGAAAATTCGACGGTGCGACCACGTCGAGCAATTGCCGTACAGTAAATGACACAACATCTTCATGATGATGCATCGTGCCCGGCACTTCGCGTGTTGCCGTCTCCCACCATTGCTCCGTCAGCAAAAATGCCTGTTGCCACAGACGGTAAGGTTCGGTCTGCCAAGCTTCGTTATTGAAGCGTGAATCACTCGGCGCGGCATCCGTCAACGCAGGCGGATGGCCGCAGAACACCGCATGACCGGCGTAGTTCGCAAGCTGTTGGGCATTTTGCATGGACAGCGCCGCCAATTCCAATTGTTTGCCGGGCGCGGCGCTCAAATGAATCAACCAATCGGCAAACGCCAACGTCATGGCAGCGGGCGATACCCCGGAGGTCAGGCGCGCCATAAACGCCTCTTTCGCATGATCCAGGGCACGAAATGGGGCCGACGCAGCAGCGCGGGCGAGGGCCGGATCGAGCACGGCGGAATCAAGCGGAGTATCAACAGAAGGAACGTTCTTGGCGCGGGTATCCATAGGATCTCCTTCGGACCGGGGGAACTGACTGAACGAAGGCGCAAAAACACTAAGGCGATCGTTTCGTATAAAAGGGTGCAGATACTTAGACTGGGAAATCGGCGTGCTGCAACGAGTTGGGTACCTTCGCCAGGAACTTTGCCGGGCACCTCAACAACTGTAACGAGATGACTTATGCTGCATCTTGATACAGATCAAGCATCGGCACCTCCTGTCTGGTCTATCAGTTGTATGCACCGGAGTCGGTCGTCTCGGCGACGACGCGCCGTGTTGGAGCGCCGCTTGATCCACGTCAAGCAGCCTTCTCCGCTTTACCCTATAGTCATTGCGTCAGGACTCGTATCGACCGGAGCCGCCCCTGTGACCGTCAGAAACCTCGAAGCTCTATTCAATCCCAAGTCGATCGCCGTGATCGGCGCTTCTTCGCGGCCGGACCGCCTGGCAACCGTGGTCTTGGCCAACCTGTTGGACGGCGGCTTCAGCGGCCCGATCTATCCGGTCAATCCAAAATATAAAACCCTGGCGGGCTTGAATGTCTATTCCGACATCGTACGCCTGCCCATCGCACCTTCACTGGCCCTGATTTGCACGCCGCGCCGCACCTGGAGTGATTTGATTACCAGGCTGGGCCGGCTGGGCACACGTGCGGCGGTCATTATGAGTGTCGAAGCCGAGTGCGATGCGGTCACGGGCAACGCGCTACACGCTGCGGCGCGCCCTACGCTATTGCGGCTGCTCGGGCCGAATAGCCTGGGCTTGATGACACCCTCCAGCCATCTGAACGCCAGTATGGCCCATCTCAGCGCACTACCCGGTCACGTCGCGCTGATCTCGCAATCGAACGCGCTCTGCAGTTCGGTACTGGGCTGGGCACACGCGCGCGGCATCGGCTTTTCCAGAGTGGTGGCCTTGGGTAATCAACTCGATGTCGATTGCGGTGACGTGCTCGATTTTCTGGCATCCGATCCACTGACGCATGCCATCGTCATCTCGATCGGGAGCGTGCCGGCTGCGCGAAAATTTATGTCGGCCGCGCGGGCTGCGGCACGCAACAAACCGGTCTATATCCTGCGAGCAGGTCGCACGAGCCATGAAGATGCTGTCTACGATACAGCGTTTCGCCGCGCCGGGATTGTGCGCGTCGATTCGGTCGAAGACTTGCTCGACGCCGTCGAAACACTCGAAATCGGGCGCTTTTCCGGTAGCGATGCGGTAACCATCATCGGCAACGGCGCGGAGATAGGCCGGCTGAGCGTCGATGCCTTGCAGGCTGCCGGCGGGCAGTTGGCGATGCTCTCCGAGGCGACATGCCAGGCCCTCACGGCGGTCTTGCCCGGACGCACGATTGCGAATCCGCTCGATCTGGGCGACGACGCATCGCCCGCGCGCTACGCCGCTGTCATGCAAGCGCTGGCTCCGCAGCGCGACAGCGGCGCGCTGTTTATCGTGCATGCTCCTAGCGCTGCCGCGGCCGCCGATGCCGTGGCCGACGCACTCATCGCCGGCCTGCCACAATGGCCGCGCGCCCTCCTGACCTGCTGGCTGGGCGCACAGGAAGCCGGTGTGCGCAAGGTACTGCATGCCCATGGCATTGCGGCTTATCCAACGCCGGAACGCATTGCCCGAGCCTTTGTCAGGATGCTGGATCACCGGCGCAATCAGGTGTTGCTCGCGCAAACCCCGAGCACCGCGCCGGCCGATTTCCTGATCGACCGCGAGAGCGCACGCGCCATCGCCGGCGCCGCGCTGGCGGCGGGCCGCCGCGAACTCCAGCCTGACGCAGCGCGCGATCTATTGGCTTGTTTTCATATCGCCCTCCAGCCCGAAATCGATCAAGCCCCCGGTTCTATCACGCACTTGCACCTGAGTATGAAAG